>Ga0208849_1001768_pt1 | contig 13584 bp, 11 predicted proteins | sample NGESurdeep072012_10_FD_184470 | JGI IMG/M metagenome (GOLD analysis project Ga0208849, IMG submission 184470) | Arctic peat soil microbial communities from Barrow, Alaska - NGEE Surface sample 53-3 deep-072012 (SPAdes) | ecosystem: Environmental > Terrestrial > Soil > Wetlands > Peat ...
GAGGCCGTCTTCTCCATGGGCTGTTACGGCATGGGGGTCTCCCGCCTGCTTTCCGTGGTGGCCGAGGAGTGCCACGACGACAGGGGGCTGGTGTGGCCGCCGACGCTCGCCCCGTTCGCCGTCCACCTCCTGGCTCTGGGCGTCGGACGGGCTCCCGAGGTGGCCGAGGCCGCCGATGCGCTCCACGACCGACTGGCCGCGGCCGGCATCGAGGTGCTCTATGACGACCGGGACCTGTCACCCGGGGTTAAATTCGCCGATGCCGACCTGCTCGGGATTCCGGTGCGCCTGGTGGTCGGGTCCAAGGGCGTGGCCAGGGGGATCGTCGAGTGGCGGTCCCGGGCGACCGGCGAGGAGCGGGAGATCGCCCTCGACGGCCCGGTGGAGGCCCTGCTCGGCCCCTGAGGCCACCCGATCGGACCCGAGGGGGCGCTGGTCAGGGCCCCGAACGGGGTGCCAGAGGGGGCACAGATGGCCAGGTCAGGGGTCTCGGCCCCGTGCCTAGACTGCTATACTTTTCAGTCTGCCGTTCGGTTGGGGTGTAGTGACGCTGATGAGGCGTGGGCGGCCAGCCCACGCTTTTGTTTTGGTCGGAAACACCTCCACCGGGTGTGCAGCGCAGGTCGGGACCCTCGGGTCGCCGGCCCGATACCAGTAACACGACGACCGACGACAGACGCACCTACCGGAGAGGAGTACGCGCAGATGGTCCAGGATCTCTTCGCCGAACTCCAGCCGGTGGTGGTGGCGGTCGGCCTCGAACTGGTCGATGTCGAGCTGAAGGCGGGCGTGCTCCAGGTGACCGTCGACCGCGAGGGCGGAGTCGACCTCGAGGCCCTGACCGACGCCAACCGGGCCGTGTCGACCGTCCTCGACGAGTTGGACCCCATTCCCGGGCGGTACTCCCTCGAGGTCTCGAGCCCCGGGGTGGAGCGCCGTTTGCGGACGTCGGTCCACTTCCAGCGGGCCGTGGGCGAACAAGTCAGCGTGCGCACCGTGGCTGGTGGCAAGGGTGAGCGCCGCGTGACGGGCCGTTTGACGTCGGCCGACACTGAGGGATTCGTCCTCGAGGGCGACGAGCTGCCCGGCGGCGAACGCCGCCTCGCCTACGACGAGGTCGAGCGGGCCAGAACAGTCTTTGCATGGGGATCGAAATCCCCCGCTGCGGCGCGCCAGGGTGGGGCGCCGCGCCAGGCCGCCCGTGCTCCTCGGGCGGCGGCGAGAAAACCTGCGGGAAGGAAGAAGGTGGCGACGCCATGAGCAAGGCCAACTTCGAATTCCTCGATGCGCTGGGCCAGATCGCGCGCGACAAGGGAATCTCGGTGGAGACCCTCCTCGACGCCCTGGCCAACGCGCTGGTGGCGGCGTACAAGCGCATGCCCGGTGCCGCCGAGGAAGCCGTGGTCACCGTCGACCCCGAATCGGGGGAGATCCGGGTCTACGGCCAGGAGCTCGACGAGGACGGGAACGTGATCAGGGAGTGGGACGACACTCCCGACGACTTCGGTCGCATCGCGGCTCAGACGGCCAAGCAGGTCATCCTCCAGCGCATCCGCGAGGCCGAACGCGACCTCAAGTACGAGGAGTACGCCGGGCGCGAGGGCGACATCGTCACCGGCATCGTGCAGCAGACCGACAACCGCTACACCCTGCTGGACCTGGGCAAGGTCGAGGCGCTGCTGCCCCAGGCGGAGCAGGTGCCCTACGAGCGCTACGAACACGGTGCGAGGCTCAAGGCCTACATCGTCGAGGTGCGCAAGACCACCAAGGGCCCCCAGATCGTGGTCAGCCGCAGTCACCCCGGGCTCGTCAAGCGCCTCTTCGAGTTGGAGGTCCCCGAGATCTCCTCGGGGGTGGTGGAGATCAGGGCGGCGGCACGCGAGCCGGGGCACCGCACCAAGATCGCGGTGTGGTCCAACGACCCCAACGTCGACCCCGTCGGCGCGTGCGTGGGGGCACGCGGGTCACGGGTCAGGATGGTGACCAACGAGCTTCGGGGTGAGCGCATCGACGTGGTCCCCTTCGCCGACGACCCCGTCGAGTTCATCCAGGCCGCGCTGCAGCCGGCGCGGGTGCGGGAGGTTCGACTCGACGACGACACGGGGATCGCCACGGTGGTGGTGAGCGACTACCAACTCTCGCTGGCCATCGGCAAGGAGGGCCAGAACGCCCGACTGGCGGCCCGGCTCACGGGATGGCGGATCGACATCAAGAGCGAGACCCAGCTGGCCGAGGAAGAGGCCGGCTACGGCGAAGAGTGGGCCGAGGGGGAGTGGGTGGAGAACGAGGCCGGCGAGATGGTGTGGCAGCCGGCCGAGGGTGGCGAGGCCGTGTCGGCGGCGGAGTGGTCGCGTGTGGCCTCGGGCGAGGAGTCCGAGACCAAGCCGGGCGAGGAGTCCGAGACCAAGTCGGGCGAGCAGGCCGCAGAGAAGCCGGGCGAGCAGGCCGCACAGAAGCCGGGCGAGCAGGCCGCACAGAAGCCCGACGCGAAGCCCGGTGCCGAACCCGACAAGCCCGGCGACGACCCGGTGGTGCCGGAGCAAGCGATAGAGCACAAGCCCGACGAGACCGTCGACGTCGAGTCGCCGGGCGAGCCGGAGAGCACCGCATAGCCCCCCGCCGCACCTGCGTCGGCTGTCGCCGGGCGGTGGCGCCGGTCGAATTGGTCCGGCTCACCTCCGGGGCCCACGGGGAATTGGTGATCGGCCCCGGGCCGGGGCGAGGTGCGTGGTTGTGCCGGGACTCGCCCTCGTGCCTCGACCAGGCGGTGCGCCGCCAGGCGTTGGGGCGGGCCCTGCGTGCCGATGTGGTGCCCGAGGCGGTCGAAGGTCTCCGTAAGCTGCTGCGAGGCAGTGTGTCGTCCGGCGAAGCCGGTGCCCAGGTGTGCGAGGATGGTGGGTCGGACCGGGTACCCGGTTCGCCCCCGAACGAACAAGAAGGACCGTAGGAGCCCTTGCCGAAGAAGATACGCGTCTACGAGCTGGCACGTGAGCTCGGCCTAACGAACAAGGAGGCCCTCGACCTCTGCCTGGCGTTGGGCATCGGGGTGAAGAGCCACTCCTCCTCGATCGAGGACGCCCAAGCCGACCGAGTGCGGCGGAAGGCCGACAGCGAGGGGCTTCGTCGCGCCGTCTCGCCCGAGGAGCCCGCCGAGCAGAAGCCGGCCCGGGCCACCACCACCCGGCCCGGACGAACCCTCGAGGAGCCCGCCGCCTCGACCGGGCCCGACGCGCCCGGGTCGTCGTCGGTGACCGAGTCCCCCACGTCGACGCCCACCGCACCGGCGACCAAGGCACCGGGCCCCACCCCGGCGGCGCCGCCGCCCGTGACCCCGACGCCCGACCGCCAACGGCTCGTCACGAGCCGTCCCGCCAGCGAGGTCTCGGTCCCGTCGTCGCCGGCGGCGCGCCCCCCGTCTCCTCCCGCGGCTCGACCCACTCCTCCGCCCGCGGCGCGCCCGCCGTCGGCCCCGCCTCGCACCGCGCCGCCCGCGGTGGCCGGGTCCGCTCCTGCCGCTGCGCCGGATCTGGGCGCCGCGCCGTCGCGTCCCGCTCCGGGCTCGCCTCCCGCCCCTCGGGTGCGACCCCCCATGAGCTCGTCGGGCCGACCCATCCCTCCACCTCCCGGGCCTCCCCGTGCCAATGGACGACCCATCCCGCCGCCCCCCGGCCGGCGACCCCCCGCCGGTGCCCCGCGCCCCGGCGGCGGTCCCGGAGCAGGAGCCCGTCCGGGGATGGGCGGGGCGCGCCCCGGCGGTGGGCCTCCCGGTCGGGGTGGACCCGGCGGTGGCGGCGGCTTCGGCGGCCGTCCCGGCGGTGGCGGCGGCTTCGGCGGCCGTCCCGGCGGTGGACCGCCCCCACCCGGACTGCGAGGCGGGCCCGGTGGCAGGGGCCGACCTCCTCAGCGTCGTCCCCGACGCCGTCGTCGGAACCTCGAAGAGCTCGAGCCGACGCAGCTCACCACCTACACGCCCTCCAACGCCCCGGTCCCTGATTTCGAGGTCATCGTGGAGCGGGGCTCCACGCCGCGCGAGCTCGGGCCCAAGCTCAATCGCTCTGCCGGAGACGTGATCCGGTTCCTGTTCCTCCAAGGCGAAGTGGTCACCGCCGCCCAGTCGCTCAGTGACGACATGATCGAGCTGTTCGCGGCCGAGATCGGCGCCCAGATCCGCCTCGTCGACCGGGGCGAGGAGCAAGAGGCCGAGCTCCAGGCGAAGTACTTCGAAGAAGAAGAGGAAGAGCGCGTGGAGGACCTCCGTCCTCGTCCGCCGGTCGTCACCGTCATGGGCCACGTCGACCACGGCAAGACACTGCTGCTCGACCGCATCCGCCACGCCAACGTCGTTTCCGGAGAAGCAGGCGGGATCACCCAGCACATCGGCGCCTATCAGACCGAGGCCGGGGGACACCGGATCACCTTCATCGACACACCGGGCCACCAGGCCTTCACCGCCATGCGGGCCCGAGGTGCGGAGGTGACCGACATCGTGGTCCTCGTGGTCGCCGCCGACGACGGCGTCATGCCCCAGACCGTGGAGGCCATCGACCACGCCCGGGCGGCGGGGGTACCCATCGTCGTCGCCCTCAACAAGATCGACCGCGGCGACGCCGATGTGAACAGGGTCCTGCAGCAGCTGTCCGAACAGGGGCTCACGCCCGAGGCCTGGGGTGGAGACACCATCGTGGTCCAAGTGTCGGCATTGCAGAACGAGGGGGTCGACGACCTCCTCGAGCAGCTGGCTGTCGTGGCCGAGCTCGAAGAGCTCCAGGCCAGTCCCGAGGCACGGGGGCGCGGCGTGGTGCTCGAGGCGAACCTGGAATCGGGCCGCGGCCCGGTGGCGACGGTCATCGTCCAGAGCGGGACGTTGCGGGTGGGGGACTCGGTCGTGGCCGGCGCGGCGTGGGGCAAGGTGAAGGCGCTCATCGACGACCGGGGCGAACAGGTGAAAGAGGCCCCCCCGTCGACGCCCGTGCAGGTGCTCGGTTTCTCCGAGCCCCCCTCGGCGGGTGACGAGTTCCGGGTCACCTCCGACCAGACCACGGCCCGCACCATCGGTGAGACGCGCGAGCACCGGTATCGCGTCGCCGGGCACGCCCCGTCTCCGACGGCACCCGGGGCCAAGCTCGAGGATCTCTTCGAGCAGATCCAGCGGGGCGAGGCCGCCACGCTCAACCTCATTCTCAAGAGCGACGTCCAGGGCACCCTGGAAGCCATCACCGACAGCTTGCGCAAGCTGGAGCGACCAGACGTCAAGTTGAGCTTCGTCCACCGGGGCGTGGGTGGGATCACCGAATACGACGTCCAATTGGCGGTGGCCTCGAACGCCACCATCATCGGGTTCAACGTCCGACCCGACCGCCGCGCCCGCGAGATGGCCGTCGAGCGCGGCGTGGGCATCCGGACCTACGAGGTGATCTACAAGCTCCTCGAGGACATCGAAGCGGCCATGGTGGGAATGCTGGCCCCCGAATTCGAAGAGATCGTCACGGGCGAGGCCGAGGTGCGCGAAGTGTTCCGGGTGCCGCGCATCGGTGCGGTGGCCGGCTGCTACGTGCGCGACGGTGTGATCACACGGGGGTCCAAGGTCCGATTCCTGCGTGAGAGTGTCATCATCTGGAAGGGTGCCATCACCTCGCTACGCCGATTCAAAGACGACGTGCGCGAGGTCCAGGCGGGCTTCGAGTGCGGCATCGGGCTGTCGGACTTCCAGGACCTCAAAGACGGCGACATCATCGAGACCTTCGAGGAGCGCGAGATCCCTCGGACCTGAGTCGCCCCGTCGTCCCCGGTCCGGCGCGCACCGCCGTAGCAGTCGGCGCCGCCGCGGTCCGCCCGGGCGGCGGTGCGCCGCCACGATGCAGGAGCCGCGCTCGCAGAGGAGATTGTCAATGCCCGGACGCCGGCGCGAAAAGAGAGCCCCCGCTTCGTACCCCCGGACCGCTCGGGTCAACGAGGTCCTGCGCGAGGTGGTGGCCGAGGCGCTCGAACGGATGGCCGACACCGACGATCGGCTCCGCCTTCTCACCGTGACATCGGTCGCCATCACGCCCGACCTGTCGCGCGCCACGGTGTATCTGAGCTCGCTGCCCGGGCCCGCCGTGGAAGCGCTGGCCGAACAGCGCACCCAGTTGCAGAGGACCATCGGGCGCGAGGTGCGGATGAAGCGCACCCCGCTGCTCGTGTTCGAGTCGGATCCCGCCGTGGCGCACGGTCTGCGCGTCGAGGAGATCCTCCGCAACCTGCGAGCCTCTCCCGATGCTCCCGACGGGGCGGGGGGTGACGATGCCGGAGCCGATTAGCCGGAGCGGGGCGTCTGAGACCGTCGGCATGGTGGTGGTGGACAAGGAGGCCGGCTGGACCTCGCACGATGCGGTGGCCCGGTGCCGGCGCATCTTCTCCCAGCGCCGGGTGGGCCACGCCGGGACCCTCGACCCCGACGCCACCGGCGTCCTGCTGGTCGGGCTTGGTCGGTTCACCCGCATGTTGCGGTTCCTCTCCGGCCTTCCCAAGTCCTATGAGGCCGAGGTGGTGCTGGGGAGTGCCACCACCACGCTCGACGCATCGGGCCAGGTCACCGGGACGTGGGACATGTCCGGGGTCACTCTGGCCGAGGTCCGAAGCGCGGCGGCGACGCTCACGGGCGTCGTGGACCAGGTGCCACCCATGGTCTCGGCCCGCAAGGTGGGTGGGCGGCGACTGCACGAGTTGGCCCGGGCCGGGATCGAGGTCGAGCGCGCCGCGCGCCCGGTCACCGTGGCTCGCTTCGACGTGGACCGGGCGCCGCACGACGAGCTCGGGGTGTTTCGCATCGAGGTGGATTGCTCGACGGGGACCTACGTCCGTGTCCTCGCCGCCGACCTGGGCCAGGCGCTGGGCGGGGGTGCGCATCTCCGCCGGCTGCGTCGGACGCGCATCGGTTCGTTCGGCGTCGACGAGGCCGTGGCACTGGGGGCGATCACCGAGGCGCACGTGCGCAGTCCCGCACAGGCGTTGCGGGACCTGTCGCCGGTCGAGCTCGACGCCGCGACGGCGCGGTCGGTCTCCCACGGCCTGGCCCTCGACCGGGTGTCGGTGGGAGCGACGGGCGACGGGCCGTGGGCGCTGCGGGATGGACGCGGGCACCTGCTGGCGGTCTATGAAGCCGCCGACACCGATCGCATGATGGCGTCGTGCGTGCTGGCGCAACGCACCGGGGACGAAGACGGGCACGGGTAACCTCGTCCCGTGGAGGTTGTCGACGGCCCCGAACATTGCACCGCTCCCGCCGGAGGCTCGGCGGTCACCATCGGTGCCTACGACGGTGTCCACCTCGGGCATCGCCACCTCCTGGCCGAGCTCCGGCGCCAGGCCGCGGCGCGCCGACTGGCGAGTGTCGTCGTGACCTTCGACCGCCACCCGGCGACGGTGGTCCGTCCCCAATCGGCCCCGCCGATCCTCACCGACCGCGAGCAGAAGCTCGAGCTTCTGGCGTCGGCCGGCATCGACCTCACGCTGGTGGTGCCCTTCGACGCGGCGAGGGCCAATGAGACGGCGCAGGATTTCGTGCTCGAGGTCCTCGTCGGGGCCCTGGGGGCTCGCCTGGTGGTGGTGGGCGAGGACTTCCACTTCGGGCACGGGCGCGCCGGCAACGTGGAGCTGTTGACCGAGATGGGATCGCGCCACGGATTCGAGGTCGTGGGCCTGGCCCTCGAGGGGGACGGCGCCAACCAGGTGGTGTCGTCGACACGCATCCGCCAGCTCCTGGCGTCGTGTGACGTCGCCGCCGCCGCCACGCTCCTGGGTCGCCCCCACCAGGTCCGCGGTGTCGTCGTGCACGGTGACGGTCGAGGAGGCTCCGAGCTCGATTTCCCGACCGCCAACGTGGCGGTGCCCGAGGGCGTGGCCATGCCCGGCGAGGGGATCTACGCCAGCTGGTACGAGCGGCCCGACGGGTCGGTCCACGCTGCAGCCGCCTCGTTGGGGCGCCGTCCCACCTTCCACGCCTCGGCCGACGCGCCCGTGCTCGAGGTGTTCCTGCTGGACTTCACCGGCGACCTCTACGGCGAGCAGGCCCGGGTCTCCTTCGTGAGCCATCTGCGGGAGGAGCGCCGTTTCGACTCCACCGAGGCTCTCGTGCACCAGATGACCGCGGACGTGGCCGCGGCGCGAACCGTCCTGGGGCCGGCCCCCAGCCGGCCGTCGTCCTGAGGCGTCCGACCTGGCGTTGTGTGCCCGGGAGGGGACGTGGGGGGGAGGCCGTCGTGGGCGTCTGGGGATCTGCCCTGCTAAAGTGAGGTCCCAGCCGGGACGCCGTCCCGGTCGGATCCGGATCGGGGTGGACGTGGTTTCGCCCGGCCGTCCCTGAGCAATTCCGAGGTCGTTCCCCCCATATGACCGAAAAGTCCGCGACGATCGCCGAACATCGCCTGCACGAGACCGACACCGGCTCGCCCGAGGTGCAGATAGCGCTCCTTACCGAGCGCATCACACTCCTCACCGAGCACCTGAAGGTCCACAAGGGCGATCATCACACCCGGCGAGGTCTGATGAAGATCATCGGCCGGCGGCGCAGGCTTCTCGATTACGTGCGGGACAACGACGTCGAGCGTTACCGGTCGATCATCGGCCGGCTCGGCATCCGCCGCTAAGCAGTCGGCTCCCGCCCCGGCCGACCGGTCGGACACGGGAGCCAACCTCGGGTTGGACATCCCCGCCCGGGCAGAGGGCGGACAATCCGCCCGACAGACCGAAGGGCACCTGACCAGCGATCAGCTGCCAGTCGCCGGTCACCTGCGCCGCGTTGCGCCACCACCGATCATCTCGATCGGACCGGAGGACACGCAGCGACGTGCGGGAGGTGGTCGACCACTGGGAACTGGCCTGGCGCGGTGTCCTCGAGAAATGAGGAGACAAATGGCGCAAGCCATCACCGTGTCGGACCCGATCAGCGGGACCGACCGCACACTGTCGTTCGAGGCGGGCAAACTCGCCATGCAGGCCGACGGCGCCGTCGTGGGCCGCATCGGCGACACCATCGTCCTCGTCGCCGCCACCGCCTCGCGGGGCGTGCGCGAGGGGGCCGACTTCTTCCCGCTGACCGTGGACATCGAAGAGCGGATGTACGCGGCGGGCAAGATCCCCGGCTCGTTCTTCCGGCGTGAGGGCCGTGCCACCGACCAGGCCATCCTCACCTGCCGTCTCATCGACCGTCCCCTGCGGCCGTCGTTCCCCGACGGGTTCCGCAACGAGGTGCACGTGGTCGGGACGATCTTCGCCGCCGACCAGATGAACCCCCACGATGTCCTGGCCATCAACACGGCGTCGGCCGCGCTCATGTTGTCGGGTATCCCCTTCGACGGGCCCATCGGTGCGGTCCGCATCGCCTGGTCCACCGAGGGCACCTGGGTTCCCCACCCCACCTACCAAGAAGGCGACGCCTCGTGCTTCGAGCTCGTCGTGGCCGGACGGGCCCTGTCCGAGGACGCCGGGACCGAGATCGCCATCATGATGGTCGAGGCCGGCGGCACCGAGGACTCGTGGAAGTACTACGAGGCCGGTGCGCCCCGGGTCACCGAGGAAGTCCTGGCCGACGGGCTCGAGGCGGCCAAGACCTGGATCCGGGAGTCGATCGAGCTCCAGCGGGCCCTGGTGGCCAAGGTGGGCAAGAAGCCGACCATCGCCTACGAGCTGTTCACCGACCACAAAGACGACGTCTTCGAACGTGTGGCGGCGGTGGGCCGCGACGCGGTGGCCAAGGCCAACACGATCACCGAGAAGGCCGAACGCAATGCCGCGCTCGACGAAGCTACGACGTCGATCATCGCCCAGCTCAGCCCGGAGTTCCCCGAGCGTGAGCGCGAGATCAAGGCGGCGGTGCGCTCGCTCACCAAGAAGATCGTGCGCAAGCGGATCGTCGAGGAGGGCATCCGCATCGACGGCCGGGGCACGGCCGACATCCGACCCCTGTCGGCGGAGGTGGGGCTGCTCCCCACCACGCACGGCTCCGCGCTGTTCCAGCGGGGCGAGACCCAGGTGCTGAACGTGACGACGCTGGGCATGCCGCGCATGAACCAGCTGCTCGACACCATCGGCATCCACGAGCACAAGCGCTACATGCACCATTACAACTTCCCGCCGTTCTCCACAGGTGAGACCGGCTTCATGCGAGGCCCGAAGCGTCGCGAGATCGGGCACGGCCTGTTGGCCGAGCGCGCCCTGCTTCCCGTGGTGCCCTCCCAGGAGGAGTTCCCCTACACCCTTCGCCTCGTGTCCGACGTGCTGTCGTCGAACGGGTCCACCTCCATGGCGTCGGTGTGCGGCTCCTCGCTCTCGCTCATGGACGCCGGCGTGCCCATCAAAGCCCCCGTGGCCGGGATCGCCATGGGCCTCGTCTACGACGAGGGAACCTACGTCACCCTGACCGACATCCTCGGCGCCGAGGATGCCTTCGGGGACATGGACTTCAAGGTGGCGGGCACGCACGACTCGGTGACGGCATTGCAGCTCGACACCAAGATCGACGGGCTTCCCGCCGACGTCCTGGGCAAGGCACTCCTCCAGGCACGAGAGGCGCGGCTCAAGATCCTCGAGGTCATGGCCGGCGCCATCGCCGAACCACGTCCCGAGGTGTCGGAGAATGCGCCCAAGATCGTGTCGTTCCAGATTCCGGTCGACCGCATCGGCGAGGTGATCGGCCCCAAGGGCAAGGTGATCAACGCCCTGCAGGCCGAGACGGGTGCGGACATCGCCGTGGACGACGACGGCATGTTCGGCATCGTCACGATCGGGGCCAAAGACGGAGGGGCGGTGTCGGAGGCCAAGCGCCGCATCTTCCTCATCGTCGACCCCCCCGAGGCCGAGGTGGGTGCGGTCTACCCCGGGAAGGTCGTCAACATCACCAAGTTCGGGGCTTTCGTGAACATCCTCCCGGGACGAGACGGGCTCCTGCACATCTCGAAGGTGGGCGGCGGCAAGCGCGTCGACCGAGTCGAGGACGTCCTGTCACTGGGACAGGACCTTGAGGTGAAGGTGGACGACATCGACCCCCAGGGCAAGGTGTCGCTGTCGCTGGCCGGGGCCCCGCCCGCACCGACGGGGAACGGGTCGGGTGCGTCGACGAGTTCGGGTGCCCCCTCGGGCGGGTCGTCTCGCGGCGGTCCGTCACGTCCCCCCGAAGGTGGACACAGCACCTCGGCGCCGGTGGCGTCGTTCGAAGCAGCCTTCGAGGCCGAGCTCGTCAGCGAGCTGGGTGATCTCGGTCCCGCGCCCGCAGCGGGCGGCGGCGGCGGCGGTGGAGAACGGGGCGAGCGCGGCAGCCATCGCGGTGGAGACCGCGGCGGCGATCGCGGTCCCCGGCGTCCCCGTCGGCGGTGAGCGCCGAGCACCGCTCGGGCCGCAGCCCTGCACATTTGTCGGTGAGCTCCGGGGCCGGCGGCACTGCGGTGTCGCCGGCCGCGGTCTCTTGCACCAGCCCATGATCCGCACCGAGCTGCTCGAGTGCGGCGCTCGACTGGTGACCGAGTCCATGGCCGAGGCGCGCTCGGTCACGGTCGGGGTATGGGTGGGCACCGGGTCGCGCGACGAGGACGACGCCCATTCCGGCGCGTCGCACTTCCTCGAGCATCTGCTGTTCAAGGGCACGCCCAAATGGAGTGCGGCGGACATCGCCGAGTCGGTCGACGAGATCGGCGGCGACATGAACGCCTTCACGACCAAGGAGTACACGGCGTTCTACATCCGTCTCCTGGCCGATGACCTCCCGCTCGGGCTCGACGTATTGGGTGCCATCATGACTGAGCCTGCACTGCGCGTGGACGACATCGACGCCGAACGCCAGGTCATCTTGGACGAGATCCTCATGCACGCCGACGAGCCCGCCGATTTCGCCGCCGAACAGTGCACGGCTTCGATGTTCCCCGAGCACCCCCTGGGTCGCGAGGTGCTCGGCACCCCGCCCAGTGTGGAGTCGCTCGACCAGGCCGAAATCCGCCGCTTCTTCGATCACCACTACCGGGCCGGAAATCTCGTCGTGGCCGCCGCCGGCGACGTCGACCACGAGCGGTTGGCAACCGAGGTCCAGACCCGGTTCAGCGGTCGATCCGGCGGCGCCTCGCCCCGTCGGGTGCCCCCCGACCGTGCCGGCCACCCCTTGACGGTGCAGGGCCGGCCCACCGAGCAGGTCCATCTCGTCGTCGGCATGCGCTGCGCCGGCCGGCATTCGCCGCAGCGCTGGCCCCTGGCCGTGTTCAACCACGTCCTGGGCGGAGGGATCTCGAGCCGTCTTTTCCAAGAGGTGCGCGAGCGTCGTGGTCTGGCCTACTCGATCTGGTCGGAACGGGTCCACTACGAAGAGGTGGGCACGATGACGGTGAGTGTGGGCACCGCACCCGAGCACGCCCGCGAAGTGCTGGCCCTGGTGCACGGCGAGCTCGATCGCATGGGCGAGCAGGGGATCACGGCCCGGGAGCTGACCGTGGCCAAGGGGCACCTGCGGGCGGAGACGCTCCTGTCGCTCGAGGACTCCGGCGCCCGTATGAGCAGGATCGGTTCGAGTCTGCTGCTCCACGGCCAGGTGCTCGAGATCGACGAGGTCCTGTCCAAGGTGGACGCCGTCACCGTCGACGACGTGGCGGCGGTGGCGGCCACCTTGGCCACCGAGACGCGAACCTTGTCGGTGGTGGGCCCGTTCGACCCCGACGCGCGGTGACCCCCGGTCCCGTGGGCGCCGACGGGCCGACCTCGGCGCGGGGGCACCTCGCTAGGGTTTGGTCATGACGCGCGTGGGCGTGCTCGGCGCCGGCGGACGCATGGGCAGAGAAGTGTGCCGAGCCATCACCGAGGACCCCGAGCTCGAGCTCGTGGCCGCCGTCGACCCGGCTCTGGCGGGGATCGATCTCCGTCAGGTCACCGGAGTCGACGGGGCGGGACTGCAGATGGCGAGCGATGTCGAGGATCTCGAGCGCTCGGGCGCCGAAGTGGCCGTCGATTTCACGGTGGCGGACGCGGCCGTCGAGCACATGCGGTGGTGCGCGTCGCACGGCGTGCATGCCGTGGTGGGCACCACCGGGATCGCCGCGGACGTGCTCGACGACCTCGGAGCCCTGTTCGCCGACTCGAAGGCCAACGGGGTGATCGCGGCCAACTTCGCCATCGGCGCCGTGCTCATGATGCGCTTCGCCGAGCTCGCCGCGCCGTTCATGGACAGCGTGGAGATCATGGAACTGCATCACGACGGCAAGCTCGACGCGCCGTCGGGGACGGCGATGACCACTGCCGGGCGCCTGGGCCAGGCCCGCCGGGACGCCGGCGCCGACCCCTGGCCCGCCGACCGCACGGCGTCGGAGGTCGTGCGCGGGGCGCGCGGGGGAGAGGGCCCGGGCGGCGTCCACATCCACTCGATCCGCCTTCCGGGCCTGGTGGCACATCAGGAGGTCTTGTTCGGCGCGGTGGGCCAGAGCCTCAGCATCCGCCACGACGCCTACGACCGCACGTCGTTCATGCCGGGGATGATCCTGGCGGTGAAGGCCGTCGGGGCCCGGCCCGGGCTCACCGTCGGGCTCGACACGCTCCTCGGATTCTGACGGCGCGGCGGTAGCCTGGCCCGAT
>Ga0208849_1001769_pt1 | contig 13575 bp, 10 predicted proteins | sample NGESurdeep072012_10_FD_184470 | JGI IMG/M metagenome (GOLD analysis project Ga0208849, IMG submission 184470) | Arctic peat soil microbial communities from Barrow, Alaska - NGEE Surface sample 53-3 deep-072012 (SPAdes) | ecosystem: Environmental > Terrestrial > Soil > Wetlands > Peat ...
CAGCACGCGCGCCGCCAGCGGCGGCAGTGTCAGGTGCGCCAACAGGCCGCGCAGCCAACCCATATCCTGCTGCGGTTGCCGCAACCATGACGCCAGCCACTCCTTGAATTGCTGCCAGCGCGACTGATGCGCGGCGGCCGGCTGCAGTGTGTGCATGACCTCGCGCAGCGAGTCGATGTGCGGGGCGTTGCTGAGCGGCTGCGACTGGTAGCGCCGAACCAGTTGCGCGAGCTCCGAGACAGCCGTGCGATTGAGCCGCCGTTGCCAGTCACGCCCCAGCTGATCGGCGAGACCCAGATCGGTGACTGCACGCTCCAGATCCGGACATTGCTGCAGCACACTCTGGTTGTTGTCCGGGGTTCGAACAAACCCCGTAGCGGCGCAGTCCTCCAGCACCTGCGCCGAATCGGACCCCAAGGCCGGATCGCATTGACCCAGCGGCGAGAATGCCAGCAAGGCCAGCCAGGGCAGTGCCGCCCGCATGGCGTTGACCCTAAGGCAGGGCGCCGACCCGCGCCGCCAGATCACCGCCCTCGCGCCGCAGCTGCAGATCGCGATACATCGCCAGCAGCACCGCCGGGATCATGGGCAGCACGAATACGTTGGCGGCGATGCTGACCACCTGAACCATCAGTTGCGCGGTGGTGAAATCGTGGCGCGAGATCGCGGCCAGCACGCCGGCGACCAGACCCACCACCATCGAGAACACCAATATGATGATCACGGCGATGGTCAGGATGGTCGAGGAGCGCCACCAATGTCCCTTGATCAGGTCGCGGCTGTACTGCAAGGCCTGCATGGCGCCGGCATCCTCCGCATACAGCGCCACCGGCCACAGGCACAGCGCACCGAGAAAATAAATGCCGGGCACCAACAGCAACACCAGGCCGAGGACGATGATGGCCCACCAGACGATTCCGGTCACCACGGCGCGCCCGAGGCGCGCGAAGCCGATGGCAATGGCCTCGCCGAAACTCAGCGGCGTGTCGCCCAGAGCCACGGCATTCTGGCTGGCAATCAACGCGCCGTAGAACGCCAATGACAGCACCGACTGCAGCAGATACAGCGCCAGAATCGGCGGTTGACGGTAGACCTGCAGCAACGCCATGCCGGTGAGGCCGATGCCGGCGTTGCGCACGTAGATGGTCAGGAAAACGCCGAACGTCCCCATGATCAGCGAACCCACCAGCGCTATGGGCCAGCAGCGCGCAAATGACTCGCGATAGAGCTTGATGGCATCATCGACGACGCCACCGATCGGAAGCGGCGCGGTTGGCCTGACGTACATGGCTGGATCTCCCCTGATAGGTATCCTATGTCAACGAGATGGCCCCTGCACGACCAGCACCACAAACGTCCCGGGAATCGGGGGTAGCCGCGGCCGTGGGTTCTCCGGCGTCACCGGCGGCGCCGGGCCGAACTCCGCCGTGGGCAGGTACAGACGGTGCGTGGCCGTATCGAGCACGATGGTGCGCGCACCGCGCTGCGTGTCCAGGGTCTGCAGAACGGTGTACTGATCCGGACCGAGCTCGCGCACCACGGTGATGCTGCCCTCGCCATTGGCGCTGAGCACATCTTGAGTTGCAGGATCGAACTCCCCGCCATCCACTCCCTTGCCGATCGGCACACTGGCTACGGACTGGCCGGAATCCAGATTCGTTACCGCCAGGATCTGGTTGCCGCAGGTGGAGAAGCCGCGGCGATGTGCGGCATCCAGTGCCAGCCCGCTGGGCTCTTCGCACTTCGGCAGCGGCCAACGCGCCTTGAGCGATGCAGCGCGGGCATCGATCTGTACCAGCTCGGCGGTATCCTCGATATTCACGAATACATTGCCGCGGCCGTCGGCGCGCGCCAATTCCGGCTTGCCTGCCAATGGAATTGTCGCCAGCACCGCATTGCTCCGGGCGTCGATCACCGTGGCACTCTTGCCGCGGCCGTTGAATGCGAAAACGCGCTGGGTATCCGGTTCAAATAGGATCGCGTCCGGCCCATCACCGGTGGGAACGCTCGCGAGTACCGCGCGCGTCTTGAGATCGAATACCTTGACCACGTTGGCGCGCCCACAGGTGATGAACCCGCGATTCAGTTGCGGCGCCAATGCGATGGCGTGTACACCGGGCGTATCGGCGATCTCGCCGACGATCTTGCCACTGGCCGTATCCACAACGGTCACGTGATCGGCGCGCGACAGGTAAAGCAGATGCGTGCTCGGATCGATGCTCAGCAAGTCCCAGCCGCCCTCACCGCCAATGGCCAGTCGGCCGGTCATTCGGTACGGGGCGTCTTCAGCCCAGGCGTGCAGGCTCAAGGCCAGCAATGCCAGCAGCAGGTAGCGCGAGTGTTTCATGTCAACTCCTGGTGGGGGATTGTAAATCCAATCAATGCCGGCATTGCCAGCAGAACCAACGGAAACTGAATCACGAGGCCGGCAATGATCGCAATCGCGAGCGGCTGCTGAATGCCCGAGCCATGACCAATGGCCAATGCGAGCGGCAGCAAAGTCAGGATCGCCGCCAGGGTGGTCATGGTGATGGGACGCAGACGGTTGTGACTGGCCTCGCGCAGCGCCTCGCGTGCGCTCATGCTACGCAACAGCTCGATGTATTCGGAGACGTAGAAGATTGCCATCTCGGTGGCGATGCCGATGATCATCGTCATGCCCATGAGCGCGGTGATATTCAATGCTACGCCGGTTATCCATAGCGCCGTGAACACGGCGGTGGTCGACAGCAGCGAAGTGCCGATGATGATCAAGGGCAGCCAAAAGCGCTCGTACAACAAGAGCAGCAACACCAGTTCGGCGATCAGCGCCGCGGCAAACACGCGCGCGAGGCCGACGAAGGCAATCTGTTGCTGGCGGTATAGACCCCCGAGTTCATAGCGCACGCCCGGTTGCAGCAGCCCCGGCCGCCCCAGGGCCTTGCGCACCTCCGCAACCGCAGCGCCGATACCGCGTTTTTCAATGCGCGCGGTAACCGCCACCATGGGCTGCAGATCGTCCCGGGAGATCTCCGGCTCACCCGATACCGGGCTGAGACTGGCAACGCGGCGCAGCGGGAACAGATGGCCGTCGGCGCTGCGAATCGGCAGTTGAGCCAATTCATCGTCATGCAGATTCAATGCATTGGGCACGCGCACGCGCACGCCCACCAACTTGCTGGTGCGGGACAGCTGCGTGGCCACGGTGCCGTTGAGCGCCGCATCCACCGCCTGGGTGATCTCCTGCGGAGTGCTGCCTTCGAGCGCGGCTTTCACGGGATCCACCTTCAGATCGATGCCATCGCCGGCCAGCACCACGCCGTCCTTGATCTCAACCACGCCATCGATCTTGGCGAGCGCTGCGGCCACGGCACGGGCCTGTGGAATCAGCGTCGCCGGATTGGCGGCATAGAGCTTCACCTCGATTGGCTGCGGCACCGCGGTCAGATCGCCGATCAGATCTTCCATGAGCTGAGCGAGCTCCACCTGTACGCCCGGCACGCGTTTGCCGACCTGCGTCAACACCTCCGCCATCACATCGTCGGTCGCGCGTGCGTGGTTGCTCTTGAGCCGCACAAAGAAATCGCCATGATGCGGCTCGCCCAGGTCCCCGCCGAGGCCAGTGCCGGTACGGCGCGAAAACGTATCCACTTCCGGAAACGCGCGCAGTATGGCTTCCACCTGCGCCAGCTCGCGCTCGGTTTCGATCAGCGAGGTGCCGGGCTTGGTGTAGAAGTCCATCACGAAACCGCCCTCATCCACCTGCGGCATGAAGCCACTGGGCACGCGGCTGTAGGCGATGAACCCGAGGATCAGCAGCGGCAATACCGCGGCCAACAGCCACACGGGCCTGCGCAGTACGCGATCGAGCAGCCGCGAGTGCACGCGCTGCAGCCAACCCTGCCGCCCGGCAGCCGGATCGTGCCAGCGCGTGAAGTCGATCAGGTACCGCGAGAGCAGCGGCACCACGAAAGCGGCCATGAGGTAGGAGATGACCAGCGCTGCGGCCATGGTGACCGACAGGGCCTTGGAGAAGGCACCGGTCACGCCGCTCAGGAAGCTCAGGGGCAGGAACACGATCAGCGTTGCCAGGCTCGAGCCGATCAGCGGGCGCATGAACTCGCGCGCGGCCGGCAGCACCGCGGCCTGACCATCGGCCGTACCGGCGGCACCCGCGCGGCGGGCGATGTGCTCGACCATGACGATCATGTCGTCGATGACCAGGCCCACGGCGGCGGCGATTCCGCCGAGGGTCATGATGTTGAAACTCATCCCCAACACCTGCAGCAGCAGCACGGTGACGGCCAGTGTCGCCGGTACGCTCAGCAGTGCGATCAGCATGATGCGCGCATTGCGCAGGAACAGAATCAGCACGCCTCCAGCCAGCAGCAGTCCGATCAGCACCGCATCGCGCACGCTCGCCGCCGATTGCACTACCAGCTGACTCTGGTCATACCAATTGCGTAGCTGCACGTCCGCGGGCAGCTTCAGGGCAGCGAGCCGCGCGCGCACCTCAGTGGCAATCTGCACGGCATTGCCATCCGGCTGCTCGAAGACGTTGAACAGCACGGCCGGCTCGCCGTCCTCACTGACCCGTATCCATTGCGGCAGCACACCGTCGCGCACCTCGGCCACATCGCCGAGGCGCACGATCCCGGTGCTGTCGCTGCGCACGACGACCTGCTGCAGGTCACGCAACTGCCGCAGATCGCTGTTCGAGACCACCAGGTACAGCTTGTCGTGGTCCTGCATCCGGCCCACGGCCTGCAGCACATTGCCGGCAGCAGTCGCGGCAACCAGATCGGCAAGACCCAGCCCATAGGCGTCGAGCCGGTGCAGATCTGCCAGCACCTCGACCTCATCGATCGCGCCGCCTTGCACGTCCACACGTGCCAAGCCTGGCACCGGTGCCAATAGCGGCACCACCTGAAACTGCGCCAGGTCATGCAGTGCGCTGGGCGTGAGACTCTTGGAGGTCAACGCATAGGAGATGATCGGAAATACCGTCGGGTCCATGCGCCGCACGCCGTAGCTCGCACCCGCGGGCAGCTGCGGCAGTACCTGGGCGATGGCAGTGTCGACCAGCAGCGTGGTGGCGATCATGTCCCGCCCCCAGCCGAAGTCCACCGAGATCTGCGCCGCGCCGCGAGAGGTTGCCGAACGCACCTCGCGCACACCGGGCACCGATCGAATCGCCTCCTCGACCGGCCGCGTCAGTGTCAGAGCGGTCTGCTCGGCCGGCCGATCACCTGCGGACAGGTCGACCACCACTCGCGGAAATGACACCTGCGGAAACAATCCCACGGGCAACGATAGCGCCGCGATCGCCCCGGACAATGCCAGTGCGCAGGCGATCACGAGGATCGAGCGCACGTGCTGTTCGAGGAATCCTTCGAATCTCACGTGCCGTGCGCATCCGTGGGCTGATCGCGCAGCCGCACGGGCGCGCCATCCCGGAGCTGGTAGTTGCCTAGCGTCACGATCGGGTACTGCGGATCGAGCGCCCCATCCACGACCGAGCGCTGCTCATCACCGCCGAGCCGCTTGACCGCGACGCGCACGGCCTTGCCGCCGACGACCTGAAACAGGTAATCACCCTGCTCGTCAGCGAGCACGGCATCGCGCGGTACCAGCCAACCCTGGAGTTCGCCGGTGCGGATGCCGGCACGAAAGGCCGCACCTTCAAGCGGCTCCGTCGCGCCCTGTTCGCGCGGGGTCACGTCGACATCGATCAATCGCGTCTTCGGATTGAGCACGCGGTCGACCCGCGTCACCGTGCCCTGCAGCACCGGCTCACCATCCGCGAGCGGCGTCAAATCAACTGCATCGCCGACGCGCACGGCCCGGCGCACGCTCGGCTCTACGCCCACGGTAATCACGAGGCCGCCGCGGCGCGTTAGGATCGCGAGCGGCGCACCGGCAGCCACGCGCTCGCCCTGCGCTACGGGCAATGCACTGACTACGCCGTCGAAGGGCGCGCTGATGACCTGCTCGGCCGCACCGGCGTGCTCGAGCTCAAGCGCCGTCAGGACCGCCTGCGCATCCGATACCGCTTTGGCGGCCTGCGCGAGCTGGTCACGGGTTGCGAGTTGCTGCTCGAGCAACCGCGCCGTGCGGCTGCGCTGCTCCTGCGCCAGTTGGAGCGCGGACACCGCCTGTTGATAGCTACTATTAGCCGCCGCAGACAACTGAAATTCCAACAGCGGTTGGCCGGCGTGGACTGCCTCGCCGGCCGAGACCTCGATGCGCATGACGCGACCTTCAGCCTGCCTGCTCAAGGTCAGACCACCGTTGATCGCGGGTGTGGCCCGGCCGTAGCCCACCACGCTGTCGGGCATCGAACCGCGCTGCGGTACCTGTGTCTGCACCAAGACACTGCCCACCTCGTCGGATGGTGCGGCCGCGAAGGCGCCGCCGCACACAATCAGGCTTGCCAGCCCGGCAACTCGCCAGCCGTTCAGCGCGATCACGGTGGCACCGTGGCGCCGTCGAGGGCCCCGGGTGGCATGCCGGCCCCGGATAACGTGGCGATCGCCACCTGTTGCTCGAGCAGACTTTGTTCCATTGCCAGCACCTCCTGATTCTTGGCACTGCGGCTGGACAGCACGTCGATATAGCTGCGCTCATCGAGATCGCCACCACGAAAGGCGGTGTCGGCGCGCTGCGCGGCCTGCGTCAACTCAGCCAGCTGCGAGCGCTCGCCAGCGAGCTGCCCCTGCAATAGCCCCTGGTCGGCCAGCAGCGCCGACACCTCACTGCTGGCCGCCAGCAGCCGGGCCGTGAACTCATCGTGCAGCTGCTTGCGGGTGGCACGTGCAATCGCAATATTGCCCTGATTGCGATCGAACACCGGCAGCTCCAGCGTGATCTGCGGCGCGACGGTGCGCACGTCGGTGTTGTCACGATCGGTGCTGATGCCGAGCGACAGCAATGGGAACTGGGTCAGGATGGCAGCGCGCAGCCGTTCCTCCTGTGAACGATAACCAAGCTGCAATGCCAGCAGATCCGGACGGCGCGCCGGCAGATCACCCAGCGACCACCTGACCGCCTCGGCATCGATCGGCGACAACCCGATGCTGTCCGCAAGGGGCAGCCGCACCTCAGGATCGAGGCCGAGCAACCTGTTGAGATCGCGACGTCTTGTTTCCTGCTGGCGCTCCAGCTCATCGAGCTGCTTGCGCGCAGCGGCGGTAGCGGTCAGTTCGGGCAGCAATGCCGTGAGGGTACTGTCGCCGCGCGCCAGCGCCTCGCGGCTGCGCGCCGCGCGATCGAGCAATAACGTCAGATTCTGCTGCAATCCCTGGCGCTGCTGCTCGCCCTCGATCAGGTCCACGACCTGCAGGCGCGCCTTGGCGATGGTCTGCCATTCCTCCCACAGCAGGCTGGCATTGATGGCCTGCGCCGACTGAAGCGCGGCCTGCCGCCGGGAGGAAAGCGTGACCAGTGAGCGCACGTCCTGGCTCAATGCCACGGTGAACGGATTGGTGGTGCCCGGTCCACTAAGCAGAAAGCCGTAGCTGGCGCTGAGTGCAGGATTGGGCAAAACGCCGGCCTGCAGCACTTGCGCCTGCGACAGGCCAGCCTGGGCGCGCGCGGCGATGAGTTCCGGATTGTTCTGCACCGCCAGCCAGGCGACATCGTCGATACCCAGGCGCGGCGGCAATGGATTCGAGTGCTGCAGCGCTGCCAGGCTATCCTTGGGATGCGCATCCAGCGCCAATGGCAACGGCCGGTAGCTGGCGCAGCCGGCCAGTACCAGCAGGGCTGCTGGCAGGCGCACGATGATTGCAAGACGCATGGCCCCGGCAGGCTAGCGCGTGCAGGCTTGCGGCGGGCTGGACGCGAGATTACGAAACCGCAATCTATGCCGCATCGGCTCGGGCGTTTAATAGTGGGTCTGGCTCGAGGAGGAAGCGGTGAGGATCCTGCTGGTCGAGGACGACACGGAAACAGCCCACTATGTGTTGCAGGGCCTCAACGAGGCCGGTCACAACGTCGCCATTGCCCCCAATGGCCGCGACGGCCTGTTTCGCGCCGCGGGCGAGGACTGGGATCTGTTGATCATCGACCGTATGCTGCCGGGACTGGACGGTCTTGGGCTGGTGCGCACATTACGCGGCGGCGGCATCGAAGCCCCGGTGCTGTTTCTGACCACGCTCGGCGGGCTGGACGAACGAGTCGAGGGTCTGAACGCCGGCGCCGATGACTACCTGGTCAAGCCGTTCGCCTTTTCCGAACTGGCGGCACGCGTGGCGGCGCTGGGCCGGCGGCCGCGCCGCGCCGCGCCGGACTTGCGCCTGAAAGTGGCGGACCTGGAGATGGATCTGCTTGCGCGCACAGTCAAACGCGGTGCGCAGGCCATTGAACTGCAGCCGCGCGAATTTCGTCTGTTGGAGTGCCTCATGCGGCATGCCGAACAGGTCGTGACGCGCACCATGCTGCTGGAACTGGTTTGGGATCTTCATTTCGATCCGCACACCAACGTCGTCGAGACACATGTCAGCCGCCTGCGCGGCAAGATAGATCGCGGTCAGAGTGCAAGCTTGATCCACACCGTGCGCGGCGCCGGGTATTGCCTCAGTGCGAGTCCCTAGGGTCTTCAGGACTTCGAGCTTTCGGTTGACGCTGCTCTACGCCGGTCTGACCGGGCTGAGCTATCTGTTGCTGTTCGGCGTGGTCTACTGGTCCACCGCTAATTCCATGGAACGGCAGATCGATACCAGCGTCGCAGGCGAGTTGGCCGAGATCCAGGCCGGCGCAGCAAGCGGCGGACTACAGCGGTTGCGCGAGGTCGTGCGTGAACTCAACAGCCGCTCTCCCAATTATTTTTACCTGTTGCAGGATGCCTCCGGAGCGGTGCTCGCGGGGAATCTGTCCGCGACGCTGCCCGTGCCCGGAGTGCGGCAATGGCCGGGCGCGACCCGGCATGCGCGCAGCCCCTACAGCGGCGTTCGCGGCCGCGGCCTGGCGGTCGGTGAGGGTGCCTACCTGTTCGTGGGCCTGAGCACGAATCAGCTGCACGCAATGCAGAACGCGGTGGTGCGGGCTTTTCTATGGGGCCTGGCGCTGGCAATGCTGCTGGCCTTGGCCGGCGGCGCCGCGATGAGCTTTTCGGTTCTGCGTCGTATCGAGGCAGTGAGTCTGACCAGCCGCGACATCATCGGTGGTGACCTGCAGCGACGCATTCCCGTACGCGGCAGCGGCGACGAGTTTGACCATCTCGCAGCCAGTCTCAACGCGATGCTTGACCGGATCCAGACGTTGATGGATGGCCTGCGCCAGGTATCCAATGACATCGCGCATGACCTGCGCACGCCGTTGACGCGCTTGCGCCAGCGACTGGAGCTGGCGCTGCGGCGCGGTACTGTCGCAGCGAACTCCAGCGCGGTGCTGGAGGAGGCACTGCGCGACATCGACATGATTCTGGAGACCTTTGGCGCACTGCTGCGCATTTCGCAGGTAGAGAGCGGCGCGCGCCTGGCCGGCTTCATCGAACTTGATCTCGGCGAGGTACTGCGGACCGTACTGGAGCTGTATCAGCCATCGCTCGAAGAAAAATGCCAAACGCTGGTGGCGCACATCGACCCTGCGCTGCAGGTGAGGGGTGATCGTGAACTGCTCACGCAGATGTTCGCCAATCTGCTGGAAAATGCGGTACGCCACTCCCCGCGCAATGCGCGGGTCGAAGTGAGTGCGCGGCGCCACGGCACGCAGATCGAGGTCGGCATCGCCGACAACGGCCCAGGCATTCCGCCGGAATATCGGCACAAAGTATTGCAGCGTTTTTTTCGACTCGAGGCGAGCCGGAGCACCCCAGGCAGTGGTCTCGGTCTCAGTTTGGTCGAGGCGGTCGCGCGGTTGCACGATTGCGAGCTGACGCTTTCGGACCACGAGCCGGGTTTGGCGGTGCATGCCATCCTGCGTGCCGTCCATCCGCAGAGCAATTGACGTAAAATGCGCGCCAACATGCATGATGGCGGATGGTCGCAGGCACGGCTCGAGCGCCTGCATCGGGTGATGTCCGGCTACGTCGAGCGCGGCGAGGTGCCGGGCCTGGTGCTATTGCTGAGCCGATACGGCGCGCTGCACACCCACGTGCTGGGCTGTGCTTCGCGTGAAAGCCGCGCACCCATGCAGCGCGATACGCTGTTTCGCATTACCTCCATGACCAAGCCGGTCACGGCCGTGGCAGCCATGATCCTGGTCGAGGAATGCACACTGCGGCTGGACGAACCCGTGGATCGCTGGTTGCCGGAGCTCGCCAACCGGCGTGTGCTGCGCCAGATCGATGGTCCGCTTGAGGACACCGTGCCGGCGCGCCGCGCCATCACGTTGCGCGATCTGCTGACGTTTCGCCTGGGGTTTGGAATGGTAGTCGGTGATTTTGGATCCACGCCCATTCAAAAGGCCATTCGGGCGCTGCAACTGACGGGATTCGGGCCGCCGGATCCAGCCACGCCGCATTCACCGGACGAGTGGCTGCGCCGGCTCGGCACATTGCCCTTGATGGTGCAGCCCGGCGAGCGCTGGCTGTACAACACCGGCTCATCCGTATTGGGAGTACTGATCGCGCGCGCCTGCGGACAGCCGCTCGAGCGCTTCATGCGCGAGCGAATCTTCGAGCCGCTCGGCATGACGGACACCGCTTTCAGTGTGCCGCCGGAGAAGCTCAACCGGCTGGCCGCCAGCTACTGGCCGAACGCACGCACGGGCGCCCTCGATCTGCACGATGGCGTGCACAACAGCGCCTGGAGCCAGCCGCCGGCATTTCCCGATGGCGCTTGCGGACTGATCTCGAGCATCGATGACTACCATGCGTTCGCGCAGATGCTGCTGCTGCACGGCCAGGCGGGCGAGTCGCGCATTCTCTCGCGGCTGTCGGTGCAGACCATGATCACCGATCAGCTGACGCCGGCGCAGAAGGCCGTCTCGGGATTGCTGCCGGGGCAATTTGACAGCCGCGGCTGGGGCTTCGGCGTGTGCGTGGTCACCGCGCGCGATGACCTCTGCGCCGTGCCCGGACGCTATGGCTGGGACGGCGGTTATGGCACCACGTGGTGGTCAGACCCGGATGAGGATCTGATCGGCATACTGATGACGCAACGCGCCGCGTTCCCGCAGTTCTCGGGCGTGTATCTGGATTTCTGGACCTCGGTGTATCAGGCCATCGACGATTGAGCGAGCGCCGGATAATCAGTGTAGCCCTTGGGTCCGGGCAGGTAGAACGTGGCCATGTCAGGCGTATTGAGCCGGGTGTTCAAACGCAGGCGCTCCACCAGATCCGGATTGGCGAGAAACGGCCGGCCGAATGCAATCAGATCGGCGCGCCGCTCCAGCAACGCGCGCTCGGCGCTCGTGACATCGAAGCCGCCCGCCAGGATGAACAGTCCGGTAAAGCCGGTGCGCAGTTTGACCTTGAACTCGGCGGGCACCGGCGGTGTTCCCATGGCCGAATGATCCAGCACGTGCAGGTACAGCAGACCCAGGGCCGATAGTTCGCTCGCCAGGACCAGATACTGGGCCTCCTGTTCGGGATAGTGGCCGGTGCTGTTGAATATGCCGTAGGGCGATAGCCGCATGCCGACGCGATCGCCGCCGACGGCATCGATCACGGCGCGCGCGACATTGAGCGCGAATCGGTTGCGTGCCGCGATGCTGCCGCCGTAGCCGTCGACACGCCGGTTGACATTGGCATTCAGGAATTGCTCGATCAGATAACCATTGGCGGCATGCAATTCAATGCCATCGAACCCGGCTTCGATGGCGAGGCGCGCGGATTGCGCGAACTCAGCGATGGCCTTGGCGATGTCACGTTCGCTCATGGCACGCGGCGCACTGAAGGGTTGCGAGCCCAGAGCATCGGTGTACATCTCTCCCGGACACAGCTCGTCTCCCGGTCCGATGACTTCCGCGCCGGCCGGCAGGTTGGCGATGTGGGTGACGCGCCCGGTATGCATGAGCTGCACGAAGATCTTGCCGCCACCGGCATGCACCGCGTCCGTCACGCTCTTCCAGCCGCGCACCTGCGCTGCATTGAACAGGCCGGGAATTCGCGCATAGCCCAGGCCGTTCGGCGAGGGCGAAGTGCCTTCGGTAATGATGAGACCCGCGGCCGCCCGCTGACCATAGTACTCGGCCATCAAAGCGTTCGGCGTGTTGTCATCGACCGCGCGATTGCGCGTCATGGGCGACATGACCAGGCGGTTCCTGAGTTGCAGCGAGCGCGACTGGAGCGGTTCAAATAGCATGGGGACCTCAATGGGTGGCGGCATAGACTGCGGGTACGGCCTACTCACATCAACGCACGATCAGGCCATAACCTGTTCACCAATCCACATGAGCATTTCCAGGACTCATTGCCTTGCGCGCCGACGTGCTGATGCTATTGACTGCGCTGGGCGGCTGCGCACTGGCTGGAACGCCAGGACCCACATTAACTAAAAATTAACTTGAGTGCCGCTGCAGACCGGAGCAGTCTGCAAAAGACGGGCGGTAGGGAAGAATCTAATAATTAACCGTATCGCTGAGGGTTGCGCTCTGAGGCAACACTGATGCGGTCAGGCACCGCCGGACACTTCGGGGAGCGAGCGTGATGTATGAACTGCCAGCGCCTGTGCGTCGTATCGTCGTGCTGCGCCCGAATCACCGGCTGGGCAATACGCTGCTGCTGACCCCGCTGATTCAGGAGCTGGAGGCGCGCTTCCCCGACGCCGAGATTGAACTGGTCGGCGGCGGCCGGGCGGGGCGCGCGGTATTCCAGCAATTTCCCCAGGTCACCACGCTGCACACCTTTCCAGCCAAGTCGTATGCAAATCCCGGACAGGTAGTGAAGCTGCTCGCGGCCTTGAGGGAGCGCTCATATGACCTGGCCATCGACCCCATCCCGCGCTCGCGTTCAGGTCGGTTTCTGCTCGCCCTGGTACGCGCGCGCGTGCGCATCGGCTACCGCTGGGGCGTACGCATCCGTGATTGCATGCTCACACACGCGGTAGATCCGGCTTTGGCACCCATGCATTGCGCGCAGTCCCCGCTCTATCTGCTGCGTTCGGCGTTGCTGCCGCATGCCGGGCACGCTGACCCGGGCTTCCGGACCTGGCCACTGGCTCTACGGCTGACCGAGGCTGAACGCCGCGACGGCGTGCAGACACTGGCGACGGTGCTCGGTTCGGCGACGCCGCCCGCTGAACCGCCTATCGGCATATACGCGCACGCCAGCGGCGAAAAATGCATGCCGGCCATGTGGTGGCGCCAGGTCGTCACTATTTTGCGCACTCACGTCCCGACGACGCCGATCGTGGAGTTCCTGCCCGAGGATGGCCGTCGGCGCCTTGCGAGTGATATTCCCTCGCTGTACACGCGCGATCTGAGGCTGCTCGGCGCCGCGCTCGCGGCGACATCCGCGGTCGTGGCCGCAGACTGCGGCGTCATGCATCTGGCGGACGCAGCGGGCGCCCGGGTGTTTGGCCTGTTCAGGACCACGGAGCCGTCGCGCTACGGACCGTGCGGGCCCGACAGTGAAGCGCTGTGGGTGCGCAACGCCAGTGCCGACCTGATGGCGACCCAGATCCGCTGCGCTTTGTAGCTAGCTAAGGGCGC
>Ga0208849_1001771_pt1 | contig 13548 bp, 11 predicted proteins | sample NGESurdeep072012_10_FD_184470 | JGI IMG/M metagenome (GOLD analysis project Ga0208849, IMG submission 184470) | Arctic peat soil microbial communities from Barrow, Alaska - NGEE Surface sample 53-3 deep-072012 (SPAdes) | ecosystem: Environmental > Terrestrial > Soil > Wetlands > Peat ...
AGAACCACCTCGCGCTACTCCAGCTCGCCAGCGGCCTGATCGCATTCAAGAAGGCCCGCCTCGCGACCCTCGCCGCCACCCAACCGGGATAGGCCCTAAATGTCAGCGATCGATGGCATTGGGTCGCGATTGGTTGAAATGTCGGCGATCGATGACATCGCGACCGAACCGTTCGCTAACTTGCTCGGGAATGATCGTCAGGACTGCTGAGGAGTTCGCTGAAGTCGTGCACGCGCGCCGGCGCGCTCTGGGTCTGACACAAGAGGAGCTGGCTGGTGTGATCGGGGTTCATCGGACCTTTGTCGGCCAATTCGAGCGGGGTAAGCGGTCGGTGCGCTTCGATTTGGCGCTTCGCCTCGCCCAGGCGCTCGGCCTTGACATAGATCTGCGGTCTCGCGACGAATGAGCGAACTGGTCGTCTACTTGGTCGGGCAGCGTGCCGGCCGGCTGATCCGCAAGGACAACGGCAATCTCCAATTCCGCTATGAGCGCGACTACCAAGGGCCGGCCATCTCCCAGTCGATGCCCGTCCAGTCGGATGCCTATCCCCACAACATCTGTCGGGCGGTGTTCGGTGGCCTGCTGCTCGAGGGAGAAGCGCGGGAGGCGATGGCTCGCAACCTCGGTGTCTCGATTGGAAACGACTACGCCATGCTCGAGGCGCTTGGCGGGGACTGTGCCGGGGCGCTCACCGTGCTGGAGGTGGGTGAGCCGCTGCCCGACGCGCCGCGGGTTCGAGAGTTGGACGAGGCGCAGCTGGACGCGGTCCTCAGAGAATTGCCGCAGCGGCCGCTCGCGGCAGATCCCTCAGACGGCACGCGCCTGTCGCTCGCCGGTGCCCAACCAAAGCTGCCGGCGGTCGTAGACGACACGAGGGTCGCGCTTCCGCTGAACTCCGCGGCTGCTACGACCCACATCCTCAAGCCGGAGCCCGAGCGTTTCCCGGGCCTCGTGGACAACGAGGCGTTCTGCATGGAGCTTGCCCACGCGGCGGGGCTGCCGGTCGCGCGCGTCGAGAAGCGCATGAGCAAGTCCGGCTTGCCGTACCTCTTGGTCGAGCGCTATGACCGCGATCTCACCGCCGATCCCATCGGCCGGCTGCATCAAGAGGACTTCTGCCAGGCGCTCGGACAGCCCTCTGAGCGTAAGTATCAGGCCGAGGGCGGTCCAACGGTCCGCGACGTCGTCGAGTTGCTGCGCGAATGCTCGGTCAGACCCGCTCAGGACTTGATCACGTTCTGGCGGGCGCTGGTGTTCAACTGGCTGATCGGAAATTGCGACGCACACGGAAAGAATTTCTCGCTGCTCTACGACGCATCGGTTCCCGCGCTCGCACCGCTCTACGACCTGGTGAGCACGACCCTCTATCCCGAGTTGACCGAACGGCTCGCGATGAGCATCGACGGCGCTCGCACGATCGGCGAGGTTGGCGCCGGGGCATGGGTTGAGCTCGCGAGCGAGATCAACTACAGCGAACGGTTCGTAGTCGCCGAGACGACCACGTTGATCGCGCGGGTCACCGACGGGGTCGCAAGGCTCGCCGAATCGCCGACCCACGGCAACGAGACCGCGCAGGCAGTCGCCGATGGCGTAGCGCGGCGAGCCGACGCGTTCGGCGCGCCCTGAGGCTTAAGTGACGGCGGCTTGCGCGGCCGGTTCGGTGTTCGGTGTGCCGGCAGCCGCCACGTGGCTCATCGCGTGCTCGGCCAGCGCGGTGATCGTCAACGACGGGTTGACGCCGACGTTCGCCGGTACCGCTGAGCCGTCGCACACGAGCAGGTTCTCGTAGCCGAACACGCGCTGGTGCGCGTCCACGACGCCCTGCTCCGGGCTCGGCGCGATCACAGCGCCGCCGAGGATGTGCGCCGTGGTCGGGATGTTGAAGAGCGCCTCGGTGAAGGAGCTCTGTGCGATGCCGCCGGTGCGCTTGGCGAACCATTCGGCTGCCTTGTTGGCGATCGGGATAAACGTCGGGATCGGACGCTCGGGGTCCTGCTCGGTCTTCAGCCAGAACGTGCCGAACGGCCCTTTGTGGGGGCGCAGCGCGATCGCGTTGTCGAGCGTCTGCATCACGAGGATGATGATCGTGCGCCGGGACCAGTGCTTGGGGAACAGCACCTGCGCGAGGCGCTTGGGATGCAGCAGGATCTGCGCCAGCAGCTTCAGCGGACGCGTCACGCGCGTTCCGTCGCCGACCAGGAGTGTGTTCAGGCGGTGCATCGAGTCGCCATCGTCGCCGTAGGTGACCGTCTCGATGTGCGTGTTCGGGTCGGGATAGATCGAGGAGGTGATCGCCACGCGTTTGATCAGGTCCTCCGGATAGTTCTCGGGCACGGTCACCGCAAGGATCGACTCGGAGTTCGTGCGCACCAGCTCGCCGAGGCGCTGAGAGACGCGCGGCAGCGAGCCTTTCATGCGGCAGCGCTGCAACAGCTTGTTCGTGCCCAGGGGGCCCGCCGAGACGACCACGCCGCGTGCGCGCTCGACGCGACGGTCCTTGCGCAGCCACGCACCAGAGCGGACGCTTTCGACCTCATACCCGTCACTGCCGTCGGGCGAGCCCAGCGGGCGGATGTCGAGCACCGTGCGCTCGGGCATCACCCGTGCGCCCAGCTTCTCGGCGAAGTACAGGTAGTTCTTGACGAGCGTGTTCTTGGCGCCGTGCGGGCAGCCGACCATGCAGCGTCCACACAGCTCACAGCCCGTGCGATCCGGCCCCTCGCCGCCGAAGAACGGGTCCGGCACGGTCACCCCCGGATCGCCGAAGAAGACGCCGACGGGCGTGCGTTTGTAGGTGTCGCCGACGCCGAGCTCTTCGCCGAGCTCGCGCAGCAGCTGATCGGCCGGGTCCTCGTGGGGGTTTTCCACAACCCCGAGCATCCGCTGGGCCTCGGCGTAGTGGGGCGAGAGCGCGCTCTCCCAGTCGGTCATGTCAGCCCACTGGCGATCCTCGAAGAACGCCTTCGGCGGCACGTAAAGCGTGTTCGCGTAGCCGAGGCTGCCGCCGCCGACGCCGCAGCCAGAGACGACCGAGACATCCTTGAAGGTCGTCAGCCGGAAGATGCCCTTCATGCCCAGCCGCGGGTTCCAGAAGTAGCGCTTAAGGTCGGCCGTCGCCTTCGGGAACTCGTCGTCGGCGAAGCGCCGTCCGCACTCGAGCACGCCCACCGAGTAGCCCTTCTCCGACAGGCGCAGCGCCGAGACGCTGCCGCCGAAGCCCGAGCCCACCACCAGCCAGTCGAAGTCGAAGCTGGCCCCCGGCGCGGTCATCGCTTGATCTTAGCCATCGACTGGCCGTATAGCCAAACCGGCTTTCGACGCTGCTCGCGTACCCCGCTATATTCCGTGAAGTAATGGCGGCGGAGAGGCTCGGCAACAAGCCCTGCGCGGGGCGCTACAGCGACATCGTGCAGTCGATCGGCAACACCCCGCTGGTCGAGCTGCCGCGACTGTCGCCCAAGCCCGGCGTGCGCATCTGGGCGAAGCTCGAGTCGCGCAACCCGACCGGCTCGGTCAAGGATCGCGTGGCCCGCGCGTTGATCGAAGACGCCGAGGAGAAAGGTGCGATCGGTCCCGGCCAGACGATCCTCGAACCCACGTCCGGCAACACGGGCATATCGCTCGCGCTGATCTGTTCGCGCAAGGGCTACAAGCTCAAGGTCGTGATGCCTGACAACGTCACGCCCGAGCGCACCCAGCTGCTGCGCATGTACGGCGCCGAGATCGTCTACTCCGACGGCACGCAGGGGTCAAACGGCGCGGTCGCCAAGGCGCTCGAGATGGCCGCCGAAGACTCCTCCTACTACATGCCCTACCAGTACGGCAACGAGGCGAACCCCAACGCGCACTACAACGGCACCGCACTCGAGATCCTCGAGGAGCTCGACGAGGTCACCGCGTTCGTCGCCGGCCTTGGCACCGGCGGCACGCTCATGGGCAACGGCCGGCGCCTCAAGGAGACATTCGGCGACGCCGTCAAGATCGTCGCCGCCGAGCCGATGCAGGGCGAGCCCGTGCAGGGCCTGCGCTCGCTCGACGACGGCTTCATCCCGCCGATCATCGACCTGTCGCTGCTCGACCGCAAGATCTTCGTGACCAACCGCGACGCGATCGTCTGGACGCGCAAGCTGCTCGACGAGGAGGGGGTCTTCGCGGGCGTCTCCAGCGGCGCGATCGCGAGCATCGCGGTGCGGATCGCCGGTGAGCTGGACGAGGGCAACGTCGTGTTCGTCGTCGCCGACGACGGCTGGAAGTACCTCTCGAGCGGTATCTACACGCTGCCGGTGGATGAGATCGAGAATCTCGACTCGACCGTCTGGTGGTAGGGGCGACCGCAACCACCACCAAGGCTGTTCGACGGACATGAACATCTCCCGCGCGCTTCTCGACGAGCTGATCGCGCACGCGCTCGAGGACCCCGAGAACGAGGTCTGCGGCGTGGTGGCCGTGGAAGCGGTTGAGCCTCGAGCCGAGCCCGGAGGGGAGGGGCTCGGGTCGGACGCCGGAGCCGGGCGCGCGCTGCGCGTGCTCCGTGCGAGGAACCGCTATGCGAGCCCGTTGAAGTTCGAGATCGAGCCGAAGGAATTGCTGGCGCTCTCGAACGCCTGCGAAGAGCTCGGCGAGCTCGGTGCGATCTACCACTCGCACGTGCGCAGTGCGCCGTATCCGTCCCAGACGGACATCAACTTTGCCGCCAACTGGCCGGGCGTCGAGTGGGTCATCGTGGGGCTGGCCGCGCACGAGGCGCCGGAGGCGCGCTCGTATCTGATCGAGCGGGGCCATGTCCGGGAGGTTCCGCTGGAGGTGCGCTGATGGAGGGGGATCTGATCGTCTGTCCGACCTGCGCGCGGGCGCATCCTCCCAGCGAGCGGTTCTGCGAGGAGTGCGGAATGCCGCTCGTGTACCCGACCGCCGCCGAGCACGCCGCGAGCGAGCGCCAGCGCACGGCGCGCAAGATCAAGCCGCAGTACGCCGAGGGGCCACTCGTGCAGGTAGCACGGGCCGAGACCCAGCCCGAGGCCGAGTTCATCGCCGGGCTGCTGCTCGAGGAGGGGATACCGTGCCTGCTGCGCAACTCGATCGGCGGCTACTCGCCGATGATCGGCCCGCGTGAGATCATGGTTCCCGAGTCCGGAGCGCAGGCCGCGCGCGAAGCGCTCGCGTTCAAGCGGGGCTAGACGATGCCGGACTGGCCTAGACCAGGACGGGCTGGCCGGCGGCTTCAGAGGTGATCGACCTGATCTCCTCGGACGCGCGCTCGAACTCGGCGTCGGAGAGCACCGGCGTGCCCTCGAACGGGAGTTCGCGCTGTAGCTCGATCCAGGCACCCGGGCCGGTGTACTCGTCCTTGACCTTCACCGTGACCGGCCGCGGGATGCGGTAGGTGCGCAGCAGCAGCACGTGCAGTGGCTGGCGTCCACGCCAGCCCAGGCGCTTTTCGGCGTAGTCCGGCGTCCACACGTAGAACGGCGACAGCGCGTCGACGCAGCGCGGATCGACGATCGTGAAGTGGTCGGTCACTTCAGCCCACGCGCGGATTCGCACCCGATCGGGCTGCTGCAGGGGAGCGCCTGAGACGAACGAGTGCAGCGGCGGCTCGCCGTCGCTCCACACGCCCTCCTCGAGCGCTCTGCGCAGCTCGGGCTGGTGGGACTCGCGCACCAGGTCGCCCGGCTGGTGGTCGAAGGTCGGATACAGGAAGAAGCGCTCGTGCGCCAGCTTGAACGGCTTGCCGGCGCGCGGGAGCACACCCTTGCGGAGCGTCAGAAGCTGCTCACCTTCCGCGAGGGCGCGGACGGTGACAGCCCATTCTTTGAAAGCAATTGGCATGAAAGAAGAACTAACGAGATGAGGGAAACGTCAGGAACGAACCGTGCGACGCCGCAGTGGCACCGCACATGCGTTAAAGATACGAAACCTGAGCGAAAATCCCAAATCGCCTGCAAATCGGCGGTTTTTTTGGCCAACTAGCCAGTCTGGCCGTGTCACGAAGTGACTACAGCCGCCGCCCCGCGAGCCCCTCGACTGCCTCGATCAGCGCCGCATAGTCCTGCTCGCCGTAGCCGCGCCCCATCGTAGCCGCCAGCAGGTCGCGGGCATGTGCAGCCGCGGAGAACGGCACGCCGGCGCTCTCGGCCTCCTGCAGGCACAGGCGCACGTCCTTGAGCATGTGCGCTGTCTTGAACAGCGTCGTGTAGTCGTGCTCGCGCATCGCTCCAGCCTTGAGCTGCAGCTGCGTTGAGGCGCCCGAACCGGCCGAGACGACCTCGACGAACGCGTCCAGGTCGATGCCCGTGGCGCGCGCCAGCAGCAGCGCCTCCGCGACCGCCGCGGCGTTGGCCGCCCCGAGCGAGTTGTTGATCAGCTTCAGCATCTGCCCCTGGCCGAGCTCGCCCACGTACACGATCAGCCGACCCATCGCCTCCAGCAGCGCCTGCGCGCGAGCGAAGTCATCGGGATCGCCGCCGACCATGATCGCCAGCGAGCCGTCCTGCGCTCGTGGCGCCGACCCGGTCACCGGCGCGTCGAGCATCGCGACCTCGCGCTCCCTCAGCGCCGCTGCGATGCGGCGCGCGTCGAGCGGCCCGATCGTCGACATGTCGACGCACAGAAGCCCTGGGCGCGCCGCCTCGACGACCCCGTGCGCGCCGAGCAGCACCGCGGCGACCTGGGCGCCGTCGACGACCATGCTGACGACGATGTCGCTGTGCGCCGCTACCTCCGCCGGCGTGTCGAACGCGCGCGCGCCGTGCTCAGAGGCCCAGGCCGCGGCCTTGCCGGGGGTGTGCGTCCACACCGACAACGGGAAGCCCGCGCGCGCGATGTTCGCCGCCATGCGCGAGCCCATGATCCCCAGGCCGAGGAACCCCACCGATTCGAGCTCGACCTGCTCAGCGCTCCCGTTCTCGGGCATCTCCAAATCCTCCTCCGCCGGGGGTTTCGACGCGCAGCCGCTGGCCGGCGAGCAGCGTGCCTGTGGTCTTCGCCGGCAATGTACGCCCGTCGAGCAGATCGCGTCCGCGCGCCCCAGGCTGCCCGCCGTGGGCGCCGCGCGGCGGGTGGCGGCGACGCTCGCCGATCAGCGAGAACGTCATCTCCGCGAGCGCTTCGAGCTCGCGCACCACGCCGTCACCGCCGCGATGGCGCCCGCCGCCACCGGAGCCTCGACGCAGCGCGTACTCGACCACGCGCAGCGGGAACTCCCGCTCGAGCGCCTCGATTGGCGTGTTGAGCGTGTTGCTCATCGCGACGTGAACGCCACTCGGCCCGTCGGCGTCCGCGCACGCGCCCTGGCCGCCACCGAGCGTCTCGTAGTAGGAGAAGCCGGCAGCGCCGAGCGTCAGGTTGTTCATCGTGCCCTGGCCCTGCGCGCGTCCGAACGCGCCGAGCACCAGGTCGGCGACCCGCGAGGACGTCTCGACGTTGCCCGCCGCCACGGCCGCACCGGGGCGCGCGTTGAGCACGGTGCCCTCTGGAGCGCGCACCTCGATCGGGCGATACGCGCCCGCCGTCGGCGGTATGTCGGGCTCGGTGAGCACGCGCACCGCGAACAGGCATGCCGACAGCGTCACCGCCAGCGGGCAGTTGAGGTTGCCGTCGTGCTGCGGCGCGCTGCCGGAGAAGTCCAGCAGCATGCGCTCTCCATCGATCAGCGCGCGCACGCGCAGCACCAGATCGCCCTCGGGCGCCTCGAGCACGTCCTCGCCGTGGCGCGTGCCGTCCGGCAGGGCCGCCAGGCATGCGCGGGTGCGCCGCTCGGAATAGTCCAGCACCGCGTCGGTCGCCTCGCGCAAGCGATCGGCTCCCACCCGTGCCGCAAGCTCGATCAATCGGCGTGCGCCGGCCTGGTTGGCCGCCAGCTGCGCGCGCAGGTCGGCTCGGCGCTCATGCGGCTGACGCATGCGCGCGACGAGCTCTTCGATCGTCGTCTCCTCGAGCGGGCGCGGTGAGATCACGACGCCCTCCTCCGCCAGCACGCGGCTGTCCGCCGGCATCGAACCGGGCACGCGCGCTCCGACGTCGGCGTGGTGCGCGCGGCTCGCGGCGAAGCCCAGCAGTGCGCCGCCGGGCGCGAACACCGGCGTGATGACCGTGATGTCGGGCAGATGCGTGCCGCCGGCGAACGGGTCGTTGAGGATCCACGACACGCCCGGGACATGCTTCTCGGTGAGCACTGCCGCCACGGCCGTCGGCATCGCACCGAGATGCACCGGAATGTGCTCCGCCTGCATCACCATCTGCCCGTCCGCGTCGAACAGCGCCGTCGAGGCGTCCCTGCGCTCCTTGATGTTCGACGAGTGCGCCGAGCGAATCAACACGACGCCCATCTCTTCGCACGCCGCGTGCAAAGCGCCTGTGAGGACCTGCAGCTCGATCGGGTCGAATCTTGTGCTCACGCCGTGACCGCCGGCGCCGCGTCGGCCAGATGGACCGTCCCCTGCTGGTCGACCTCCGCCGACCAGCCCGGCGGGACCAGCAGCGTGGCCTCTCCCAGCGCGCACAGAGCCGGCCCGCTCAGGCGGGTGCCGGGCGCGAGCTCGCCGCGCAGCACCCTCGCCGCGACGGGCTCGCCGTCGAAGACGATCTCGTGCACCTCCACTCGCGCCGTCGCGACATCTCCGAGCCGCAGGCGGGTCGCAGGCGCGGGACCCCAGGCCGACACGCGCATGTTCACGAGTTCGACGCCGGCGTCCGCGTCGCGGTAGCCGTAGCGCAGCTCGTGGGCCTGTGCGAAGGCGTCACGCAGCGCGTCGGGGTCGAGCGCACGTGTGCTCGGGTCGATCTCCTCGTCGACCGCGAGCTCGAATGACTGGCCGTGATAGCGCAGCTCGTGGCGCACGCGCACGCGCGCTGGCGTGCTCACCAGGGCGGTGCACGCCTCTGCGATCAGCCGCTCGCGCTCTCGCGACAGACGTGCCGGCGAGAGCGAGCGGTCATCGAGCATCAGCGTGCGCGCAGCGTCCCGGCGCGGCGCGGCAGCGGCGAGGCCGAGCGCGCACAGCACGCCGCACGCGCGTGGACAGAGCACCCGGGAAATGCCGAGCTCGCGCGCAAGCGCCGCGGCGTGCAATGGGCCGGCGCCGCCGAACGGCATCAGCGCAAAGGCGCGCGGATCGACCCCGCGCTCGACGCTCATCACGCGCAGCGCGCCCAGCATCTGCGCCTCGGCGACGCGAACGATGCCCTCCGCGCACGCGATCGGCTCGAGGTCCAGCTCGCGTGCCAGACGCGAGATCGCGTCGTGTGCGGCGTTGCGGTCAAGCGTCAGGCCGCCCGCCAGCGGCGAGCTCTCGAGCAGCCGTCCAAGCAGCAGGTTGGCATCGGTGACGGTCGGCTCGCTGCCGCCGCGCCCGTAGCACGCCGGCCCGGGGTCGGCGCCGGCCGAGGCCGGTCCGACGCGCAGCGCGCCGCCGCCGTCGCGCCACGCGATCGAGCCGCCGCCGGCGCCTACCGTGTGGATGTCGAATGCCGCCAGCGACAGCGGACGACCGGCGATCGTGCGCTCGGCGGTCTCCTGGACCTGGCCGCCGTCGATCAGGCACACATCGCAGGAGGTGCCGCCCATGTCGAAGCACAGCACCTGCGACTCATCCGCAAGCTCCGCGAGCGCCAGCGCGCCGCCGACGCCGCCCGCCGGACCCGACAGAACAGTGAGCGCGGCGTGTGCGCCCGCGTGGGCCGGCTCGGTCAGGCCGCCCGAGGACTGCATGATCTGCGGCTCGGGTAGCCCCAGCCGGCGCGCGTCGCAGGCGAGGCGCTGCAGATAGGACGCGAGCAGGGGGGACAGCGCGGCGTCGAGCACCGTCGTAGCCGTGCGCTCGTACTCACGAAATGTGCCCACGAGCTCGCTGGAGAGCGAGACGTGCGTGTCTGGCAGCAGCTCCGCAAGGAGATCCCCGAGCAGCTGCTCGTGAGCGGGATCGGCGTAGGAATGCAGCAGCGACACCGCCACCGCCTGTGGCTCGGTGCCCGCGAGGCGAGCGACCAGCTCGCGGGCCAGCGTCGGGTCGAGCGCGCGCAGCGGTCCGTCCGGACCCATGCGCTCGGGCACCGCGAAGCGCAGCTCCGCCGGCACCAACGGTGCCGCTGCGCCGACGCACAGTTGGTACAGATGCGGACGGCTCTGGCGAGCAAGCTCGATCACGTCGGTGAAGCCGGCCGTCGCGAGCAGGGCCGTGCGTGCCGTACGGCCCTCGAGCAGCGCGTTGGTCGCGACGGTCATCCCATGGGCGAAGCGCTCGACATCAGCCGGGCTCGCGCCGGCCCGTTCGAGCACGAGGCGCACCGCGTCGAGCACCGCGGCGGACTCATCGGAGGGCGTAGAGGGGACCTTGGCGGTGTAGACGGCCGCGTCGTCGTCCAGCAGCACTGCGTCGGTGAAGGTGCCGCCGACGTCGACGCCCAGGAGCATCCCTGGAGATTACGCGGCGGCCAACTCGCGATCCTCCGTGTCGGCGAGGTGCTGATGTGACGGGCAGTAGCCGTTGTGGGGCAGCGGCGTGCGCTGGCAGGCAGAGCCCTTGCGCGTGGTGGCGCGGCACTGCGGCGGAGCGCCGCTCACGGCGGTGTAGCCCTCGTGCGGATGCTCGGCCAGGAACATCTGGGCATAGCCCGTGTAACGGCTGATCACACGATGGACATGGCTCTGCGCCGACATCGGGAAGTAGCTGCGGACGTCGAGGAACAGGGTTCGCGCAGGGCGCGCGAAGTAGTGACGATCGGTGGCCAGGCGCGTGATCACCTGCTCGCAGGCTCGCAGGACGGTCGTGTGGTTGCTGGTGCGGGGCATGCCGGGGGATGGAGGCTCGATATAGGGAGCGAGCTCCCGATAGATGGCCCGACTGAACTGGTACATGCTGTCTTCCTCGCCCTCTTTTGCTCGATCTGTTTGGTCAGAGAGCACACCCGTCGTTCCTAGAGACTCCGTCGGCCCCGGGAACTTCCACCGCAAGTAACACATTTGCAAATAGAAAGGATCGCGAGATAAAAATCGGGGACCGCTTTATTTAGCTTTATTTAATTTAGGAATGTGATCGGAGCGGCCGAGCGGTGCGTCAGCGCCACGTCTGCCATTCGATCGGGTCCTCGTTGGCGACCACGGCGTGACGGAGGTCGAGCGCGGGATCGCGCTCGGGATGATCGGCACGCAGGTGCGCTCCGCGGCTCTCGGTGCGCGCGAGCGCGCAGGCGGCGATCAGTCGCGCGAGCGGATGCGGGTTGGTGAGCAGCCGCCCGAGGCCCTCCGGCGTACGCACGACGCCCGCGTCGTGCCACAGCGCCGCGCGCACCGCGGCGTCGGCGCTCGTCGGTGCGGGCAGCTCGCGCAGCGCCTGCAGCTCGCGCTCGCTCGCGGCGGCGCGGGCGTCGGCAGGACGCGACAGCGCGTCCTCGACCGCGCGCCGAGCGAACACGAAGCACTCGCTGAGCGAGTTCGAGGCCAGCCGGTTGGCCCCGTGAAGTCCTGTGCATGATGACTCGCCGACCGCATACAGGCCCGGGAGCGTCGAGCGGGAGTGCAGGTCGGCGACGATGCCCCCCATCATGTAATGGGCGGCCGGCGCGACCGGAATCAGCTCGCGGGTCGGGTCCAGCCCCGCCTCGCGCAGCGACGCAACGACGTTGGGGAAGAGAGCCGGGTCGATCGTGCGCATGTCGAGGCCGACTGACCGCGCGCCCGACTCCTGCAGCTGGGTGTGGATCGCGCGTGAGACCTCGTCACGGGGGGCGAGCTCATCGACGAAGCGCTCCCCGTGGGCATCGTGCAGCGTCGCGCCCTCACCGCGGACCGCCTCTGTCACGAGGTAGCCCTCGCGTCCTGGAACGCCGATCACGGCCGTTGGATGGAACTGCAGCAGCTCCAGGTCCGACAGGGCGGCGCCGGCCGCGTGGGCGAGCAGCAGGCCGATGCCCTGGGAGCCGGGCGGGTTGGTGGTTCGTGCCCACAGCGCCGCGGCGCCGCCCGTCGCGATCGCGACCGCACGCGCCGCGATCACGCGCCCGTCGTCGCAGACGACGCCACGACAGAGCTCGTCCGAGCGCCACAGCGCGTGTGCGCGCGCGCCCTCGAACACCGTGATCCGCGGCTCGCCGGCTGCGAGCGCGGAGAGCTGGCGAACGACGCGTCGGCCGGTGGCGCTGCCGCCGGCGTGCACTACGCGCCGGACCGAGTGTCCGCCCTCCAGGCCGAGGGCCAGGTGCCCGAAGCGGTCGGCGTCGAAGCGCACGCCGAGCGCCTGCAGGTCGCGCACGCGGCCGGGCGCCTCCGAGACCAGTATCTCCGCCGCCGATCGCCTCACCAGCGCGCGTCCCGCGAGCTCGGTGTCACGCAGATGCAGCTCGGCGCTGTCGTCTGCAGCCAGTGCGGCCGCGAGGCCGCCCTGAGCCCAGTAGCTGGCGGTCTGGGCGAGTGGCGTCGCTGAGACGAGCACCACGCGCGCCCCGTCGGCCGCGGCACACAGCGCGGCGTACAGGCCGGCCGCGCCCGCACCCACCACTGCGACGTCGGCCTCGTGGGTCCCTGCCGAGGGAAGGACGGGCATTGGCGGAACCGTATCTGGCGCTCGCTAGCCGGCGCGTGTCACCTGGTGTTCGTCGACGGCAGCACTTTCCCCAGATGGAGTTTGCGTAGCCGTTCTTTGACGCCTCGGGCGATTTCTTCGCGAATCTTCGGGCTGAGTGTGCCCGTGCCCGGCGCGCTCGTCCCGACTTTGCCCGCGCCTGGCGCGCTCGTCCCGACTTTGCCGGCGCCTGGCGTTGACGTCCCCACTTTGCCCGTGCCGAGGGTGCTCGTCCCGACTTTGCCCGCTCCGACTTTGCCGGCGCCGAGCGTCGAGGTCCCCGTGCCGGCTGCTCCGGGCAGCACGCTCGACGGCGCGGTGCTCGCCTGGGTGGGGGTGAGCGCAGCGGCGGTGGTCACCGTCCTCGTGCTCGCGGGTGCCGCAGGGCCGGAGCCGCCCGCGAGCACGACGAGTGCAGCAGCGAGTACGCCGAGCGCCAGGACAGCCACCACCGCGAGTGCGGTGATCGGGGTTTTCCAGTTGGGAGACGCCGCCAGACGGGTGCGCGCGGCTGCGCCGCAGTGCAGGCACCACTCCTGCGCTGGGTGCAGCGGAGCGCCGCACAGCGGACACGTCTCGCCGGTGGGCGCACGTGGCGGCGCGGCGGGCATGCTGCCTTCGGCCGGCGGTGCTGGCGCGACGCTCATGAGTCCGAAGCCGGGGGACGCAGGATCTCGGTGGGTCCGTCCTCGACCGCGGTGGTTCCTTTCTCGATCACGGTGGCGTCGTGATCCACAGGCGGCATGCGCACCGCCGGAACCGGATCTGCAGTCGGTGAGCGGGTCGTCGCGGGGCCGGGCGGGGAGGGGGAGCGCCCGCTCTGCGGTACGACAGGGCTGGACGGGGTTGCCGCTGCCTGCTGCACGCCGGTCCCGTCTGTTGCGCCTTGCTGGGGAGCGGGCGCCGGCGGTGAGCCCGCCGCGGGTGCGGGTGCGGGCGTGGGCATCGGCGTGGCGGCCGGCGTTGGCGCCGCCGGCTGCGGCGATGATCG
>Ga0208849_1001772_pt1 | contig 13539 bp, 10 predicted proteins | sample NGESurdeep072012_10_FD_184470 | JGI IMG/M metagenome (GOLD analysis project Ga0208849, IMG submission 184470) | Arctic peat soil microbial communities from Barrow, Alaska - NGEE Surface sample 53-3 deep-072012 (SPAdes) | ecosystem: Environmental > Terrestrial > Soil > Wetlands > Peat ...
CCGCAGCCGCAAGCGAACTGACGCGCTACCCGGACAGCAACGGCTTTGCATTGAAGGACGCCATCGCGCGCCGCTACGCCGTCGATCAGTGCGAAATCGTGCTCGGCAACGGCAGCAACGATATCCTCGAGCTCGTCTCGCTGGCGTTCCTCAGGCCGGGCGACGATGCCGTCTACGCACAGCATGCGTTCGTCGTCTATCCCCTCGCGACGCAGGCACGCGGTGCGCGCGGCATCGAGGTGCCGGCGCGTGACTTCGGCCACGACCTCGCGGCGATGCGCGCGGCGATCACCGCGCAAACGCGCATCGTGTTCGTCGCCAACCCGAACAACCCGACGGGATCCTGGCTTCCGCCGGCGGCGATCGAAGCGTTTCGCGGCCGCGACAACGTCGATGTCTTCATTCTGTTTCCTGAAGGCCGCGTTTCGTCGTTCCAACAGCGGCAGATGACCACTGTCGGCGCCGGCAACGTTCACCCGATCGCTGTCCGCGGAACTTTCGACGATTGCCAAGCGATCGTGAAGGGAATGTTCGGCAACGCGCCGTTTCGAGATGCCGTAGCCCTTTCCGGAATAAACTCGATCAACTGGGCGCGCATCCTCGGGCAGATCGTCTATTACTTCACGGCGGCGGTGGCGCTTGGGGCTCCCGACAGGGCGGTATCGTTCACTGTGCCTACGGGGAACTTCGGCGACATCTTTGCCGGCTACGCCGCCAAGCGCATGGGGCTTGCGATAGACACGCTGGTGATCGCCACCAACGTCAACGACATCCTGGCGCGAACCCTCTCAACCGGGCGCTACGACGTGCGCGGCGTCACCGCGACAACGTCGCCATCGATGGATATCCAGGTCTCGTCGAACTTCGAGCGGTTGTTGTTCGAGGCCTACGAGCGGGACGCGGAGGCGGTCCGCGGGTTGATGGAGGGCCTCGTCTGGACAGGCGCTTTTACGATCGCAGCGAAGCCGCTTGCCGCCGTCCGGGCGGACTTTGCCGCCGACCGTGCGGACGAACGCGAGGTGGCCGAGGCCATCGCCGCCACCTATCGCGGCAGCGGATTTCTGGCCGATCCGCACACGGCGGTCGGGCTTGCCGTGGCCGACCGGTCCGCCAAGAAGGGGGTGCCGATGGTCACGCTGGCGACCGCCCATCCGGCTAAATTTCCCGACGCTGTCAAGGCGGCGATCGGCATCGAGCCGGCCATTCCCCACGGGTTTGCCGAGATTCTTACAAAACCCGAGCGATACGCTACGCTTGCCAACGACCGTCAGGCAGTCGAAGACCACATCGCCAGCCTGACCCGCGCGACGACCGAGAAAGTATAGTTCCGATGACCGTTCGCCAGTCGCGCCTGCCTTCCGGCCTGACAGTAGTCACGCACGCGATGGATCACCTGGAGAGTACGGCGCTGGGTATCTGGGTGGGCGCCGGCTCGCGCTCGGAGCGCGACAACGAGCACGGTCTGTCGCACCTGCTTGAGCATATGGCGTTCAAGGGCACGCGCGCCCGCTCCGCCGTCGACATCGCCGAAGAGATCGAGGCGGTGGGCGGTGAGGTGAATGCGGCCACCAGCGTCGAGACGACTTCCTACTACGCGCGCATCCTCAAGGACGATGTCGGCCTGGCGGTCGACATCCTTTCCGACATTCTGCGCAACTCGGTCTTCGATCCGGCGGAACTCGAGCGCGAGCAGCATGTCATCGTGCAGGAGATCGGCGCGGCGGCGGACGCTCCCGACGATCGCGTCTACGACCTGTTCACCGATGCGGCTTACCCAAACCAACCCCTCGGGCGCACGATCCTCGGCACGCCCCAGACGGTCGAGGCGGTAAGGCCGCCGATGCTCGACGAATATCTCGCGCGCCACTATCGCGGCCCCGAGATGGTCCTGGCGGCGGCCGGGGCGATAGATCACGATGCCTTGGTCAACCTCGCCGGCGAGCGGCTGGAGACACTTTCGTCGAGCCCCGGACCGAAGCCGGCTGCGGCGACCTACCGCGGTGGCGATCGACGCGAGACCCGCGATCACCTCCAGGAAACCCAGATCATGGTCGGCTTCGAGGGTCGGCCGTACACGGCCGACACGTACCACACCGCCCAGATACTGGCGGCTGTTATCGGCGGCGGCATGTCCTCCCGCCTCTTCCAGGAAGTGCGCGAGAAGCGGGGTCTTTGCTACTCAATCTATGCGTTCCACTGGGGCTTCGCCGATTCCGGCATCTTCGGCGTCCATGCCGCGACCGGACCGGAGGATGTCGCCGAACTGATGCCGGTGATGCTTGGCGAAATGGAGCGCGCCGCCCACGATATCGACGGACGCGAACTCGACCGTGCGCGGGCACAACTTCGCGCCGGCCTGCTGATGACGCTGGAGAGCCCGGCAGGCCGTGCCGGACAGATCGCCCGTCAGATGCTTCTCTTTGGGCGGCCGATCCCAACCGACGAACTGGTTGAACGCATAAACGCGATCACCGTCGACAACGTGCGCGCGCTGGCGAGCGACATCTTCACCGGAAGCGAGCCCACCGTGGCCGCTGTCGGGGCGCTGGATGGCATGCTCGATCACGACAAGCTCGTTGCGCGGTTCGGCAACGGGCCGACGGCAGCGAAGCGGGTAGTCGGGGTGGAGGCGTAGGCGACGGCGCGATGGCGTTCCTCCGTTCGATCTCGACCGGCACAAACTATCCGACGCTGCGCGGCGATCGCGTCATCCTGCGCACGCCCTCGGTCGGCGACTACCCGCAATGGGCGCGACTGCGTGAGGAGAGCCGGGGGTTCCTGGCGCCGTGGGAACCGATCTGGCCGGCCGACGACCTCACCAAGCTTGCCTTTCGGCGGAGGTTGCGCCGCTATCAGCGGGAGATCCGCAACAACACCGGCTACCCGTTCTTCGTGTTCGCCAGCGATGGCGATACGCTGCTCGGTGGACTAACGATGGCGCAAATCCAGCGTGGCGTGGCGCAATCGGCGACGATCGGCTACTGGATGGGGAAGCCGCATGCTGGCAAGGGGCTGATGACGGCCGCGGTCACGGCGGTGGTCGGATTCGCTTTCGACACGCTGCAGCTCAACCGTGTTGAGGCCGCTTGCCTTCCCCACAACGCCGCCTCAATACGGCTCCTCGAAAAGGTCGGATTCCAACGTGAGGGATACGCCCGCAAATATCTGTGTATCGACGGGCGCTGGCAGGATCACGTGCTTTATGGGCTGGTTCGCGACGACCCCCGGAACTGAGGGTTTAACCCTCTTCGCCGGGATGAGGAATGGCTTGTCGCGCCCAGACGGCCAGCATAGTAAGCTCTCGAATCGTTCCGCATACCCGGAGTGTCGGTTGTCGTTCGCGCGTCGGTTCGCGGTTCCCGTTCTTTCAATGCTGGCACTTTGTATCGCGTGGGCGCCCGCCAACGCGCTCGAGGCGGCGTCCGTACCCCTCGACGGCAAGACGCTCGACCTCACCCAAGCGGTCCAGTTCTTCCACCAGCCCGACGACCGCATCCAGGTCTCGACAGCACCCGGCGCCGACGGCATCGTGCGACGCATCGAGGTGCGCGCGCGCGAAACTGGCGGCTTGTCCTATTGGGCGGTGTTCGCCCTGGTCAACAGCGGCGACGAGCAGATCGACAGGCTGCTGGTGGCGCCGCATTTCCGCCTCGCCGGTTCCGGACTTTTCTGGCCCGACCTTGGCGCATCACGCATTGCCGCCATAACCCCAAGCCAGGGTTTCGCGCCCGATCGGCAAGTGAGCCAGGATGCCGACGTCTTCCGCATCACGCTCGATCCCGGTGCGGTGGTGACGTTCGTGGCGGAACTCAGAACTCCCGACCTGCCGCAGCTCTATCTTTGGGACGGCGACGCCTACAAGGACTCGGTCAACAGCTACACGCTGTATCACGGCATCGTGCTCGGCATCGCCGGTCTGCTGGCGCTGTTCATGAGCGTGGTGTTCGTGGTCAAGGGCACGGCGATGTTCCCGGCGACCGCGGCACTCGCATGGGCGGTGCTGGTGTATCTCGGCGTCGATTTCGGCTTCTGGAACCGCATCTTCAATATCCCGCCCGACGCCGACCAGACATGGAGGGCGGGTGCGGAGGTGTTCGTCGCCGCGTCGCTGCTGATCTTCACGTACACCTATCTCAACCTCAACCGCTGGCACGTCCGCTACAGCCACCTGACTATCGGTTGGCTGGTCGGGCTGGCGGTCCTCCTCGGAGTCGCAGTGATCGAACCGTCGGTTGCCGCAGGTATCGCACGGTTCTCCATCGGCCTGATCGCGATCCTCGGCTTCGGCGTGGTGCTGTGGCTCGCCACCCATCAATACGACCGCGCCATCATGCTCATCCCGACGTGGGTGCTGCTGCTGGTGTGGACGGGCGCAGCATGGCTGACGATCGGCGGCAGTCTCGTCGACGACGTGGTCCAGCCGGCGCTCGCCGGCGGCCTTGTACTGATCGTGCTGCTGATCGGCTTCACGGTGCTCCAGCACGCCTTCGCCGGGGGCGTCATCACGGCAGGGCCGTTGGGCGACACGGAACGTAAGGCGCTGGCGCTTACAGGTGCCGGCGACGTGGTGTGGGATTGGGACGTGCCGCGCGACCGCATCTACACCGGTCCGGAAGCGGAGGACCTGCTCGGCCGCAAGCGCGGGACGCTGGAAGGACCGGCGCGCGACTGGCTGGAGATCCTGCACCCCGGCGACCGCGACCGCTTCAAGACAACGCTCGACACGGCGGTTGAACTGCGCCGCGGCCGCATCTCGCAGGATTTCCGGCTGCGCGCCGAGGACGGCCATTATCGCTGGTTCCATCTGCGGGCGCGGCCGGTACTGGGCAGCGATGGCGAAGTATTGCGCTGCGTCGGCACACTGCTTGATGTGACCGAAGAGCGGAACGCCGAGGAGCGGCTGCTCCACGACGCCGTGCACGACAACCTGACGGGACTTCCCAACCGCGAACTGTTCCTCGACCGGCTGGCTGCGGCGATCACGCGGACCACCGCCGAGAACACGGCGCGGCCATCGGTGTTCATTCTCGACATCGACCGCTTCAAGCAGGTCAACGACGGCTTCGGCATCGCGGTCGGCGATTCGATCCTGCTCACCATCGCGCGGCGGCTGGCGCGCTTGCTCAAGCAGCAGGACACCCTGGCGCGGCTCTCGGGAGACCAGTTCGCCTTCCTGCTTATTTCGGAAAGCCAGCCGGAGCGTATCGCAGCCTTCGCCGAATCCGTCCGCCGCACATTGCGCGCGCCGATCACACTGGGCGAAAAGGAAATCTTCCTGACGGCTTCCATCGGCATCGCCATGCACGACGGCAAGCAGAACGACGCAGAGGAACTCATCCGCGACGCCGAAATGGGAACCTTCCATGCCAAGCGCCTCGGCGGCGATCGCATCGAGGCGTTCCGCCCGGCGCTGCGGCAGCACGGCAGCGATTTGGCGACGCTCGAATCGGACCTTCGCCGGGCGCTCGGCCGCGAGGAGATCAAGGTGCTCTACCAGCCGATCGTGCGGCTGGAGGACAAGACGATCGCCGGCTTCGAGGCGCTGGTGCGCTGGGATCACCCCAAGCTGGGGCGGATTCCGCCGAGCGATTTCGTCCCGCTGGCCGAGCGGACCGGATTAATCATTCCGCTTGGTCTTTTCGTGCTCGACCGCACCGCGCGGCAGCTCGCCGAATGGCAGGAAGGGCTCGGCCGCAACACCGCACTGTTCGCCAGCGTCAACGTCTCCAGCCGCCAGCTGCTGCGCCACGACCTCATCAACGACGTAAAATCCGTTCTGGTGCGTTCCAACATCAAGCGAGGATCGCTGAAGCTGGAGGTGACCGAAAGCCTCGTCATGGAGAACCCCGAGTATGCCGCGCAAGTGCTCTCACGCGTGCGTGAACTCGGCGCCGGGCTTTCGCTCGACGATTTCGGCACCGGGTACTCGTCGCTTTCCTACCTGCAGCGCTTTCCGTTCGACACCATCAAGATCGATCAGACGTTCGTGCGCGGCAAGGGACTAAGCGACCGGCGCGTGATCCTGCGCTCGATCATCACTCTTGCGCACGACCTTGGCATGGACGTGGTCGCCGAGGGCGCCGAATCGGAGGCGGACGCCGAGGAGTTGCAGGAACTGGGCTGCGAATACGTGCAGGGCTTCCTCTATGGCCAGCCGATGACCGCGGCCGAGGCCAGCCGTCTCATCTTCCGCAAGCCGGAAGTCGACGATGAGGAAGAAGAGCCGGAAGAGGTGCAGGCCTGAGGGCGAGCCTTGACAGCGGACGGGCGGCAGCCCATTTCGAGCCATGATCGCGAAGCCGGCCCTCGACGTTCTCCTGTGCAGCCCGCGCGGCTTCTGCGCCGGCGTCGACCGGGCGATCCAGATCGTCGAGCTGGCGCTGGAGAAATTCGGCCCGCCAGTCTATGTGCGCCATGAGATCGTGCACAACCGGTACGTAGTCGATAGCCTGAAAGCGAAGGGCGCGATCTTCGTCGAGACACTCTCGGAAATTCCCGCTACCGAGCAGCCGGTGATCTTCTCGGCACACGGGGTCAGCAAGGCCGTCCCCGAGGAAGCGCGGCTGCGCAATCTCTTCCATCTCGACGCAACCTGCCCGCTGGTGACAAAGGTTCATCGCGAGGCTGAAATCCATTTCCGGCGCGGCCGCGAGATCGTGCTTATCGGCCATGCCGGGCACCCGGAGGTCGCCGGCACCATGGGGCAGCTGGCTGACGGTGCGATCAGCCTGATCGAGACGGAGGCGGATGCCCGCGTGTTCCAGCCAAAGTCCGACAAGCAGCTCGCCTACATCACGCAGACCACGCTCTCGGTCGATGACACTGCTGCCATGGTCGCCATTCTGACGGAGCGCTTTCCGCAGATCGTGGCCCCACATAAGGAAGACATCTGCTACGCGACCACCAACCGCCAGGAAGCGGTGAAGCGGGTGGCGCATCAGATCGACGCGATGATCGTTATCGGGGCGCCCAATTCATCGAACTCGCAGCGGCTGCGTGAGGTGGCCGAGCGGGCGGGCTGCCCGGTAGCACTGCTTGTGCAGCGCGCCTCAGAAATCGACTGGTCTCGGCTCGGCGGCATCAAGCGGGTGGGTATCACCGCCGGCGCATCGGCGCCGGAAGTGCTCGTCGAGGAAGTGATAGCGGCGTTCGCCGAACGCTTTGAGATTCACGTCAAGCTGGTCACTGCCGCCGCCGAAGATGTCACCTTCAACCTGCCGCGGGCCCTCCGCGACGCGGCCGAGTGAGCTAACTTGGCCGTCTATACCGAAATTCCCGACGACGAGCTCGACGCATTCGTGGCGGCCTACGACCTTGGGGAGGTGACCTCGGTCAAGGGCATTGCCGAAGGCGTCGAGAACTCGAACTACCTGCTCGGCACCGTGAACGGGCAGTTCATCCTGACACTCTATGAGAAGCGGGTCGATCCGGCCGACTTGCCGTTCTTCGTTGGCCTGATGGAACATCTCGCCGGCCGCGGGCTGTCGTGCCCCCTGCCGGTGCGCGACCGTAGCGGCAAAGCGCTGAACCGCCTTGCCGGACGGCCCGCGGCGATCGTCACCTTCCTGCCGGGGCGGTCGCTGCGCCGGTCGAAGACGGAGCATTGCGTGGCGGTCGGTGAGGCGCTAGCGCAACTGCATCTCGCCGGCGATGGCTTTGTTTTGCGGCGACCGAACGCACTTTCCGTGCGCGGCTGGCGGCCGATCTACCAGCAATGCAGCGGCCGCGCGGACAGTGTCTTTCCCGGCCTCGGTGCAGAGATCGAGCGGGAACTCGACTACCTTGAGGAGCACTGGCCCCGCGGACTGCCACAGGGCGTCATCCATGCCGACCTCTTTCCGGATAATGTCTTTTTCCTCGGCGGCGAACTCTCGGGACTCATCGACTTCTATTTCGCCTGCGACGACATGCTGGCCTACGATGTCGCCATCTGTCTCAATGCATGGTGCTTCGAGCCCGACGGCGCGCTTAACGTGACCAAGGCGCGCGCGCTGACCTCAGGCTACCGAGCGGTGCGCGCCTTCCGCAGCGAGGAAATCGCCGCATTGCCCCTGCTGGCGCGCGGATCGGCGCTGCGCTTCCTGCTGACGCGGCTGCACGACTGGCTGGAGGTGCCGGCCGGGGCGCTGGTCGTGCCCAAGGACCCGCTCGAATATTACCGCAAGCTGCGCTTTCACCGCGGCGTCAGCGATGCCTCCGCCTACGGGCTGGTCGACGCGTGAGCGAAAAGCGACGCATCGCCATCTGGAGCGACGGCGCTTGCTCGGGGAACCCCGGACCGGGCGGCTGGGGTGCCGTGCTCATTGCCGACGGGCACGAGAAAGATCTCAAGGGCGGCGAGGCACTGACCACCAACAACCGCATGGAGCTGACGGCGGCGATCGAGGCGCTGTCGGCGCTGAAGGGGCCGAGCGCGGTGGATTTCTATACCGACTCGCAATACGTGCGCGGCGGTGTCACCGGCTGGGTGACCGGCTGGAAGCGAAACGGCTGGAAGACCAGCGACCGCAAGCCGGTAAAGAACGTCGACCTGTGGCAGAAGCTCGACGCGCTGGCGGCGAAGCACGAGATCAAGTGGCACTGGGTGAAGGGCCACGCCGGCACGCATGGCAACGAGCGCGCCGACGAACTTGCCAACGAAGGCATGGCACCTTTCAAGAAGAAGCGCGCGTCCTAGAGCTGCGCCATGATGGTGGCGGCGCTGGTCTCCTTGACGTCGCGGCTGCCGTCCGCCTCGAGGTTCAGCGTATTGACGACGCCGTCATCGACCAGGGCGGAGAAGCGGCGTACGCGATGGCCAAGCCCGGGAGCGGACAGGTCGACCAGCAGGCCGAGCGCCTTGGCGTATTCGCCGTTGCCGTCGGAAACGAAGTCGACCTTGTCCTTGCCGCCCAGAGACTCGCCCCACGCTTTCATGACGTGGTGGTCGTTGACGGCCATGACGACGATGTGATCGGCGCCCTTCGCCTTCAGCTCGCTGGCATGGGTGATGAACGCCGGGATATGCGCGAGGTGACAGGTGGACGTGAAGGCGCCGGGGACGCCGACGAAAACGACCTTCTTGCCCTTGAACAACTCGTCGGTCGTGACTTCCTTTACCGAATCATCGGCCTGCTTGACGCGGAATTTTCCGGCCGGAAGACGATCGCCTACCTTGATCATGTTTCTCACCCTTGAACGCTGGATTGAACGGTAGTTGGACATTCAACTAGCGGAGCCGAGGCCGCCCGTCGAGGCACTATTCGACGCCGATGGTCTGATCGATGGCGCGCCCGCCGGAAACCGCCGTGAGGCGAAACTTCGCACACGCGATCGGGGTTTCGGCGCCGAGGCGCGAAAACTTCACCGACCAGACCGCCTTGCCACCATCGTCGCCGGCAAAGTCCGGCGTGTACGGCGACCAGCCGTCGGGCCCCTCGACAAACAGGCTTGCATCCCTTGCGTCAGGGACGGTGCCGGTGAAGCGGAAAACGGGATGCGAGTCGGTGCCGCCGTCGCGGGTGACGGCGGTGAACGCGAAAACTCCAGGCTGCGGCGGACCGGGAACGGCGTTGCGGGCGTCGGCAAGCGTAGCGTCAACGTCGGGGTCGCCCGCTCCCGGCTTCACCGTCAGGGTCGCGCGAATATCGTCAGGCACGCAGACGGTGCCGCACACGCCGATCTGGAGATGGGCGGCGAGCTCGACCGGTCTCGCCGGATTCGCCGGGACAACGCTGACGGGCAGAACCACGTCGTGCTCATAGATATTGGTGACGGAATCTCCGTCGTCGAGGCGGCTCGGCGTCGGATAACTGACCGTGGCGGAGGCAACGTTCTTCGACGCGGAGAAATCTATGATCGGCGCGATGCCGGCATCGCCGGGGCTGCGCCAATAGGTGTGCCAGTCCTCGGGCAACGCGATCTCAATACCGGCAGCGAGCTTGCCGTCCTTGCCGATGCCCGCGGCGAGCAGCCGCACCTGCGCCTTCTGGCCTGTCGCCCAGTCGCCGGTGGCGGCGAGCGACGGGATGGCGGCGAGGCACGCGGCGGCGACCGCAAGAGCGAGCAGAACGGGAACGGCGGATTTCATCGATGGACCATAGCGGCCGGGCGGCCTGACCGCGACCACGGCGGTTTCATTTGTTTGTGACAACCGGGATGCGCCGAAGCGGCGCAGGCGGTCCGCCACTCTTTCAATTTGGGGTCGGCGTGGTACGATTCGCAGCCATGTCCAAGCTCGTTACCGACATAGCATCCGGCAGGGCCGGTCGGGGTTATCTCGACGGGCAGTTCCTCATCGCCATGCCGACGATCCTCGAGGGACCGTTCGCGCGCACCGTGGTCTATATCTGCGCGCACTCCGCCGAAGGCGCGATGGGCATCACCATCAACCAGCCGGCGCGACAGATCACCTTCCGCGACATGCTGGTACAGCTCGACATCATCCCGAAAGGCCGCGAGATCAGGCTGCCGGGGCCGGCGGGCCGCATGAAGGTGAATCGCGGCGGGCCGGTGGAAACCGGGCGCGGGTTTGTCCTGCACTCCTCCGACTACTTCGTCGAAAACTCGACGCTGCCCATCGATGACCGCGTCTCGCTGACGGCGACGCTGGAAATTCTCAAGGCCATCGCCAACGGCAACGGACCGGCGAACGCCATGCTGGCGCTTGGCTACGCCGGCTGGTCGCCGGGGCAACTTGACAACGAGATCCAGGCGAACGGCTGGCTGCATTGCCCGGCATTGCCGGAACTCATTTTCGATGGCGACCTCGACGGCAAATACACGCGGGCGCTTTCGCTGATGGGAGTCGATCCGGCGCGGCTTTCGGGGGAAGCGGGGCACGCTTAGCGGGGTTGCTTCTTTGCCGTGCTGGCTCATTCTTTTGTTGTCACTCCCGTGAAGGCGGGAATCCAGCAGGCGCCGTCCGGGCATCATTTGCATCGCCGACGATGCTAGGTCCCCGCCTGCGCGGGCGCGACAGTTGCGGATAGTCGCGCGGGTGCGACTTCCTCTCCCACCTGGGTCCCCGCTTTCGCGGGGGGAGTATAGTGATATCGAAAAAGTGGACCACTTTGACTTGAGGCCTCGGGATGCGGTCTTGGTCGAGGCGTTGGTGGCGCTAGCCCACAAACTTGGCATGCAGGTTATCGCGGAGGGCGTTGAGACCGAAGCGCAGGCCAAAATCTTGTCAGTATCTTCGTGCGATCGGGTACAGGGCAATTTCTTCGGTCGGCCAATGCCTTCAGTCGAGTTCCGAGCGCTGATCGGCCATGAGCAGTTCCCTGTCCTCGCAGCCGCTGCCGGCTAGTTGTAGGCTCGATGCTGCGCTCTGTGTGGCGCGCTTGCAGCTCGCCGTCGCATGAATTCCTTGGTCGGCCAAGGCCACTAAGTACGCTCCAGATGATGATGCGCTACGCTTGCTAACGCGTCCAGGAAAGCTGCTCTTGAGGCTTTGCAGTTTCGATGACCATCGGGTGCGATGTCTGCTCTTTGCGGATTTGCAAACGAGCGATCTGTTGACGGGCCTGGCCGAAGATCGCCCGTGTGCACGGACGGTTTCCGACGGCGAGGGGCTGTCGGCTGCCCGCGCCCCACCTCAGGCCGTGCTCGTAGCAATTGTATGTGTAGACGGGTGATTTTGAGCGCTGCGGGCGATCCCGTGCCCCGGGTCGGCGAGCGGGGCACGGCGATAAAACTTGGGGGCAACGTCACCGGCCGTTCGTCGGAAACAGGTCGGCGCAACTTATCTGCGATCGTTGGAACCGATCGGCCCGTATCAATTCTGCGGTGGTCAGGTGTGCTCCGGCAATTGCCTACAATCGACGTTCGCATTCAGACTGGCGACCTGAGCTGAACGCTCACCAACGGCGAAGGTTGGTAACGGGTGGCGAAGGCGACCCAAGGAGACCGCGTCGCGCACGGTGAATATCTCTAGTCGGAGAGTCCGTTCAACTATGAACAACTCTGGTGACCGAGCGATGATTTGTGGACATGATTGACGGTTCGCCAACTTACAGGGCGGACCACGCATAAAGGAACAGCGTGTTGTTGTCTGACGCGCCCGCACTCATCCCGTTGAATTCGTTGTACATCGTGTACTGAACGCCAAAGCGGGTGTTGAACCCCTCCCACAAGGGAGAGTTCCCATTGCTCCAAGGCAGCCAGGAAAGATCGAAGACAAATCCACTACTGTTGGGGCTTCCTCCATAGAGGGCGGAGTCGGCGCTCCCGGAAATTCCAAAGTACCCGGCCGTCAAGCTGTAGGTATGGTCATAGGTGTAGGAAGCCGAAGCCCTAAAGCTGTCTAAGTAGTTTGAAATGTTGGTGGTCAGATGTAGCCCTTGGCTCGCGCTCAATCTCTGGTTCTCGTGGATGTAGCTGGCGCGTGCCGTAAATGCATTCTTGTCGTTGATGTACTGGTACTGAGAATCAAGGCCTATGTCGGTGTAGGAATCGGTCTGAGGTCCCATCCTCTGTGGCACGACGTTGGCAAACATTCCAAACGCGCCAATCTCCAGGGAATTGTTACCCCACGATGGCTCGAACGCCACGCGCGCGTAGGGAGCGATACCGCTGAACGCGCTGGTACCATCCGGCGCCACGCCCAGCGCCGACAGTGTCTCCGGCGAAAGGCTCTTATAACCAGATAGCTCCGCGTAGAGCGTACTGTTGTAGTAAACGTAGGCACCCGCGCCGAGCACTTGCTGTGAGAAGGCGCCTTCGAGCATCGTTGACGCGGTGGGCTCCGGTCCGAGCCCCGAGGTAATGTACCCCCCCGGGAAGCTCCATGCCGGGGCCGTGTTCCAGGCGTCCTGAACAGTCGGATTATTATTCACCGTAATCCCGAACACGGTGTCCTTGCCTGAGATGGTTGTCGACTTGGCCATGCGAACATCGACGTTGTCCCACGAGACAGAATTGCCGATGCCGTCGTATGTCGCCTGAACAAAAGCGCCGAGGTTTTCGACAATCTTGCCGCCATAGAAGAGGCTGGCTTGCTGTATCGCGAGGTTATCGTTGGGGTTGAAGGGATCGAGCCCGGTTTGTGGAGCCTGAGTGTGTGTGAACCCCGTCTGCACCATGCCCGCGAAGTGGGTGAACGGATCCATCATGCCGCCACCCAACGTATAGCCACCGAGCTTGAAGGCGCGACCGAATGGGGTCAGCTCGGGAAATGCTGTGTGGCAGGAGGAACAGGGCTGTCCCGTTTGGCGGGCGAAGCTTGGCAGGGCGTGCGCTTCGCGGGAGGCGAAGCCCGCGAACGCCAACACCCCGGCGAAAGCCATGGCGGTGACAACCCTCTTGAACCTCGTGACCGCGGTGGTCCCGGACGAGGATCCCGAGTGTATCCAGACCATCATCGCCCCCCCAAAAATGCAGCGGAATCACGCCACCGAACGAGAAAACAGCGGAATCATACCACGAAACGCGGAATCAGTGGCACCCCCTTCAGACCCGCGACTGGCCAAATCCGTGGGCATCCAACCCTCGCGAGGGCCGCCATCTCGAAAGATAGAAAATGTGAAGAACGGAAACACCGCCTTGATCTACAACAAGACA
>Ga0208849_1001773_pt1 | contig 13538 bp, 11 predicted proteins | sample NGESurdeep072012_10_FD_184470 | JGI IMG/M metagenome (GOLD analysis project Ga0208849, IMG submission 184470) | Arctic peat soil microbial communities from Barrow, Alaska - NGEE Surface sample 53-3 deep-072012 (SPAdes) | ecosystem: Environmental > Terrestrial > Soil > Wetlands > Peat ...
GTTCAAGATCCACTTCGGAGACCGGCTACCCGACTAAACCATCAATCCCCGCCTACACAGATAGACGGACACCCTCCTAAGCGCTCTCGAGCCGTTAAATGAAACGACCCGCCGGGGAGAGCGGGCCGTTTCGGGAGGAGGGATTCAGGAGAGTAGATGCTGCGCTCTCGATCGATGACTATGATGCCTGCCGTCGGCGCCAGCGTGTGTGACATCGATCACAGAGGGCCGCGCATGGTCGCGTGCTTGCAACCGTGGTCGCCGCACCCGGCACCGTTGCCGCTTGTGTGTAAGGGTTTCCAGGCGATGGGCAAGCGGCGTCTCGACACCCTGCTGGCGGAGCGTGGGCTGTATGCGTCGCGCAGCCGGGCTGCCGCGTCGGTTATGGCCGGGGAGGTGTTCCTGACGCCTGGTGAGCCCGCGGTCCGATCCGGGGAGCGCCGCGCGGCCAAGCCGGGCGAACTGGTCGACGAGCAGACGCAGGTCCGGGTGCTGGAGCGCCCGGCGTTCGTCTCGCGCGGTGGCGTCAAGCTCGCCAACGCCCTTGCGGCGTGCGGCCTGAACGTCGAAGGCAGGCGCGCCCTGGACGTGGGTGCCTCGACGGGCGGCTTCACCGACTGCCTGCTCCAGCGCGGCGCACGCGAAGTGATCGCCGTGGATGTCGGCTACGGAACGCTGGACTACCGCCTGCGCAGCGATCCGCGGGTCGCGGTGCTCGAGCGCACCAACGCGCGCACGTTGACGGCGCAGATGCTGCCGGCGGCGCACGTGGACCCCGACCGGCCGCCCGACCTCGCGACCGTCGACGTGTCGTTCATATCGTTGAGCAAGGTGCTCGGAGCGGTGCTCGGCTGCCTGGACAGCGGCTACGACGTGCTCGCGCTGGTCAAGCCGCAGTTCGAGCTGGGACGCGGCCGCGTCGGAAGCGGGGGGGTGGTGCGCGCGCCAGAGGACCGACGCGAGGCGCTGCTGGCGGCGGGCGAGAGCGCGCTCGCGCTCGGCGCGGCGCTCGTCGGCTACTACTCCTCGGGCCTGCCAGGCCCGAAGGGCAACCGCGAGACGTTCATGTGGCTCACCGATCCCGACGCGCGAGGCGACGACGACGCCCCAGCCGGGCCCGGGGCCCGTGCAGCAACCCGCGAGGCGAGCGAGCTCGAGCGGATGGCACGGGAGGTCGAGCCGTGAGAGAGATGACGGTCTTCACGCACCGGCGTCCCGACGGCACTGTCGCGGCGCTCGCGTTGCTCGCGGCACGCGCGGCCGAAGCCGGCGTGACGCTGCGCGTGGACGCGGAGGAGACGCGCAAGCACGGGTTGGTCGCCGGTCCCGGCTTGACGGTGGACGCCCCTGCCAAGGACGACGTCGAGCTGTGCATCGTGCTCGGCGGCGACGGCACGATCCTGCGCGCGCTGCAGCGATACGCGGGGACGGGAGTTCCGGTGTTCGCGATCAACTTCGGCGCGATCGGCTTCCTCGCGACGGTCGAGCCGGAGGACATCGAGGACGGCTTCCAGCGCGCGCTGAGCGGCGACTTCGAGCTGCTGCAGCTGCCCGCGATCGTGCTCGAGAGCGCGGACGACCGCACCGAGGGCGCGAGGCAGACGGCGATCAACGACGTCGCGATCCACCGCAAGGTCGGCGAGCGCGTCGCCGAGCTCGCGTACTCGCTCGACGGCGAGGAAGCCGGGAGCGTGCGCTGCGACGGGTTGGTGGTGGCGACGCCGGCTGGATCGACCGGCTACAACCTCGCCAACGGGGGTCCCGTGATGGCGTGGGGGGTGGAAGGGTTCGTCGTGTCGTTCATCGCGCCGCACTCGATGAGCGCGCGCGCGCTCGTGGCCGCACCCGACGACCGGCTGACGATCTACAACCGGTCGCTGGAGCCGCTCGACGTGGCGGTCGACGGTCGTCCCGCCGGGGAGATCCCAGCCGGAGGGCGGATCGAGGCGCGCTTCGTCAACGACGTCGGCACCATCGCCCAACTCCCGGGCTCTTCGTTCTATCGCCGGCTGCGCGAGAAGTTCGGACGTCTGGCGAGCTGACAGCCGGGGATCCCAGGAGCCGCTCGCCCGTGCGGGCGAGTCAGGCTACCTGCGCGTTGCGCCGCTCGACCGCGGCGTCCTCGCTCGCACCGCCGGTGCGCTGCATCGACGCGATGAACTCGTCCAGCTGCGCCCGCGAGAAGCGCCGCTGGCCGCCCGGCGTCCTGTAGCAGTCGATGTGGCCGGCGTCCGTCCAGCGGCGCACGGTCGCAAGCGAGACGCCCACGTAGCGGGCGGCCTGTGAGCTGGTGAACACGAGCCGGCGCTCGTTGCGTGGCTGTGCGGGTGGGATGGACACGGGCGGCATTTGCTGGACCTCGATCGGTTTGCGGTCAAGAGGTGCTTCGTCCAAAAGCTCCGAGAACTTGAGCGGAGGGGAGGTTTGTGGGCGTTTGGACTCTTCGCGGGGCTCAGGGCAATTCAGTCCGCGCTCGATCGCGCCGTCACGAGCCGCTTGAGCCAAGCCAGTTCGGGCAGCTGTCGCGGTCCTTCTTCTGCAAGCAATCCTGCACGGAGCTACTCGGAGCGGCTGATTGCTGCTGCTTCCGTTACTATGGTGGTCAAACCTACTCAAGGGTTAGCGGTCGTCCTGGAGCGGATTGGGGGCCGGCTGTCTCGCAAATCGAGAAGGAGACCCGATGGCGGAATATTACAACCGGTAGAGAAGTTTGTTGCATAGGTCACAAGTGACCTGACGGCTTTGGGGACGCTTACAACGACTGTAGATTGGTCAGCTGGGCGTCCTCAGGCGTTAAGTGCGCGGCCCTGAGGGGCGGGCCATGTCACGCACGCGTCGCTCGAAGGCGAGCTCCGTGTCGAAATCGGCTCGCTCGCTCTCGGCAAACCTGGGTCCCTCGCGCTCCAGCATCGCGATGAACCGCTCGACGAGCTCTGCATCGAGCTGTCCCCGCTCGGCGGCCACACGCAGCTCGCCCATCGCTTCCGCAGGACTCATCGGTGGCCGGTAGCTGGCGCGCTTGCTCATCGTGTCGTACACGCAGCAGATCGCCAGGATGCGCGAGCTCAGCGGGATCTCCTTGCCGATCAACCCAGCCGGGTAGCCGCTGCCGTCCACTCGCTCGTGGTGGTAGAGGATCGCGTCTGCCACCGGCCCGTAGCCGTCGAGCGCGCCCACCAGCTCGGCGCCGTCCTGCGGATGGCGCTTGACGATCTCCTGATCCTCGGCGCCGACCACATCGGCGTGGAGCACTCGGTCGGGCCACGTGAACTTGCCGATGTCGTGGAGCAGACCAGCTGTGTGGACCGTGTCCTGCTCGTCCTGGGTTGCCCCGATCTCCTTCGCGAGCTCCTGTGCGTAGAGCGCCACGGCGGCGGAATGTCGACCGGTGGTCTCGTCGCGCATCCCGAGCGCCCGTACCAGGGTCCGCAGCACACCCAGTTGCAGCGAGACGAGGTGGATCGTGCGCGCTTCCAGCTGGTCGGCGCGGTCCTCGGAGCGCAGCAGCGCGACGGTGAGGTGCTGGAAGATCACAAGCGCGGCGATCGATGCGAACAGAACAGGCAGTCCGAGGTTGGTGTACGCGACGGCGAGGATCGTTGCGAGCGCTCCGGTTGCGAGCTGACCGGAGAGCATTGGGAAGAATATGTCGCGCGCCTGACGGGCCACCGAATGGCCTCCGTCGAGTTGCACATCAAGCGCAACGAGGACAAAGTTGAGCATCACGGTCGTGATGAACACAGCCGCCACGATCAAGCCGAACGTGACGCTTCGTGTCAGCTGCAGGTTGCGCGGATCGTGAACATCGCCGGCTAGGGCGCGCACCATCCAGCCGCCGGCGAACAGGAACGCTGCGAACGTCGCGAGGTTGTTCAACCATTGGGCGGGCGGTAGGCGCCGCACCGCGGATGTCAGGATCATGGCCGAAATACCGAATGCCACGGCTGGGGCCGGTCCCAACAGGCTCATCGCCAGTACGAGCGCGATCAGCGACGCGCTCAGCTGTCCCACGCGAACAGTGACGCTGATCCACTGTCCAGTCAGCGCGAGCGCCAAAAGCAGACCTACGAGCAGCATAGGACGCCATTCCTCCGCGCGGGAGAGCCAAGCAGATGCGCCGACAGCCCCCGTCAGCAGGAGTATCTCCGTGGCGTAGAAGAGCCGCTTCGCGAGTCCTTCCGTGATCAGAGCCGGGGTCACGTGCGTGACGATCTCGAGGACCCGCTTCCCGCCGACCCCGCGGTCGGCGGCCTCGTCGTCGCGCTGCCTTGCGGGCGTTCGGAGGTGCATGGTCCCGCGGTACCTATCGGCCGACGCGATGTAGGACTTAAGGTGCCGGGGGGTGCACCGAGGCGATCACGGGCTCGCCGTCCCGGCTGGTGCCTCCTGCCGAACCCTCGGGGATGCTCGCGGTGCCTTCCGGGCGCCCGGCCATGGGCACGCGCATAAACGCCACGGTGGTGATCGCTGCGCCGATCCCCACGACCAGGAACGCCGTACGGGGGGAGGTGAGTACGACGAGTATCCCACCGAGCCCGAGCCCAATCGCTGGGGACAGCGCCCCAATCGATTCCACCGCGCCCATCACCCTCCCCTGGAGCGGTGGGGGTGTGAGTAGCTGGACGGCGCTCACCAGCGGCGCCCACTGCACTCCGTTGCCGAGGCCACCGACTAGGGCGGCTGCGCACGCCAACGCCAACGTAGGCGCGGCGGCGAAGCCTATGTAGGCGAGGCCGACCCCGAGCGTCCCCGCGCTCACCATTGTCCTGAGCGGCGTGGTGGGCGATCGGGCGAATACGACGGCTCCGAGCACCGCCCCCACGCCCCACACACTCACCAGCAGGCCAAAGCCGCGGTCGCCGGCATGAAGCGTGACCTTGGCGTAGGCAACCTCGATCGGCGCGGCGGACTCGAAGAACACCAGCGCCGCCGCTTGGATCAACAGCAGCATCCGCAGCGCGGGCACGCCGTTGATATGGCTCCAGGCCGCCCGCAGCCGTTCCCGTACGGAGGCTCCCGCCGCCTCCTCCACGTGCGGATGCAGGTCGAGCAGCAGCGCGCCGCAGACCAGGAACGTGGCTGCGTCCACGAACAGCGCCGTCGCCGCGCCCGCGCCGCCGGCGAGCGCGCCGCCGGCGAGCGGGCCTGCGACGAATGTCGCCGAGAACGCCACGTTGATCGCCGCCGCAGCCCTGCGTTCGCCCGCCTGGGCTGTGTCGTCGAGCGTCGTGCCGTCGCCGGCGGGGAGATCCGGGGTGCTGAGCTCGCCGCGTCCTGCCCGCGCGGCCTCCGTGCGGAGCAGCGCGCTCGCCGCCAGCGCGGCGGTGCCGTCGAGTGCCACCAGCAGCAGCACCGCCGGCAGCCAGAAGTGCCACAACAGAACTGCCAGCGCGGCAGTGGTGACCGCCTCGAAGAAGTACAGCGCGCTGAGCTCCCGCCGCCGGGGGGAGGACTCGACCTTCGCCACCACCGGCGGCACGGCGAATGCCGGCAGCACCTGCGCGGCGATCAGCGTCGCCGCCACGGCCAGGCCGCTCCCGGTGTGGTCGTACACCGCCAGCGATAGCGCGATCGTGCCGATCCAGGTCCCCAGCCGGTTGACGGTGTAAGCGGTGACGATCCTTCGCAGGCGCGGTGCTGACACGGGCGATCCCACGGGGCCACGCTAACGGCTGCGGGGGATGGGCGCGGCGCCTGGGCACGGGCGGCAGCCGGTGGAGCGCCGACCCGACGATGCGGCTGCGATCGGTCCTGCCCACCCGCTACCTTCATCGCATGGACGCTGGCACGCCAGGGGTGACGCGACCGATCGACGTGATCATCGCCGACGACCATGCAGTCGTCCGCGACGGCATCCGCGCGGTGCTCCAGCGCGAGGGCGGCGAGTTCCGGGTGGTGGCGGAGGCGGCGGACATCCCGTCGATGATCCGCGAGGTGCGCGAGCACAAGCCCGACCTGCTGACACTCGATCTGACGATGCCGGGCGGCTCGAGCCTGGGGGCGCTGCCGTCGTGCTTCATCTCCCATCCCACGCTCGCGGTGGCGATCCTGACGATGCGCGAGGACCCCGAGTACGCCCGCCAGGCCCTCAGGGCTGGCGCGCGCAGCTACGTGCTCAAGGAGGCCGAGCCGGCGGAGCTGCTGCAGGCCTTCCGCCTGGCTGTCGCGGGCGGCAACTACCTGCACCCGCGGCTCGGCGCGCTGATGGCCACCGGCGAGGACGGCGCGACCGATGGCGTCGTCTTGAGCGAGCGCGAGCGCGAGGTCGTGCGCTTGATCGCGAACGGCTACACCAACCCGGAGATCGCCGAGCAGCTGAACGTCGCGGAGCGCACCGTGAAGACCTACCGCGCCCGCGCGATCGAGAAGCTCGGGTTCTCCTCGCGCGCGGAGATCACCGCGTACGTGCGCCGCACGGGTCTAGCGGACTGACCCGCTCAGCATCTGATTTCTGTAAAGGGGATCGCGCATGCGCGATCCCTCCGACAGGCGCATGCGCCTGTCGGCGACGCCGCACATGTGCGGCGTCGAACGTCGACCACCCGGATGAGCGGCGACGGGCGACATGTCGGGGGCGTAGGCTCAACGTGTGGCCTCGATGCCGAACCTGCCCACCGAGGGCCACCGGCTGACCGACATCTCGCCGCGGGCCTTCCAGCACCCCGCCGACCGCGCGGCGACCGCTGCGCTTGGCTCGATCCCATACCTGGACACGGTCGTGCGCAAGCTGATCGAGCTCGGCTACGAGCGCGCGCTGCGCCAGAGCTACCTCGGATCCTCGGTGCGGCTCTCCGAAGCGCAGCTCGGCGAGGTCTGGCGCGAGCACGCGCTCGCCTATGCGACGCTCGACATGGACGCGGTGCCCGACCTGTACCTCACCCAGTTTCCCGCGCCCAATGCGCTCGCGATCGGCGCCCGCCACCCGATCGTCGTCGTGCAGTCCGAGCTCGTGCACCTGCTCGACGGCTCACAGCGACGCGCGGTGTTCGCACACGAGGCCGCGCACATCCTCTCCGACCACCAGCTTTACCGCACCGCGCTCACGATCCTCGTGCTGCTCACTCGCAGCTCGCGGCTGCCGCTGCCACTGGCCCCGGTGCGCTCGGCGCTGATGGAGTGGGGACGCGCGACCGAGCTGAGCGCCGACCGCGCGGCCGCGCTGGTCACCCGTGACCCGCTCGTCGTGTGTCGCACGCTGATGTCGCTCGCCGCCGGCGCGATGGTCGAGCAGCTCGACCTCGACCTGTTCATGCGCCAAGGCCTTGACTACAAAGAGAAGGGCGGGGGGCTGGAGCGCCTGACCAGGCTGATGATCGACCTCGGCGTCACGCATCCGATGCCCGTCAAGCGCACGCACGAGCTGATGGCGTGGGTGCACTCGGGCGAGTTCGACCGCATCGTCGACGGCGAGTATCCGCGACGCGGCGACCCCGTCGACGCCCGCGCCGACGGCAGCGAGGCGGTCTCGTTCTATGCCGAACGCATTCGCGACGGCTTCCGCGACGCGGGCGAGTCGATCAACTCGGTCGGCAAGCAGCTCGCGGGCTGGCTGCGCGGCGCGGGCGGCGAGGACGGCGACGGCGATCACGGCGAGGATCTTGCCGAAGCGCAGGGCGGCCCGGACTGACAGATCGCGAGCGCCTCGACCGGCGCCCGGCGGGAGCTACTCGTATGAAGCGTGCGGAGCGTTGGCGGTGACGGCCGGGCGCCCTGCCAGCGGCACGGTGAGGTGCATGATCGTGCCGCGTTCAGGCGCGCGGGCCCATTCGAGCTCGCCGCCGACGAGCTCGGCGCGCTCGCGCATGCCGGACATTCCGAAGCCACCCTCCAGCCCGTCGCCGCGCGGGCCGAGCCGCGCCGTGTCCGGCAGGCCGCGCCCGTCGTCGGTCACCGACGCCTGGATCGCGCCGTCGCGCGCGATCACGCTGATCACCGCTTTCGTCGCCTGCGCGTGGCGGCTGACGTTCGTGAGCGCCTCCTGGACGACCCTGTATATGGTGCTCTCGAGCTCGGCGTCCAGGCGCCGGCCGCCGTTCTCCCCCGCCGGGGAGGATGCCGCGGCGACGTCGTGCTCGCCGTCGGACATGCCGCTGAGGTCGATCTCCGTCTTGACCTCCAGCCCGTCGATCGCCTGCGCGCGCCTGGCGAGCGCCTCGAGCGCGGCCGCCAGCCCGAGATCGTCGAGCGCCGCCGGGCGCAGCTCTGTGATCAGGTGGCGCAGGCCGTCGATCTCGGTGCCGAGGCCCTCCAGCGCCGCGTCCACGGCCGCGCTCAACGCCTGCTTGTCGTCGAGGTCGCGGGCATTGGCGAGCTGCAGGCGCAACGCGCCGATGCCCTGGATGCTCTCGTCGTGGATCTCGCGCGCCCAGCGCGTGCGCTCGCGCTCGCGCGCCTCCATGCCGTAGCGCAGCCGTTCGATCTCGACGGAGCGCTCGGCTGCCAGGCGCTGCGCGACGCTGGATGCGAAAGCGCTCAACGCCTGACGGTCGGGGTCGCGGAAGCCTCCCTGCTCGCGCAGCACGATCACCAGGCCGCCGCCGTGCGCCTCCATGTTGAACGGCTCGACCAGCACCGCGCGCGCCTCGAGTCCGAGTTCGTGCAGCCACGCCGCCTCCTCGCCGCGGGGACGATCGAGCGACACCGCCTTGCCCTGGAGGTACAGCGCCCCGAGCGCGCTGCCCTGCACGGGGGTGATCCGCAGCCGCACCGACGCGGCGCCGCTGCTCGCCGCCACACGCAGCTCGCCGCGCTCCTCGATCACCACGAGCAACGTGCTCGCGTCGAGCAGCGCCAAGCCGCGGTCGGCCATCAGCCGCAGCAGCCACAACTCTGATCCGGAGAGCACGGACGGGATTATGGACCGCCCGCGCGGATGCGCGCGGTGGTCGGCTCCGGCGGTTGGCGAGCGTGCGTTGTGGCGCTGTCGGGCGTAGGCGGGTCGGTGGGCGTCCGATCCTCGTTGACGTTGCACATCGCCGCGCGCGCGTGTCCCACCATCGCGTCCGCGCTCGCGTCCCCCCGCCAGGCCGCCAGCCCGACCGAGATCTCGAGCGGCTGGCGCGTGCCGCCGGCTTCGATCTTGATCGTGCGCAGCCGCTCGAGTGCGCGCCGGGCGACGATCTCTCCGCGCGGGCCGTCGGCGCCGGGGAGGACGATCAGCAGATCCCTGCCCGGGTCCTGCTCCTCATCGCCGTCACGGCCGATGCGCCCGACGCGGTCGAAGCGACGCAGCTCGCGCCGCAGCGCTCCGGCGACGTAGTCGATCGCCTGCTCACGCAGCTCGCCGCCATGCTCGCGGGCCATCCGATCGAGGTTGTCGATCACGACGAGCAGGCAGCTCAGGCCGGTGCCGTGGCGTTCGGCGCGGCTGATCTCCTCCTGCAGACGCTCGCTCATCGCAGCCGGAGCCAGGCAGTCGGCAACGTCCGGCTGGAGCCGATCGGAGCGCGGATTGGGGTCGCTGGCAGCCATGCCTGTAGCGGACGAGTGTACGCCCGGGTGATCGGTCCTTCCTGGACCTCGTCGTACGATTATGCCCGCCCGCGGGCGTCTGGACAAGGCGCGCACGCGCGCGACCGCGAGCCGACCGCGAGCGGTGGTGGCGCCCGCGCCCGTCGCGATCGCAGCGCCGTCGCGATCCGTCCCCGCGCGCTGCTAGACAACGTGAGGTGCTGCAAGAGCTTCGCGTCGAGAATCTGCTTCTGATCGAAGAGGCGCAGCTGCGCCTGGCGGGAGGATTGAACGTGCTCACGGGGGAGACCGGCGCGGGCAAGACGGTGCTGGCGCACGCCCTCGACCTGCTGCTCGGCGGGCGCGCGCGGCCGGGGATCGTCCGTCCTGGGGCCGGCGAGGCCTACGTCGAGGGGATCTTCGACCTGCCCGAGAGCCTGCGCGAGCAGCTCGGCGAGCGCGTCAGCCCCGACGCTGAGGAGCTCGTGCTCGCCCGTCGCGTCGGCGCAGACGGACGCACCCGCGCCTATCTGGGCGGCCGCTCGGCGACGGTCGCGGAGCTGCGCGACGTCGCGGGGACGCTGCTGGCGTTCTACGGTCAGCACGAGCACCGCAAGCTGACCCTCTCGGGCGCGCAGCTGGAGATCCTCGACAGCCTCTGCGCCGGCGACCACGCGTCCCGTCTGTGCGCCTGCGCGGACGCCTTCGCGCAGACACGGCTCCTGGAAGCGCGCCTGGAGGAGCTGCGCGAGCTCGCCGCGCAACGCGAGCGCGAGCTCGACCTGCTCGAGTACGAGCTCGCTGAGATCGACGCGCTCGGTCCGGACGAGCGCGAGCACGAGCAGCTTTTGGCGGCACGCGAGCGCCTGCGCCGCAGCGACGCGCTGCGCTCGGCCGCGGGCGCTGCCGCCGACGCGCTGGCTCCCGACGCGGGCGAGGCCGCCGGCGGCGCTCAGCTCGCGGCGGCGGCAAGCGATGCGCTGGACGCCCTCATCGGTGTCGATCCTGCGCTGGACGCCCTCGGCGAGCGCATGCGCTCGCTCTCGATCGAGTCTCACGATCTCGCCGGCGAGCTGCGCGAGTACTGCGAGCGTGCGGCCACGGATGGCCTCGAGGATCTCGCCGAGCGGCTCGGCGCGGAGGTCTCGCTGGACACGCTCGAAGAGCGCTTGGCCGCGATCGAGCGACTCGCGCGCAAGCACGGCGGCAGTGTGGGGGCGGTGCTGCGGTACGCGCTGCAGGCCCGCACGCGCCGCGACGAGCTCGTCGGCGCGGAGGTCGCGCTCGCACAGGCCACCGAGCAGCTGACCGATGCGCGCGCGGCGCTCGAGCGCCACGTGCTGTCGGTGCGCCGCGCGCGCGAGGCGGCCGCGCGGGGCTTCGCGATCGCGGTCGGCGAGCAGCTGGGCGCGCTGGCGATGGGTGAGGCGAGCTTCGACGTGGTCCTCGAACCGCGCGAGCCGGGCCCGGGGGGTGGGGACGCGGTCGAGTTCATGATCGCGCCCAATCCCGGCGTTCCGGCGGGGCCGCTTCGTGAGATCGCCTCCGGCGGAGAGCTCTCGCGCGTGATGCTCGCGATCATGAGCGTCGCGGGTGCCTCCGCGGCGGATGCGACGCTAGTATTCGACGAGGTCGACGCCGGCATCGGCGGCCAGACGGCGCGCGCGGTCGGCGCGCGGCTGCGCGAGCTCAGCGAGCGCAGGCAGGTGCTGTGCATCACCCATCTGCCCCAGATCGCCTCGCTCGGCGCGCGGCACTTCTCGATCGTCAAGGACACGAGCGCAGAGCCGACGCGTGCCACCGTCGTCGAGCTCGGCGAGGGCGACGTCGTCGCGGAGCTCGTTCGCATGCTCGGCGCCGACACCGACGACACCGTCGCGCGGCGGCATGCGCGCGACCTGCTGCGTGCTGCATAAGGCGACCGTCGGCTAAAGCCGCTGCACGCGCCGCGTTTCGCTCACGCGGGCGTTACTCTCGCAGCTGTGGCTGCAACGCGATCGATGGAGTCCGAGCTCGCGCCCGTGGGCACGGTCGTGGGGCCGATCCGGCCGGGCAGGCGCACGAAGCTGCTCGTCGGACACCTGGTGCGTGGCGACGTCGCGCTGATCGACCACCTGGACATCGATCGCGTCTCGGCCGAGGAGCTGATCGCGGCGGGCGCTGTCGCGGTGCTCAACTGCAGCGCGTCGTCCGGCGGCTCATACCCGAACCTGGGTCCGCAGCTGCTGGTGGAGGCGGGCATCCTGCTCGTCGACCTGCCCGACGACGCGCTGTTCGACGCGGTCTCCGACGGCGATCCGGTGGCGATCCGGACGATCCGCCCGAGCACTTTGCCCCACGACGGCGCCGCGGCCGCGCCGCGCGCCGAGGTCCTGCGCAAGGGGCAGGTGCTCACGAGCGGCGAGATCCTCGACCTCGAGCGCGTCCATGCCGACACGGAGGCCCGGCGGCGCGAGATCGGTGAGGCGCTCGAGCGCTTCGCGCAGAACACGATCGAGCACATGCGCGAGGAGCGCGAGCTGCTGGCGGGAAGGATCGAGCTGCCGCGCTTCGCGACCGACTTCCGCGACCGCTCGACGCTGGTCGTCGTCCGCGGCGTCGGGCACCAGCGCGATCTGCGCGCCCTGCGCCCGTTCATTCGCGACATGCGACCGGTGATCGTCGCGGTCGACGGCGGCGCCGACGCGCTGCTCGAGGTGGGTCTCCACCCGAGCATGATCGTCGGCGACATGGACTCCGCCGGGGAGGCGGCGCTGCGCTGCGGCGCCGAGCTCGTCGTGCACTCCTACCCGGACGGTGAGGCGCCGGGGCGCCACCGCCTGGAGCAGCTCGGCCTGCCGTTCAAGCTCGTTCCGGCTCCCGGCACCAGTCAGGACGTGGCGCTGCTGATCGCCGCCGAGAAGGGCGCTCGCCTGATCGTGTCGGTCGGCTCGCAGTTCAACCTCGTGGACTTCCTCGATCGCAACCGCAAGGGCATGTCTTCGACGTTCCTCACACGCCTGCGCATCGGCGAGATCCTGGTGGATGCCAAGGGCGTCAGCCGTCTTTACCGGCCGCGACCGGGGCTGACCCCGCTGCTGCTCGTGATCGCCGCCGGGGTGTTGGCGATGGTCGCCGTCGTGTGGGAGACGCCCGCGCTGCGTGACGTGGTCGAACTGCTCTGGCTGCAGCTGCGGGTGCTTTTCGGCCTCGGCTGACCCGGCCTCGCGAACGCGCATGTTCGACTATCGCTACCACGCGCTGTCCCTCGCCGCCGTGCTGCTCGCGCTGATGATCGGCGTGCTCCTCGGCGTGGCGATCGGCGACTCCAATCTCGTCTCCTCGGCCAAGAACGGCATCGTTCACAACCTCGACTCCGAAGTTGGCCAGGCGCGACACCAGGCCAGCCAGCTCCAGGCGCGGCTCACCGACGAGGAAGCGTTCGTCAACGGCCTGTATCCACTCTCCGTGCACGAACTGCTGGCCGGGCGCACCATCGGCCTGGTGTTCCTGGGCGGCTCCTCCGACCAGGTCGACGGGCTCGTGCGCACCGCCGTCGCGCAGGCCGGAGGGAACGTGACGACGGTCGTGGCGGTGCAGGAGCCGCTCAACGTCACAGGGATCGCCCACGAAGCGCCCGGCACGCACTACTCCTCGCTCGCCACCTCGGTGAAGCTCACGGAACGTCTCGGCAACCTCGTCGGCCGCCAGCTCGTCAGCGGCGGACAGGCCGTCGGCCGCGAGCTCATCAGCCGCGTACGCGGGAGCCTGTTCAGCGCCTTCGACGGGCAGCTCGCGCGCCTCGAAGGCCTCGTCGTGATGCGCGCCGAACCGACGGGCATGAGCGCGTCCAAGAGCGAAGCGAGCGCAGCGTTCGAGTCCGGCCTGCTCGCGGGCGTAGCCGCCGCGAACGTGCCGGCGGTCGGCGTCGAGCTCAGCGGCACGCAACCGTCGCAGATCCCGTGGTACCGGGGCAAGGGCATCTCGAGCGTCGATGACGTCGACAACCTCGCCGGGCAGGCGGCGCTCGACTACGCGCTCGCCGGGGCCCGCGGCAGCTTCGGCACGAAGTCGACCGCCAGCTCGCTGCTGCCGAGCATCACCTCGAC
>Ga0208849_1001774_pt1 | contig 13531 bp, 10 predicted proteins | sample NGESurdeep072012_10_FD_184470 | JGI IMG/M metagenome (GOLD analysis project Ga0208849, IMG submission 184470) | Arctic peat soil microbial communities from Barrow, Alaska - NGEE Surface sample 53-3 deep-072012 (SPAdes) | ecosystem: Environmental > Terrestrial > Soil > Wetlands > Peat ...
CTCCGGCCGGGGGGGCGCCATATTTCTTTATGCTTACACACGTCGCGCTTATGTCAACTGATACGCCTGTTGCCTTGAACGCAATCTTCGGCGAGGCTTGGGGCAATTAGTTCGTCGTTGCGCTGTACTTAGCAGCAACGGCCCCGGTCGCACGTCTGAGAGTCCGAATCCATGCGAATCTGCCTGGTCTGCAGCGAAATCTTCGCCTGGGGTAAGTACGGTGGGTTCGGGCGCGCCACGCGCATGCTCGGGCGCGAACTGGTGAAGCGCGGCGTTCAGGTGGTGGCTGTGGTGCCCCGGCGTCAGGGCCAGCAGGCGGAGGAGACGCTCGACGGCATGCGCGTGCTGAGCTTCGCGCCGCGCAATCTGGGCGAAGCGCTGCGTTGCTACGAGCGCGCGCAGGGCGAGATCTATCACTCGCAAGAAGCTTCACTCGGCAGTTATCTCGCGCAGCGTGCCGCGCCGCAGTGCAGCCATGTGATCAGCTTCCGCGATCATAAGTTCTGGCGCGACTGGCTGATCGAACTCACCTATCCGTCCCAGAGCCGGCGCAAGACGATGATCGCCGCAGCCTACGAGCGCAATCCGCTCGTGCGGCGCGCGATCCTTAGTGCCGACCGGCTGTTGTGTGTTTCGCCTCACCTGGGGGCGCCGATCCAAAGCGCCTACCGTCTGAGCGCGCCGCCAGAATTCCTGGGTTCCCCTATCGTCATTCCGGCGCAGGTCCCGCAGAAGTCCCCTAAGCCATTGGTGTGCTTCGTCGGTCGACTGGATCGGCGCAAGCGGCCGGAGCGCTTCATCTCGCTTGCGGCGCGCTTCCCAAAGGTCGAGTTCGTGATGGCGGGGGCCGCCCAGGATGCTCGATTCGAAGCGGAATTGCGCGCGCAGGCTAGCTGCCTTGGAAACCTGACCATGACCGGCTTCCTTCAGCAGTTCGAGGCGCCGACACTCACGCAGCTACTGCAACGCAGCTGGGTGCTGGTGAACACATCGGCCCGTGAAGGGCTGCCCAATGCGATGCTCGAAGCGCTGTCGCACCGCTGCGCGCTGCTGTCAGCCGTGGATGTGAGCGGTGTTGCGGCCCGCTTTGGCCACCATGCTGCCGACGGCGATTTCGAGAGCGGGCTTGAGTGGCTGCTCGGCGATGGGCGCTGGAAAGAGCGGGGACAGCGCGGCTTCGAGTTTGTAAGTCAGCAATTCAACTCCGATAAGGTGCTGACGCGGCATCTGGCGATCTACGAGGAAGTGCTGGGACGCAGGCCGCGTGCCGCGGCGATCGGGGCGTGAGCGTCGTGCGGCCACGTATTCTGGCGTTTGCCTTTTCGGAGGCGTCCTTCGAGCTGGTAGATCGCTGGTCAGCCTCCGGTGAGCTGCCAACGTTCAAGCACCTGCGCGACACTGGTACCTGGGGTCAACTCAGGTGTGCCCCGCCTTACGTCACTCCGTTGATGTGGTCGACGATCCTCACCGGCACGAATGCGGGCAGGCATGGCGTCTTCGACTTCTGGCAGCGCGCTGCCGATGGTCGCATTCGCGAGGTAGACCGACGGTCGATCAAGCAACCTTGTCTGTGGGACATGCTGGCTGCCAGCGGGCTGCGGTCGGGCTTCTTCAACGTGCCGCTGACCTATCCGCCGCCGCGTTTTCCCGGATTCGTGATATCGGGCCAGGATGCTCCGGGCGCGCATCCGGACATCGCAGAACCACGGACGCTTTACGCGGAGATCATCGAACATTTCGGGCGCCTGCCATTCAAGGAAATCTTCCCCGGGGGTCGCCGCAAGCAAGACTATCTCGAACTGTTCGATCAGGATGCCGAGGCGCGCAGCGCAGTGCTCGAACACGTGATACGCACGCGCGATGAACCCCTGATTCTCATTTACAATAGCGCAACCGCCATGGCGCAACACTATTTCTGGTCGGACATGAGTGCGCCTTCGGACAATCCCTACCACGATATCGTCTTGCGCGCATTCCAGGGCATGGATCGCCTTATGGCGCGCGTGATCGACGCTGCGCAAGGCGAGGTACAGGTGTTTGCATTCTCGGAGTGCGGTGCCGGGCCGCTGTGGCGCGGAGTGGCTCTTAACACGTGGCTCGCCGCGATCGGCCTGCTCAAGCCGCGTCACGCCGCAGCGGCTTCCGTACAGACTTCGGACCGGGGCGCCCAGCCTTTTAATTTGCTGCGTCATGCCCGCCATCGGGTGCAGCAGGTCCTGCCGCTTTCCCTGCAGCGTCACCTCAATCGTCGGCTAGGGCCGCTGAAGCGCTGGATTCAGCATCGGTCAGAACTCGGGTACATCGATTGGCGCGCGACCCGGGCCTACACCCGCGGCAAGGAGGGCAGCCTGTTCATTAACCTCGCAGGCCGGGAACCGCACGGCATCGTACAACCTGGCAGTGCATACGAAGCCGTTCGCGATGAGCTCATCGAACGCCTGCAAGAGCTACGCGATCCGTCCACTGACGCTCTGCCGGTGGCGCGTGCCTACCGCCCGGAAGAACTGTTTGCGGGGCCTTGCCTGGAGTTCGCGCCGGACATCATCGTCGAGTGGCGCAACGGCGAGTACATGTCGGCCGAGCAGCGCGAATTCAGCGGCGAGATCTTCTGCGAACGCTGGCGCGAGTACATGTCGTGGCCGACAAGCGGCAGCCACCGAAGCAATGGCATCTTCTTCGCTGCCGGACCTGGCATCGCTCGACGCGGCCGTCTCGACGCGGTCAACCTGCTGGACCTCGCTCCAACGCTGCTTCATGCCGCAGGCGCGGCCGTGCCCGCGGGCCTGGAAGGACGCGTCGCGCAGGAGATTTTCAACGATCCGGGCAGCAGCCGGAGTATCTGATGGAGTATCGTGAACTCGGACGCAGCAGCATTAAAGTTTCGTGTATCGGACTCGGCGGCTCGCCGCTGGGTGGTGGTCTGTTCCAGGAAGGCGAATCGCTGGCGCTGAATCTGGTGCGATATGCGTTCGATCGCGGCATCACATTCTTCGACACTTCCAGCAACTATGGAATGGGGCGCAGCGAGGAGATCATCGGCGAAGCCCTGCGTGGCTGCCGCGATCGGGCGGTCATCGCGACTAAGGGTGGGGCAACGTTCACCACGGCAGCACGAATCGCCCTGGCATTGCGACCGGCCTTGCGATCAGTGCGCGCCGCGTTCCAACCTTTTCGCCGCAGGCTCAACCTGGCGCGCGATGCGCACAAGCGCTACGATTACTCGGCCGCTGGACTGCGCCGGGCACTCGAGGCGAGCCTGACGCGGCTGCGCACGGACTATGTGGATGTCTACCAACTCTACAACCCAACGCCCCAAACGCCGGGGCTTGACGCGGCCTTCGAGACACTCGACCGATTCCGCCGCGAGGGCAAAGCGCGCTACGTCGGGCTATCTGTGAACCGCGTGAGCGATGCGGATGAATTGCTGCGCCGCTGGCGGCCAGACAGTCTGCAGCTGCCCTTGAGCCTGCTTGATCAGCAGGGCCTGGACGGCCAGATTGAGCGCTGCGCAACCGGCGGCATGGGTGTCATCGCCCGATCGGTGCTCGCACAGGGACTTCTCACCAACGCTCATGGTCATGTGATGGCCGATGAGAGTTCTCACTACTCGGTCGCAGAACTGCGCTCGCGGCGAGAGCGGCGCAACCGCTTTCAGTCGCTGGTCTTGCCGGACCGTACACTGGCTCAGACGGCCGTGCGCTTCGTGCTCCAGCAGTGCGACGTCTCTACCGCGCTGGTTGCCGCGGTGACTATCGAACAGCTTGAGGAAAATCTCGCCGCCCTCGCAGCGCCTCCCCTGAGTGAGCGGGAAATGCGACTTGCGCGCGGGCTGGCGATACCGGGGCCGCGCCCCACTGTTGGCCAAGACTGACGGGCGCTGTTCGGGCACAATCAGCATGACTCGCGGCAAGAAGACCGGCCTATTTGCGGCGCACATTAAAGAAAGCAGAAATGAGGGGAGCAATTATGGGCTTCGATAGAAAATATCTGATCTGGGCGCTGAGTTATGCGGCGATCGGTATGTGCCTGGGGATCTTCATGGCGGCATCACACAATCACACCGAGTTCGTGACGCACGCGCATATTCTCATGATTGGCTTTCTGCTGTCGTTCGCCTACGCAATCATCCATAAACTGTGGCTGCGTGAGCCCAATCCGGCCATCGCCACAACACAGTTTGTGGTGCACCAGGCCGCGGCCATAACCCTATCGGCAGGTTTGTTCCTGCTGTATGGGAATATGGTCGCCGAAGCGCAGCTCGGTCCGTTCCTGGGCGTGGCCTCGGTGCTCGTTCTGGTTGGTGCATTACTGATGCTGTACATGATCCTCACCATGCACCCGGTCAGGACCGCGCACGATACCGGCATGACAGGTCGCTGATCGTGGATCCGGGTCGCCGTCTAGTCCTGGCTTTCATGGCGGGACTGGCGGCGAATTTCAGCGCGTTCGCGCAGCAGATACCGGCGGCGTTTCCGGTTCTGATTCATATCGACGGCACCAGGACGGTGGGCGAGCTTAAGCCTGTTTGGCGTTTTTTTGGCGCCGACGAGCCGAACTACGCCACCATGAAGGACGGCCGGCGACTTCTGGCCGATCTCGGGCAGCTGAGGCCGCGGCAGGTGTATTTCCGCGCGCACAATCTCCTGACCACGGGCGACGGTACCCCCGCGCTCAAATGGGGCAGCACCAATATCTACACCGAAGATGCATCGGGGAACCCGATCTATAACTGGACGATCATCGATCGCATTTTTGATACCTACATCGAGCGTGGTGTGCGTCCATTCGCCGAGATCGGCTTCATGCCTGAGGCTTTGTCAACCCGGCCGGAACCGTATCAGCACGCGTGGCGGCCGGGCCTCGGGTATAGCACGATCACAACCGGCTGGGCCTACCCGCCCAAGGACTACGACAAGTGGCGCGAACTGATCTACCAGTGGGTCAAGCACTGCGTCGATCGCTATGGCAAGGCTGAGGTCCAGGGATGGTATTGGGAAGTATGGAACGAAGCCAATGGGGCTTACTGGAAGGGAACGCCGGAAGAGTTCTACAAGCTGTATGACTATGCCATCGACGGTGTTCGCCGCGCGCTGCCGAGCGCTCGCGTAGGTGGACCGAACACGGCTGGAAGCGGTGGCCTGTTCATGGATGGCTTCCTCAAGCACGTTGTCAATGGGACCAATTACGCCACAGGCCAGATCGGTACGCCCACCGACTTCCTTGCGTTTCATGCCAAGGGGCAACCCACCATGTTCGACGGCCACGTGCGCATGGGCATCGCCGCGCAGCTGAAAACCCTCGACGAAGGTTTCAAAAAAATTGCTGGCGTTCACGCACTGAAATCAAAGCCGATCTACATCGGTGAATCCGATCCCGAGGGCTGCGCTGCGTGCAAGGGTCCGCAACTTGGTTATCGCAATGGCACCATGTATTCAAGCTATACCGCCGCAAGCTTTGCCCGCACACAGCTGCTCGCGGACCGCGATGGCGTGAATCTGCAGGGCGCGCTCACATGGGCGTTCGAATTTGAGGACCAGCCGTACTTCGCCGGTTTTCGCGCATTGGCCAGCAACGGCATCGGCCTGCCGGTGCTGAATGTGTTTCGCATGTTCAGCAAGATGAGCGGTCAGCGCCTCGCAACCCAAAGCTCCTCGGAAGTGCCGCTCGACGCAATAGTTGCTGATGGTGTGGGTGACGCGCCGGATGTTGGCGCCTTTGCCAGCATCGATGCTCAGCGTCTGTTTGTCATGGTCTGGCACTATCACGACGACGACATCGCCGGTCCCGATGCGGAAGTGACGCTCAACCTCAAGGGCCTGGACCAGGCATCCGGCGCTGCGAGCGTCACGCATTACCGCGTCGACGAATTCCACAGCAACGCCTACGCGCTGTGGACCCGGCTGGGTTCTCCGATCGCTCCCGACGATGATGTGTATGCGCAGCTATTGCAGGCCAGCGAGTTGACCACGCTGGGGGACGCCGCTCCGCTGCAGCTCCATCGCGGTGCTGGCAGCATCACCTTTGCGCTTCCGCGCCAGGGCGTGTCATTGCTCGTGATCGACTGGAACAGATAGCCCCAATGCGTGCAGGCACGGCGCCGGTATTGAATCGCTGGTCCGTGGCGGCGGTTGTGGCCGGCAACGCCCTGGAGTTCTACGACTTTCTGCTATACGCCACCTTTGCGGTCTACATCGGGCACGCTTTTTTTCCTTCCGGCAATGCCCTGGTCAGTCTGTTGCTGTCGCTGGCAACCTTCGGTATTGGCTTTTTGACACGGCCGCTGGGCGGGTTGTTGATCGGTGCGTACGCCGATCGAGTTGGCCGCCGGCCGGCCCTGATGCTGACCATCATCCTCATGACCCTGGGCACGCTGGGGCTGGTATTGACGCCAACGTACGCCAGCATCGGTCTGTGCGCGCCGGTGATATTGATCGTTGCGCGCCTGGTTCAGGGCCTGGCGCTGGGCGGGGAGGTGGGCCCGTCCACGGCCATGCTGCTCGAATGCGCACCGGCCGGGCGCCGCGGCTTTTTTGTCAGTTGGCAGAACGGCAGCCAGGGCATGGCGATCCTGGCGGCTGGCCTGGCCGGATTCGCGGTGTCGACGATTCTGAGCCAAGAACAGCTGGCCGCCTGGGGCTGGCGCATTCCGTTTGCGCTTGGGCTGGCCATCGTGCCGGTGGGTATCTATATCCGCCGCAGACTGCCAGAGACGCTCGCGGCACGATGCGTCCGCGGTGGTGCCGCGGTCATGGGTCTTCTCTGGAACACGCATCGCCGGCAGCTGCTGCTGGCCATACTGGTCATCATGTGTCTGACGATATCCACGTACGTCACCAACTATATGACCACGTACGCGCTCACGACTCTCGGCATGCCGGCATCCAAGGCCTTGCTGGCCACGGTGGCGAACGGGGCGGTATTCGCCGCTGCGGCCGTCTGGGGTGGTCGCCTGAGCGATCAATTTGGCCGCAAGCGGGTAATGATCTTACCCAGGATGGCGCTGGTGGTGGCGGTCTTGCCGGCCTTTGGCCTGCTGCTGCGCTTTACCAGCACCGGCATCCTGATGTTCGTGACGGCGCTGCTGACGTTGCTGAGCAGCCTGAGCGCTGCCGCCGCACTGACGGCGGTGACGGAAGCCTTTCCCAACGAAGTGCGTAGCTCCGGCGTAGCCGTGTCCTACGCGGTTTCGGTCAGCGTGTTCGGCGGCACCACGCAATTCATGATTGCCTGGCTGATCGGCACGACCGGCAACCGGCTGTCGCCTGCGTATTACGTGATCGTGAGCAGCCTCATCAGCCTGTGGGCAATGTTCAAACTGCCGCGAGCGTCGCTCGAGCGGTGATGCGACCGGCGCGTTCGTGCCAGACAGTCAGACCGACCTGGGTGCCGGCCGGCGCCTTGATCGTCCACTCGGTGTAGGCGCGGTCGGAGGTGGGCTTGGTATGCGGCCAGAAACTGATGCCGGTGTGCAAATCTGCCCAACCCTCGATCTCTCCGAGCTCCTGGCGCGGCTTGCCTCCCAGTAGCTTGGCGCCGGCAGGTAGCGCGATTTCCGCCAGTACCCCCCGAGTCTGCTTGCGCTTGAGCGCCATTTTGCTGACATAGCTGGGCAGCCAGCCGGTGTTCTGCACTACCAGGCGCAGGCGCCAGGTATCGGCGGCCAGCGCGGTTACCGCTACATCGCGCACATCCAGCTTTGGACCGACCAGGTTCAACCAAATGAGCCATTTGGGCAGGCGTGCGATCTCCGGTTCACGCAGTTGTGGCGGCGGGTTGCTGAATATCGCCGCGCGCTGCCAGCCGCCGACCTCAAGCGCGCCGAGCTGTGGATGCGTGAACGGCCGCCAGTCGACGTGGCCTTCACCCGGTGCAATCTGCTGTGCCCAGGCAAAGACCTTGAGATCGTCTTCGATCGGATGGTCCCGGTACCAGTGGATCCATTCCCTGTTGTCTATGCCGGCTGACTTCTTCGGATCCCAGATTTCTATGGTCCAGGTAAAGCGCCCGAGATGCTCGTAGATCCAGTCGAACGATCCGGAAATATGTTCGTTCGGGTAATACTGGAAGTCATGCCAGACCGAGATCGCGGGGTAGCCCGTGAGTTGCTCGCCTTTTTTCCCCATGGCCTTATAGACCCACAGATCCTCCGCGACCATCTTGTCATCCGGTTGCGATCCAAACGGACGCAGCAACGCGCCGGAGAAAGTATGCAGGCTGGTGCCGCCGCAGATATTTGGGTGGCCGATAAAAAAGTCGACGATTGCCCGCACTTCCGGTTCGCTGGTGGGATAGGGTCCGGCGCCGAGTTGCTCGAACTCCTGGCGCCAGAGCGCCGGAAAGTTACGATTCAGATCGAGCCCCTGCGGGCCGCCCGAAGGACCCGGAACCGTGACATGAACGCCATCGTAATTGGTCAGCAATCCTTCCGGCAGCACGCGAAAATATTCGCCGCCGGGCGCATCGTCTGGATCGCGGCGCACCAGCAGACGTGGCTCCAGCGGGTGCCTCTTCCAGGGCCCGCTCGGATCCGCAATCCGCATCTGTAGAATGCGCCCGTCGCCATCGATGTCCTGACTGATCAGGCCTTCCACCGGATCCTCGTCGTACGGGTAACGGCGCGTGCCGGAACGAATCAAGATCGGGTGCTCGGCCAGCGCCCATTCGGCGCCATCGGGATTGACGCGCGGGCAGATATAGAATGCGCGCGTGTCCAGGCAGCGCGTCGCATCAGGATCGGTGCCGTACCCGGCCAGCAGTGTCTGGATGAAATACAAACAGGCCGTCGAGGCCAGTAGCTCCGTGGCGTGAATATTGCCATCGATCCAATAGGCAGGCTTGTCCTGCGCCGGGCCCGTGTCGCGGCTCGTGACGGTTACCACGTAGATGTCGCGTTTTTCGTGGCTTTGGCCGATCACTGTCAATTCCACCAGTCGCGGATACTCGGTTGCAAAGGCACGCAGGTGTGCAACCAGTTGCTCGTAGCGTGGGAAGCTCGAGTAGTCGATGTTCGGCATGAAAGCCATTCCTTCCGGGCGGGACCGTGGCGCGAGTCGCTAATGGCATTATATGTCGGCTCGCAGCCGTATACTTTCGCCGCCTCGCAGGAGAAAGACGATGGCGCACAAGCCAATGCAATTCCTGACACTACTGCCGCTACTCGCGCTGTGTACCGCAATGTTTTGCGATACCGCGGCTCGGGCCAGGGATGCCGATGCCCCTGCCACCCGGATCAGCAATGTCAGCGATAGCTACCACGGCGTAGCCGTGCTCGATCCCTATCGCTGGCTGGAGGACTCCAGCGACAAGGCCGTGCACCACTGGAGTCTGGCGCAGGATGCACGAACCCGCGCGTATCTGGATGGGCTGCCACAGCGCAAATTAATTTTCCGGCAACTAATGACGCAGATTTCCGCGACCTCGAGTTCCTTCTATGGTCTCTATGCAGTCGGCAACCGGATATTCGCGTATTTCAATCAGCCGCCCCATCAGCAACCCATGATTGCTGTCATGGGCAATAACGCGGAGCCGTCGCAGGCACGCGTAGTCGTTGACCCCAATGCCATCAATTCAAAAGGCACCACCGCCATCGACTGGTTCGTCCCGTCCCCTGATGGGACGCTGGTGGCCGTGTCCCTGTCCGACAAGGGCAGCGAAGCCGGCTCGCTGCATCTGTTTGGCGTCGCCACGGGGCAGCAGGTCGGCGAAGTGATCCCGCGGGTGCAGTTTCCGACTGGCGGTGGCAGTCTGGCCTGGAGCGCGGACAGCAAGGGGTTCTGGTACACGCGTTACCCCGGGCCCGAGCGGCCGGCACAGGAGCAGCGCTTTTTCCAACAAGTCTATTTCCATCGTATTGGCGACGATCCTGCCCTGGACATCTATGCTCTGGGGAAGGGGTTACCCAAGGTCGCAGAAATCTCTCTGGACGGCCGGAATCACCCCGGTGTGGTAATGGTCTCCGTCGCCAACGGCGATGGCGGACAGTTCGCCCATTTCCTGATCGGCGCGGACAATCACGTCAGACAGCTGACTCGCTTTGAGGACCGGGTCGTATCGGCGACGCTCGGCGCCGACAATTCGATCTACCTGATCTCACAAAAGGGTGCGCCGCGCGGCAAACTGCTCAAGCTGCGGCTCGATGAGCCGGATCTGCAACACGCCAGGCTGCTGGTCGCGCAATCCGATGCAGTAATGCAACCGCACGGAGAGTTTGATGGCGAGCCGGTGGTAGTGACAGCCAATTCGCTGTACCTGCGGGAGATTGTCGGTGGTCCTTCGCGGGTTGCAATCTTCGACCACGATGGTCATCCCAGGGGAACATTGCCGCTGCCTGAAGTCGCGACCGTGGACGAGGCGGATCCGCTGGCGGACGGCTCGCTGCTCTTTTCTGTCGCCACGTATCTGCGCCCGACTTATTTTGCCCGCTATGACGAGGCGTCCGGCAAAGTCGCCGAAACCGCACTGGCCCAGACGAGCCCGATCTCATTTGCCGATACCGAGGTGGTGCGGGAATTCGCCGCCTCCAGGGACGGTACGGCCATTCCCCTGAACATCGTTCGCCGCAAGGGCACAAAGCTAGACGGCTCTAACCCTGTGCTGCTCAATGGCTATGGTGGCTATGGCGTCAGCCTGACGCCCAAGTTCCTGGGGCCGCGCACGCGCCTGTGGCTCGACGGCGGAGGGGTGTTCGTCATCGCCAATCTGCGCGGGGGCGGCGAGTTCGGCGAAGCATGGCATCAGGCTGGAGCGCTGACCAACAAGCAGAACGTCTTTGACGACTTTTTCGCCGCAGCCGAATACCTGATCGCGCACCATTACACTACGCCGACGCGCCTGGCGATCGTTGGCGGCAGCAATGGAGGTCTGCTCATGGGGGCAACCGTGACTCAACACCCCGAGCTGTTCCGGGCCGTGGTCTCGTTGGTCGGCATCTACGACATGATGCGCGTCGAGCTCGACCCTAACGGCGCCTTCAATACCACCGAATTTGGCAGCGTGAAGAATCTGCAACAATTCAAGGCCATGTATGCTTACTCGCCCTATCAGCACGTGACCGATGGCACGCATTACCCGGCGATCTTCATGGCTACAGGTGAAACCGACGGGCGCGTCAACCCGGCACACTCGCGCAAGATGATTGCGCGGCTGCAGGCTGCAACGACCGGTGGTCCGGTCTACCTCAGCATTAATTCCAATGCCGGGCATGGAATCGGCAGCGCGCTGTCAATCCGCGTGAACCAGGACGCCGACTGGTACACATTCCTGTTCGATCAGTTGGGTATGAGTTTGCCGCCACATTGATGGCTCAAACCAAAGCTGCACCGGACGGCACATACGGGCAGGAGTCAGTGTCGCCGGAGGGGGAGGGCAGGTTATGAATGTTGTACGTCAATTGACCGCGTCGACCGTGGCGCTGCTGGCGCTGGGGTCGGCTGAAGTTCTTGCATCGGGCGGCGGCTCAATGAGTGGCCCTTCACGCGGCTCCATGGACGCTCCCCAATCGCGGTCGCCAGGACAATTGGCTATAGGGAACTACAACTCCGGTGTGCGCGAGTTGGGCAAGGCCAAGGATCATGAGGCGGATGCCGCCAAAGCCGCCACCGATGAGAAAAAGGCCAGGGCGCTGGAGAAGGCCCGCAAGGCGTATGGCAACGCCCTCGATCAGTTTGAACGAGCCGCCGACGAGAATCCCGCCATGTATCAGGCCTGGAACTGCGTCGGCTTCTGCCAGCGACACCTGGGCGACTATGAGGCGGCGCTGACAGCTTACTCTCATGCCCTTGAGGTCAATCCTGCCTATGCTGAGGCGGTTGAATATCGGGCCGAGGCGTTCCTGGGGCTCAACAGGATTGAAGACGCCAAAAGCGACTACATGAGGCTGTTCCGCGATGTCAGGCCACTTGCCGATGAGTTGATGGCGGCTATGCACCGTTGGGTCGAAGACCATCAGCACGATAGCAAAGGCGTCAGCAGCGAGGATCTGACGTTATTTGCCAAATGGGTCGATGAACGCACGGCAGTCGCACAACAGACGGCATCCCTGACGACCGGCGCCTCGATCAAGCCGCTGGGCGACTGGAAGTAGCGCTTAGTCCGAGTTCCAAAAGGCCGTGCCGCATCCCGGTGAGCCAATGGCTGTCAGCCGCGATGATATTGCTGTGGGCGGTCGCGGGCGTCGCGGCAGATCTGGCGGTTTCGGCCTATAGCTGGAAACTGCCGCCGGGGTTTCCGGCACCGCTTGTCCCGGAAGACAATCCCATGTCGGACGCCAAGGTGGACCTGGGTGCGCGGCTGTTTGGCGAAAAGCGCCTGTCGGTCACCGGCGGCTACGCCTGCGCGAGCTGTCATCAACCGCGACTGGCGTACACGGATGGGAGGCCGAGGGCGCTAGGCGCGACCGGCGAGCCGACCCGGCATTCCGCCATGAGTCTGACCAATGTGGCTTACAACGCAGCGTTCACCTGGAGTGACCCCAGCGTGCGTACGCTCGAACGGCAGATGTTGCAACCGCTCTTCAATGAGCATCCGGTCGAGATGGGTTTGCAGGGCCGCGAAGCCCAGGTGGTGGCGTTGCTTGCCGCCGACCCGGACTACAAGGCCAGCTTTATCGCCGCCTTTCCTGGCGATTCGGCACCGATCTCCATTGACCACGTCGTCAAGGCCATCGCCGCCTTTGAGCGCACCTTGATTTCCGGCCGCTCGTCTTTTGACCGGTACGTTTTCGATGACGATCAGGGTGCATTGTCGACCAGCTCCAAACGCGGCATGGCCTTATTTTATTCGGCCCGTGTCGGCTGCGCGCAGTGCCATTCCGGCCTCAATTTCTCCGGTCCGTTACGCTATCAGGGTCGCGCGCACGCGGCGGCCTCGAGGGCCAACACCGGCTTGGGCAAGATGCGCGTACCGACGCTGCGCAATGTGGCCCTCACTGCGCCCTATATGCACGATGGCAGTATCGCCACGTTGGATGAAGTCATCGAGCACTATGTGGCCGGCGGCGGGCGCGGAGCGGATCGCCGCATTCGTCCCTTGCAGCTATCGGTGCGGGAAAAGCAGGACCTGGTCGCGTTTCTGGAAAGCCTGACCGACCAGGAGTTTGTCGGCGGCGATCGACCGATCGCCGCCGCAGGGACTGCTCAGTGCGAGGTGGCAGCACCACCCGTCGACAGCATCTCGTCCTTGCCGAGATTGCCCTTGTGGGCGGTGCTGGTATCCATCGCGTCGAATATTTTGCTCTGGTAGGCAATAAATTCGTCGTGGGAAACCGTCCCGTCGCCGTCGCTATCGATCTTGTGCATCATTTCCTTGGTCCGAAGCCCGCGCGCAAAGCCACCGGTGGCAAGGGCCGACACGTCGCCACCGCTGGAGCTGATGAATTCCTTCGCATCGACTTTGCCGCTGTTTTTCTTGTCCATCATCGCAAACACCTTCTCCTGGAATGCGAGCCATTCGGCCTTGGACACCATGCCGTCGCCATCGGTGTCGATCTTGTGCATCACTTCCGGCGTGCGCACTCCGCGGACGTATCCCGCCG
>Ga0208849_1001775_pt1 | contig 13517 bp, 13 predicted proteins | sample NGESurdeep072012_10_FD_184470 | JGI IMG/M metagenome (GOLD analysis project Ga0208849, IMG submission 184470) | Arctic peat soil microbial communities from Barrow, Alaska - NGEE Surface sample 53-3 deep-072012 (SPAdes) | ecosystem: Environmental > Terrestrial > Soil > Wetlands > Peat ...
CTGCTGCGGATCAGAGAGCGTGAGCCGCTGCTTAACGCTTTCACGGCTATCACCGAAGAGCGGGCGCTCACCGCCGCGCAAGAATCGGACTTCGCCAGAGCGGCCGGCAAGCCTCTCGGTCCGCTTGCCGGCGTGCCGTTCGCCGTCAAGAACCTGTTCGACATCCGGGATGTGCCGACCTTGGCCGGATCGAAAATCAATCGCGCGGCGCCGCCCGCCACTCGCGACGCGGCTCTGATCGAACGTCTCGAAGCCGCCGGCGCCATTCTGGTCGGTGCGCTCAACATGGGTGAATACGCGTACGATTTCACCGGCGAAAACATCCACGATGGCGCTGCCCACAATCCGCACGATCTGCAGCGGATGAGTGGAGGTTCGTCGAGTGGCTCTGCCGTTGCCGTCGCCGACGGCCTCGTACCATTGTCGCTTGGCTCCGATACCAACGGCTCGATCCGCGTGCCGTCTTCGCTGTGCGGCATTTTTGGCCTGAAGCCGACATACGGGCGGCTGTCCCGCGCGGAAGCTTTCCGTTCGTTGCAAGCCTCGACCATGTCGGCCCGCTGGCCCGCAGCGCGCGCGACCTCGCGCTTGCCTACGATGCCATGCAGGGCAGCGACCTCGACGATCCAGCTTGCGCCGACCGGACGGTCGAGCCAGTGTTGCCGCTGCTGGAGCGCGGCACCGAAGGGCTGCGCGTCGCCGTCGCGGGCGGCTATTTCCAATGCCACAGCGCCGAGACGCTCGCCGCGGTAGACCGCGTGGCGGCTGTACTCGGCGCCAACCGCGACATCATGATTCCAGAGGCCGAGCGAGCCCGCTCCGCCGCCTTCATCATCACCGCCAGCGAAGGTGCTAGCCTGCATCTCGACCGGCTGCGCACGCGCCCGAAAGACTTTGATCCCGCAGTTCGCGACCGTTTGATCGCGGGCGCAATGCTGCCGGCGTCGCTCGTGGTCAAGGCACAGAAATTTCGCCGCTGGTATCGCGACGCCTTTCTCAAACTGTTCGACGAGGTGGATGCCATTCTGGCGCCGGCGACGCCTTGCACAGCGCCGCTGATCGGACAAGAGACGTTCATGTTTGACGGCGTCGAAATGCCGGTCCGCGCCAATCTCGGCCTCTACGCGCAACCGATCTCGTTCATCGGCTTGCCGGTCGTGGCCGTCCCGGTGCCGCTCGAGCCATTGCCGATCGGCGTTCAAATCATCGCGCCTCCGTGGCGCGAGGACGTGGCGCTGCGCATCGCCCATGCGCTAGAGCAAGATGGCGTGGTGACTGCCAAGCGGCCAGAAATATAAAATCGGGGAGAGCACATGGAAGTCGACCTTCCCGACGTGATGGCCGAAGTCAAAGCCGCGTTCGCGCGCTATGAGCAAGCTTTGGTCTCGAACGACGTCGATACTCTCAATACGCTGTTCCGCGACGATGCCCGCACCATCCGCTACGGCGGCGCGGAAAATCTTTACGGTTACGGGCAGATCAAGGCGTTTCGCGCCGCGCGCTCGCCGGCCGGCCTGGAGCGCGCGCTATCCGATACCGTCATCACCACGTATGGCCGCGATTTCGCTGTAGTGTCAACGCTGTTTCGCCGCCCGACGATGGCCGGCAAAGTCGGTCGCCAGATGCAGACCTGGGCGCGGTTTGCCGAAGGCTGGCGTGTCGTCGCCGCGCATGTCAGTGCGATCGCCGAATAACAGCGTGGACGACGCTACGCCGGTATACCCTGCCGCTGCGCGAGTGCGCCGAGCGGCAATCCCGTCGCCCGGTGGAAGCGCCCGCCGATTGACGCCAGCGCGGCGTCTTCGCCGGCCGGCGCCAGCAGTGTGATACCGAACGGCGTGCCGTCGGCGCGCATCGCCGCCGGTATCGCAAGCCCGCACAGATCGAGCAGGTTGACAAAATTAGTATAGGTGCCGAGCCGGCTGTTAAGTCGCATCGGATCGTGCAAGACTTCCTCAATCGTATAAATCGTCGGTGCAGTCGGCAGCACCAGCGCGTCGACGGTTCGAAACGTCCGCTCGCTCATCCGCCGCAGCTCCTCGAGCTGATAAAACGCCGCGAAAACATCAGCCGCCGTACCGTGGGCACCGGCGAGAATGATTTGTCGCGTCACCGGGTGCATGGATTCCGGCTCGGATGCGATCAGATCCTTAACGGCAAGATATCTTTCTGTGATCCACGGCCCGTCATAGAGCAACCGGGCGGCCGCATAGAACGGCTCGATGTCGATGTCGATGATTTTTGCCCCAAGATCGGCGAGGCGAACAAGCGCCTTGTCGTAAGCTGCGGCCGATTGCTGATCGCCGAAGAAAAGCCGCTGACCCTCAGCCGGAACGCCGAGCCGCACCGCGGCTGGTATCGGTCCGGTCGCTCGGGAGAGAAATGACCGTGAATATGGATCAGCCGTGTCGGGGCCGGCGATTACGTCGAGCGCGGCGACGGCGTCGTCAACCGTGAGCGCTAACACCGAGACACAATCGAGCGTCCGACAAGCAGGAACAACGCCTGCGGTGGAAATCAGGCCGCGGCTCGGCTTGAGCCCGACAATGTTGTTGAACGCGGCCGGCACACGCCCCGATCCAGCGGTGTCGGTGCCTAGCGCCAGCGGCACCAAGCCGGCGCCGACGGCCAGCGCCGATCCCGTGCTCGACCCACCCGGAATGAGCTTCGGATTAAACAGATTGCGGCCGATGCCATAGGGCGTACGTACACCAACGAGACCGGTCGCGAATTGGTCGAGATTGGTCTTGCCAAGAATGAGCGCGCCCGCCTCACGTAATCGCGCCACCGAGGTTGCGTCACCGGTGGCATGATAAAGGAATGCCGGGCACGCCGCGGTGGTCGGCAGGCCTTTGACGTCGATATTGTCCTTGACGGCTACCGGAATCCCGTAGAGCGGCAGCGCCGTGTTGCCGACGCGTTCGAGCGCCCTTGCCTCCGCGCGTACGTCCACTTCGTCGCGCAGCGTGATGAAGATCGCCGGATCATCGTGAGCGCCGATCCGCGCATAGCTGCGCGCCACGATTTCTTCCGGCGTCGTCGCGCCAGTGCGGTAGGCGTGCAATATTTCGGCGGCCGTCTCGGTCACGGCAAGCCTGATGCCGCTGCAAGACGCGTGCCGAGGGACCGGGAAGCGCGCGCGCAGCAAGGTCCGAGCCAAGCGCCTACAGGCCTTCGCCCGCTCCGGCGCGGCGCATCCATGACAAAATCAAATTGAGCGACAAACAAGTGTGGTCGGCCCCTACTCAGCGCGATCGCATCTTAGTTGATGGCGTGCCCCAACGCCAGCGCCGCGCCGCACGACGGGTAACCACCGCCGCTGTTGATCGGGACCGCGGCCCGAGGCGCGCTTTGGTGCAGGCCGCCGAATATCCAAATCAGAAGCAGGATCGGTATCGGCACGCCCAAAAGCCAAAGCAAGGCGTAGCGCAGGGTAAAATTCTCCCAGTCTTTAAATCTCCAGCGTGGGAGCCAACCGGAAGGGCAGCCCGCGGTTCCATTGCCCACGCTCGCAAAATTTTCGGAACCGCGTCTGACGCGGCGCGATTGTCGTCTGGATAGACGACTGGCTGATTTCATAGGCGAACTTGCTCGCCGCAAAAGAGATGGTCATGAATCTGCAACAGGAAAAACCCGCCCCACAATCTGACCAATGGTCGGAACGCCAGATCGTGCACACACCGGTGCTGCCGGCACAAGACGCTCGGCAGGGCGCAACCGGACAAAACGTACGTTACGTGCTCGGCTTCGGCATGGTCGCGATCGTCGTCGCGTTTTTCGCCATTTATCTTGCCTATTTTGCCTGACAAAGACTCAGTCGCTGCGCTCAACGAGCATACGCCGGGTTTTGCCGACGTTGTCTGCCGATACCGCCGGCGCCGAATTGCCCCATGAGTTGCGAATATACGTAGCTACCGCGGCGACCTGGTCGTCGTTGAGGATCCAGCCGAATTGCGGCATTGCCGGCGCCGTCGGCGCGGGTTTGGTGCCAACGCTGAGCGCGCCACGCAGGACGACATGAAGCACGCTAGTCGGATCGGTCTGCTGCACGACCGGGGAGCCACTGAGCGAAGGAAACAGACCGGCAGCGCCTTTGCCGTCAGAGGCGTGACAGGCCGAACACTCGTCGGCATAAATTTGCGCGCCGGATTTCATTACCCCTTGGGCGGGTGGATCGGCTGGATCCGCGGCGGCGGTTTGCTGTTGGCCGCTCGGTCCCTTGAGATAGACCGCAATCGCTTGAAGATCCGCATCGCTCATTTTCGAAGTCGAAAGGTTTAGTGTCTCCGACATCAAACCGGTCGCGGCGCTGGTCTTATTGTGACCCGTTTGCAAATAGGCGACAATGTCGGCGACCGACCAACCGCCGAGCCCGCGCCGCGCGGCGTCGGTAATGTTCGGGGCGAACCACCCCTGCAATGCGTAGCCCTGGAAACGCTGGCTCGCTTCATCGGCGCCCAAAAAGTTCTTTGGCGTGTGGCACATACCGCAATGGCCGGGTCCCTCGACCAGATAAGCGCCGCGATTCCATTGCGCGCTCTCTTTCGGGTCGGGATGGAAGGTCCCTGGCGTAAAGTAAAGCTTGTCCCACACCGCCAGAGTCCACCGCATATCGAACGGGAATGGCAATTGATTGGATTTCACCGGATTATGCACGGCCGGAATGCTAGTGAGATACGCACGGATCGCCAGCGCGTCGTCGCGTGTCAGCTTCGTATAATAAGTGTAAGGCATCGCCGGATAGAGGCGGGTGCCGTGGCGGCCGGTGCCCTTGGTCAGCGCGTTGACGAATTCCTGATCGGTCCAGGCGCCAATGCCGGTTTGCGGATCCGGCGTTATGTTCGGCGCCAGCAACATCCCGAACGGCGTCTCGATCGGTCGCCCGCCCGCAAGTGCGTGGTTACTTCCAGGCAGCGTGTGACAAGCGGCGCAATCGCCGGCAATAGCGAGGTAATGCCCGCGTTCGACTTGCTCGAAATTCTGTTTGTCGATTCCGGCCGCGCCAGCCGGGACCGCCGACGTGGCGAGCGCAATGCCGGCAACGGTGCCGAACAGCCATGTGCTCCTACTACGCATGAACGAGCGGCCCCGGATTTTTCAAGTACTGCGAACGGATGGCGTGCGCAGACCAGAGGGCGAGCGCGCCCACGGTTCCTGTCGGATTGTAGCCGGCGTTTTGCGGAAACGCGGACGCGCCCTGAACGAACAAGTTCGGCACATCCCAGCTCTGCAGATACATATTGAGCGCGCTATTGCCAGGATCGGTACCCATGATGGCGCCGCCGTTGAGGTGCGATGTCTGATATTGCGTCACGTCGTAGGGACCTTTGCGCGGTTTCTTGACGATTTGCTTGGCGCCCATCTTTTGCAGGATCTCGGCGTATTTGTCGGTCAGAAATGCGCTCATCTTCAATTCATTATCGTGAAAATCGATCGTGATCCGCATCAGCGGCCGCCCGAACCGATCCTTGTAGGTGGGATCGAGATCGAGGTAGACGTCGCGGTAGCTGCACATCGACCCATGGCAAGAGCCGCCGACAATCGTGCTTAGATAATTGTCGCGCAGCGCCTGTTTCCACTTCGAACCCCAAGCCGGCGTACCCGGCGGCACTGGCGTCGACTCGATCGGACGGCCGTTTGTCTGCACCTCGCCGATGTATCCACCGCCGACAAAACCGGCGGGGCCGTGGTCGAAGTTGTCGCCGTTGAATTCGTCGATGCAGGTGCCGATCGCTCCCGCGGCGATGAACGGATTGAAGTTATATTTGTCCTTGTCAAAGAAACCGATGGCCGAAGACACGGTCTGGTGGGTGAAATTGCGACCGATCTGCCCCTGCCCCGTAGTGGGATCATAGGCTTTGCCGATGCCCGAGAGCAGCAAGAGCTGCACGTTGAAAAGCGAGAAGGCACACAGCAGCACAAGATCGGCCGGCTGCTCGAATTCCTCACCCGACGTATCGACATAGGTGACGCCGGTTGCGCGCTTGCCCGTGCTGTCGAGATTGATGCGCATCACCTCGCATTCGGTGCGCGCCTCGAAATTCGGTTTGCGTAAGAGCACGGGCAGCACCGTGGTCTGCGGCGTTGCCTTCGAATAATTGGCGCAGCCGAACCATTCGCAGAAGCCGCAATAGGTGCACTGACCGAGGGTGACGGCGAGCGGATTGGTGTAGGACTGCGACAGATTGCCGGACGGCTGCGGAAAAGGCTTGTAGCCGAGTTCTTTTGCGGCTTGCGCAAACAGCGCGTGGCCGTAGCCTTGCTTCATCGGCGGCGTCGGATAGGGTCGCGAGCGCGGCCCCTCGAACGGATTACCACCGGCCTGAATCGAACCGTTGAGATTGCCGGCCTGGCCGGAAGTGCCGCATAAATATTCGAATTCGTCGTAGTGCGGCTCGAGTTGGTCGTAAGTAATGCCCCAATCTTGGATCGTCATGTCCTGAGGCAAGAAGTTCGCGCCGTACCGCTGCGTGAGATGACTCCTGACCGTGAAATCGGTCGGCAGGAAACGCCAAGTCTCGGCGTTCCAGTGCACGCCGGCACCGCCGGCGCCGTTGCCGAGCATGAAGGCGCCCCAGGTTCGCACTGGCAGCGCAGTCTCCTTGGAGTTGTTGCGGAAGGTAACCGACATCTGCGACGGCCGCAGAAACAATTCATGTTGGATTCGGTAGCGCAGCTCGTCCTGCGCGTATGAAATTAGAAAATCCGTCGCCGTGTCGCGCCATGGGCCGCGCTCGATCGCAACGACGTCGAGACCTGCATCGGTCAGTTCGTTGGCGAGGATGGAGCCGGTCCATCCCAGCCCGATAACGACCACGTCCTTGTGCGGCAGCTTGCGCGCCATCGTTTCTTTCCAATCAATAAATACTCACATGCCGTAACCGGGTGTCGCGTCCGCGTTTCACCCCGACCAATTCGGGTGCTCGGCAATACTAATAGTCGGCAGGGTGACGCGCTGATTGTGGCGGTCGACCCAGCCCCGATAATCGTAATGGGTGCCGGGAAAACCGATCATCTTCCATGACGCCATGTTTCTGTTGCCGCCATAGATCGGATCGGCCAGAAAGCCGTTTTGGGTGTCCTTCAGGACGAGCTTGAAAAACTCTTTGCTGTCGGTGCCGTCGAGCTTTAGCGAACCGTCTTCCAAGCCCTTAATCGCCTCGTCTCTCTGGGCATCGGACAGCGCCGTGAAGACCTTGCCGCCGAACTTATCGCTGCACGCCTTGTCGAAGGCGGCGAGCGCCTTGCGATAATGCCGTGCCGGCGTCACCGGCGACTGCGGCCCTTGCTGCTTCGTACCCTTCTGGAATGGACCACTCATGTAATAGCCGTCAAAGCGGCCGTATGGTCCGGCGAGCTGGCGATCGATGTAGACGGCGCAGCCGCAATCTTTGCCGCCGGGCGAAAGATCGTCAGCCGGAATGAGGCGATCGACAAACGCTTCGACGGTTGCGGTTTCCTGCGGCGTAAAGAAATGCCAGCCGTTCGGCGTCACGAGCGTCGGCGGGTCGGCTGCACCCGGCTTCCACGGCAAACCGCCTCTGATGATTGCGGCACGGGCTGCAGGCGAACCGAGCAAAATGACGATCGCGCTGCTGGCAAGGAGTTGCCGCCGGTTTAGCTGAGACACCGCTTTTGTCCCGGTCTAGAGCCCCGCATCAATCGCTCAATTCGCGGCTGAGAACTTTGTTCCGGCCAACCACGGCGAGGGGAGAAGTCTGCGACAGCTTGACACCCAACCCGACGGGCATAGAACTTTGCGCAACCGCTAATCAAAGCGCCGATCGAGGAGACCGCCATGAGCGGCAATGCCCCAAAAACGACCGTCATCCGCAACGGCACGCTGATCGACGGCAAGGGCGCGCCGGCGCGGCGCAACGAGGCCATTGTCATTCAAGGCAATCAGATCAAGAGCGTGGGTCCGCTGCCGCCGGATATCTCGCTCGACGACCACCGCAATATCACTGTGATCGATGCCGCCGGCCAATGGGTCATGCCGGGTCTGATCGACGCTCACTGCCACGTCTCCTACGGCTATCCGACCGTCAAAGGCGAGGGCAAAGGGCGCGGCACGACTCGGCCGGAATTCTCGACACTCAAGTCCGCACGCAGCGTGCAGCGCGTGCTGCGCTCCGGCGTGACCAGCATTTCGGTGCCGGGCGGCACCTGGTTCACCGATGTCGGCGTGCGCGACGGCATCAGGCTCGGCCTGATGGAAGGCCCGCGAATGTTCGTCGCCGGCCGCATGATCGTCACCTATGGCTGCATCGAGGACGACGAACCGTCATGGGAAGGCACGCCCGATCACTCAATCGGCAAACTGTGCAACACAGCCGACGAGATGGTCACCGAGGTACGCCGCCAGCACAAGCATGGCGTCAATTTCATCAAGATGGCCGACAGCCGGTCCGGCGAGTCGCAGATGCTGGCAAAGGACGAGATCGCCGCAGTGGTCGGCGAAGCGCATCGCCGCAACCTGCGCGTTGGTATTCACTCGCGCGGTGCCGGCTCAACACGCGCCGCCGCCGAAGCCGGCGTCGACTGGATCATCCACGCCGATCTCGCCACCGATCGGGACCTCGAAGCGGTCGCGAAGGGCGGCATGCCGATCATTCCGACCGCGACTTTCCTCGCCATGGTGGTCGAACTCGGCACCAAGATCGGCGCCGAGCAGGTGCAACTCGACATCAACCGCATGAAGCGGCATTTCGATCTGCTCTGCGAGCTGATGCACAAGGCGCGCAAGCTCGGCATCAAGCTTCTGGTCGGCACCGATACCGGCAACAACACCTTCATGCGCTACGGCGAAGTGCATGCCAAAGAGTTGGAGATTTTCGTCAAATACGGCGGCTATTCGCCGCTCGAAGCCATTACGGCGGCGACGCGCGACAATGCCTACGCGGTCGGCCTCGAGGGCAAGCTTGGCGAGATCGAAGCAGGCAAGCTCGCCGATCTCATCATGCTCGATGCCGATCCGCTCGCCGACATCACCGTGCTGCAGGGCGGCAAGCACCTGACCCATGTGATCAAGGACGGCAAACTCGTCGATCTTGGGCCGCGCGAAGACATGGTGACGTTCCGCGAAGCCGCGGAATAGCGCTTTAAGGATTATTGGCCGCATGGCGGAGCAAATCGCGCGGCTGCGCGTCGAGATCGACGAGGTGACGCCCGCCGTTGTCCGCCGCATCGAGGTGCCGCTCGATATCCGGCTCGACGATCTTCATTTCGTGCTGCAGATCGCCATCGGTTGGCAGAACTGTCATCCGTTCGAGTTTCGCCTCGACGGCCGGAATGAAGCCAAACGCTGGGGACTGGTCGACAAGGACGATCCCGAATCCTCGCCGCAGCCGGCCGATCGCGCGACGTTGGCGGACCTGTTCGCGCACGGCCAGCATGCATTCCACTACGAATATGTGTATGGCGAGGATTGGGCGCACACCGTCGAACTGGAAGCAATCGCGCCCGCCGAAGCCGCAGCGCTTTATCCGCGTCTCCTCGAGGCCAGCGGCCGCTGCCCTCCAGCCGACATCGGCGGCGTCATGGGTTACGAGACCTTCCTGCGTGCGATCTCGGATCCGCTGCATCTCAATCACGAGGGCATGCGCGAGTGGGACGACCCGGATTTCGACCCGAATGTCGTCGACGAGGCAGCGCTGCGCGCCAACCTCGCCAACCTCGGCAAATATCTCGGCCGGCGGAAGCCGCTTGGATAAAGCCTACTCGGCCGGCTGCGGATGCGGCAGCACTGCGGTCGGGGCCGACCGTCGTCCCCAGATCATCGCATCGATGCTGTAGGGGCCGGCGCCAAACGCTACGACGTAAAGCATTCCGCCCATGATGGCGATGTGTTCGAAGAAAATCGAGTATTGCGAGTGGGCGGCGGCACCGCTCATCGTCCAATAGGCATGGAAGAGCACGGCGAGCGTCAGCGTATAAAAGAACAATGCGAGCCCGACGAGACGCGTCAGAAAACCTACGATCAGCAAAATGCCGCCGCCGAGTTCGAGCGCCACAGCGCCCCACACCAGATCGGCGGAATACGGAATCCCGGCGCTCGCCATATGCGCCGACGTGGCCCCGACGGCGCCGATCTTACCTACCCCAGAGAGGACAAAGATCAGAGCCAAAAGAACACGGCCCATAGCCGGCAAAGGTGTCAGGATGGGATGCATCGAGTTCCTCAACACTGCAACGAGTCGCCCTCGCCGCCGCCCTATAGCAAACCGCCAGGACGCCTGGCATCAAGTTTGTGTCGCAGAAATTTGATGGGCCGTAGCAGCAGCTTCGCGCACGGATCGGGTTTGCGCCATCAGCGAAAGAGCCGAGAACTCAGTATAAACTATTGTTTACACACAACAGAGGGCAGACCGATCATGCGGTTGAGATCGAGCTCTTTTGCCGATGGTTCTGCAATCCCGCGTCGCTTCACCTGCGAGAGCGAAGATATTTCTCACCTGCGAGAGCGAAGATATTTCGCCGCCGCTTGACTGGAGCGATGTTCCAGTCGGCACCAAGAGCTTTGCGCTGTTCTGCGATGATCCCGATGCACCCGGCGGCACGTGGCACCATTGGGCCGCATACAACATTGCAGGTACACAATCGTCTCTGCCGCTCGATGCCGGCAACCGCGCTCAAACGCTTGGCTTCGAACACGCCGTCAACGATTTCGAAAAACCCGGCTACGGCGGCCCCTGCCCACCTCCCGGCGCACCACACCACTATCACTTTCGTCTACTGGCGCTTTCAGTCGACAAGCTCTCGGTGCCCGACTCGACGACGTGTCCGGAGATTGAAACCGAGGCGGCGAAACACCGTCTTGCCGAAGCGACCCTGGTGGGAATCTTCCGACGCTGATACCCGCCGCCACGCTCAACCAAACTCCGGCCCAGCCACCACGAATGTGCGCGCGGGGTCGCCGAACGGAGCGGCATGGCGCAGCGCCATGCGCAGGAACGGCCGTTGCACAGTAAGGCCGCAACGTTCGACTTCGCGTGCAAGTCCTTTCCAGCGATCGCAAAGATCGAGGAAGACCGGGCCGTTGACCGTATCGAGCGCCGCGCCGAGCAGCGCTGCGGCCGTTGCTTCGTTCGCGGCGACAATCGGCCCGATCTGTGCGGCGATCCGCCCGGGACGCGCCAAAGCGAAACCCTCGCCATCTTCGGAAACAAACGCCAAGTGCGGCGCACGACGAAAGAAGTCTTCCAGCAGAAACGGGCGACGCGCGCCGAACCCTCCGGCATCGATCGCGATCACAGCAGCGATATCCGCTTCCCGCATCGGCCGAACGCCAGCCGAAATTCCACTGCGCCCGCCGCCCGCACCTTGCCAGCGCGTCAACCCGAATAATGGCTCGAAGCCGAGCGGCCGATAAACCTGCTCGCCCGCAGGCGTAGCATCGAGCACCGCTACCAGGCCGCGCTGCGTCAACTCCTTGCAGCACGTTTCCAGAATGCGCGTGCCGATGCGGTGACGGCGGCGCGCCGCCGTGACCAGCACCATGCTGACCCATGCGAATTCATCGCCGTAGGGCAGGATCGCACCGGTCGCGACCGGCCGGCCATCCGCGCCCAGCAGGCCGAACACCGTGCCGCGATCGAGAAAGAGCGTCCAATCGTCGGGAAGCTGGTTCCAGCCGGCTTCGGCCGACAGCGTCATGCAACCAGGAACGTCGCTCGCGGCCAGCGGCGTCAGTGACAGCGCATCAGTAGTGGCCATCGCGGACCTCGAAATGGGTGGGCTTGTCGAGGCTGGGGCGTTTGTTAGCGACCCAGTCGGCGGTCCAGTCGATCATTGTGGCGATCGGCACGTGCGGCTTGCCGAACAGTTGCACGGCTTTCGTCGTATTGGTCAGCCACGCCGTCGGCGCTTCCCTGCCGACGATCTCGACGTCGACGCCCAGGCGCTCGGCAAACTCTCGGGCAAGCCAGCGCACTGAGATCGTCTCCGGCCCTGACACATTGATTGGCGTCGTCGGCGATGTGGCATGACGCAGGCAACGCAGCGCGGCGGCGTTGGCATCGCCCTGCCAGATGACGTTGACGTGCCCCATGGTCACGTTGATCGGCTGTCTGTCGCGGACCTTGCGGGCGACATCGAACAACACGCCGTAGCGCATGTCGATTGCGTAGTTGAGTCGGAACAGCCGGCCGGGCGTGGCATAGCGCTGCGAGAAAAACTCAAACATCCGCTCGCGGCCGATGCACGTTTGCGCATATTCGCCGGGTCCAAGCAGCGGGGTATCTTCGGCCGCGCCACCGACGCTGGTGGCGACGAACGGATAGACGCAACCGGTCGAGAACGCGACGATGCGCGACGACCGAAAATGTTCGGCGATGATCGACGGCACATGAACATTCATCGCCCAAGTCAACGCCAGATTATCCTGCGCGCCGAATTTGTGCCCAGCCATGAAAATGACGTTGCGGGCCTGCGGCAGCTTCTGCACCGCGGCGCGCTCCAGCAGATCACACGCAATCGTTTCGACGCCGGCAGCGTCGAGCGTCGAGCACAACCCGGCCTCTGAAAACCTTGCGACGCCGATGATGCGTTTGTCCGGCGCTGCATTGCGGGCGAGCCGAGCCAAGGTCGGCCCCATCTTGCCGCCGACGCCAAGCACGAGAATATCGCCGTCAATCGCGGCGAGATCGCCGGCGAGCGCCCTCCCTGGTCGCGTCAGAAACGCTTCAAGTTCATCAACCCCCGAGAACCGAGGCGGAAGCGGCGCATCGTCGAGCCACACGGTCATGAGCTGGCGCGGAAGTGTGCGCTATTCCGCCGCCTGCCGCGGCGGCGCCCGCATCGAGTCCAGCCCGTCGGCCGCGGTGGCCGAGATCGTGGTGCGCACCATGTAGCGCGGGTCGTGCGCAGGCCATGGCCGGCCGCGATGCATTGTCGCGCGATTGTCCCACATCACCACGTCGCCCTTGTTCCAGGTATGGACGTAGCCGCATCCCGGGGCGGTCGCGGCCGCCATCAACTCGCCGAGCAGTTTCTGCCCGTTTTTCTCATTCATCCCTTCAACCGCATAGGTGTGCGAGGCGAGATAGAGCGCATAGCGGCCGTTGACTGGATTTTTCCAAACCAGACGCCAGCATTGCGGCGGCAGCGCCGCGCGTTCGGCGCGACTGGCGAGGCCGGGCGCGATCTTGCCGCGCGAATAGGCGTAGTCGTGCCAAGCGAAGGACTTCTGCAGCCTCTCGCGCAGTGCCGGATCAAGCCGCTCGAACGCAAGCCGCGTCGACACGAACTCGGTTTCGCCACCGCGGCCGGGAATGATGCGCGACGACAGCACTGAGGCCAAGGCCGGCAGGCTCTTGAACGGACTATCAGTGTGCCAGAGCTGATTGGCCTTGTTACGCAGCGCCAACCGATGATCTTCCGGCACCACGTTGCCGTTATCGTCGAGCGTCTTGAGGATCACGACGTTGGTGCCAAAACCCTCCGAACCGACCTTGGTGGTTTCGAGCGAGCCGAACCGCTGCGAGAATGCAATCTGGCCCTCGTCGGTCACGTCCTGG
>Ga0208849_1001777_pt1 | contig 13500 bp, 11 predicted proteins | sample NGESurdeep072012_10_FD_184470 | JGI IMG/M metagenome (GOLD analysis project Ga0208849, IMG submission 184470) | Arctic peat soil microbial communities from Barrow, Alaska - NGEE Surface sample 53-3 deep-072012 (SPAdes) | ecosystem: Environmental > Terrestrial > Soil > Wetlands > Peat ...
CGCATCTTGCCCCAGGCATCATAGGAATCGCGTTCCTCCACCGTGGCGACGTTGTTGATCATCCGCACAATGACCGCCGGTGAGCCCAGATGGTCGTCCACGAAATAATCCGTCGTGACGGCCGAGCCGGTGACAAACCGCTCCGCCTGCATCTCCGCGTCACCATCGGGTTGCCCTACTTCAGCGCACATAATGATCGAGAAGCAATTATCGTTCGCGCAGTGCGCGAAACGCGACAAGAGCATTGGACGCGGCGACGGAGTTCCGCGTCTCGCTATGGGAATGAAATTCTGCGAATGCATTGACAAGGTATCCTGCCCCGAACCACGCGATTTGCCCTGATGGATTGACCCGACGGTGCCCTCGCGAGGTGCTCCGCCACGCATTGCCGTCGGTTTCGATGTAGTGCCGTTGGTTCGCGCCGCCGCCGGCTGCAACCTGTTCCGCATTGTCATCGCAGCAGCGTGAGCAATTGCGTTTCAAACCGGGTGATCACGCAAGAATTCCGCTTCATTTATTTCTCTTCTGGAGGCTTTGCTTCAAATTGCAATAGCGGGTCAAGCGTAAGATCACGCAATCTCTTTATCGCCTCTGCCGATGCAGTCCTGACAACAGGATTTTCCTCTATCGCGCGCCCATACCAATACTTAGCTGCTTGCAGTTCACCGAGAGCCTCATAACATTCGCCTATTCGCTCTCCAAGATACCCAGCGTCTAACGACGGGTCGCCATCGCTCATAAAATAATAAATCTTCAGCGCATCCCGGAATCGGCCTCGTTCTTTCAACTTTCTGGCGGATGTCTCCAAGACATTAAAATCGTATTTCATTCACCCGCCCTTTATCCATTTGGTTTGAGAGGAATATGCATGTTCTGCTCGGGGGCGCCGGGCACGCAACAATGTTGTGATCGAAGAACGCGGTTGCGAACGGCAGAGCGCGTCGTCACGGTGCTACTGGAATCGCAATTCTTTCTCGACGTGTCTGGTCTTAGGGTCAACTAGCGCTTCAAAGGATTTGCCGCCACCGCCCGGAATGCGGATGTCATCCCCTTTGAAGATCACCCAAAACACCAACATCTCTCCGTCTCGACCGTTAAGTTGCACGGAATAGCTATCATTCGACCAGCCTCGCGTTTTCTGGACATACTCGACGACAATTTTCCCTAGTTCAGCTTCGTTCTGAGCGTACATCTGAGTGGCCGAAGATTGTGCGCTCGACGAGTTGGGTGAACAGCCGATAAGGCCGAGCATGATCGCAGATCGTGACAATTTTGCGAGTAAGGCGTTGCGATTCATCACAGTGTTTCTCATCTCGCGCGCCATTCTGGAGAATCACGGATATGGAATGGTGACAAGCCCGTGATGCGTCAAAATCACGCCCGGAACCTGCGCCTCCGTTTGCGTGAAGCCGATATCTCCTGGGCTTGCCTTATAGCCATAGCCCTCGCTGTTCCAATTCGGATGCGTATGGAACCAACCGACGACGGAACATGTGAAGATGCAATTCGGCCTCGTTCCATTAATGGTACCCAAGCTATCGCGCGTGCCGGGAGCGACTCTTATCGCGTCGTAGCCATCCCAAGTCCATTTGATGACCCACCCGCCTTGTTCATGTTTGAGCGAACCAGGCTGGTCAGCAGGCACAGACGGGGCGTCGGGGTTTGAGTCAATCCACGCTTGTTTCATAGCGCTCCAAATGCCGGGGTCTTTTGCCCACCCAGGAGGTTGATCCGATTCCGGTTGGCCGTTATCAGATTGATTGACACTGTCACTGTCATCTTCGGACGATGCGCGGGACATAAACAGATATCCGAACGCGCCGGTCACGGCGCCGTTTGCGAACTTGCCGCCGCCGAGGATGGAGCCGACGCCGCCGGCCGTGGCCTGGATGACGATGTCGCCGACGGGGCCGGTTTCCAGTTCCGGCGTATCGGCGGCGGCGCCGATTCCGGCCGCGAGGAAGCCCGAGCCGAAGCCGCCTTTCTGCCCGATGCTGAACAATCCGCCCACCATGCCGTGCGCCACCATGGTGGTTGCGGTCTGCGCGCCGTAGCTCATCGAGCCGGTTGCACTCTGCAGCGCGCTGCCGACCTGGTAGAAGGCCTCCGCTTCCAGGCCGCCCAGGACGGCGCCTTTCAGGCTGCCGGTGGTGATCGCCCCGGAAATCCCCCCGGCGACGCCGGCATTGACCGCCAGCAAGGCCGCCGCGCCTGAGGCGGCCGCGGGCGAGGCAGCGATCGCGGCCGGTGTGGTGGCCGCGAGCAGCGCTGCGAATGTCGTGCCTTCGATGAAGGGCAGCAGCTCGTATTGAAACAGCGCCGCGGCGGCGAGGCCCGCGACCGCGCCGACCAGCGGATTCTTGAACAGCCCGCCATAGCCGGTGGGGTCTGTCAGCGAGAGCGGGTTGTCGAGGACGTAGGAGTAGCGGTTGAGGTCCTGCGGATTATAGAGCGCGTCCACGGTCGGATCGGCGGAGAGGAATCTGCCGATCTGGGGGTCGTAAAGCCGCGCATTGGCATTGATCAGGCAGGCATTCGCCAGGCTCTCGTGGCCCGTGAAATGCCGCGTGGTGGCGGAGGCCGGCGGCAGCGCGCAGGGGGAATCGTAAGCCCAGCTGGAGGGATCGCGCATCTTGCCCCAGGCGTCGCCCCGGTCCCGGCGTTGCCGGGCCGGAGCACAGGCTCCGGAGTCGCGTTCCTCTACCGTGGCGACATTGTTGACCATCCGCACGATGACCGCCGGCGAGCCCAGATGGTCGTCCACGAAATAATCCGTCGTGACGGCCGAGCCGGTGACAAACCGCTCCGCATGCATCTCCGCGGCGCGGTTGGTGTGCCGTTTATCGGCGGACACGATGACGGAGAAACGGTTGTCGTTCGCGCAGGGCGCGAGATGCGGCAAGCGCGTTGGAACGGGTTCAGCCCTCACTATCGGCATGAAGTCATCCGGGCGTTTCGAAAATGCCTTTCACGTCACCACACTCTGCGTTTACCCGCCTTGCAATCCGGAGCGAGAAAAGTTGCCGTCACCGAATTCCAACGGCCCGACCCGGCTTAGCGCTTACGGATTCCGTGTCACCGGATTCCCTCGCAGGTCGAAGGTGACGAATTTTTCACTTTGCCGGGATATCGAAGGCGCTTGCGATAATCGTTATGACATCCCCCGACTGCATCTCTATTATCAGTTTTCGTACCCCGCCTTCCAAATCGGATGGTCCAATGAGATTGTTTACGCTGACACTTGGACCCCATTCCTTTCGCTGCGTTATATGAAGATCGACAACATCTGCTGCAATAAGTTTAGCTTCTATGGCTTGTAGATTATCAAAAATAAAGATGACGCGCGCTAATTTCCATTCAAATAAAACTGATTTTAGAATCCAATCATGCATAGTGTGTATATTACTGCGCGTAGGTGCGCGGACAGCGCGTGATCGATGGCAGGCCCGACAGGGCCCACCCCCAGCCTTCAAGTCCGTCGCTGGCGTTCTGGCTGGAATAGTCGAGCGACAGGGCCGGCACCATGCCGGCGGTTCCGGGTGGTACGGCGATGGGGATGCTGTAGGTGAACGCACCCGTGCCCGTGACGTTGAACTGCCCGGGGGTGATCGCCGCTGGCGCGCTCGCGGCCAGCGAAGGAGCCTCGGGAAGCAGCAAACCGGTCAGGGCGCATAACGCAAACGCGAAGGCCCGCACGGCGCCGATGATGTTCCCTGAGCCGGACGCACGACCCCTTATCAAGGCAATATCGAACACGGCACGCCCCCGACGGCGAATCGCAATCCTCATGATGGCAGCACGATTCCTCAATGTTCAAGACAGCGCGGTCGAATTTGCGCGAATGCCTGTTTGCCGTGTCGATTGACGCCGCGTTGAACCGGCAAACCCAATCGCGAGCGGGTTCGATTCAGCGCGCCGAACCGGAGACGGATCTCGTCGCGCAACTTCCACTGGATGTGATAGAATTTGAGGAGGAGGCCTTGCAGGGCGCATCCAAGCGCGGAAGAAGGCAAGCCGGATAGATTCCATAGTCCCTGACGATGCTACCGATGTCCACAAAACGACGCATCCAGATTCTGGTCGGGCTTTTCCTGGCGTTCGTCGTCGCCGAACTCGGGCTGACGCCTTATGCGCAGAAGCTGTTCGGCACGCTGGTGGGACGCGAGCTGCCCTGGTGGCTGCTGGTCGCGGCGATGCTGCTTTACATTCTGTTCGTGGAGCGCAGGCCGCTTTCCTCCATCGGCCTGACGAAACCGACCTGGAAGAGCGTGGTGTGGGGCGTTGCCGCGGGGCTTGTGCTTTTCGCCGGCGCCGGAGTCATTTTCACGATCGTGTTTCCCGCGCTCGGACTGCACCTCAATCAGAAGGCGGCCGCCGGGCTGATCCAGACGCCGTTGCTGTATCGCCTGGCGCTGGTGGCGCGCGCGGCCGTGGCGGAGGAGATTCTCTATCGCGGTTATCCGATCGAACGGCTTGACGAACTGACGGGAAGCCGCGTGCTCGCGGCGGTCGTTTCGTGTGCCGCCTTCACTTATGCGCATCTTGGCTATTGGGGCTGGGCGCAGCTTCTCGTCGCGGGTTTCGGCGGCATCGTTCTGACCGCGCTCTATCTGTGGCGGCGCGATCTTTCCTGCAACATGGTCGCGCATTTCATCGCCGACGGAATCTCGTTCCTGATCCTGCCCGCGATAACGTGAGGCCTGTCATCCCCGGCCGGTGCGAGCGCGCCCGCGCTCGCACGAGGTCAAGGGGATCCGGGATCATCAGGCAGCGCGATCTCGCGTTCCATCCCTTCACCTGTCTGTCATGTCCTGCGGCTGCAGGCCACCCAGCTTGTCGCTCGCGATGTTTGAAAGTGCTGCCCCGACGGTTTTCGCAAAATCGTGCGCGCCTGGGGTTGCATAACCTGGGTGGCCCGCAGCCGCGGGCCATGACAGGTTTTTTTTCAGACGACACGTCGGATCATTCGCGGTGGAGACGGGAAGACGCCCGCGATCGGTTTCTGTCCGGCATAAATCGCAAAGTCCGGCAAACTCCGGCAAACTCCGGCAAACTCCGGCAAAAACCGGCCTCTCTCTCCCATGGATCCGGCATGGTTCTGGCAGAGTCCGCACACATTCCGGGCCCGCGCGGCGGTTGTGGGCATCTGCAAATATTTTCAGGTCCCCTGTATAGGGCACTCTTGCATAGTACGAAGTTCGTGCTATATCGGTGTTCGCAATAGATTGGGAGGCGGAACGCAGCGTATGGTCGACGAAACTTCCTATACGCGCAAATTCCGTAAGGAACTGATGGCCGGGCTGTCCTCGCTCGTCCTCCTGGCCGTGCTCGCCCGCGCGGGCCGGGAGATGTATGGCTACGAGATCGCCAAGGCCGTGAAGGCCGAAGGCGAAGGCGGGCTGATCTTCAAGCAGGGGGCGATTTATCCCGTCCTGCGCTCGCTCAACACCCTGGGATTGCTGGACAGCCGGGTGGAAGCCTCGGCGTTCGGCCCGCCGCGGCGCTATTACGCGATCACCGACGAAGGCCGCCTCGCCCTCTCCGAATGGCAGGGCGCCTGGTTCGACATGCGCGGATTCGTGGACGACGCCCTGAAGGCCGGAGGAGCCGCCGATGAACACCGCCCGTCCGCCTGAGACGGTTCGCGCCTATCTCGACGCGCTGCAGCGGGCCCTGAAGGGCTGTTCGCCGGGGCTGATCAGCGATGCGCTGGCCGACGCCGAGGAACATCTGCGAAGCGAAATTGCAGCAAAACCCCATCAATCCGAGGCGCAAGTGCTGGCGTCTGTGGTGCAGACCTACGGCACGCCGGACGAAATCGCAGAGGAGTACAAATCCATGGAAGCCAGCATTTCCGGGCCGTTTCCGAAGTCGGCGCAAGCCCCCGCCCGCACGCGCGGCTTTTTCGGCGTGGTCGGCGACCCCAAGGCCTATGGCGCGCTGATGTACATGCTGTTGTCGCTTGTTACCGGTATCTTTTACTTTTGCTGGACCGTTGTTGGCGGTTCGATATCGCTTTCTTTCCTCATCTTTATCATCGGCATACCGCTGATGTTGCTCTTCCTCGGATCGATCCGGGTGCTCAGTCACGTCGAGGGGCGCATCGTGGAGGGACTGCTCGGGGTGCGCATGCCGCGCCGGCTCCCCGCCGCCTCGCCCGCCGACGAGACGCTGTGGTCGCGCATCAAGGACGCGCTGAGCGACATCCGCACCTGGTCGTCGATGCTCTATCTGCTGGCGATGCTGCCGCTGGGCATCCTCTATTTCACACTGGCCGTGGTGGGTATCGCGATCCCCTTGGCGCTGATCGGCGGTTCGCTGACCAGCCTTCTCACCGGCCACGCGCATTTCCAGATGAGCGACGTCCCCTGGCTCGATCATCTGTTTCACACCGCGCCGGGCCTGGTGCTGGCGATCTTCGTCGGGCTGCTTTTCATCTTCCTGGTGCTGCATCTGGCCAAGGCCATCGGCTGGCTGCACGGACGCATCGCCGAGCTTCTGCTCGTCAGGCTGTGAGGAAATCGCCATGCTCCCCTATGCGTTCTTTCTCATAAGCGTGCTGCGCCATGCCCCCTTGGGTCTGCTGCTCCAGAACGCCCTGCGGGGCTCTTCTTAGAACCCGACAAAAGCAGCGGCCGGGGCAGAACGGCCCTCGTTAACCTCCCGGCAACGGTTGACGGCGCTAATGGCGGTGAGGCTTAATGGTTGCGTTCTGCTTCGGGCGGGCGCCCAAACGGGGCCGGGGTGGCAAAACTCTCGGTAACCAGGTGTAGCGTTCAAAAGGAGCCGCCGTGTCGGGTCGAAACGAGACGACGTTCGTAGCTTTTGCCAATGACTCGGGACGCTCGGCCGCTTCCACCCTGTCCTCAACGGACGGCCGCTGGGCCCTCGTTTCCACCTCCGTCACCGCCCTGATCGCCGGCTCGGTGGCGTGGCTGGCGATGGGAACGGCATTGCCGACGACGAAGCACAGCACGCAGGCTTCGCGTTCTCTCATCCCCTACGCGCTTTTTCAGCGGCTGACCGCAGCCAGCAACAGCGAACCTGTCGCCTACGCCTCGCTGGCGCCGCTGGGCTTCGTCTCAGCAAAACTGCCCGCAAGCACGCCCGCACCGGCAGACTCGCTCGACGACGCGTTGACGGCCGAAGGTTTGGACATGGACGAAACCGCCGTCCCCTCCAGCAATGCCCACACGATCGTTCTGGAACCCGGACAATCTCTTGCCGGCGCCCTGACGAATGGCGGCGCTTCGCGCGGCGATGCCGGCGCGGCCATTCTGGCGCTCGCCAAAGTGTACAGCCCGCGCGCAATGCGGGCCGGACAATCGCTGTCGCTCACCTTCGGGCCGCCCGAAAAAAACCGCTCGGCTCCGGTTGCCCAGATCTTCTATGCGCCACCGGCCGACTCTGCCGCGCGCGACGAAGCAATGAACGAATCCGCCGCCGTCCAGCCGGGCCGGCTGCTGTCGGTGCGTTTCTCGCCGACCATTCGGCAGGACATCACCATCGCGCGCGGCGCCGACGGAAGATTCGCCGCGCAATCCAGCGTCAAGCAACTGGCCGAACATTTTCACCGCGGCGGCGCCAGAATCGATTCCAGCCTTTATCTTGCCACGATGCAGGCGGGCATCCCCGCCCCTGTCGTGGTGCAGATGATCCACATGTTCTCCTACGAGGTGGATTTTCAGCGCGATCTTCGCCCCGGCAACAGCTTCGAAGTGCTCTACAGCTATTACTACACCCCCGACGGAAAGCCGGCGAAAACCGGCGAAGTGGCCTATGCCTCGATCCATCTGGCGGACCGCACGGTGACGCTTTACCGCTTTCAGCCGAAAGGCGAGACCACGGCGGATTATTTCAACGCACGGGGCCAAAGCGCCAAAAGCATGCTGATGAAAACGCCGGTGGACGGCGCGCGCGTCTCCTCCGGCTTCGGCATGCGCTTTCATCCCGTGCTCGGCTATAGCCGCATGCACAAAGGTATCGATTTCGCGGTGCCGACGGGAACCCCGGTGATGGCCGCGGGCAGCGGCACGATCAGGAAGGCGGGCTGGGAAGGTGGCTTCGGCAATTTCATCCTGCTCGATCACGGCAACACCTACGCCACGGCCTACGGACATCTTTCGCGCTTCGCCGCGGGCGTGCATCCGGGCGCGCATGTGCATCAGGGGGAAGTGATCGCCTATAGCGGCGCGACGGGTCTCGCCACGGGTCCGCACCTGCATTACGAAATCCGCATCAATGGCAGCCAGGTCAATCCCGCCACGGTCAAGGTGGCGCGCGGGCGCATTCTTTCGGGCCGCGAACTTGTCGGCTTCCAGGAGCAGCGCCTGCATGTGGACGACGAGCTGACGGGCATGCCGCTTGAAACCCGGCTTGCCGACACGGCGACGGACCTGCGGGCGGCAAAGGATTAGAGTTCCCGAAACTGCGCCGACGGGCGCCGCGTTACCCCACGATCTCTTCTACTGAGGGTTTGGTTTCGGCTGCTGCGGAGCCGCGGGCTTGGCCGGTGTGGTCTTGCGCGGTCCCACGGAGTAGATCTCGCCGTGTTCCCTGCGCGCATACGCTTCGGCGAGGAATTGCGCCACCGGTTCGTGGGCTCGGGCTGCCAGACTGGCTTCCACTGCTTCGACCCCGTTCAGTTTGGTACGGCAGGCGGGTCGTAGTGCAGCCTTGTGGTCGTGCAGGCAGGCGAGCTTTCGTCCCATGCCGGGTTCCACGCCGCTGCAGTATTCCTTAAGTTCGCTGACGCAGATGTCCCCGCTCCCCACTCGTGGTTCGCTTGCGGGCGGCGCGGAAGGGTGAACCTGGGCAACGGCGCTCGCGCCCGACAGAAACAGAAGTAAGCCGACGGCAGCATTTCGTTTCATCGTAAGTAGCTCCGGTTGTTTTTCATCGGATCGATATTGCAGATTTAGGTTTCGCCAATAAGGGCACGGTCAAGGCGGTTTTAGACGATCCGGGATCTCCGTGCTACTGCAATCCGGGCATCGGCACACGTACATGTTTGTGAGGCGCGAACCTTGGCTGGACATCGCGAGACCTGATCGGCTACCACACCTGCGTTCGCCCGGCCAGTCGATGAGAACGTAAGGGCCACGGGCTCCAGGAGATTGCGGGTTCCACGGAGCTCGCGCGTAAATGGTGATCGGTTCGATGGATCAGGCAAACGATTTTCAGGCGCGAGGATATGTGTGGAGCACTATATCCGGTGCCGCTGAAGTTCTCGATCTCGACCCCGGACAGACGGAGCAGCAGGTCCGCCAGGTCCTGAAGAATATCCCGGGTCAGCAACACAGCCTGATGCTGCTTGTCAGCGCACTGCGGGCCAAAGGAGACACAGACGGCGCACGCGCGATGCTGGAATCGCTGTCTCTCGAACAGCCGGATTTGGCCGCGGTGCATTACGAGCTCGGGCTGTTGCTGGGAGAGCTTGGCGAGCGCGACGCGGCGATCCGGGCCCTTTCCCGCGTGGTCGAACTGGAACCCAAACATCCCACTGCGTGGCGCGCATTGGGCGACGAGCTGGCGGAGTCGGGCGATGCCGAAGGCGCCGCGAAAGCCTATGCAAAGCAGTTTGAGTCCTCGGTCATGGATCTCAAAATGCTTGAAAACATGATGGCGCTGGAACTGGACAAGATCGAGATCGCGGGAACCATGGTGCGCGAGTTCCTGAACATCCATCCGACGGACGTCACCGCGATCCATATGCTGGGTCAGGTGTATGCGCGGGGCAATCAGTTCGACGCGGCGGAAAAAATGTTCTCGCGTGCGCTCGAACTTGCGCCCGGATTCACTGCCGCTCGGCTGGACATTTTGTCGGCACTGCGCCACCAGATGAAGTGGGACGAGGAAACGCGCCAACTCGATATTTTGCTGGAACTGGAGCCGGCGCACGCCGGCTACCGCTATCTCAAGGCGGTCAGTCTCGCCCGCGGCGGCAAGCTTCCGGAATCCGTTGCTTACTGCGAGGCCATTCTGGGCGACGATCCGAAGCAGGCCAGATTTTGGATGGCCTACGCCTATGCGCTGAGGACTGTCGCTCGCCATGAAGACTGCGTCGCTGCCTTCCGCAAGAGCGTCGCTCTCGAACCCGGCCTGGGAGAGTCGTGGTGGGGGCTTGCCAACCTCAAGACCTTTCGCTTCTCACCCACCGACATCGAAACCATGCGGTCGCAGCTTGCGCGCGACGATTTGGAAAAGGACGATCGCTGTCATTTGCATTTCGCACTCGGCAAGGCGCTTGAAGACACAGAAACTTATGACGAATCGTTCGAGCAATACCGTCTTGGCAACGCGCTGGAGAGGGCACAATATCCTTATGATGCCGACGAGATGGGAAAGAACGTCCAGCGCGTGAAAGCGCAGTTCACGCGGGATTTTTTTCTTTCGCGCGCCGGACTCGGTTGCCCATCCCCTGCCCCGATCTTCATCGTCGGATTGCCGCGCGCGGGCTCGACCTTGATCGAGCAGATTCTTTCGAGCCACTCGTCCGTCGAAGGTGGAGGAGAGCTGCCTGCGATCAACGCGATAGCGGCGCGGCTCGAAGCAATGGATCGCGCCGGCGAAGCGTCGGAACGAACCGAATCATTACGCGCACTCGAATCACAGGATCTGAAGTTGCTGGGGGAGAGATACCTCGAGCGCGTGCAGTCCGCGCGAAAGCTGGCGCGTCCCTTTTTTACCGACAAGATGCCCCATAATTTTCATCATCTGGGCCTGATCTGCGCGATTCTTCCGCACGCGAAAATCATCGATGTCCGGCGGCATCCGCTGGCCTGCTGTTTCTCGAATTTCAAGCAGATTTTTCCTTCCGGAAGGGGCCCCTCCTACGACCTCGCCGACATCGGACGGTATTATCGCGACTATGTGGAGCTGATGGCGCATTTCGACGAAGTGTTGCCCGGACGGATTCATCGCGTGTTCTACGAGGATGTGGTCCGCGATCCGGAAGGCGAAATCCGCCGCCTGCTCGAATATTGCGCGTTGCCATACGAAGAAGCGTGCCTGCATTTCCACGAGACCGATCGCAGCATTTTCACGGCCAGTTCGGAACAGGTGAGGTTGCCGGTCTACACAGACTCGCTCGAACAATGGCGGCATTACGATCGCTGGCTCGGTCCTCTGAAAACCGCGCTCGGCCCGGTCCTTGACCTGTATCCCGCCATACCCGGGAAGCTCTAGTGCGTGGAATCGATGCCGAGTTCGGCATGAAAAGACCTGGCGCGTTGATCGCACGGGACGCGCAGTGGTGTAACCGTGTTGCAGCACGAGATATTCCCTCGCCCTCCGGGGGCTACGGCATTCACGGATTTGCAAGCCACACAGGCTCCTCCCCCACTGCGCTTCGCTTCGTGGGGGAGGAGCCTTGCATCGGCGCACAATGCGACTGAACCCAAACGGATATTGCATGAGCTGGTGAGATGGAACCATTGAACGAAAGACAATCCGGCGAGACGCTGTCGGCTGCGCTGACCGGCGCCGCCGACATGCTCGGCACCGATGCGACCGGGGCAGCGACCCGGGCAAGCGAAATCCTCGATGCGGTCCCTGGACAGCAGCAGGCATTGCTGCTGCTGGTGAGCGGGCTCCGCCTTCTGGGCAAGGGAGCCGCCGCGCGCGAAGTACTCGAGTGGATGGCGGAGCAACATCCGAATTTGGCCGCGGTGCATTACGAGCTGGGCCTGCTGCTGGGCAGGCTCGGATTACGCAAGGAGGCGACAGAGCGCCTTTTGCGCGTCGTCGAGCTCGAACCCAATCATCCCGCGGCATGGCGCGCCCTGGGCAATCAGCGCGCCCTTGGCGGAGATACGGTCGCTGCCGGCGAAGCCTATGCCGAACACGCCAAGCGGTCCCTCAAGGAGCTCAAGCTGCTGGAGGATGCGCTGGCAGCCGGAAACGACGAACTGATCAAGACCGAAAACATGCTTCGGCAAAGCCTGGACATCAATCCGACCGACGTCTCGATGCTGCGCATGCTTGCCACCGTGTACGTCCGGCTGAGCCGGTCTTACGAGGCCCGAATACGGCTTGTCCGCGCGCTCGAGCTGGCGCCGGAATTTCAGGCGGCGCGGGAAGACTACGCGGCGGCGCTCAGTATCGGCATGCAATGGCGCGAGGCGAACGAACAATACGATATCCTGATGGGCGTCGATCCGCGCCGCGGTTTCTTCGAGTCGCTCAAGGCGACCAATCTCGTGATGCTTGGCGACTACGAACAGGCGTTCGCGCTGTTCGACATGGCGAAACCGCACCGGTCCAACGATCCGTCATTCTGGATAAACTACGGTCATACGCTGCGAACCGTGGGGCGCGGCGACGAGGCGATCGACGCGTATCGGAAGTGTCTCGAACTGGACCCCGGATTTGGAGCGGCATGGTACGCCTTTGCCAATCTCAAGACCTACCGCTTCTCCGCCGCCGAAATCGAAAGGATGCGGGTTCAGCTCCAACGCGACGATCGCAATGACGGGCAACGCGCCCAACTCGGATTTGCCCTCGGCCACGCGCTTGAAGATCAGAAGGCTTACGCCGAATCCTTCGAGCATTATCGCGAGGCAAATGCCGTGCTGCGGCGTTACGTTCACCACGATGCAGCCGAAAACACCAAGCTCGTGGGAAGAGCGAAGAGTTTTTTCACGCCCGATTTCTTTCAGGAACGGGCAGGCCAGGGCTGTTTGGCGGCGGATCCGATTTTCATCGTCGGCATGGTGCGCGCGGGCTCAACCCTGATCGAGCAGATTCTTTCGAGCCACTCTCTGGTCGAAGGGACGATGGAATTGCCCGACCTTGTCGACATCGTAACGGAACTGGGAACGCGCCACGGAAGGGCGCATTATCCGGGCATTCTCTCCAAACTGGACGGGCCCGCCATGAAAGCCCTCGGCGAGCAATATCTCGAAATGACGCGAAGCCAGCGAAAGCTGGGCCGGCCGTATTTCACCGACAAGGCCGGCGGGAATTTCATTCACATCGGTCTCATCCAGCTGATTTTGCCCAACGCCAAAATCGTCGATGCGCGACGTCATCCGCTCGGTAACGGCTTTTCCGCCTTCAAACAGGTTTTCCCTGCCACGTCGGTCGCTCATGCATACGATCTTTCCGAACTGGGGCAATATTATCGCGACTATGTGGAATTGATGGCGCATTTCGACAAGGTGCTGCCCGGGCGGGTGCATCGCGTATTCTACGAGGACGTGGTCCGCAACACCGAAAACGAGATCCGCCGTCTGCTCGATTATTGCGGCTTGCCGTTCGAAGAGAAATGTCTGCGCTTCTACGAAACCGACCGCGGCGTGCGAACCTCCAGCTCGGAACAGGTGCGCAAGCCGATCTCGACGAAAGGCGTCGAGACCTGGCAGCATTACGAGCCGTGGCTGGGCCCGGTGAAGGAAGCATTGGGCGACGTGCTGGACCTCTATCCGGCGGTCCCCGAGTTCGAATAGGGCGTCACGCTTTACGCGTACAATTTCCTGTCATGGCCCGCGCGGGCGGGCC
>Ga0208849_1001778_pt1 | contig 13495 bp, 7 predicted proteins | sample NGESurdeep072012_10_FD_184470 | JGI IMG/M metagenome (GOLD analysis project Ga0208849, IMG submission 184470) | Arctic peat soil microbial communities from Barrow, Alaska - NGEE Surface sample 53-3 deep-072012 (SPAdes) | ecosystem: Environmental > Terrestrial > Soil > Wetlands > Peat ...
GCCACAACCGCTGGTGTTTTTTGGCCGGAATTTCCCCAAATAAACATTGTGAAAAACGGCTTTTTTTATTACATTTTTTGTCGGTTCACCGGCGTAAAATTGCGCTGGCAAAATTCATTTTTATGGCGACGATTGAGGATTCCATCGAAGAAAAAAATCCGGCGGCTGACCGGATTGCGGACGGCAAATACGGCGCGGACGATTTGAGCCAGCTCAAGGGGCTGGAGGCCGTGCGCAAGAAGCCGGGCATGTATATCGGCGGCACGGACGAGCGGGCGCTGCATCATTGTGTGAGCGAGGTGCTGGACAATTCCGTGGATGAACATCTCGCCGGCCATTGCGACAAAATCGAGGTGACGATTCATGTGGACGGCTCGATCTCCATCCGCGACAACGGGCGCGGCATTCCGGTGGCCATCAACAAGGAATCCGGTCTGCCCGGCGTGGAACTGGTTTTGACGACATTGCATTCCGGCGGCAAATACGGTCAGGGCGGCTATAAATTTTCCGGCGGCACCCACGGCGTCGGCGCGAAATGCGTCAACGCGGTGAGCGAATGGTTTGAAGTCGAAGTATCGCGCGAGGGCGAGGTGCATCACATGGAGTTTGAACGCGGCAAGACGGTCCAAAAACTTCATGTCATCGGCAAAACGAAAACTACCGGCACGCTGATCACGTTCATGCCGGATTCGGAAATTTTTCGGGAGACGGTGGAATTCAAGTCCGACATCATCGCGCAACGGTTGCGCGAACTGGCGTTTTTGAATTCCGGCTTGGAAATTATTTTTGCAGACGAACGCAAGACATCCGCTGAACCGGAGAGATTTTATTACAAGAACGGCATCGAGGAATTCGTCAAGCAGCTCAACAAGAGCAAGGAGCCGCTGCATCCCAAGCCGATTTCGTTCCGCAAGGAAACGAAGGAAAAACTGGACGACAAGGACATCGAGGTTCACGTCGAGGTCGTGCTGCAATACAACGACAGCTACAACGACCAGGTGCTCTGCTACACGAATACGATTCACAATCCCGATGGCGGGACGCATTTGTCCGGTTTTCGCAGCGCCGTGACACGCGCGATCAACCAATATGCAAAGTCAAATGAACTGTTGAAGGAGAAAGACCCGCAGATCACCGGCGACGACGTGCGGGAAGGTTTGACGGCGGTGATTTCAGTGAAGCACAGCGATCCAAAGTTTGAATCGCAAACCAAGGTGAAACTGCTCTCGCCGGAAGTGGAGCGCATTGTCGGTTCGGTGAGCTATGAAGGGCTGATGAGCTACTTTGACGCGAATCCGCCGATTGCAAAGCGCATCATTGATAAAGGTTTGACCGCGGCCCGCGCCCGTGAGGCCGCGCGCAAGGCCCGCGAAGCTGTCCGCAAATCTGCGCTGACCGGTGGTGGTTTGCCGGGCAAGCTGGCGGATTGTTCGGACCGTGACCCGGAAAACACCGAGCTTTATATTGTCGAGGGTGACTCGGCCGGCGGTTCGGCGAAGCAGGGGCGCGACCGAAAGTTCCAGGCGATTCTGCCGATTCGCGGCAAGCTCATCAACGTGGAAAAGGCGCGGCTCGACAAGGTGCTTCAGAACAACGAAATCCGGACGATGATCACCGCCATCGGCACCGGCATCGGAAATGGCGAGGGCGAAGGCGCGTTTGTCTTGGACAAATTGCGCTATCACAAAATTATCATCATGACGGACGCCGACGTGGACGGCTCGCATATCCGCACGCTGTTGCTGACGTTTTTCTATCGCCAGATGCCGCAGTTGGTAAAGCAGGGTTTTGTTTATATTGCGCAGCCGCCGCTTTATGGCGTCACGCGGAAGAAAAAGACCGACTACATTGACGATGATCTTCAGCTCAACCGGCTGCTGCTGCAAAACGGCACGGAAGAGGTGAAGTTGAAAAATCTTTCCGACGGCCGCGAGTTCACGCCAAAACAGTTGGAGGAGATTCTGACGCTGCTCGAATCGCTCGACAAGCACGCGACCTACATCCGCCGGCTGGGCGGCGACTTCGGGGATTACGTGGACAAACGCGCGAAGGACGGCACGCTGCCGCAGTTCATGATCAAAGTGCGCGATGGCAACGACGAAACCGTCCATTATTTCCTGAACAACGAGGCGGTGGACGAATTCAAGGCCGCAAACAACGACCTTTTTGGCGGCGACACGGAAGTCGAGCGCAAGAAGGACGGCCCGACGCGGCGCGCGAAAATTTCCGACCTGCACCTCGAAAGCAAGGCCATCACGGATTTGCTCGGCAAGCTGGCCAAAAAAGGTTTCAGCGTCGAGCATTACGCCGGGCAGGACAAGCCGCTGTTTGAAATCCTCGAAGGTGAAGGCGACCGGGCGGCCATCAAACCTTTGTTCTCGATTCCGGAAATTCTGACGGCGGTGAAGGAAACCGGACGCCGCGGTTTGTCCATCCAGCGTTTCAAGGGGCTGGGCGAAATGAATCCGAAGCAGCTTTTTGACACCACGATGAATCCGGTGAACCGGAAGCTGTTGCGCGTTGACCTCACCGACGCCGTCGAAGCCGAGGAAATGTTCGTGAAGCTCATGGGTGACGAAGTTGAGCCGCGCCGGCAGTTCATCGAGGACAACGCGCTCAACGTCCGCAACCTCGACGTGTAATCTGCCGTAAATTTTTCCCGAATCCCCATCATGCCAGACGAAATTGGACCCAATCCGCCGACGCCGGAACCAAAACCGGGCGGCGGCGCTTACTCGCAAGGCGAAAAAATCTCCAAGATCAACGTCGCGGACGAGATCAAGAATTCGTTTCTTGACTACTCGATGTCCGTGATCATTTCGCGCGCGCTGCCGGACGTGCGCGACGGACTCAAGCCTTCGCAGCGCCGCATTTTGTTTGCGATGAATGAACTCGGCGTGATGCCGACGCGCAAGCATCTCAAGTGCGCCAAAATCGTCGGCGAGACGATGGGCAATTATCATCCGCACGGCGACCAGGCGATTTATCCGACGTTGGTTCACATGGCGCAGCCGTGGGCGATGCGCGAACGGCTGGTGGACAGCCAGGGCAATTTCGGTTCGGTCGAGGGTGATCCACCGGCGTCCATGCGCTACACCGAGGCCAGGCTCACGCACCTCGGCGCGGTGCTCATGGAGGACATGGAAAAGGACACGGTGGATTTCGTTCCGAACTACGACGAGACGCGCACCGAGCCGACGGTTTTTCCCGCAGCGTTTCCGAACCTGCTCGTCAACGGCGGCACCGGCATCGCCGTCGGCATGGCGACAAACATGCCGCCGCACAACCTCGGAGAAGTGATTGACGGCATTTGCGCGCAGATTGACAAACCTGGCATCACGATTCCGGAGTTGATGAAATTCATCAAAGGCCCGGACTTTCCAACCGGCGGCGTCATCTGCGGCGTGGAAGGGATCAAGAATTATTTCACGACCGGCAAGGGCAGCGTGAAATTGCGCGGGCGCGTCGGAGCTGAGGAATTGAAGGGTAACCGCGAGCAGCTCGTCGTTACGGAAATTCCGTTCAACGTCAATCGCGCCAATCTGGAAGAACAGATCGCGAATCTCGTGAACGAAAAGATCATCACGGACATTTCCGCGATGCGCAATGAATCGGACGAGCATTGCCGGCTGGTCATCGAACTCAAGCGCGAGGGCATTCCGAAGGTCGTCATTGCGAACCTTTTTGAGCGCACGCAACTGGAGGTTTCGTTCAGCGTGAACGCGCTGGCGATTGATCATGGCCGCCCGAAGACGCTCAATCTCAAGGAAATCATCCAGTGCTACATCGAGCACCGCCGCGAGGTCATCTTGCGCCGCACGCGCTTTGAATTGAAGAAAGCCGAGGAGCGCGCCGAACTGCTGGAAGGCTACATCATCGCGTTGTCGAACCTTGATGAGTTCATCCACATCATCCGTTCCAGCAAGACGCGGGACGAGGCGAAAATCAAGCTGCTCGCGTTCGAGTGGTCGCGGTCGCAGGTGGAGCAGTGGGGCGTGCTTATCCGCAGCGAAGCTCGTCTGGAAGCGGGCCGTTACGCGCTGACCGAGCGGCAGGTGGATTCGATTTTGGAACTGCGTTTGTATCAGTTGACCGGGCTGGAAATTGACAAAATTGATCGCGAATACAAGGCGCTGCTCGAAGTCATTAAGGATTTGCTCGACATTCTCGCCAAGGAATCGCGCGTGATGGCGATCATCAAACAGGAACTGCACGAGATCAAGGAAAAGCACGCCACGCCGCGCAAATCCGAAATCGTTCCCGACGAAGGCGAGATCGCCATTGAGGATTTGATCGTGAACGAAGGTGTCATCATCACGCTCACGCACAACGGCCTGCTCAAGCGCACGAACGTCAGCCAGTATCGCGCGCAGCGCCGCGGCGGCAAGGGCGTCATCGGCATGACCACGCGCGAAGGCGAGACCGCCGAGGACAATGATTTCGTGGAACATCTGTTCACTGCGAGCACGCACGATTATTTGATGTTCTTCACGAACACGGGCCGCGTGTATGTCGAGCGCGTGCATGAAATTCCCGACATGGGCCGCGCCGCCAAAGGCCGCAGCATCGCAAATCTGCTCGAATTGAAGGCGAACGAAAAAGTCGCCGCGCTCATCCGCATCCTTTCCAAGACGAACGAAAACAAGGAGGACGTGACGTGGTCGCAGTCCGGTGAATTGTTCTTTGCCACGCGGCAGGGCACGGTTAAAAAGACCTCGCTCAATGAATTTTCCAACGTCCGCAAAGGCGGCATCATCGCCATCGGCATCGAACCAGACGACACGCTCATTGACGTGAAACTCACGCGCGGCAGCACCGGCGAGAGCGATCCGGGTGACGACGTGGTGCTCATCACCAAGGACGGCATGAGCATCCGCTTCCATGAATCCGATGTGCGCTCGATGGGCCGCGCTGCTGGCGGCGTCCGCGGAATCAATCTCGAAGCCGGCGACGCACTCGTGGCGGCGGCCATCGTGGTCCCGGACGCGGCGCTGCTCGTCGCGGGCGAAAACGGCATCGGCAAACGCACCGGGTTTGACGAATACCGCGTCCAGTCGCGCGGCGGCAAAGGCATCATCACGATGAAGACCGGCGACAAAACCGGCGGCGTGGTCGGCGCGCTCACCGTGCGCGACACCGACGAAATCATGCTCATCACCGTCGGTGGCCAGATGGTGCGGACGAATGTAAGGGACATCCGCGAGACTGGCCGCAACACCATGGGCGTGAAACTCGTCAACCTCGATGCCGGCGACAAGCTTCAGGCCGTCGCGCCGGTCATCAGCGAGGACACGGAAAATTCCGTCAGCGAAAATGTTTGAAATTAAAAGCGGTTCGGGCTTGCCTGCGGCGTGCGAATGTAATTCCATGCACGCTCATTTTATGAAATTGAGCAGAATGATTGTCGTTGTCGCCGGAATTTTGGCGGCATTTTCAGTCAACGCCCTGGCGCAGTCCAACGTCGTGACGGTGACCAATGTCGTGACGATGACAGTAACCAACATTGTCACCGTGACGAATATTGTGACGAAAACGGAGGCGGTCGCGAAACCCGCCGGTGCGACGGCGTCCGGCAAGCCGGAGTTGAAGGCGGAGGTCAAGTATCCTTGGAAAAGTTCCGTTTCCGCCGGCCTGACCCTGACCCGCGGCAACAGCGACACCATGTTGTTCACCGTTGTTTTTCAAACTGACAAGAAGATGCCGGTCAACGAATACTCCCTTGGTGCCGGAGCCTCCTACGGCACCCAGGATTCTGCGGACACGGTCAACAACTACAAGGCGTTTGGCCAATGGAACCACTTGTTCAGCGATCGTTTCTACGGTTATCTCCGCGCCGAAGGCCTGCGTGACATTGTGGCCGATCTGGATTATCGCTTCACCATCGGCCCCGGCGCAGGCTATTATTTGATCAAGGAAACCAGCACGACGCTTGCCATGGAAGCCGGTGCCGGCGAGGAGATTCAACGCACCGGCAGCAAGAGTGAATCTTTCGCCACGGGCCGTCTGGCCGAGCGGTTCGAGCATAAATTCAACGACCGCGCCCGTCTCTGGCAGAATGTCGAGGTGACCTCGCAGGTGGACAAGCTGGACAACTATGTCGTGAATTGTGAGATCGGCGTGGAAACCTCCATCACCAAATCCTTCAGCCTGAAAACCTATCTGGATGATTCCTACAACCGGATTCCGGCGGCTGGCCGTCTGAAAAACGATGCCAAGCTTGTTGCGGGCATTTCCTACAAATTCTGATGGTTGAAAATCCCGGCGGCGGCTTGGAGATGTTCGGCGTGCCGTTTTGATTGCTTCAAACCGTCAGGGTGAAAGCCGTTCAATCTTCCATGACCCGTCTGCCTGCCGCGCGTAGTTGAAACGGTCGTGCAAACGGCTGGGCCGGCCCTGCCAGAATTCAATGCGCTCCGGTTTCAGGATGAAACCGCCCCAGTTCGGCGGCAGCGGAACGTCGTTGGGAAATCTTTTTTCCAGTTCGCGCCACTTCGCTTCGAGCGTCGCGCGGTCGGGAACGGCTTCGCTTTGATTTGACGCCCACGCCGCCAGCCGGCTGCCGCGCGGACGGGATTTGAAATAAGTTTCTGACTCCGCCGATGACAACTTCGTGACCGTTCCCGCCACGCAGACCTGCCGTTCCAAATCCGGCCAGAAAAATGTCAGCGCGGCGTTGGGATTTTCGGCGAGTTCCCGGCCTTTGCGGCTGTCGTAGTTCGTAAAAAAAATGAAGCCGCGTTCGTCCACCGATTTCAACAGCACCGTGCGCGTGGAAGGCTTGCCGTCCTGGCCCACTGTGGCGAGCGTCATCGCGTTGATGTCGGCGGGACGATGATTGAGAATGGCGCTCCAGAGTTTGAACAGTGCGATGCCGATTTTCCGCCAGCGGCTTTGCGATTGTTCGCCGGTCGCGTCGCGGAACCACGATTCAAACTGCGCGATGGGATTCGCCTCCAGCGCCGCGCGGTCCAGCGCGCCGCGACGGTAATCTTCGCGGAAGTCGGACAGGTTCATGTCACATCGCGCGGAACGCGGTCAGGCCGAGGATCAGGACAAACGCCGCAAACGCCAGCCGGACGGCGCTGCCGACACGCACGCGCGTCTCGTTCGCCGTCGCGAAGTTCAGGAAATCGCGCAGTTTCCACGGCGTGACCGTGAACCAGATGCCGGCGACGATTAAAATGTAGGCCCAAATTTGAATCACCAGAACCCATGAGGATTCACCTTGTTGTGCTTGAAATAGGATGGTTGGCAAACATGGACTTCCGGTGTCCACCATCAGTTTTCCCAGCAGCAGAAAAACCACCGCCAGTCCGCGCACCGCCAGAAAATCCTGGATGAAGACGCACGACAGCACGCCCACCGCCGCAAAGCCCGTCATCATGTAGGGCTTGAACGCGGAAAAATCCGCGATGGGCTCGTTGTTCACGTTCCAGTCGAACCACGCCGTGCCAAGCAGCATCAGCACGACGCCGGCGGCCAGGTTGCGCGGAAATTTTTTGACGGCGGCGGAAAATTGCGCCGGCTTGGCCAGGCCATACACTTGCGGCAGCCCCATGCCGAGGCCGAGCAAAATGGACAAATGCGACAGATTCATGCTGGGAAATTAAACCACGAATTACCCCGAATAGACACGAAGAAAATCAATCCGTTCATCCGCCGTCCCCGGTGACATTTATTTTGAGTCAACTTGATGGATTCACCGCCGCGAACCCGACGGATTCCGGCTCAAGCCAAAAAGGATGGCGCAGATCACCAGAAATAAAAACAGCGTGGAATGAATCTGAAACGGAAAATCGAACAGCGCGTGAACCAGGCAGCCGCCCAGCGCCAGCCACGCCAGCACCACCAGCCGCCGGCTGCCCCTGATGCCGCCCGGCACAAACCAGCGCAGGCCCACGCACGCCAGCGCCGCCAGCATCAGTAAAAAACCCAGCCAGCCAAACGTGATGCGCATTTCCAGCCAGTCATTGTGCAACTGCTCCGGCCAGTAGGTGTCCGTGGAATAGCGGTAGAGCTGGAACACCGTCGCAAAAGTCCCCGCCCCGGTGCCGAACAGCGGATAATCCTTCGCCATCGGCTCCGCCGCCAAATACATTTCGTTCCGGATTTGATAGCCCTCGCCGATCTGTTCCATGCGCGGCGCCAACGAACCCCAGCCGAAATACCAGCCCAGCGAAATCGTGACCGCCAGAAACAGCAGCAGCAATCCCGCCGTGCCCCAGCGGAAGGAACCGTCCCGCGAACGCCCTTCAAAACTCATCAGACTGGTCAGCCCGATATAAATCAAAGCCAGAATCAAAATGGCCGCCGCCACCAGCGCCCCGCCCCGGCTCGTGGAAATGACCGGGCACGCCGCCATGATCGTCGCACACAACAGCAGCCAGTGCCGGGATTTGCCGTGCAAACCGCCGGTGCGCTGCAACGTCCACCAGAAGCCCAGGCACAACGGCCAGACCATGTTGAAGTATTGCGCCGCATTGGCCCGATACGCATACGGACCGAATTGCGACAGGCCTTCGGGATTCACCCGGGGCTGCACCAGAAACAACAGTTTGGTGGAACCCGCCGCGCGCTGGACGATGGCTTCCACACCCAGAAAAGCGCCGTTGATGCACAGCACCCAGAGCAGCGTGCGCAACCGGGCGGGCAGCAGCGGCACGGTTTTTTCCACGCTGTTGTTGGTGCCGGTGAGAAATGTGCGTTCTTCGGTGGAGGTCATGCCGGCCAGCCAGTCGCACACCGCCCAGAACGCGCCCGCCAATCCCAGATACATCCAGAAATGCAACCACGTCCGTCCTCCGTCCATGCTGTGCGGCAGCCAGCCGAGATGACGGTGATAAACTGGCAGCAGTGTCTCGCTGTTGTAATTCGCGGCCACGTTCAACGCGCTGATCAGGATTTCCGCCAGCACCGCCAGCGTCAGCACCGCCAGCGTGCGCGTGAGCAGGCGCGTGGCCGGATGACGATGTCGTGACAACGTCCCCGAACGCGAGGAAAACCTGTCCCAGCGCGGCGCGGGATATCCTTTGGCCTTGCGGATGAAAAGTTTTGCCAGCAGCAAAATGCCGAGCGCGTAGCCGCCCAGATTCATGCACCAGATGGACCAGGGCTGCGTGGTGCCAAACGCCCACGGACTGAAAATGAGCATCGGCAAAAGCAAAACACCGCTCAAATCATCGCACACGCGATGCAATTGAACGTCCAGCGCCCGCAAGGTAAAAAAACGGCTCACGCTTTTGATCCGCGCGGAGAACGGCTCCAAGCGGTGGACGAATGTTGGTTCAAGGTTCAAGTTTTGTCCATCCCCGACCGCCGGAAGGGACATTTTTCAAGACAGGTTTCGGCGGGAAAATTTTTGACTGCGCTGGAAGATCGCAGCTGCGACAGCGCAGTCAAAAATCACCTTGCAGCCGCAGGTTCAAAGGTGGCGCTGCAACCGGCTTTCGCCGTTCACGGATTTCCGTCGCAGCCGCAGCCGCCAGCTTGTCAGCACGTCGTAGGTCACGGAATTTTTCAGCGTCGCTATGTCACGCACGGTGATTTCTTCGCCGCCTTGTCTGCCCATCAAGACCGCTTCATCCCACATTTGTGCTTCAGGAATGTCGGTGATGTCCACCATCAGCGCGTCCATCGCGATGCCGCCGACGAGCGGCGCGCGCCGGCCGTGAATGAGCGCGCAGCCTTCGTTGCGCACGCGCGGAAAACCGTCGCCGTAGCCAATCGGCAGAATCGCGATGCGCCGTTCCGTCGGTGCCGTGTAGCGCATTCCGTAGCCGACGACTTCGCCCGGCTTCAATTTTTGAATCGCCGCGATGCGCGCCTTGACCGACATCACCGGTTCGATGCCGGGAATTTTCCGGCAGACCAGCGACGGAAAAACGCCGTAAAGCAAAATTCCCACGCGCACCATGTCCAGGTGCGCATTCGGCAAATCGAGAAAACCACCACTGTTGCAGGTGTGCCGCAGCTTCACCAAAATGTTCCGCTGTTCCATCGCGCGCAGAACTTCGTTGAAACGTGCGAACTGGAGGTTGGCAAATGTTTTTTCCGCTTCATCCGACTGCGAGAAATGCGTCATCACGCCTTCGAGCGACAACGATTTTTCCACGACAATTTTTTCGATGAGCGGCAGCGCCTCGTCCCAGCGCACGCCGTAACGGCTCATGCCGGTATGAATTTTGACATGAACCGGAACCCGTTTGCCGAAGTTCGCCGCGATTTTTGCCAGCGCGCGGACGTTGTGCGGTTCGTTCACGCAAACCGTCAGGTTGTGCGCCACGCACCATTCGAGTTCGGCTTCGCGTCTTTCACCAAGCAGCAGCAGCGGCGCGGCGATGCCCGCGTCGCGCAGCGTCATCGCCTCTTCGAGCGTGCTCAAGCCGAAACCCCACGCGCCTTCCTCGACCGCGACGCGCGCCACGTCGAGCGCGCCGTGGCCGTAAGCCTCGTCCTTCACCACGGCGAGCAGTTTCACCGCCTGTGGCAGGTCGCGGCGGATGAGCTGCAGGTTGCGGCGCAGCTTGCCAAGGTCAATCTCGGTCCACGCCGGCCGCAGCGGAAAATTTTCAGAATTCAAATTCATCGGATCGGACGAACTGTTTAACCATGAATGGCGCGTTTGACACGAAAAATCCGCACGCGCTTGCGGCTTGCGCAATGGTAATTTGGCCATAGCCTCATGGCGCAGAAGCATGAAGCTGAACTTTTCACGACTCCGGCTGGCGGCCTGGCTGTGTGCGCTATTCACCGTGGTTGTGGGCGCAAAACTTTGGGTCGTCCAAATCTACGGATCGGCGGTTCCGTATTGGGATCAATGGGACGAGGCGAGGCTTTTGTTCAAGCCCTGGCTGGAGGGACATCTTGCCTGGAGCGCGCTTTTCGCGCCGCACAACGAGCACCGGATTTTTTTCACGCGCGTGCTGGATTTGTTCGTGGTGTGGCTCAACCGCCAGTGGGACCCGCTGCTGCAAATGACGGTCAATGCGTTCATCCACGCCGGTTTTGCCTGTGGACTGGCTTACAGCTTCTGGTCGTTCACGGGCAAAAAAAACGCGGGCCTGATTTGTTTTTTGCTGGCGCCGTTTTTCGCGCTGCCGTATGCGGCGGAAAACACGATTCACGGGTTTCAATCGTCCATGTATTTTCTGGAAATTTTTTCGGTCGTCACCATCATCGGCCTGGGGTTTGGTCCGCCGGGAAGCCGCTGGTGGTTTTGCGGCCTCGCGGCGGGATTCATGTCCATCTTCACAATGGGTTCTGGTCTGCTGGCGTCGCTGGCCGTTGCCGGACTGGCGCTGCTTCGTATTTTGAAACAGCGACGGATGGATCGGAGCCATCTCATAACGCTCGGTTGCAGTCTGGCGATTTTTGCCATTGGTCTGGCGTTGAACGTCACCGTCGAAAACGACAAGCAGTATCAAGCGAAATCGTTGTTGGATTTTTTTTACGCCTTGATCGGAAATCTCGCGTGGCCGTTCAATGATCAGCCGACCATGGTGTTTCTCCTTTGCCTGCCGCTGGCCGTCACCGCCATCAAATATTTCCGCTCCGACTTCAAGGACCCAAGGGCGGCTGAATTTTTTTTGGCGCTCGGGTTTTGGGGCTTCTTGCAGTCAGCGGGTCTCGCTTACGGACGCGCCGGCGAAATGAGCAGCCGCTATCTCGACACACTGGCAACTGTTCCCATCGCGAACCTGGCCAGCTTGTTCATCCTGGCGCAGAACACAGAAGTCCGCCGTTCGCCGCAAAAATTGGTGATGCTGGCGATGGCAGTCTGGGTGGGAATTTTATTTTGGGGGCTGGTGCAAATCTCGCGGACGACCACCGGCGATTACAAGTCAATGGAAAATTATCTGCAATGGAGCCGGCGATGGAGCCTGTTGCAGGAGGAGAATGTCCGCGCCTTCGTCGCCACTGGCAATCCAAATTATTTGTCGAACAAGCCGCAACTGGCGATTCCTTACACGAGTTCCACCAGCCTGATTGAACTGCTGCGCGACCCGAAATTGCAGGCCATCTTCCCGCCTGTCTGCCGTCCGCCGTTGAAGCTGGCCAAAGATGAAAAATCCGACGCGACATTTGTATTGGACGGCTATCCGCCGGAATTGCCAAAACAGGAATTCACCCAGACCTGGGGCAATTACCCGGCCAGCCCGGCCACGGCAACCAGTTCGTTCGTCAGCCAACCGCTTTCCGCCACGCTGCCAATACTGATGGTGCCTATTTGCTGCGGAACCAATTTGCAAGACACCCTGATTCAACTCGTCGAAGAAACAACCGGACGTAAAATCACAGTGCAACCTGAAATGGCCGGACGATGGCAAACACTCATCGTGACCGCGCCGCAAAATCCGTTCCGGCTGGAAATCACCGCCAAAAATCGCGATGCCTGGGTCGCAGTCGGCGACATCGAAGAAATGGGCCGTCTTTCCTATTGCGCCATGTTGCTGCTCAAACACGCCGTGGTCATTTTGCTGGCCGGATTATTGTTGTTTTTGTCTGTGGCGGGATTCAGCGCGCTTCGCCAGGAAAAAGTTTTTTCCGGCGACAGCCTCGCCGACTTTATCATTGCGTTGACCGGACTGGCTGCCGTTGTGTTGGTCTGTTCCGCGCGCAGTTTTGACGGAACGGAAATGGCGGACAAACTTCAAAAAGCGTGGGCCGTCCGGTCCGTATCCGCCAACGACCTGGCTGGCGCGGAATTGCACTTTCGCGAAGCCTTGTGGCTGCAGCCCGACGATCCCGAAACGCTCGCCGCGCTCGCCGATACGATCCTTCGTGATCCCAGCCGGGAAAAAAATCAGGCGAGGAACCAAGCGGTGCGGTATTACGAAGCGGCGCTCCGCCTGAAACCGGACGATGCTGAAGCACGGCAGCAGCTCATTAAATTTCTTTCCAAACCTGGCGGCAAAGCTGCCCCTTAAAATTGACGCCGTCTTTTGCCGCTGGCAAACACATGACAGACGCGGAAAATCCGCTGAAGTTCAAACTGTTCCCGGCGGCCACAAACTTTGGCCAACATCCGTGCGGAAATAACTGCCGACGACGCGGATTTTGCGGATGTTCGCGTAAGCCTTGGCAATTGCCGCGTCCAGCTTCGGCGCGAGCGCAATCACGTCCGCGATGCGATGACCGGTGGAAAACAATTTGCCGTCCGCGCCGCGAGCGACTTCGTTCCACCACACGTCGCAATCCAACTTGCCGGTGATCTCCAGCGGCAGGTGCGGGCCGCGCACCTGTGTGAACGGATAGCCGTAGCCCGCCAGCGTGAGCGAGCAGCCAAAGTTTAGTTTTTCATTGAACTCCAGTTTAAGTTTTTCATTCCGCGCCGTCCGCAGAACAATTTCCGCCGGATTTTTCAGCATCCGCAAAATCATCGGGCCGGACGTGACGCCGATGCGGATGTTGTATTCGATGACGTGCCATTGGCCGGACGGTGGCACGGGCGTCTCGCCCGTGTGTTTCCTGACTTCATCGCACTGGCGGGACGCCC
>Ga0208849_1001782_pt1 | contig 13476 bp, 12 predicted proteins | sample NGESurdeep072012_10_FD_184470 | JGI IMG/M metagenome (GOLD analysis project Ga0208849, IMG submission 184470) | Arctic peat soil microbial communities from Barrow, Alaska - NGEE Surface sample 53-3 deep-072012 (SPAdes) | ecosystem: Environmental > Terrestrial > Soil > Wetlands > Peat ...
CCGCGCGGCTTGCAGACCAGCAGGGCTATTTCGGCCGCGCGGTCCAAAGCCTCGTCATCGAGAGGCGATAGACCGCGAGCGCCAGTTTATCGGAAAGATCGGCGTCGCGGCACGCTGGTTTTCCGGGTATCGTTGGCGCGTATCCGGCTGGGGTCGACCATGGGCATGACGCAACCGGCACTTCCGATGAACGGCGGCTGTTCGTGCGGCGCGATCCGGTACGAGATCGTCTCGTTTCCGCTGCTGCTCTACACCTGCAATTGCACCAATTGCCAGCGGGCGTCCGGCAGCGCGTTTGCGCTCAACATGCCAGTCCTAGCCAGGGATTTTCACATTCGGCACGGTGAGCCGAAGCCATGGCGCCACCGTTCGCCGACCGGCGTGGCGGTCATATCCTGGTTCTGCGGAGATTGCGGCGGCCGGCTTTACGGCGACCGCGCGGGACGCGCCGAAATCGTCAACCTTCGCGCCGGCACGCTCGACGACACCTCGTGGCTGGCTCCGGTCGCGCACATGTTCATGAAAAGCGCCCAGCCCTGGGTGCTGCCGGCGGCCGGCGCCGAATGCCACGAGATCGGACCGGATGATTTCCAGCCGCTGGCCGCGGCCTGGCGCGCGAGGTGGCCTGAATTCTTCCCGCAAAAATAATCCACCCTCGCGGAACCGATTGAAGCTGTGGGATGTTTAGCCCCGGTGAGGGGGATTGTATGAACTCAGTTGAGTCAATCGCCGACAGGGCGAGAACCGGGATTTGGGGGCTCGACAACATCCTGGCAGGCGGATTTTCGCGTGGGCACCTGTTTCTGGTGGAGGGTGCGCCCGGCACCGGTAAAACCACCATCGCGCTGCAATTCCTGCTGGAAGGCGCGCGGGCCGGCGAGAAGTGCCTCTACATCACTCTGTCGGAAACCGAACAGGAGTTGCGCCACGGCGCCGCTTCCCATGGCTGGACCCTCGGGGATGGCATCGAGGTCTTCGAATTGCTGCCGCCGGAAAGTCTGCTGGATGCCGATCAGCAGCAGAGCCTGCTTTATTCGTCGGACCTCGAACTCGGCGAGACCACCAAGCAGATATTCGAAGCCGTGGAACGGACGCGGCCGAGCCGGGTGGTACTGGACAGCCTGTCCGAGATCAGGCTGCTGGCGCAAAGTTCGCTGCGGTACCGGCGGCAGATTCTCGCGATCAAGCATTATTTCGCGAAATTCGGTTCCACGGTGATGATGCTCGACGACTTGACCGCCGACGTGGCCGACAAGACCGTGCACAGCGTCGCCCATGGCGTGCTGCGGCTGGAGGAACTGGCGCCGGCCTATGGCGCGGAGCGGCGGCGCGCCCGCATCATCAAATACCGCGCGGTAAAGTTTCGCGGCGGCTATCACGATGTCACCATCACCACCGGCGGCCTGAACGTGTTTCCGCGGCTGGTGGCGTCGGAATATCGCTCCAGCTTTGTACGAACCACGATGTCCAGCGGCATCGCCGAGTTTGACCAACTGCTCGGCGGCGGCGTCGAGGCGGGATCGAGCACGTTGATTCTGGGACCCGCGGGCACCGGGAAATCGCTCACCGCCATCGTCTTCATCGTCGCCGCGATCGCGCGCGGCGAAAAGGCGGCGCTGTTCGTATTCGACGAAGAACTCGGCCTGCTGTTCGCGCGCATGAAGGGCCTCGGCATTGACCTTGAAGCGATGCAGGAGAGCGGCAGCCTCTTCATCGAGCAGGTCGATGCCGCCGAACTGTCACCCGGCGAATTCGCGCACCGCGTCCGCAGGCGGGTCGATGAAGATCACATCAAGACCGTGGTGATCGACAGCCTCAACGGTTACCAGGCCGCGATGCCGGAAGAAAACTCGCTGATCCTGCACATGCACGAATTGCTGCAATACCTGAACCGCCGCGGCGCGGCGACGTTCATGACGGTGGCCCAGCACGGGCTGGTCGGCGACATGAAGGCGCCGGTGGACGTCACCTATCTCGCCGACACCGTGATCCTGCTGCGCTATTTCGAGGCGCTGGGCACGGTGCGGCGCGCGATGTCGATCATCAAGAAACGCACCGGCGCCCATGAATCGACGATTCGCGAATATCGCATCGACGGCCGCGGCCTTACCATCGGCGGCCCGCTCGACGGATTTCAGGGAATTTTGCGCGGGGTTCCGGTTTACGTCGGCGAAACCAGGCCCTTGCTGGACGAGCGGGTCCTGTGAAACCCGATGCCTCCTCCGAGCGTGCCGTCATTCTTGCGCCGACGGGACGCGACGCCTCGGTCGCCGCGGCGCTGCTCAAGGAGGCGGGTTACTACGCCAATGTCTGCGGCGATCTCGCCGCGCTGCTGCATGAGTTCGAGGGCGGCGCTGGCCTTGCGGTGATCGCCGACGAAGCGATCAAGACCGCGGATCTGCGCGGCCTGATGAAATGGCTGAACGGCCAGCCGTCATGGTCCGATTTTCCGATTGTGCTGTTGACGCATCAGGGCGGCGGTCCCGAGCGCAATCCGGACGCGGTGCGGCTCGCACAGGTGCTGGGCAACGTCACCTTCATCGAACGTCCGTTTCATCCGACCACGCTTGTCAGTATCGTCGGATCCGCGGTCCGGGGCCGGCGCCGCCAGTACCAGACCCGTGCGATTCTCGAGGATCTCACCGAGAGCGAAGGTCTGCTGCAGACCGCGCTGAACGCCGGCCATCTCGGTGCGCTGGAGCTGCATCTTCCGGAGTTTGAGCTCGAAGCCTCCGACACCTGCATCAGTTTTTTCGGACGCAAGGCCGGCGAGCCGTTTTCGTATCAGGATTTGCAGGCGGCGATTCATCCCGACGATCGTGCAAGACGTACCGAGCTGCTCGACCGGGCCATCAAGACCGGCGAGGATTACAGCATCGAATACCGCAATATATGGCCCGACGGTTCCCAGCATTGGGTCGACGTCCGGGTCCGGGCGGTGCGCCGGCCGGATGGCAGCATCAAATCGCTGGTCGGGGTTTCCTCCGACATCACCGCGCGCAAGACTGCCGAAATCGAACGCGAAAACCTGCTGGCGCAGCTCGCGGCCGAGCGCACCGCGCTGGCGGAACTGACGGCGACGCTGGAGCAGCGCGTCGAGCAGCGCACCGCCGATTTGATGAAGGAAGTCGCGGCGCGCGAAAAGGCGCAGGAGCAATTGCGCCAGGCGCAGAAGATGGAGACCATCGGCCAGCTCACCGGCGGCGTCGCGCACGACTTCAATAATCTGCTGATGGCGGTGATGGGCAATCTCGATTTGTTGCGCAAGCGCATTCCGGACGATCCGCGCCTGCACCGGCTGATCGACGGCGCGGTGCAGGGCGCCGAGCGCGGCGCGTCGCTGACGCAGCGGCTGCTGGCGTTCGCGCGCCAGCAGGATTTGCGCGCGGTGCCGGTCGATCTGCGCGCCCTGATCGAGGGCATGATCGACCTGTTGGAGCGCTCGCTCGGCCCCCGCGTCGTGTTGCGGCTCGATCTTCCGGCAGGGCTGCCGGCGGCGCGCGTCGACGCCAACCAGCTCGAGCTCGCCATCCTCAATCTTGCGATCAACGCCCGCGACGCGATGCCGGACGGCGGCTCGATCGAGATCAGGGTTGCCGAATACCAGGCCAGCGCCGATCCGGCGCTGAGCTCCGGCCGCTATCTGAAACTGTCGGTGGTCGATACCGGCATGGGCATGAGCGCGGAGATATTGAAGCGGGCGGTCGAGCCGTTCTTCTCGTCGAAGCCGCTCGGCAAGGGCACCGGGCTCGGCCTGTCGATGGTGCACGGGCTTGCGGTGCAGCTTGGCGGCGCGCTGCAGCTCTCCAGCACGGTCGGGGAAGGCACCGCCGCGACGCTGCTGCTGCCGGCCGCGACCGCGGCGCCGGAAGCCGAAAGCCCGGTGCTCGCGGGCCCCAAGGTCAACCGCTCCGCGGTGATCCTGTTCGTCGACGACGATCCGTTGATCGCAATGTCGACCACCGAGATGCTGGAAGATCTCGGCCACCGGGTGATCGGCGCCAGTTCCGGTCTGCATGCGCTCGACATCATCCGCAGCGAGCAGCCGATCGACCTGATGATGACCGATCATGTGATGCCCGGCATGACCGGCGTCGAACTCGCGGCGGCGTCGCGCGAGGTGCGGCCGTCGCTGCCGATCCTGCTCGCCACTGGCTACGCCGAGCTTCCCGAGGGCACCCAGCTCGATCTGCCGCGGCTGGCCAAACCCTATCACCAGGACCAGTTGCGCGACCGGCTCGATCAGTTGCTGGGATAAAGCAGAACGCGATTGAAACGGCGTATCCGCAAGTTCGGTTTACCTCTCCCCGCCGGGGAGAGGTGTCAGTGACCGCACCCGATCGGCCACGGCGGCCAAAAGTTCCGGATTTAACGCGGCATTAACCAAACTCGCTCCAACAATCATCTCCAGGGCCGTTCACCGCTCGCCAGCGGCGGTCGCGCCCAAAACCGCCGTTGAAGGGGATGCGACATGGATTTCGAGACGCTCTATGCAAAAACTCCGGCAACCCTCGACGAGATCAGGGCCCGGGTCGCCTATGCGCTGGAGCGGCATCCGCTGTGCCGCAGCGTGCAGTTCGACATCGTCAGCATGCCCCGCACCAGCAAGGGCGGCAACTGGACCATCAGCCTGCGCTCGGTCGCGCCGGGTGCGCTGTGGGAGGCCTCCGATATCGTCGCCGATATCCAGGACGCCTATGATCTGTCGGTCGCGGCCTGATTTTCGTGGCCAATGCGGCCGGTCCAGCGGCCTCAAATGCGCCGCTGCCGCCGCGGTGGCACGGTTAAGCCTTAATTATCGCCCAGTTTTCGGCCATGTGACCGTGGCGCACCGGTCGAAACGGAGACCTGCTTGTCGAGAGCCATCACCATTATCGCGCTGACCTGTTTCCTCGTCGTCGGCGCGGCCGCCACCAGTATTCTCGGCCGCGACAGCCTGCCGGCGGCCCGGTCGGAGATGGTTTCGTCCGAACTCCAAGGTTCCGAACCTCAAGCCCCGGTCTCAAACAAGCAAGCCAAGAACGACAAGCTGGCGGTCGCCACGGTAACGCTGGCGTCGCTCGAACCGCCGCAAACCGCTGATCTCAGCGAGCCGCTGCGGCAGGCCTTTGCCGCCCGCACCGCTGCCGACATCGAGGCGCCGAAACTGGCAGCACCGGCTGCGAGAGCGCCGGTGCCCCCAAAACCCAGGCTTGCCGTCAAACCGCCGCTGCAGAAGCCCTATACGCTGCTCAGCGACGAGCAGATCGCCGGCATCAAGCAACGCCTCAAACTTTCTTCCGACCAGGAATATTATTGGCCGGCGGTCGAGGACGCGTTGCGCGCGGTGGCGCGGAAAATACACGCCACCCGCCAGGCCGACCCGCACGCGTCAGGCGCGCTGATCGATCCCGACGCCGCCGAAGTACAGCAGCTGAAATCGGCGGCGATGCCGCTGTTGTTTCAGCTGCGCGAGGACCAGAAGAGCGAAGTGCGCACGCTCGCCCGCCTGATCGGGCTGCAGAAGGTCGCGTCGCAGATTTGATCTGGAATTTGCAAGGCCTCGTCTTTCGCGTCACGATGCCTCGCGATCCTTGGGCATGACGGGTTTTCCATCGACTTCAAAATTCCAGCACTGAACAAACCGGCGACACTTGCTGCATTGGGAACGCGCAGCGCTGCTGTCGGCGCCGTCCCCTGTCTGGCCGCGCCGCAGGCTGATCGCCTCCGTGGCGCCCGTTGCGCCGGTTCCAGGCTCCTCGCCAGTTCCGGCTCCCTCGACAGTGCCGCAGACGGCAGCTGCCAGCGCGGGATCAACCCATGTGCAGCCGGCGGACACCGCAGCCGGCGGGCTTAGGGTTCGTGGTCGGCCTGCACGGCAAGCCCGGAATTGCCCGAGAGTCCTATTGTGGACCGGCTGTTTTTGGTCCTAACTTTGCGTCGCGCTGGGCAAGGGAACGGCAGGATCCGGGACACTGCTTCGGCGCGGCACTATTCTTTCCGGACCAATCGGGTAAATCAATCCGAACGCGGCCTATCAATCAAAACGGAATATTTGGGAGGATCAATGGAACGCAGGACGTTTCTCGGCGGAACCATCGCCGCCGCCGTACTTGGGCGGACTTCAGGTGCACTCGCTGACCAGCCGCCGGTCAAAATCGGCATGTCGATGCCGCAAACCGGCGGTCTCGCCGGCGGCGGCAAGGCTTCGCTGCTCGGCATCGAGATCTGGCGCGACGATATCAACGCCAAGGGCGGGCTGCTCGGCCGCAAGGTCGAACTCGTGGTCTACGACGATAAATCAAGCGCTTCCGAGACCCCGGCGATCTATGCGAAGCTTTTGGATGTCGACAAGGTCGATCTGTTGTTCGCGCCCTACGCCACGGTGCCGACGGCGCCGATCATGCCGCTGGTCAAGCAGCGCGGCCTGTTGCTGATGGGGAATTTCTCGTTCCAGGTGAACAGCAAGGTTCACCACGACATGTGGTTCAACAATGCGCCCTGGGGACCGGCCGACAGTTGGGCGGCAGCGTTCCTCGATCTGGCGGAGAAGGCCGGCGGCAAGAGCATGGCCTTGCTCGCGGCGGACCAGGAGTTTGCCCAAAACCTGGCGCTGACCGCGCGGGATGTCGCCAAAAAGCGAAACCTGTCGGTGGTCTTCGACCAGTCCTATCCGCCGAACACGGTGGAATTCTCCGGCATCATCCGGGCGCTCAACGCCGCCAAGCCCGACATCGTCTATGTCGCGTCCTATCCGCCGGATTCGGCCGGAATTCTGCGCGCCGTGAATGAGATCGGGGTTTCGAACAGCGTCAAGATTTTCGGCGGCGGAATGGTCGGTTTGCAGTTTGCCTCCGTCATGGAGAATATGGGCTCGCTGCTCAACGGCGTCGTCAACTACAACACGTGGCTGCCGGAGCCGAGCATGTATTTCGACGGCACCAAGGATTTCTTCGACAAATACACCAAGCGGGCGATCGCGGCCAAGGTCGATCCGCTGGGCTACTATCTGGCGCCCTACGGTTATGCTTCGGGCCAGCTCGTCGAGGCGGCCATCAACGCCACCAAGTCGCTCGACCAGAAGGGCATCGCCAAATATCTGCACGCCAACGAAGTCAAGACGATCGTCGGCCCGATCGCCTTTTCCGAAGACGGCGAGTGGAAGCAAACCGCAACCCTGATGGCGCAGTTCCGCGGTGTCGTCGACAAGAACGTCGAGCAGTTCCGCCAGCAGGGCAAGCAGGTGATCCTGTCCCCGGCCAAGTTCAAGTCCGGAGATATGATCAGTCCCTTCGAGGCCGCCCGGAAATAAACCTCGCCTGCGCTTCACTTTGCACCCATGGTGCGGTTGACCGGGCTCGGGGCACTGCGCCCCGGGCCCGGCGCGATAAACCGGGCGTGCGAAGTCCGGAAAAGGCGGCGGCTCGAGAATGGGTCAGGGGGAGACCTTCAAGTGATATCAATGGACCTGCTGCTCAATGCGGTGGTGATCGGCGTGCTGCTCGGCTGCTTCTATGCGGCCGTCAGCCTTGGCCTGTCGGTCTCGTTCGGCCTGCTCGACGTTCCCCAGGTGGCCCACCCGGCGTTTCTGATCCTGGCATCCTACGGCGTGTTTTTCCTCAACGACAGCTATGACATCGACCCGCTGCTGGCAGGACTGCTGATCACGCCGCTTTTGTTCGTGTTCGGCCTTGTCGCCTACCGCGTGTATTACGAGACATTCGAAAAACGCGGCAGCGATGCCGGCGTGCGCGGCATCGCGTTCCTGTTCGGCATCGCCTTCATCGTCGAGGTGCTGATCATCCTGCAATTCGGCGTCGATCAGCGCTCGGTCTCCGCGTCCTATATCGGCAAGGCCTGGCAGATCGGCGACATGCGGATTCCGGTCCGGCTCATCATCGCCTTCGCGGTTGCCTCTGCGCTGACGATCCTGCTGGCGCTGTACCTGTCGCGAACCTTCATGGGGCGCGCGATCCGCGCGGTCGCGCAGGACCAGGAGGCGCTGCAACTGATGGGCGCCAACCCGGTCAAGATCAAGCAATGGGCATTTGGCATTTCAACGGCGGTACTCGGGATCGCGGGCGCCCTGCTGATTATCGTTTCTCCGGTCGATCCGACACTCGACCGCGCCTATATCGGGCGGACATTCTGCGTCGTGGTGATGGGTGGGCTGGGCAGCATGACCGGCACGCTGATCGCCGCCATCATTCTCGGCGTCGCCGAATCGATCGTGCTGAGCACGGTCGGCGCCTCATGGGCGCCGGCCATTTCGTTCGCGATGCTGCTCGGCGTGCTTGCGGTCCGGCCGCAGGGCCTGCTCGGCAGGCGATCATGAGGCGCAACGGTATCGTTTTCTGGAGCGGGGCGGCGCTGTTTCTCGCTGCCATCTTCGTGGCGACGCAGGTCGTCAGCAACCAATATCCGTTCTTTGCCGGCTATGTGATCCTGCAGTTCATCGTGCTCTCCGTGGCCTGGAGCATTCTCGGCGGCTATGCCGGCTACGTGAATTTCGGCACCAGCGCCTTTTTCGGCGTTGGCGTCTACACCGCGGTGTTCCTGGTCAAGGCCACCGGTGCGCCGCTTGGCGTGCAGATCGCCGCCGCGGCAATGGTCGGCGCATTGCTCGGCCTCGCGGTCGGCCTGCTGACCTTGCGCATGCAGGGCATCTTCTTCTCGATCGCGACCATCGCGATCTCGATCGTCATCGAGACCTCGGTGACGAACTGGCGATATGTCGGGGGTGCGGCCGGCATCCAGATCGAGCGACCGCCGGTGATGGAGCTGTTCAACAACTATGTGCAGATGCTGTTTTTCGTTCAGGCGCTGCTGGTGGTGCTGACGGTTGCGATCGCGCGCTACATTCAAAAGTCCTGGATCGGCCGTGGCCTGCAGGCGCTCAGGGACGACGAACTGGCGGCCGAATGCACCGGGGTGCCGACCTTGCGGCTGAAGCTGCTGGCGTGCGTCGTCTCCGGCGCGCTGATGTGCGCGACCGGCGCGCCCGCCGCCATGTATGTGCAGTACGCCGATCCCTCGTCCGCCTTCAACCTCAATTATTCCGTCACCGTGCTGGCGATGGCGCTGATCGGCGGCACCGCGCACTGGATCGGCCCGGTGATCGGCGCAATTCTACTGGGCGTGACGCAGCAATTGCTCGCCGTCACCATCTCGTCGGAAGTCAACGTGCTGGTGCTGGGCGTGATGCTGGTGTTGTTCGTGGTCGCCGCACCGGAAGGAATCCTTGGCCTGGTGCGTCGCGCCGGCCGCTATCGCGCCGGAGGCGAAACATGACATCGCCGGCTCCCGAGCTGCCCCTGCTGCGGATCGCCGCATTGACCAAACGCTTCGGTGGTTTCACCGCGCTGGACAATGTCAGCGTCGATATTCGCCCCGGAGAGCGCCTCGGCCTGATCGGCCCCAACGGCTCCGGCAAGACCACCCTGATCAACTGCATTTCCGGCGCGTTCCGCACCGAGGCCGGCACCGTGATGTTCCGCGGCGAGGACATCACGCGGTTGTCGCCGCATCTGCGCACCCGCCGCGGCATTGCCCGCAGTTTCCAGATTCCGCGGCCGTTCAAGAGCATGACGGTGTCCGAAAACCTGATGGTGGCGCTCGATTTCGCGACCGTCGCGGGCAGCTTCGTCCCGGAGGCGGCACGGCGCGAGACCGTGATGTCGGTGCTGGCGCGAACCGGTCTTGCCGCCAAGGCCGACATCTCGACCACAAAACTCAGCCAGGTGGAATTGCGCAAGATGGAGCTCGCCCGCGCCATGGCGACGCACCCGAAGCTGTTGATTTCCGACGAGGCGATGGCCGGCCTCTCCACCTCCGAAGTCGACGAGGTGCTCGATCTGTTGCTGGCGCTTGCCGACCAGGACATTACCATCATCATGATCGAGCACATCATGCAGGCGGTGATGCGTTTTTCGCAGCGGGTGATGTGCCTCGACGCCGGCAGGATCATCGCCATCGGCACGCCTGCCGAGGTGATGGCCAACCAGCGGGTGCAGGAGGCCTATCTTGGCACTTAGCCTCGCCATCAACGACGTCGATGCCGGCTATGGCGCGGTCAAGGCGCTGCGCGGCGTTTCGCTCCATGTCGAGGCCGGCGAGACCGTCGCGCTGCTCGGCACCAACGGCAACGGCAAGAGCACGCTGATGAAATGCGTGGCCGGCCTGGTTCGCCCGCGCCGCGGCAGCGTGTCGCTGACCATCGACGGCAACGCCCATGACCTGACCAAACTGGCGCCCGAGGCCATCGTCGATCTCGGCGTGGCGATGGTGCCGGAGGGACGGCGGCTGTTTTCCAGGCTGACCGTGCTGGAAAACCTGATGCTCGGCGCCTTCCGCAAAACGGCCCGCCGCGACATCGATCGCAATCTCGCGCTCGCCTTCGAGACGTTTCCGGTGCTCAAGGACCGGCAGGGCCAGCTCGCCGGCACCATGTCGGGCGGCCAGCAGCAGATGCTCGCCATCGCGCGCGCGCTGATGTCGTCGCCCCGGCTGCTGCTGATCGACGAGCCGTCGGTCGGCCTGTCGCCGCTGCTGGTGACCCAGACCATCGCCAAGATCGGCGAGCTCAACCGGAAGGTCGGCCTGACGGTGTTGATGGCCGAGCAGAACTTCAACCAGGCGATCCGCATCGCCGATCGCGGCTACATCATCGTCCATGGCGAGATCGTGGTGGCGGCCGGCTCGGTCGAAGAGCTGCGAGGCAACGACATGGTCAAGCGGCTCTATCTCGGCGGCGTCGCATGATGGTGGGGCAGGGTATGCCCACGCCCGCGCGGCAATGGTCATCGCATCATTCCGGTGTCGGGCTTTCGGCAGGATAGACCACCGTTCCATCGTTGCGAACGACGGCGCCGGGTGTCAGGCTCGCCGCATCGACATGGGATTTCCCCATGATGTGCATCACCTCATCGCCCGCGGCCAGCAGGTAGTCGGCAATGATCCGGCGATGGCAGCGCCACCAGACCGCTTCAGCACACATGATCGCGCAGCGGTGCTCACCGCCGCGTTCCCGCAGCCGCGCCAGGCCGGCGGCGAAGGGCGCCGTCAGCGCATAATCTGCGTAGTTGCGAAAGGCGCTCACGCGCCAATAGGCATTGGGCGAGGGCTCGACGCCGCGCGACTTTCTCCGCAGGCCACCGAGCTCGGCGATAGGCTCATAGCCGATCTGCCAGGGCTCCAGCGTTGCCGGCAGCGTTTCCTGATTGAATTGCGGGTTGGTGCGCGACCGCGGTATCGACCGCACGTCGATCACGAGATCGACACCGGACGCCTGCAGCAGATCGGCGAATTCGACGATCGTCCTGGTCGAGTGGCCTATGGTGAAAAACGGGTTCGTGTGGTCGCTCCAATAGGCGAGGGCGCGTGATGGCCGGTGTCGCCTGATACTCTAGGCGCGCGGTGTCAAAATCGAAAGCGTGCGTCGTCGTCAAAATCCGGCGCGTTCGGGGAACCAGCCGGCCGCGGCGTGGTTGGAATACTCATACTGCCAGATTGAATGCGTTCAGCGTCAGGCAGCGGATCGAACCACCATGTCGAAAAGCTTCAAGGTTCACGATCGCGTGAGCTGGAATTCCGAGGCCGGTCGCGTCAGCGGCACGATCGTCCGCGTGCATACCCGCAAGTTCGAGGTCAACGGCTACACCCACCATGCGAGCTCGGACGATCCGCAATACGAGATCAAGAGCAGCAAGACCGAGCATATCGCCTTCCACAAGGGCGCCGCGCTCACCAGGCTGGGCGATTGACGTTCTGACGAAGCAAGGACCAAAGACTCGCCCCATAAAAGGGGACGTGCACCGCTTCCTGGCGGCGTCCGCGCCAATCGAGAAACCCTCAGTGGTAAAAATGATGAAAGGCGCGAAGAAGTTCCTGACGCGGGATGATGCCTTACTTCGCAGGCGTATCCAGGGTCTCATTTCCCCCGAGCGCCCGCAGCGCGTTGAGTATGACCGCGACGTCGATCGCCTCCTGAAGCAAGGCGCCGCGAACGGGCGTGATATAGCCGAGCGCAGCGGCGATCATGCCGAGCAGTGAAAGTCCAATCCCGACAGTGACGCTTTCGAGGGCGATCCGCCGTGAGCGTCGCGCGATCTGAATCGCCGGCACAATACGATCGAGATGGTCAACCAGAAGGACCACATCGGCCGCCTCGGCCGATGCGGCGGTGCCTCGCGCGCCCATCGCTACCCCGATATCGGCCGCGGCGAGCGCCGGGGCGTCGTTCACGCCATCGCCGACCATCATGACCGGGCCGTTCTTGCGCTCCGTCAGGACGACCAGCACCTTCTGATCCGGCGTCAACTGCGACCTTACGGCATCAATCCCGAGGCCGGCCGCTACGGATTCCGCGACGTCGCGCCGGTCTCCGGTCGCGAGAACGATCCGCTGTATCCCCAGTTTTCTGAGCGATTTCAGAAGTGTGTGCGTTCCCGCGCGTAGTTCATCGGCGAGCACGATCTCGCCCGCCATCTCACCATCGATCGCCACCGCGACGATGACGGCGCCAGCCTGTCGCGTACGATCAAGCGAACTCCTTGCCTTTCCGGTCAATTTGGACCTGACGAAGTGGATGCCCCCGACCACCACATTCAGCCCGTCAATGCGGCCCTCGATGCCCTCGCCCGCCGTCTCGATCACCTCGGACGGGGTCGAAAGGGGCAGTTTGCGGTCGCGCGCCTCGGTCACCAGGGTTTGGGCGATGATGTGCTTCGATGCCTGATCGAGCGAGGCCGCCAGTCGCAACAGATCGTCGGCTGGGCGGTGATCGAGGACCATGACCGATGTGACGCGCGCCCTGCCGTCGGTCAGCGTTCCCGTCTTGTCGATGACGAGCGAGTATACGCGCCCGAGCGCCTCGATGGCCTTTCCGCCCTTGATCAGGATGCCAAATCGCGCCGCGCGTGAAAGGCCGGATACAATGGCGACCGGCACAGCCAGAATAAGCGGGCACGGTGTCGCAACCACGAGAACGGCGACGGCGCGAATGGGATCACCGGTAAGGTACCAGGCCAACCCTGCGATCAGCACTGTCACGCCGAGAAACAGCATGGCAAACCGGTCGGCAAGCCGTGATATCGGCGCCTTGGAGCGCTGCGCTTCCTCGACCAGCCTGACAATGCCGGCATAGGTGCTTTCAGCGGCGTGGTGCGACGCCATCAGGTCGAACGCTTCGCCGACATTGGTCGATCCGCTCATCACCTCGTCGCCGGCCCGCTGTCGAACCGGAAGCGCCTCCCCGGTCAGCGCCGATTGATCCAGGATCGCGACGCCGCTGCAGACAGTTCCATCGACCGGGACGACATCACCCTGCCTGATCATGAGCCGGTCACCCGGCACGATTTCCTCGAGACCGACTTGTTCGAGCACACCATGGCGATGTCTGACCGCCGTTCGTGGCACCCGCGCCAGGATAGCCGTCATCTCGCGTCGCGCATGACGTTCGGCGAAGGCTTCGAGAAATTGGCCTCCCGAATACATCAA
>Ga0208849_1001783_pt1 | contig 13476 bp, 11 predicted proteins | sample NGESurdeep072012_10_FD_184470 | JGI IMG/M metagenome (GOLD analysis project Ga0208849, IMG submission 184470) | Arctic peat soil microbial communities from Barrow, Alaska - NGEE Surface sample 53-3 deep-072012 (SPAdes) | ecosystem: Environmental > Terrestrial > Soil > Wetlands > Peat ...
CAGCCAGGCCCGCCGCCATACCTCGTTCGCCAGCGTCTGGGTCTATCCGGTCGTCGACGACACCATCAACATCGAGATCGACGACAAGGACATCCGCGTCGACACCTACCGCGCCTCGGGCAAGGGCGGTCAGCACGTCAACACGACGGATTCCGCCATTCGCTTGACCCACATCCCCACTGGTATCGCCGTCGCCTGCCAGAGCGAGCGCTCGCAGCACAAGAACCGGGCAACCGCGTGGAAAATGCTGCGCGCCCGCCTCTATGAGCGTGAGATCGAGAAGCGCGAGGCGGCCGCCGCGGCGGAATCTGCCTCCAAGACCGACATTGGTTGGGGCCACCAGATTCGCAGCTACGTCCTGCAGCCGTATCAGTTGGTGAAGGACCTGCGCACGGGGGTCGAAAGCACCGACCCGCAGCGCGTGCTGAACGGCGATCTGCTTCCCTTCATGGAGGCATCTCTCGCGCAGCGCATCGGTCCGGAAATCACGAAGGCGAACTAGCCGGCCCGCTGACGCTCGTTGCCGTTGGCATGCTCCGGGCGCTTGGCGACAGCGCGCAACTCGGTTGCCTTCGCGCGCGCCTGCGCCTCGTCGTAGCGGCGCTGGGCGGCTTCGACCTGCCCGGCATTCTGCTGCGCCCATTGCCCAAGCGCTCCGACCGGCTTTAGCAGGTCGACGCCAAGCGCGGTCAGCTCGTATTCGACCCTTGGCGGCACCGTCGGAAAAACCATCCGGCTGACGAACCCGTCGCGTTCCAGTCCGCGCAGCGTGGCGGTCAGCATCTTTTGCGAGATGCTGCCGAGCGCGCGGCGCACTTCGCTGAAGCGGCGCGGACCGGCGCCTAGCTGACGTACGACCAGCACTGTCCACTTGTCGCCGACGCGCGACAGGACGGCGCTCACCCGGCGGCAGTCCTCCGTGAGCTGCAGGGAACCCTGTTTCAAAAAAGTGCCTCCTTGTCAGGCGCCGCTTGGCAGTCACCTACTGTCCGCTAGTTACCAAACTATACCGCCCATAAAAGGAAGGCTACTCACATGCTCAAGATCGGGATTATCGTTGGCAGCACGCGGCCCAACCGCAAGGCCGACAAGGTCGCCAAATGGTTCCTCGATCTGGCCAAGGCGCGCCCCGGCAGCGACGTTTCCTACGAGATTGTCGACCTCGTCGACTACAATCTGCCGGTTCTCGACGAGCCGATGCCGCCGTCGATGGGCAACTACGCCCATGAGCATACCAAGAAGTGGAGCGCCAAAATCGCGTCGCTGGATGGTTATGTGTTCGTCACGCCCGAGTACAATCACAGCACGTCGGGCGCGCTCAAGAACGCCATCGATTTCATCTATCACGAGTGGACCAACAAGGCGGCCGGCTTCGTCAGCTACGGCACTACCGGCGGCGTCCGCGCCGTCGAGCATCTGCGCGGCATCATGGCCGAGCTGCAGATCGCCGACGTCCGCGCGCACGTTTCGCTGTCGCTTTACACCGACTTCGAGAATTTCAGCGCGTTCAAGCCGGGCCCCGCCCATCCGGCCCAGGTCAACCTGATGCTCGATCAGGTCGTCGCGTGGGGCCGCGCTTTCCAGACGCTGCGCGCGGAGCAGAAGAGCAAGGCTGTCTAGAGCAGCGAAGCGATATTGTGACCGGCGTTGATGAAGGTCATCGGATCTATCGGAGCGCCATCGACCCGAACCTCGTAGTGGAGGTGCGGGCCGGTGGAGCGTCCGGTGCTTCCGGTGTGGCCGATGATGGCATCCTTGGCCACCACCTGCCCAACGGTGACGTCGATCTCGCTCAGGTGGCCATAGCGCGTGGTGATGCCGTTGCCGTGGTCGATTTCCACCATGTTGCCGTAGCCGCCGGTGTAGCCCGCGATGATGACCGTGCCACCCGCAGTCGCGCGAGCGGGCGAGCCGGCCGCCGCGCGAAAGTCAACGCCGGTATGAAGCGCAGGACGGCCCAGAAACGGATCGAGCCGCGCGCCAAATCCGCTGGTGATCATGGCGTCGGCGAACGGGCGGGAAAGCGGCAATTGCGTCGCCATGCGACGTATCACGCCGAAACGGTCGACTTCGCCCGCGATCAGATCGACGCTGGAGCGGAAAGTTCCCGGGTCGGCGTTGTCGTCGATGTCCACCAGCGGGCCGCCGATGTCGGCGCTGGCGGGTGTGTGGCTCGGGGGTACGCGCTGACCGAGCTGGGTGAGGATGCGCGCAATCTTGTCGGCGCGCTCTGAGACGTTGAAGGCGACCGAGTCCACGTAGGCCGTCTGATCGCGCGCCAGCTTGTCGAGGGATGCGTCGACCGACGCAAGGCCGGCCGAAGGTGAGGACGGCGAGGGGGCGGCGGCCCCGGGAAGTCGCAGCGGCAGGTTGAAGGAAAGCGGCGATACCACGCTCGCCTGGACCGGAGCGACCGCGCCGGTGGTCTGCGGATCGGTGTCTTCCGAATCGCTTGCCGGTGTGTTCGCGGCGTCGGGCGCCGCTTCCTGCGAATCGGCGGCGGCCGCGGCGGGCAGCCCGACCGGCACGCCCGCACTGCGCACCGCCTGGCTGAGGGCGGCAATGCTGTCCTGACGCGCATCGAGCGCCGACTGGCGGCTGGCGATTCGGTTCATCTCGGACTCGACCGCCTGCTGATTGAGGAGCTGCCGGCTGGTCACCCTGTCGAGGTCGGAACGGAGTGTGGCGATGCGGTCTTCGTAGGCTCGCTGCATGCGCGCCTGACGGGAAATCGACGCGCCGAGGAGGTCGTCGTGGAAAACCAGATAGCCCGTCGCGCACAGATACAGGAAGCCGAAGACGAGTGCCGCCCCACCGAGCGCCGCGATCAGCCACGGCCGGATGGTAAAGGTCCGCACATGATCGCCATAGGCGATGATGATGCGCTGTGGCCGCTTGGCCCTGGCGAAGAAGTGGACCGAGTCCAGTACAGCAGACATACGCACTTCACCGATTGTTGCCCGTCGTAGGGCGCGGGGAATCGATGGGCGATTAGACGATGTTAAGGTTAATAAACTCTGATTGGGCTAATCCCGTCATGGCTGGATCGTGCGGGAAAGGCGGCCTAAAGCGGCCTATGAGGCGTGGCGGCCGCTTTGGCCGTGGGCAAGCTCAAGCAGCTCTTTTCCGCGATTTCTGCTGGTACATCATCCGGTCCGCCTCGGCGACCAGGTCACTGACGTTACGGACGACTCCGAGTCCCAACTCCGCGTATCCCGCGCTGTAGGCGATGCCCCCGGGAACGGCCCCGGCATCGTTGCTGGCGGCAATGTTTTTGGCGAGCCGAATGAGCAGTTCGCTGGCCGATTGCCTGGCGCCGACCGCCAGCACCACAAACTCGTCCCCGCCGATACGGGCGAGCACATCGTTCTTTCGAAACGTGGCCACGAGCAGATCGGCGAACGTCTTGATGATCAGCGACCCCGCTTCGTGGCCGAGGCTGTCGTTCGCGCGCTTGAGACCATCGATGTCGAAGTAGAAGGCCGTCAAGCTGGACCGGCTTCGCTGCGCGTTACGAATGACGTAGTCGCCGATCGCCTCGAACCCGCGCCGGTTGAGTATGTTCGTGAGCGGATCTGTAAGCGACTGCTGACGCAGCTGCCGCTCTAGATGATTGGTGCGATGCGCAAGCCATCCCATGACCCCGACGCTGAGCAGCGACAATAAGGGTGCGGCGATGGCCCGCGTCTGGTTGGTCGGCAGAATGCCGGCCGCGTCAAGCCAGGCGATCAACGCGAAAACGCCAAAGGGCGTAGCGAGCATCATCGGCAAAGCTACGCGCGCCATCTGGCTGCCAATGCCGCGGCTTACAAAAATTGCCAGCCAAACGCCGTCGGAAGCGCGGCGACCTGCCACAATGACGCTGAGCAGAACGAAACAAAACAGCGTCTGCGAAGACATCGACATCGTCGCATCGAAATGGGTGAATTCGAGTACGCTAAAGACAATCCCACCTAGCAGAAACAATGCAAACGCGATCAGTCCGACCGAGCATGCATCGGCCAGTGCTCGACAAGCCGGATCAGCCCGGCGGCTCAGAGAAATAGCGACGCCGAGGAGGACGAAACAGACCGCGGTTTGCGGTGCCGGCCGCAGGATCCACGTTGCAGGATCATACAAAACCAGCGGTGTGTAGGTCAGCAGCGTGGCGACTCCGATGAGCGCCACGGCGACGGCTGAAATGATGCCGACGAGAAAGGCCCGCCGCGAATTTCGCGGGGCGGAAAACGCCAGACTCGATACGGACAGAAGTATGCCGATGGCGGTCAGCGGTCGCATCCGCGACCAGCCGTCTGGCGCGAGCCCCGCCAGCGCGGGCGCGGCCCAGAGTATGAGAATTCCGGATCCGACCGCAGCGACGACAACGAGCGCAACGTTGTCAAAACGTTCAAGCCCGGCGACGACGCGCAGATCTGGTTCTTGCGATGGGCCGTTCATCTTGCGCTCAATCTCGGCCACACCGGTCAATTGTTCGCTAAAATGAATCGCCATAGTCATCGATTTTAGTGTGCACTTTTGCACGCCACGCGCAGCTATTTGCGTCGTCCGGGCAATCCGAGGGCGCGGGCGGCGGCGAGAACTTCGTCGACGTGGCCGGGAACCCGGACCTTGCGCCATACCTGGGCAATCCGCCCATCCGAGCCTACAAGAAAGGTCGATCGTTCGACGCCCATGTACTTGCGGCCGTACATGCTTTTCTCGACCCAGACGCCGTAGGCTGAGATGGCCTCGTGCAGGGGATCGGCGGCAAGGATGATACCGAGGCCGTGCTTTTCCTTGAACTTGCAGTGGGAAGCTTCGCTGTCGGGCGAGATGCCGATGACGGTGGTTCCGGCTTTCGCCAACGATTCGCGTGCGCCCGTGAAGTCGACTGCCTCGCGCGTGCAACCGCTGGTGTCGTCCTTCGGATAGAAATAGACGACCACATTGCGGCCGGCGAAATCGGATAGCTTCACCCGGTGGCCTTCATCGCCGACCAGATCGAAGTCGGGAGCCCGTTCTCCTTGAACGCCGCCGGTCATGTGCCTTCCTTTTGTCGCACTTGATGTCGTTCAGATGACAGGGCGCCGCGACGCGCGATCTTGGGAAGCTGCCGAGGTACAAGGCTCGCCTTGTCCGCCGGTCCTGATTAAGAAGAGGGCGGGCCACAGTTGCAACTGCTGAGTCATCCCGAATACCCCGCGGGAGGGGGTACCTGATCTGAACGTGCGCCTGGACCAGTACCCTTCCGAGCAGGCCAGCCGGCCCCTGCGCCAACGCCCGGGGCGTTCGACCCTTCTGCGGCGCGCGCTGTGGATCGTGGTTCTTGTTTTTCTGATCGCCATTGTCGGCACGATCCTCGCGGTGGTCAGCGGCCCGACCGAGTTGAGCATCGTGCGCGAGCGCATGGCGGGATTGATCCGCGACAATCTCGGTCCGGGCTACGCGGTCGCTATTGGCCGGGCGGTCGTCGATCTCGACCCGGTACTGGGGCTGGTTGTCCGCGTCGACAATCTCGATGTACGCGACGCCAATCAAACCGTCGTGGCGCATTTGCCGTCAACGCGCTTCGCGATCGATCCCTATGCGCTGCTTGCCTTGCGGGTCAAGGTGAAGCAGGTCGAACTCAGCGACCCCGAAGTATCGTTTGCGCGCGGTGACAACGGCGCCATATTTCTGGGGACGGGCGCGACGCCGCCACCGCCGAAGAAAGCCGCGTCGGCGCCGACGCCAATTTCTCCTGCCGAGGTCGACGCCGCTGACGGCGGTTTCCCAGACCTGCTCGCCGCGCTCTACGTCCTCGATCGAGGCATCGAACCGCAGATTGAGAAAGCGCTGAGCGCCGGTTTCGAGCGTTTTGCCATCATCAACGGCACGATTTCGGTTACCGGTGCCAGCCAGGCGACGCCGCGCCGGTTCCCCGGCACCGACCTCAACGTCGCGCTCGACCGGACGACATCCGCGCTGACGGTGACCCTTGGTACGGCCGGCTACGGCGGCCGCTGGACGGCGACCATCGACCGCGAAACCGAGCCCGGCACGGGTGGTCACGAGATGTCGGCGGTATTTTCCCAATTGACCATTGCGGATCTGCTGCCGAGCCTCGGCGACGACGATTCCCTGTTGACCGCCGACATTCCCCTTTTTGGCCGCGCCAACCTGCGCTTTGCCAAGGATGGTTCCATCCAGGAAGCGAGTGGGCGACTCGATTTCGGGGCCGGAGTTCTGCATTTCGGCGAGGAGCATGACAGTGTCCTGCTGGATGAGGCGACGGTCCAGGCCCATTGGGACATCGCCAATCGCGCCCTCATTCTCGATCCTTCCACCTTCTACTTCGGCGATACCCGTGGCGTGATCACCGGCAGGATCGCTCCGGTGGGGGATGCGGCCGACCGCCGCTACGCCTTCGATCTGGCGTCCCCGGGAGCAATTCTGGCGCCGTCCGACTCCGGCCTGCCGCCGATGATCGCCCAGCGCATCGAGGTTTCGGGCGTCGCCGACCTCAAGGCAAAGCTGCTCAATTTCGATAACGCCATTATCGTCTCGGGCGACGCCACGATCGCGGCGGCCGGCACCATGGGGTTCGCCGGCGTGACACCTTCGCTCGCGGTGGGGGCGACGTTCTCGCCAATGTCTGTTGCAGCGCTGAAGCAGATGTGGATTCCGCTGATCGCGACGGGTGCCCGCAAGTGGGTGATGAAGAATGTGACTGCCGGGCGGCTCGTGTCGGGACGTTTCGAGGCTTCGATCCCCCCCGGTGTGCTGTGGACCGGCAAGCGGCCCCGCCTGCCGGATGATGCCCTGCGCCTCGACATGCGCGTCGAGGGAGTCGGCTTCAACACGTTCGGCAAGATGCCCCAGATCAGCAATGCCTCCGGCAACATCGTGGCGACCGGTTCCACCGTCGGCATCGACCTCGACAAGGGCGAGGTGGAAGTGCCGTCGGGAACCGTCTCCGTCGATAACGGCGCCTTCGCGGTGCCCAACACCGCCAAGCGCCCGGCGGACGGGTTGATCGAGGTTCAGCTCTCCGGCAGCGCCGCGGCTCTCGGCGAGATCGCCGACGCCGACCCCATGCGGGCGCTCTCCCGCCGCAATCTGTCGCCAGGTGACCTCAGCGGCAAAGGTACGGCGCGCGTCTCGGTCCATTTGCCGTTGCGCGACGGCATCACTGACGCCGACGTCGATTGGAAGATTGTCGCCAACACCACCGACGTGTCGAGTAAGGCGCCCGTCGAAGGACGCACGGTCAGCGCCGCAAACGTCGCCATCACCGCGACCCCCGACGACGTCGCCATCTACGGCAAGGCCAAGATCGACGGTGTCGGCGCCGATGTATCGATGTCGTTCCCGATCGGCCCCGGCGCCGCGGCGGCAGGCCCCGGCGATCGCCGCGTGAGGCTGCTTCTGGACGATGATGCCCGTAAGCGCCTCGGTGTCGGCCTCGATCAGATGCTGTCGGGCACGGTGAGCGCGATCGTGTCGGATGCGCCCGGCGGCGGCCAGCATTACGACCTCGATCTGCGCCGTGCCCGCGTGATGCTTCCCGGGATCGGGTGGACCAAGGGCATCGGCGTGCCGGCCACGCTGACCTTCGACATGAAGTCCGCGAGCGATGGCTATGCCGTCCAGAATCTTTCCCTCAGCGGCGACGGCTTTGGTTTTTCCGGCTCGGCTCAGCTCGACGGCGCGTACAATCTGCAGTCGGCCGATATCGCGCACCTCTCCCTTCATCCCGGCGACGACGTTTCGCTGAAACTGACCCGCGGCAAGGCCGGATACGCCATCGCGGCGCGAGGCGCGTCGTTCGATCTGCGCGGCCTCATAAGTCACGTCCGCGACCGCAACGACCAGGCGGGCGGATTTCCCGACCTCGCCGTTGATGCGCACCTCGATCGGCTGATCGGCTTCAATCAGGAGGAGATCGACGGCGCCTCTCTGACCCTTGTGTCGGTGGGCGGCGAAACCCAGAAAGTCGTGTTTGCCGGCAAGCTCGGCGGCCAGGATATCTCGCTCGACTTCAACGTGATGCCGGATGGCACCGCTCTCCAGGGCGCGGCCGGCGACGCAGGGCGATTGCTGCGCTTCGTCGATTTCTACACGCATATCAGCGGCGGTGTCGTATCGCTCGCCGGCAAGGCCGACCATGGCGATCCGCTGCTTGGCACCCTGCAGATCGATAATTTCGATATCGTCGATGAGCCGGCGATGCAAAAGATGATCACCCGGCCCGTCGATCAACCCGCCAGCAGCGAGGCCAACAATCCCGATCGGGTACACTTCAACCGGATGTTGGCGCGCTACAGGCGCACCGACCGACTGCTGGTCATCGAAGACGCGCTGCTCGCCGGTAACACGGTTGGCGCAACCTTCTCCGGTCGCTACGACGTGCCGGCCGCGAACATTGATATCGCCGGTACGTACCTGCCCGCCTACGCCCTCAACAGGCTGTTCAGCCGTATCCCGGTTCTCGGCCTGGTGCTGGGCGGGGATTCCAACGAAGGGCTGATCGGCGTTACCTTCAAGGTTCAGGGGCCCATCTCCCAGCCCGAGATTTTCTTCAATCCGCTGTCGGCGGTGGCGCCCGGCATCTTCCGCAAGATATTCGAATTCGAGCGGCCGTCGCAGTAACGAAGGACGAGGCCTCGCGGACGGTTTCGCGGTTTCCGTGGCGGCAGCTAGTGTGCCTTCACCAGCACATGTTTCTTGCGGCCAAGAGACAGCTTCACCACACCGTCGGCATTGAGATCAGCGGCCGTGATGGTCAGGCCGGGATCGGTCACGCGCGCGTCGTTGACGCTGATGGCGCTGTTGGCGACGGCGCGGCGCACTTCGCCGTTGGACGCGGCGAGCCCGGCGCGCACGAACAGCGCCGTCAGGCTGAGGCCGGCGGCAAACTCGCTGCGCGGAACATCGAAACTAGGCAGCGCGTCGCCGATGCCGCCTTCCTCGAAGGTGCGCCGGGCCGCCTCGCTGGCTTCTTCGGCCGCCGCCCGGCCGTGCAGGAGGGCGGTCGCCTTGGTTGCGAGAACCTTCTTGGCGTCGTTCAGCTCGGCGCCCTGAAGCGCCGCGAGGCGCGCGATTTCGTCGAGCGGCAGTTCCGTGAAGAGTTTCAGGAAACGCCCGACATCGGCATCCTCGGTGTTGCGCCAGAACTGCCAGTACTCGTACGCCGACAGGCGATCGGCGTTCAGCCACACGGCGCCCGAGGCTGTCTTGCCCATCTTGGCGCCGGAAGAGGTGGTGATGAGCGGCGAGGTGAGGGCGTAGAGCTGCGGCAGGCCCATCCGCCGGCCGAGATCGATGCCGTTGACGATATTGCCCCACTGGTCCGAGCCGCCAAGCTGCAGGATGCAGTTTTCCCGGCTGGCCAGTTCGACGAAGTCGTAGGCCTGCAGGACCATGTAGTTGAATTCGAGGAAGGTCAGCTCGTGCTCGCGATCCAGGCGCAGCTTGACCGAGTCCATGGTCAGCATGCGGTTGACCGAGAAGTGTCGTCCGACATCGCGCAGGAAATCGATGTAGTTGAGCGGCGCCAGCCACTCGGCGTTGTCGATCATCACCGCGCCGGTGGGCGGCGGGCCGAAAGTCAGGAAATGGGAGAAGGTCTCCTTTAGGCTTTGTTTGTTCGCCTCGATATCGTCGTAGCTGAGGAGTTTGCGCACCTCGTCCTTGCCCGACGGATCGCCGACCCGCGTCGTGCCGCCGCCCATCAGCGGGATCGGCCGGTGGCCGGTTTTCTGCAGCCAGCGCAGCATGGTAATCGACACCAGGTTGCCGACGTGGAAACTCGAAGCGGTGCAGTCGAATCCGATGTAGGCCGTGATCGGACCTTCGGCGGCCTTGGCGTCGAGGCCCTCGGGGTCGGATATCTGATGGATGAAGCCGCGCTCCGAGAGGGTGCGCAGGAGGTCGGATTTGAAGGCGGTCATGGTCGGGTTATCCCTGAGACAATCGCGGCTGTCCAGCAGGACAGGAAGACCCCGCCAATGGCGTTGATGACCGTGCTCGGCCTGATGAGCGGTACCTCCATGGACGGGGTCGATGCCGCGGTCGTTGTCACCGACGGCGACGCAATCGTCGGCTACGGGCCGCGCCTCTTCCGTCCCTATACACCCGCCGAGCGGGAGGTATTGCGGACGGCGGTGCGCGAGGCGCGGCCGCTGACGGATCGGAGCGAGCGGCCGGGAGCGGTGGCCGCGGCCGAACGCATCGTCAATGAAGTCCACGGCGAAACCGTCGAGCGGCTGCTGCGCGAAAATCACTATTCGGCCGGCCGCGGCATGCCGACTGGATCGTCGTCGCGCCAGACCATCGATCTGATTGGCTTCCACGGCCAGACGGTGCTCCACGCGCCCGACCGGCGGCTGACGGTGCAGGTCGGTGATGGCCATGCCCTTGCCGCGCGCGTCGGCATACCGGTGGTCTTCGATTTCCGGGCGGCCGACGTAGCCGCTGGCGGGGAGGGGGCGCCGCTCGTGCCGATCTATCACCGCGCCCTGGCGCAAAAAGCCGGACTGGCGGGCACGGTAGTAGTCGTCAATATCGGTGGCGTCGCTAACATCACGCGCATTGCCGCGGACGGCTCGCTCATCGCCGGCGATACCGGTCCCGGCAACGCGCTCATCGACGATCTGGTTCGCGACCGCACTGGCGCGCCAATGGACGAAGGCGGTGCGCTGGGCGCCAGGGGCCGGGCCGATCAGGCCGCCCTGTCGCGGCTGCTCGACAATCCGTGGTTCGCGAAGCCGCTGCCCAAATCGCTCGACCGCGACGCCTTCTCCTCGCTTCCGGTCGCGCCGCTGTCGACGCCGGACGCCGTCGCCACGCTCACCGCCTTCACCGCCCGCACGATCGCCGACGCCATTGCCATGGCCGGCGGGGCCGAGCGGGTGGTGGTCGTCGGCGGCGGGGCGAACAATCCCACCCTGATACGCCGCCTCGCCGCCGACACAGGGGTGAGGCCGACCAGCGCGGCGGCGCTTGGCTGGTCGCCCGACTTCATCGAGGCGGAGGCATTCGCATTTCTGGCCGCCCGCAGCGTCCGCGGCCTGCCCCTGACCTTTCCCAGCACTACAGGCGTAGACATGCCCGTAGCCGGCGGCGTACTGGCCGAACCGAGCCCGTAGCGCAAAAGCTACAGTGCCGTTGCATTTATTGAACGTCCCGGAGCTTTATGCGCGCCGCATATCTGCGTAAATCACTGCCGCGCTTCGTTTATCAGGTTTCTCATGCTGCTCAGTGACATTGCCAGGGCTTTGGGCACGCAAGTCGCCGGTGACGCCTCCCTGAACGTCGCTAGACTGGTGCATCCCGCCGATGCAACGGGCCATGATGACCTCGCCATGGCGCTTGCCGGCGACGCCATCCCGGCGCTTGCGGACACGCGCGCGCACGCTGCCGTAATCAAGCCCGGCACGGCCGTGCGGCCCGGTATATCGGCCATATCCTTCGGCGGCCAGGAGCGTATGGCGCTCGCCATACTCACCCGGCTGTTCGACCACCCTCCGGCGCACGAACCCGGCGTCCATCCCACCGCAAGCGTCGCGCCAGACGCCCGCGTGGCTGAAGGCGCTAGCATCGGCCCACTCGTGTCGGTCGGCGCGCGCAGTACCATAGCTGCGGGCTCGGTCATCTCGGCCGGCGCATCGATCGGAACCGACGTCACCATCGGGCGCGATTGCCTCGTCCATCCCGGCGCTCGCATTGGCGACCGCGTCCGCCTCGGCGATCGTGTCGTCATTCAGGCCAACGCGGTGGTCGGAGCCGACGGGTTCTCGTTCATTCCCGTCCGCAATCCCGATGGCACGAAAAATCCGCTCGACCTCCCCGCCCGTGTCCATTCGCTGGGCGGCGTTGTCGTAGGCGACGACGTTGAGATCGGCGCCGGCACGACGATCGACCGCGGCACGCTGCGGGACACCCGTATTGGTCGCGGCACAAAGATCGACAATCAGGTTCAGATCGCCCACAACGTCGTCATCGGTGAAGCCTGCATCGTCTGCGGCATGGTCGGCATCGCCGGCAGCGCCACGATCGGCGATCGGGTGATCCTTGCGGCTGGCAGCGGCGTCGGCGATCACGTTACCGTCGGTGCCGATGTAACCGTCTCGGCTCTCGCCGGGGTCATCTCCGATGTCGCGCCGGGAACGCTGGTCGACGGCGTCCCAGCCTTGCCGCGGCAGCAGGCTGCGGAGCGATTCCTGAACATCGGCCGTCTGAAGACGCTTTACCCCCGGGTCGAAGAACTCAAAAGGCGTATCGACACGCTGGAAAAAGGCAGCAAGGGTGGGTAGCAAAAAGGACCCAGGGGCGAAACGAAGCGGGAGGTGCACGGCATGGTCGATGTGACTGCAGATGTGATCGCCATCATTACGAAGAAGATTCCGGGGGAGCAGAAGGAAATAAAGCTCACGGACAACCTTCAGGCACTTGGACTGGAGTCGATCGACGCTCTCGAGATGATCTTCGATCTCGAAGAGAAGTTCGGCATTCAGATTCCCTACAACGCCAACAGCGCTGCGACCGACTTCTCGACGGTCGGCGATGTGGTGAAGGCAATCCAGAAGCTGGTCGACGACAACCCAAAGCCGGCGGACGCCGCTCCGTGAACTGGCCGCATCGCGTCGTCGTCACCGGCGTTGGCATCGTTTCGCCGGTTGGCCTCGATGCGGCGACCTATTGGGCAAGCCTCAAGGAAGGCAAAAGCGGCATTGGCCAGCCTGCGACCGTTCCAGTTGAACTGCTGCAAAAGGAAGTCGTCGCCGAGATCAAGGACTTCGATCCACACAAGTATTTCGATGACCGGGGGATTGCTCCGCTCGATCGCGTTTCGCAATTCGCCATCGTTGCCGCCAAGGAAGCGGTGGCGGCATCGGGTTTGAGTTTTGACGACGGGCTTGCCGATCGCACGGCGGTGATCGTCGGCACCGGTGTCGGCGGCGCCGGCACGATCGACGAAAGCTACAGGCGGCTCTACCGCGAGAACGCCACCCGCATCTATCCGCTGACCATTCCCAAGCTGATGCCCAATGCACCGGCGAGCCAGGTCTCGATGCACATTGGCCTGCGCGGACCCTCCTTCGGGGTCGTCAGCGCGTGCTCGTCGGCGACGCATGCCATAGGGCTGGCTTTCCACATGGTGCGCGCCGGCATCGCCGAAGCCGCCGTCACCGGCGGCGCCGAGGCGTGCATCAACCTCGGCACGCTGAAGGCCTGGGAGGACCCGGTTTTCTGTCGCGAGCGCCTCGGGCTCGACGCGCCGCTGGGCGCGATCGACCGCGATCGCCTCAATGTCCACGGCGGCTCGCTCGGGGCCGGCCATCCCTTCGGCGCCACCGGCGGCCGGATCGTCGCCACGCTGGCCAAGGCCCTGAGCGAGACGGACCCCGCCCGACGTGGCCGCGGACTGATCTCGATCTGCGCCGCGGGTGGTCTCGGCGTCACCGCGATCATGGAGGTGGGAACCGATGACTGACCGCTACCAGCAGCTCGTCA
>Ga0208849_1001784_pt1 | contig 13472 bp, 5 predicted proteins | sample NGESurdeep072012_10_FD_184470 | JGI IMG/M metagenome (GOLD analysis project Ga0208849, IMG submission 184470) | Arctic peat soil microbial communities from Barrow, Alaska - NGEE Surface sample 53-3 deep-072012 (SPAdes) | ecosystem: Environmental > Terrestrial > Soil > Wetlands > Peat ...
GCGCTGAACAACATCGGCAAGTTCGGAGCGCTCGGTCTCGCTGGTCTCGTCGCCGGTGCGGCGAAGCTCGGTGTCGATTTCCAGACCTCGACGTCGCAGCTGGCCGCGGCCGCCGACATTCCGATCAAGAAGGCCAATCAGATCGGGTCGGCCTTCCTGAACAGCGGGAACACGGTCATTTTCAGCGCCTCGGACCAGGTGAAGTCACTGACGGGCGTGGCGGCCCAGCTGCAGGCGGTGCAGGGCCACGTCCTGTCGGTCTCGCAAGACGTGACGTTCATGCACAACGCGATGGACCTCGCCGAGGAGAGCGGCGGCAGTCTCTCGTCGACGACGAAGGATCTGTCGTCGGTCATGCAGGCATTCCAGATCCCGCTCGGCAAGACCGCAAGCACCGCGACCGATCTGTTCAATGCCAGCCGCATCACCGGCACCTCGATCGACTCGTTGACCTCGACGATGGAGCGACTCAAGGCCCGCCTCGGCGCGGCCGCTCCCACGGTGTCGGATCTGTCCAGCCTGGTCGTCGACCTCGGAGAGCACGGCGTCACCGGGTCGCGTGGGCTCATGGTCGTGAACACCGCGATCAACACTTTGCTGACCTCGACCTCGTCGCTGTCCACCGCGCAGGCCAAGTCGGCGAGCACCTACGCGACGAAGCTGGCCGCGGCGCAGGACGCGGTGAAGAAGGCCAGCGATGGACTGACCCTCACCCAGCAGAAGCAAGCCATTACCGCGCAGCAGGCAGCCGCGGCGTCGGTGCTCGGGTCGCAGTCGACGGCCAACGCGGCGACGGCTTCGGCCGCGGCGGTGACCAAGGCACAGTCCGCCGTCGATGCCCAGCAGTTCAAGATCCAGAACGACTCGGAGGCTGCCAGCGCGGCCATGGCGGCGCTCATCGCCAAGGGTGGAACCCTCGCCCAACAGCAAGCGCTGCAGGGCAGCCAGGCGGCGAAGGCCGCTGCCGACCAGCAGAAGCTGTCGTTGCTCGAGCAGGCCGCCAGCGCGGCGCAGGGCAAGGCGGCGACGGCTGCCAGTGACGCCCAGGTCAAGGGTTCGGTCGCATCCCTCGGAGCGCAAGCCAAGCAACTGAGCACCAGCACCACGCTCACCGCGGCGCAGATCAAGCTGTCCAGCGCCGAGGCAAACCTGGCGAACCTGCAGAAGACCGGCGCGACGATCACGAACGCCAACGTGAAGGCGTTGTCGGACCTCGGGATCAAGGCCTACGACGCGCAGGGCTCATTCGTCGGGATGGGCAGCATCATCGGCCAGCTGCAGCCGAAACTGAAAGGGCTCACCGAGGAGCAGCAGCTGAGCGCGCTCACGTCCGTGTTCGGCAAGACCGCGAGCAAGGCACTCCTCGACACCGTGCTCGCCGGGCCGGCCGCCTACGAGAAGGCGCAGAAGGCCGTCACCGACAGCGCGGCAGCGCACCACGCGCTGGCCGTTCAGCAGCAGACCCTCGGCCACACGTTCGACGCGATCAAGGTTGAGGTAATTGACCTGACCACCCGGTTCGGCACCGACCTCCTACCCGTGATGAAGGACGTCGCCAAGGCGGTCGGTGGATTCCTGGGTTTCCTCGCCGACCACAAGGGCGTGCTGATCGCGCTCGCCGCCATCATCGGTGTGGTCCTGGTCGGCGCCATCGGCATGTGGGTCGCAGGGCTCGCCAGTGGGGCCGCGGCCGCGGTGTCGGCCATCGCTCCCACCACCGCGCTCGGAGCGCGCGCCGCGAACCTCGCGCTCACCCTCGGCTCATTGAGCGGCAAGCAGAAGGAGGTGACGAGCTCGACCCGGTCGCAGGCCGAGTCCCAGTCGCAGACCTCCCAGGTGATGTCGGAGGCGGCCGGGATCTTGAAGGAGGTGGCGCAGGCCCTGCAGCAGTACTCGAGCGGGCTGCCCGAGGCCTCCTCCGGGACCAGCGAATTGACCGGGAGCGTCGACGCCTTCGACACCAGCGCCTCGGGACTGGCCGCCAACCTCGACGAGGCCGGCGCCGCCCTGCCCAAATTCACGGGCGGGCTCGCCGATGTCTCCCCCGCTGCCTCCGAGTCGGCCGCAGCGGTTCGGGAACTGTCGGGCAGCCTGGACACCATCGAGGGCCCCGCCATGGCGGCCACAGGCGCCACAGACGCCCTCACGGACAGTCTCCTGACCCACAGCCTGGCGCCGGCGGCGCAGGCCACCAGCGCAGCCATCGAGGAGCTCAGCGGCAACCTGGGGCCCCTCTCCGCGGCCGCGAGCGAGGTGGTGCCCCCGGTCGACGCCTTGGCCACCAGCCTCGACGGGGTCGGTCCCTCGGCCGCAGCCCTGGCGGACGGGCTCGGTTCTCTCGGGCCCGCCGCGGGCGAGGCGGCACCGTCGCTCGACGCGCTGGGCGGGAGTCTCGACGGCATCGGCCCGTCGGCCGCGGTCGCGGACGCCAGCATCGCCGGGCTGTCGACCACCGTCGAGGCGCTCGGCCCGGTCGCGGAGGCCAGCGGCGAGGAGGCCGGCATCGGGTTCGACTCCATGCTCGGACCGATCGCGCTGCTCATCCCGGTGATCATGCTGCTCGCCTCGCACTGGAAAGAAGTGTGGGGGATCATCAAAGACGTCGCGCTCGACGTCTGGCACTTCCTCGACGACGACGTGCTGCACCCGCTCGCCACCGCCTTCGACTTCGTCAAGAGTCACCTGACCGAGTTCGCAGCCGGGTTCGCGTTGCTGACCGGACCGATCGGCATCTTCATCGCCGCCGGCGTCGAGCTCGTCACGCACTGGCGCGCGGTGCTCTCGTTCTTTGAGGGCCTGCCGCGCGAGATCATCGGGTTCTTTGAGGCACTGCCCGGGTTTTTCGAGAAGCTGCCCGGCGAGATCGTCGGCTACTTCGAGAAGATCCCGCACGAGATCGAGTCGCTGTTCGGCGACGCCGGCTCGTGGCTGCTCAGCGCGGGCAAAGACATCGTGCACGGGCTGTTCCTCGGCTTCGAGTACCTCACCCCCGAGGGTCTGATTCTCAAGTTCCACACGCAGATCCTGAACGGGCTGAGCGACGCTGCGACGTGGCTCCTGCACGCCGGCGAAGACATCATCGGCGGCCTGGTGAAGGGGCTCGAGTACATCACCCCGCTGTACTGGATCTTGAAGTACAAGAGCCAGATCCTGAGCGGGCTCGCCGATGCCGGCGAGTGGCTCCTGCACATCGGTGAAGACCTCGTCGGTGGTCTGGTCAAGGGCGTCGAGATGCTCACGCCGCTGTACTGGATCCTCAAATATCGCTCCGACATTCTCGGCTTTTTCAAGGACGCCGGCACATGGCTCCTGCACGTCGGCGAGTCGCTGATCGAGGGGCTGATCAAGGGCGCGGTGGAGGCTCCGATCAAGGGGCTCGAGTCCATCGGGAAGAAAGTGCTCGGTGGGTTCAAGTCGATATTCCACATCTTCTCGCCGAGCAAGGACACCGAGCCGATCGGTAAGGGTCTCGTCGACGGGCTGAGCAAGGGGCTGAGCGAGACCGACGTCGACACGACCGCGCTGACCAAAATTTTCAACAAGGTGCTGCCCGCCTTCCAGAAGCTGGCGGCCGATCTATCCAAGGCGCTGAAACTGGCGACCGGTGGTGGCACGCCCGACTTCGGTGCGACCCAGGCCGTCACCGCCATGACGAAGGCGCTGGCCACCGGCGAGGCCGCGGTGACCACCTTCGGCAAGGACGTAACCGGCGGCATCATCGAGCCGCTGGTCAAGGGTGAGACCGTCGTCGCGAGCTTCACGCACAACGTCACCGACGGGTTCATGCAACTGAGCAAGTCGGGTGCCGAGGTAGAGGGGTCGCTGGCGAAGCTGCCGTCGGTACTGGCGGCGGTGGTCGACTACCTGCAGAAGGTCGAGCAGAGCGTGAAGGGCTGGGCCTCCTCGGTCGCAACGCCGATCACGTCCGTGTTCGACGTCATCAGCAAGGGGGCGCGTCTGCTCGACCCGGAGCTCATCGGCCTCGAGGGTGGAGTGACGAAGGACTCGGCGGCCCTGGTGAAGCTGGCCAGCGACCTGACCACCGCCAACGACCGGCTCGACAAGACCACGCTGGCGGTGCGCACCCTGGACACCGGACTCGAGGTGATCCCCATCACGACGAGCACGATCGCCGCCAACGTGGTCGAACTCGCCAACATCATCGACACCCGGTTCGGCAACGTCGTCGACGTGATCGTCAACGTGCAGGGCAACTTCGACAACCTGCAGACCGACAGCACCAGCCAGCTGAACAGCATCGGCCAGGCGGTCTCCGTGCTCGATGACACGGCCAAGACCCGGTTCGGCAATCTGATCCAAGTCGTGACCGACGTGCGGAGCAGCTTCTCCGACCTCGCCAGCGTGGTGCGCGACGAGGTGGACGCCATCACGGCCAACCTGGTCGACCAGGTGGGTCGGAGCTCGGACGCGCTCGACACCGAGGCACGGTCACTGGGCAACGTGACCAGCGCCGTGGGTCAGCTGGTAGGCGGGCTCGACAACCTGGGCCCCTCGATCTCCTCGGCGAACAACGGGCTCGGCCAGCTGAACAGCCAGCTGCAGAACATGTTCACCGGGCAGGCTCTCTACAACGAGGCCTACAACGCCGGCGGCGACATCGCCGCAGGGCTCGACGCCGGGCTGAACGCGAATCAGACCAACGTCATCCGCACCGCGCAGAACGTCGCCGGTGGCGCGCTATCGGCCATGCGTACCCTGCTCGGGATCTCGTCACCGTCGACGGTGTTCGCGGAGCTCGGTGGTCACATCGTCGACGGGCTGGTGGTTGGGATCACCAGCGCACAGTCCTCGGTGAATGTCACCATGACGCAGACGGCCACGTCGATGTGGACCACCTTCGCCACGGTCGCGCTCACCGCGCAGTCGGCGGCGAACACCAAGGTGATGGCGCAGTTCAAGGCCGACGCCGTCGCGAATCAAGCGACCATGGACGCGCAGTACCGGCAGGCGGCGACGGCAGCACAAGCCGCGTCGAACGCGGTGCAGGCGATTCTCACCGGCCCCCTACAGGGGACCGACCTCGCCGCTCCGAATGGATTGGCAACACAGATCGCGGCCGGGAGCACGGCAGCGATGCAGCAGGCCCAGGACATGATCAAGTCCGGGCAGATCGCCGTTGAGGCCATGCAGCCTCTGCAGGAGCTCATCGACGAGGAGGCGACGAAGCTAGGGCAGGAATCGAACCTCGCCGGGATGAGCATTTCGCAGGGTCTGTCGGCCGGCATCACCACTGGCGCGCCGGCGGCCGCCGCTACCTCCCAGGCGTTTTGGGACAAGTTTGCCGCGTCGGCCAAGGCCTACGCCGCTGCGCACCCGGTGGACCTGTCGAGCGGACTTGGCGCCGGCACGGTGAGCAGTGCGGCCCTGGCCCAGCAGAAGACTGCGGCCGCGAACGCTGTCGCTGCCGCGAACGCTGCCATCTCAGCGGAGCTCCAACGACTGACCCCGGACCTGAAAGGCCCGGGCGGCATCGTGTCGCAGATCCTCTCGGGGAGCATCAACAACGAGGACGGCCACGCCTTTGACGGCATCGCGCAGGAAGCGATCCCAGCGCTCACCGACCTGATGAACGTGGTCCAGACGAAGATGGAGGCCGAGGGAGCTCTCACCGGGACGAAGGTGGTCGACGGACTGACGCAGGGGCTGACTCAGAACGCGGCGGCCGCTGCCGCGGCCGAGGCCACCGCCAACAGCGTGATCGCCAGTATGAACGCCACCCTCGGAGTGAGCTCGCCATCGACCAGGGCGATCCAGTCCGGGCTGTTCGTGGTGAAGGGTCTCGAGAGCGGGATCACGACCGGGCTCAATTCCGCCGACCTCACCTCGGCGGTGCAAGCGTTCTGGACGAAGTTCTCCGCGACCGTGCAGGCGTACCAGGCGGCGCACCCGATCACGATCGCCCCTCCGACCGTCGACCCCGCCCTGGTGCAGCAGCAGACCGCCGCGCAGAACGCGCTGGTGGCCGCACAGCGCGCCATCTCCACGCAGGTGTCCGCCGATAGCACCTTCAATCCAGATGTGACCGCGGCGGCCCAGGCCATCGCTGCCGGTAATCAAGCGGTTATCGCTCAGATCCAGGCGCAGATCCAGTCGGGCACCGGCACGGGTGGTGGAGCTCCATGGCTGCAGAGTCTCATCGACGACGTTGCGCGTGAGGGCAAGGCCCAGGCCGTGCTCGCCGGCAATCAGGTAGTGGCCGGTCTCGAGCAGGGCATGACGCAGAGTGCGGCCGACAGCAACGCCAGCAACGCCGCGGGTCAGGCGTTCCTCAATCAGCTGAACACCTCGCTCGGTGTCTCGTCGCCGTCGACCAAGACCCGGACCGCCGGCATGTTCCTGATGCAGGGCCTGGCCGAGGGCATCACCTCCGGTGCGCCCGGAGTACTCGGTGCCATGCGCCAGACCGCCGACTCACTCTCCAAGGTTCCGTTCTCACTCGGTATGCCCACGAGCACAGCCCCCAACACCTTGAAGAATCAGCTCGACGTCGCGGTGCAGCAGGGTGCGACCCCGCCGGCGGCCGGGGGCCAGGGCGACATGAACGTCACGGTGAACGTGCAGCCCGGTGCCGTGGTGATCCCGGTCACCGGCAGCATCGACCCGAACAGCGAGGAGAACGTCAAGGAGGGCGTGCTCGAGGGCTTCACCGCACTGGGCAACGAGATCCGCGCCGGGATCAATCCGATGAGAGTGAGGTCAGGGTGATCAGCTTCGTTCCTCGGACGATACAAACCCTCTCGAGCTCGGACGTCACAGATGTCTCGGACTCTTACGGTTTCATCGTCCCGCCGGAAGCCGTGGCCGGTGACTGCGCCGTGGTCGTCGTCGGGAGTCACAGCCCATTCGGCGAGACAAATACGATCACGCCGCCGCCGGGCTGGTTCACGATCTCCAACGTCCAGAGCGACAGCCACATCTACTCCTGCTCGGGCGTGTTCCTGCGCCCCACGGGGCTGTACGACCTCGGAGAAGAATTCACCTTCGGCTCGACTGCCCTCGGCGGCACGCTCTGGAACGTCACGACGTTCTTGCTCCGCTCTGACCAGGCCGGCCTCGTGCCCTGGTACGACGTTGGCGCTATCGACCCGACGAACCTCTCGTCGGGGCCCGACATCACGACCACTGAGCCGGACCTGCTCATCGCCGTGTCCACCGCCTTCGACGCGCTCTTTGCCGCCGTGTCGGCGACAGCTGACATGACGCTGTACTCGTCGCAGTGGGGACTACAGGGCCAACTGAACAACACGGTGTGGGCGAAGCAATTCCCGACCCCCGGGGCGACAGGCCTCATCCCTTGGCTGATCGCCAACACGCCCGGGTCGTTGGTCATCAACACGCAGGTGACGTTCGGGATGCAAGAGGTCGCCGCGGTGACGGCAGACGCGCCGACGCTCACGGCTGCCGGGCTCAACGACCCCGTGGGCGCGCCGATAGCCGTACTCTCGATCGACTCCCCGGGCGGCCCGGCCGACCCCCCGACCGGCGGTGTCGTCGTGAACGGGCCCTACACGAACTTCACCTGGCCGGGCACTGGCGGCGTCGGGTACACGGACCTCGCCTGGAACCTGACGCCGCTGGTCGACGCCACCCCCCAGGGTCGGTTTTGGGCACATCAGTTCGGCTGGGGAGGGACGACGCCCTCTCCGATCAGCGTGGTTGGGTGCAGCTTCGGCGCCAGCAGCCTGGTGATCCGACGCATCAGCGGCAACTTCAACACCGATGGCGTGGTCCCGGGCATGTTCGTGAACGACGTCACTACCCCGAGCAACCTGCCGGCCATCACCGACCCGCGCCCGGCGGTGGTTCGGAGTGTGAGCAGCGACGGCACGACGGTGACCATCGACGCGCCGACACCCCACGGGGTGGCTATTGCCGACACGCTTGACTTCAACTACTGGAAGCCCGACGGCGGGTACTTCGGCTTCCAGACGGTGGACAACATCAACGGTGAGAAGGTGGCGATCTTTTCCATCTTCGGCGCTGTGGGTGGCGAGGCCCTCGGATCTTCCTACCCGTATGCCGATTGGTTCACGAATGAGGGAGCCGGTTTCTCCGTCAGGTGCGGGTTCAACTGGCAACCCGACGTCACCTATCGCCTCCGGGTCACCAAATACTCGAGCGTGGCGTGGGCCGCCACCATCGTCGACCCCGACGGGAACGAGACAGTGGTGGGAGTGATCCAGGTGCCCCCTGGTTGGACAAACCTGATGGCGACAGGCCTCACCGCCGTGGGCTCGGTGCATTGGACCGAGGACTATGACACGGCCGGAAACCCGGTACCGCCTGCGTTGTGCCGAGACATCCTCCACTCCTCAGTGCAGATCGACACGGTAACGGGCAACAACGAAACGGTGCCGGTGACGGGGTACACCAACCACGCCATTCCCGGGACGGGCTGCCAGAACACCGCTTATACCGACGCCACGGTGGGCGGCATCTTTGGGGTTATTCAGGAGATGGGGACGCCGGTGAGTCTCGGGGCGACGCTGTTCTACGAGGTCCAGCGCGCGCCGGACCAGGCGACCTGGGTCGACGTCCGCAGCGCCTACGCGCTGCCCTCGGCGATCCTGCAAGCTGCCGAGGATTACGAGGTCATCCCGTTGACCCCGACTTACTACCGAGTACGCGTCGTGGGTATCGACCCGGGCACCGGGATCGCAGTAGTGGGGCCATGGAGCAACGTCGTGATCGTGGCCGACGCCACCTGCAACGCCATGTACTTCCTGATGGACCCGACCAACCCGACCGAGACCGTGTGCGCGCTCACCATCTCCGACGACTGGGCGAAGGTCACGCATCAGGTCGGCACAACCTTCTACGCGCTCGGGCGTCCCAACGCCATCAAGAGCGTCGACGGGACCAAGGGCGTGTGGGATGGAACATGGAAATTCTTCACGACCGATATCCCGACCCGGAACCGGCTGCGTGATCTCCTCGCAGCGGACGTGACCATGCTCCTGCAGTCTCCGCTCGGAGAGCAGGGCTATATCCAGACCGACCCGCAGACCGACCCGACCGAGGGTGTGGCGAAAGAGACCGTGACGACGATGCCGTTTTTCAGCACGACGGTCGCAGTCCTCACCGCCTCGGTTCCCCCCCTGGACGGCTGACCCATGCAGCAGATGAGCCAGTACTGGATCCGGGCGATGCAGGCCGACATCTTGACTGTGGTCGCCTACGCCGAGGTATGGGCCGCGCCGAACACCGCTGGTAGCAACACCGGGCTCCTGGCCACGCTCCCGGTGGTGACCGGCTCGGTGAGCATGGACGACACGAACGCGGTGCGGCGCCAATGCTCGAACGTGCTGATAGTCCCATCGCCCGACTTGCCGCCGCTTATCCCACAGGTGGCGGCCGACATGATGTTTCCCGACGGGAACGAGCTCGTGCTGTACAAGGGATGCCGGTACCCGAACCGACCCTTCTACCGCGCCGCGCCGACGATCTCACTGCCGTGGGTGAACAACGGCATCCCCTTCCGCGGCGAGGTGGCCACGCTCGGGCGGTTCCTCATGGAGGAAGTCGACATCGACGACAGCGGTGGCGCACTGACCATCGTGGTGGGTCAGGGCATGGACCGCGCCGACACCGTGAGCCGCAACGAGCTCGACCAGCCCTTCACGACCTCGGGTGTCGACCCGACATGGGTGGAGATCAACCGCTTGCTCGCGCTGGGCGACCCGAGCGTGCAGGTCGACCCCTCGACACCAAACCTCCCCATCGCCGTGCCGCCTGTGACGTCGTATCCCATCGGGTCTGATCCCTTCGCCTCGGCCGCCACGCTCGCCCAGGCCTGCGCCTACGAATTGTTCCTCGATCGCAACGGCCAGCCCCAGCTGATGCTCGTGCGCGACCCTTCGACGCTCCCGGTAGTGGCCGACTACACCGAGGGCCCGCGCTGCACCGTCACCCAGCTGAACCGGAAGCTGTCGAACGTCGCCGTTCCCAATTGGATCATCGTCACCTCTCAGGGATCCGGGGTCACAGTCCCGCTGCGCGCTGACTGGAAGGACACGAACCCCGACAGCCCGACCTTCATCTACGGCACCTACCCGACGACGAAACAGACGATTCAGACCTCGCTCGCCACGACCCAGGACCAGGTCGACCTGCTCGCCGAGACAGCGGGCTACGGGGTGATCGGCCTGCTCGAGTCGGTGACGCTGAACATCAGAGACAACCCCGCGCACGAGCCCGAGGACGTGGTGACCGTGACGCGAGAGCGAGCCGGGCTGAACGGATCCGCCTACGTGCTGGGCCAGATCGACATCTCGCTCGACACCGCCACGCCCACGCCCACGACCGCCACCGGGCGCCTGGTTCCGACATCACCGACACCGTTCATCCTCGACTCGCCGACGCGAGGCCTCCTCGACGTCGACACCCTCGGATAGGAGCGCCCCATGACCTACACACCGCCCCCCATCTTCGAGCCCGATCAGATTCTCACCGCGGCGCAGATGAACGAGCTCGGCACTGACATCAGGGCCCAGCTGACTGTCGTGGGCATCTCCTCTGCGGCGCTCGGGACACCGCCGCTCGTCACCGTCGGTGGCTTCCTACTACAAGCCGGGTCGACCGTGGCACTCACCGACTCGGGTGGCCTTGTCACGCTCACATTCCCCTCACCGTTCCCCAACGGCGTGGTTTGTGTGCTGGCGACTCCCGGCGACGACGCGGCCAACTTCACGGCCTGCGTGCACCTCGAGGCCTCCCTTACGACTTCGGTCGCGGTGGTTGAGTGTCTGAACAATTCGGGTGCCGCCATCGTCACCTCCGCAGTGCGGATCCATTGGATCGCGCTCGGGTTCTAGTCCTATGAGACTGAGCAAGCGGCGGGCTGTACCCCGCACCTATGACGCCATGCGCAAGGCCCTGCTTACCGCGGGGCTGAGCTCCAACATCGCCAGCGCGGTGTGGGGATCGGTAAGCAACATCACCGGCGACCCGACGTGCACTTTCACCCAAGCTGGCACGACCACGCCGCAGGTCGGTATCAAGATCCTGACCCCCTACGTGGCGAGCGAGGGAGACATCGCGGTCGGGATCCAGGTCGGCACCGACCTCTTTCTGATCGCCGGCGGCGCGGGGCCCGGCGGTGGTGGTGGTGGCGCGATTCTGCCTCTCGTTGTTCAAGTCACCCCGGAATACGGGCCGCTCGCGGCAGGAGCCACGGTCACGATCTCCGGTGTCGGTTTCACCGGTGTGCGCTCGGTCATGTTCGGAGACACCGCTTGCACCACGTATGAAGTGGTGAATGCAGGCGAGATCATCGCCGCGGCGCCAGTGGGGACAGCGGGAACCGTCGACATCACCGTCGTGACTGTGATGGGCACGAGCCCGACCATCGTGGCGGACCAGTTCACCTATACCGCCACGCCCACCATCACCGCCGTCAGCCCACCGTCGGGCCTGACCACGGGCGGTACCTCAGTAGTCATCAACGGCACGGGGTTGCTGTCGACCGCGCTCGTCCTATTCGACGCTACGCCCGCGGCTGGCTTCGACGTCATCTCCGACACGATGGTGATCGCGGCATCGCCACCCGGATCGGCAGGCGCCATCAATGTCTCGGTGATCACGGCATTCGGAACCTCGCCTTCATTGGCGCCGTTCACATATGTGGCAGCATCGAGCGGGAGCTCCAACCCAATCACGACGCTACCGGGGATGTATCTCAACCCACCCGTGAGTGGATCGCCGTTTTATCCGAATCACAGTCTCTCCCGGTGGCGCGCCTTCACCAAGAAACAGTTGCGCCAAATCTGTTTCGTCGGGGACAGCATCACCGAGGGCGACATCGGGTACCCGACCTACGGGCTCTACAACAATTGGGTTGACCAGGCCTGCGCCGCGCTCGGTGTCGTGCAGGGCGCGGGCTTCCGAGGACTGTGGGAGAAAGCCGCGCAGGAGTGGACCTTTGGTGGCACCTGGACGAATGTCTACGGCTCAGGATTCACCGGTCGCATCGCCACGAGCTCGGCCGCCGACGTCGCACCGTTCGGAGAGGGATACGAGGCCACGGGCGCAACGAACACGCTTACATGGGTCAACCCCCACGGGTACACGGTCCAGAGCATCGACATCGTCGCCATCGACGTGGCGAGCTCCGGGTCGGTGCCGTGGAGCTACAGCCTTAACGGCGGCACCACGTGGACGAACGGACCCACGCCGCTCGGTACAAACATGATTTACAAGGTCAGCATCCCCGCTGCCTCGCAGCTGATCATCCGGTGCGCCAACGCCAGCGGCTCCGCGGCCACCGGCGCCTTCGTGGGCGCCACCATCTACTCGGAGCAGAACGGGCTCACACCGTCGCCGGCCCAGCTATATCAGGACGTCAGCACAATCGGTCACAACATCGGGCGCACGGCAGGTGCGCTCTCGATCACCGACACCACCTTCAACCTGCCATCGTTCTTCCGGGCCGCCTCGAGCTCGGCGTCGGGCAAGAAGGGTTTCGACATTCTCGATCTGATCGAACCGGACCTGATCGTGATGATGTTCTACAACGACTCGACTCTCTCGAACTACGACGCGTCGCTCTGGATAGCTGCTCTCGATGCCCTGGTGACTCACTGCGGCACCTACGCCGACTTCCTCCTGATGAACGTGTATGAGGGCAGCGGAAGCAGCGCCCAGCAGGCGACGTTCCGATCCGATCTCAAGAGCGTTGCTGCCGCCTATGGCGTTGCGGTGTTCGACCTCTACGACTACTACGCGGCGCAGGGATATACGGGCAACGCTCAGACCGCGCCGTTCTTGAACCCCGATCTCATCCATCCCAATCAGATTGGCCACAACACCATCGGTGCAGCGGTGGCCGCTGCCCTCGGTGGACCAATCTCGAGCGGGTCAGGCAACGGTCTCGCGAACACCGAGTGGCTCAGCGCCACCGCTGGATAAAGGAGCACACAGATGGCCGCGACACCCACCTACTACTCCACCGCCAAGACGTGGAGAACCGCGCTCAATGGCAGCAGTCCTGCACCTCTTACGGATATCGCCGCCCCTGGTGCTTCTGCGGTGGCCCTCATCGCGGAGCCTGCCCCTGCGGACTCGGAAGTTCGCAACATCGTCATCACGTCGGAAAGCCTCACTCTGACGACGGCCATCATCGCCGGGGCGCTCTATCTGTATTGGTACGACGGATCGACCTACAGCGTCCGCGACATCATCCCCTACGGCTTCGACCAGGTTATCGTCCGACGCGAGTACGGACCTGAGAGCAAGCACGGCGAGCTCATCTGCCCGGCCGGATGGGGTCTATACGTCGCCGAGACAGTCGCCAACAACATTTGGATTGTCGCCGAAGGTGGGACCGCGTGACGCCGCCCGTCACGGATCATCGAGCGGGAAGCTTTAGTCGACGCAGTGGTCGCAAGAGCGGCCAGCATCAGGAGAACTACCACGTCATCGTCGACCCTCACTCGCATCCGTCCAAGAAGCAA
>Ga0208849_1001785_pt1 | contig 13468 bp, 13 predicted proteins | sample NGESurdeep072012_10_FD_184470 | JGI IMG/M metagenome (GOLD analysis project Ga0208849, IMG submission 184470) | Arctic peat soil microbial communities from Barrow, Alaska - NGEE Surface sample 53-3 deep-072012 (SPAdes) | ecosystem: Environmental > Terrestrial > Soil > Wetlands > Peat ...
CTCGTTCATCGAGGTCTTGCCGCTGGTCCTGCTGGTGCTCGACGCGATCCAGCACTATCGCCTGATCAAGGCCCACCGGGAGTTCAAATACGGGGTGGCATACACCTTCGTCATCGGGGCGGCGTTCTGGAACTTCGTGGGCGCCGGGGTCTTTGGCGGCGGTACGCTGAACGCACCTCTGGTCAATTACTACGAGCACGGAACCTTCCTGACGCTCAATCACGCGCACACCGCGCTGTTCGGAGCGTTTGGCGAATTGGCGATCGGCCTGATTTATTTTTGCCTGCGCTATGTCACCGCGGGCCACGGGCGCTTTAGGCCCGGGCTCGGGCTTGCCGCCTTCTGGCTTTACAACCTGGGACTGGTCCTGTGGATCGTCCTGAACTTCTTCCCGATCGGCTGGCCGCAGCTTATGGCGGTCTACGAGCACGGATACGCCTATGCTCGCAGCGTCGCCTTCTACAAGAACACCCTGGTCTGGCAGTGGCTGCGGATGCCAGGCGATATCGCCTTCGCCGCCGGAGCGGTGCTGATGGCCACTGATTTCGTGATCAAGCTCGGTCCGCTGTTCCCGCCCCTGGCTCGCCTGCTCGGACAAGGCGCCCAAGCGCAGGAGGTCGATCTGCCCAGCCATCGCGGGCTTGGCGCTTCGGGCGTGACCCCTCAATCGATGCTGGCCAACGAATAGGCATGCAAGGCTGTTCTGACTCTAGGCTACCAGCCGGTTTCTGACCAGATCTTCGACGACCGAAGGATCGGCCAGGGTGGTGGTGTCGCCGAGGTTGGCGGTGTCGCCCTCGGCGAGTTTGCGCAGGATGCGGCGCATGATCTTGCCCGAGCGGGTCTTGGGCAGGGCCGGCGCCCATTGGATCGCGTCGGGGGCCGCGAAGGGTCCGATTTCGCGGCGCACCCATTTCACCAGTTCCTGCCGCAGGGCCTCGCTGGGTTCCCTGTCGGCCTTGAGGGTGACGTAGGCGTATATGCCCTGGCCCTTGATGTCGTGCGGGAAACCGACCACGGCGGCCTCCGCCACGGCCGCATGCCCCACCAGCGCGCTTTCGATCTCGGCCGTGCCAAGCCGGTGGCCCGAGACGTTGATCACATCGTCGACCCGTCCGGTGATCCAGTAATAGCCGTCCGCGTCGCGTCGGCAGCCGTCGCCGGTGAAATACTTGCCCGGATAGACGCTGAAGTAGGTTTCGATGAACCGCGGGTGGTCGCCATAGACGGTGCGCATCTGGCCCGGCCAGCTGTCGGTCAGGCACAGGTTGCCGGCGCCGGGCCCCTCGACCGGCTCTCCGTCGGCGTCGACAAGCATCAGTTTCACCCCCGGAAGCGGCTTGGTGGCCGATCCCGGTTTCAGCGGCGTCGCGCCCGGCAGGGGAGAGATGAGAGCGGCCCCGGTCTCGGTCTGCCACCAGGTATCGACGATGGGACAGCGTTCTTCTCCGACCACGCGGTGGTACCACATCCAGGCCTCGGGATTGATCGGCTCGCCCACCGTGCCGAGCAGGCGCAGGGACTTGCGCGAGGTGCGCTTCACCGGAGCGTCGCCTTCGCGCATCAGGGCGCGCAGTGCGGTGGGCGCGGTGTAGAAGATCTCGACCTTGTGCTTGTCGATGACTTCCCAGAATCGGCTGACTGTGGGCCAGTTGGGCACGCCCTCGAAGATCACCGCGGTGGCCGCATTGGCCAACGGCCCATAGACGATGTAGCTGTGGCCGGTCACCCAGCCGACGTCGGCGGTGCACCAGAAGACCTCGCCCGGGCGGTAGTCGAACACCAGTTCATGGGTGTAGGCGGCCCACGCGAGATAGCCGCCGGTGGTGTGGAGCACGCCCTTGGGCTTTCCCGTCGAACCGGAGGTGTAGAGGATGAAGAGCGGATCCTCGGCCCCCATGGGCTCGGGTTCACAGTCGGCGGAAACCTTCGCCGCGGCCTCCTCATAGGCGACATCGCGGTCGGCCTTCATGGCCACCTGAGCGCCCGAGCGGCGCACGACCAGCACCGTCTCGACATCGGGGCAGCTGGCCAGGGCTTCGTCGACATTGGCCTTCAAGGGCACCTTCTTGCCGCCGCGCAGGCCCTCGTCCGCGGTGATCACGATACGCGAGGCGCAGTCCTTGATCCGGCCGGCGATGGAATCGGGCGAAAAGCCGCCGAAGATCACCGAGTGGATCGCGCCGATGCGCGCGCAGGCCAGCATGGCGTAGGCCGCCTGCGGTATCATCGGCAGATAGATGGTCACCCGGTCGCCCTTCACGACCCCATGGGCCTTGAGGACGTTGGCCATGCGGCAGACCTCGGCGTGGACCTCGGCGTAGGTGATGCGGCGGCTGTCGGCGGGATCGTCGCCCTCGAAGATCAGGGCTGTCTGATCGGCGCGCTCGGGCAGATGCCGGTCGAGGCAATTGACGCAGGCGTTGAGTTCGCCGCCGTCGAACCAGCGGATGTGGAAGTCATCGGCGTCGAAGGAGACGTCCTTGACCACGCTGAAAGGCTTTATCCAGTCGAGGCGGTCGGCGACCTCACGCCAAAAACCGTCAGGGTCGTCAGCGACCCGCTTCAGCGCCGCTTCATACCCCGCCGCGTCCATGTGGGCGCGCTTCGCCCACGCCGGCGGAACCGCGAATACCTGGCCTTCGCTCACTAGCGGCTCCTCAAGCCGTCGCTGACTGCCGGGCCTTGGCCGTAGCGGGCCTGGGCTGAACATCGCCAGGGCGTCCAAGCGCACGGGTCAAGGCTGCGAATTCGAGCATGATGCCATTGGGATCGCGGAAATAGACCGAGCGGACGAAGACGCCGGGGTGGTTTTCCCTGGCCACGCCCATCTCGGAGTCGTCATGGTTGACCACGGCCGGCAGGACCGGGACCCCCGCCGCCTTCAGCGCTTCGAGTCCGCGCTCCAATTCCGCCTCGTCCATGTGAAAGGCGACATGGTTCATCGAGCCGATGGCGCTCATCGGCTTGCGAGGGAAATCCTCGACAGAGGCGATCCCCGGCGCGGCGGGGGGCGCGTCCCGCCACCAGAAGAAGGCCAGCAGGCTGCCACCGCCGCAGTCGAAAAAGAAGTGTTCGCCGCCGCCCGGCAGGGCCACGGTCTTGACCAGCGGCATTCCCAGCACGCGGGTGTAGAAATCGACCGTCTCGTCCATGTCACGGCAGACGAGGGTCAGATGGTTGATGCCCTTGGTGCGCATGGCGTGTCTCCTCGGAGTGCAGGGAGTTGGAAAATCGCGCCGATCGGCGACAAAAGCCAGACCAACCTTGCATGGCCGGGCTTATGATGCCGCCGGGTCTGGAGATACCGCGCCGATGCTGCTGCACCTTTCCACCTGGGCCGAGATCGACGCCTTCCTCGAGCGCTCGCGGGCCATCGTCATTCCCATCGGCTCCAATGAGCAGCATGGGCCGACGGGACTTCTCGGCACCGACTGGCTGTGTCCGGAAATCATCGCCCACGAGGCGCAGAAAAACGCCGACATCCTGGTGGCCCCGACCTTCAACATCGGCATGGCCCAGCATCATCTCGACTTTGCCGGCACCATCGCCCTGCGGCCCTCGACGTTCATGGCCGCGATCGCCGACTGGACAGCCTCGCTCACCCACCACGGCTTCACCAGACTGCTGTTCCTCAACGGCCACGGCGGCAATGTCGCGACCATGGAGGCGGCGTTTTCGGATATCTACGCCCAGGCGAGTTTCGCTTCTCGGCGCGCCGGCTTCGCGTGCAAGCTGAAGAACTGGTGGGATCTGCGCGGCGTATTCGCCCTGGCTCAGCGCCAGTTCCCGGCCGGACATGGCAGCCACGCCACGCCCTCGGAAATCGCCGTCACCCAGTGGGCCTATCCCGGCTCGATCAAGGCGGCCAACTACGCGCCCCAGATCGCCCCCACCGGGCCGATCCGCGAGGCGGCCGACTTCCGCGCCCGGTTCCCGGACGGGCGGATGGGATCGGACCCCGGCCTGGCGACACCGGAAAAGGGCGGCGAACTGGTCACGCTCGCGGCCGCGGGGCTGATCGAGGCGTTGGCGGAATTCGCCGCCGAACGCGCGCCCGGGGAGGCCGCCTGAGCTCAGGCGGCCAATACCGCGCCCTCCAGCACCCGCACCGGCCAGGACTGCAGGCGGGCGCCGGCGCAAGGGCCTGCGACGCAAACGCCGTCCGTCACCCGAAACAAGGCCCCATGGTTGGCGCACAGAATCGCATCGCCGCGGCGGGTCAGAAAACGGTCGCCGAAGCCGGCGAGCGGCAAGCCGGCGTGCGGACAGCGGTCGACAAAGCCGAATACCGCCTCGCCCTTGCGAATGACGAAGCCCGCGAACAGCTTGTCGGCCGCGCGGAAGAGGAAGCCCTTCGCTCCGGGATCGGGCAGATCGGCCATTTCGCAAAGGCGCGCGCCGGCCGCGGGCCGCGCCGGATTTTCCGTCAAGCTATGGCGCCGAAGGTGACGCGCCAGGGCGCGACATCGACGCGCTCGAAGAGGCCCGCCCGCGTGTAGGGATCCTCTGCGTTGAAGCGCCTGGCGGCGGCGATGTCGGGCGCCTCGATGACGATCAGCGATCCGATCATCTCCCCCTTGTCGTCCAGAAGCGGCCCGCCGAGCCTGACCACGCCTGGCAAGGATCTCGCATAGGCGAAGTGAGCCTCGCGAGTGGACATGCGCAGAGCGAGGCCGCCCGGCCGGTCGACGCAGGTGAGGACGAAGAGCGGCATGGTCAATCCTCTTCCGCTTCGGCGCGGAGGGGCCGCGCGAGCAGGCCGTCGATCGCCGCGTCGATGTCGGCCTCGCCGGCGAGAATGGCCCGGACGGCGGCGCAAATCGGCATGTCGACAGAGTGCTTCACAGCCAGGGCCGCGACCGCCGGAGCCGTGGCGACGCCTTCGGCGATGGTGAGCTTGCCGCGCAGAGCCTCGGCCAGGCTCTCGCCGCGGCCAAGGGCCAGGCCCACGCTCATGTTGCGCGACTGAAGGCTCGAACAGGTGAGGATGAGGTCGCCGAGGCCGCACAGCCCCGCCACCGTCTCCGCCTCGCCGCCGAGCGCCACGGCCAAGCGGGTGAGTTCAGCGAACCCCCGCGTCATCAGGGCGGCGTGGGCGCTGCGCCCCAGGCCACGGCCCTCGACAATGCCGCAGGCGATGGCCAGCACATTCTTCACCGCCCCGCCGACCTCGGCCCCGATCAGGTCGTCCGACACGTAGGGACGAAAGGCCGGGGTGGCGATGGCGCGGGCCAGGCTTCGGGCCAACGGGGCGTCCAGAGCCGCCAGGGTGACGGCGGTCGGCAGGCCGCGGGCGACCTCGCCGGCGAAGCTCGGTCCCGAAAGCACGGCGGGGGAGGCATCGGGGAGAACCTGCGCCAGAACCTCGCTCATCAGCGCCAGGGAGGTCGCCTCGATGCCCTTGGCGCAGAGAACGACGGGCTGCCCCTTTCGCGCATGGGGGGCGAACTCGGTCAACGCGGCGCGCAGGTGCTGGGCCGGAACCACCGCCAGGATGAAATCGGCGCCGGCCAGCTCGGCCATGACCTCGGTGGCGCGGATCGAAGCCTCCAGATCGACGCCCGGCAGGAAGACGCGATTTTCCCGGTCGCCGTTGATCGTGTCGACGACGTCGATCTCGCGCGCCCACAGCGTCGTCGCCAGGCCGGCGCGGGCGCTTACCTGGGCGAGCGCGGTGCCCCACGCCCCCCCGCCGATGATGCTGACGCTGTTCATGCCTTGGCGCCCTTGCGACCGGGAATGTGACTGGGATTGAGCCTTGCCGCCGCCTCATCGAGGGGCCAGCGCGGCCGGGCGACGGCGTCGAGGCCGTCGGTCATGCCCGCCGCGAGGCGCTCGGCTCCGGCCAGGGCGATCATGGCCGCATTGTCGGTGCAATAGGCAAGCGGCGGCGCGGCGAAAGCGAAGCCATGCGCGGCGCAAAGCGCTTCGAGGGCCTTGCGCACCGCGCGATTGGCGGCCACGCCGCCGGCGACGACGAACCGCGGGCCGTGACCCTCATGGCTGGCGGCATAACTCTCCATGGCCACGGCGGTGCGTTCGGCCAGTTGCCGGGCGATCGCGGTCTGCACGGCTGCGGCCAGGTCGCGGCGGTCGGTCTCGCTCGTCAGGCGCTCGGCGATCCGCGCGGCGGCGGTCTTCAGGCCGGAGAAGGAAAAGTCGCAGCCCTGGCGGCCGGCAAGCGCGCGGGGCAGGGCGAAACGCGCGGCATCGCCCCCCTGCGCGAGCCGCTCGAGGTTCGGTCCGCCGGGATAGGGCAGGCCAAGGGCGGCGCCGATCTTGTCGAAAGCTTCGCCGGCCGCGTCGTCGATGGTCGTTCCCAGCCGTTTGCAGGCGCCGACACCGGCGACATCCAACAGCTGGCAGTGCCCCCCGGAGACCAGCAGCAGCAGGAAGGGATAGGCGACGGCCTGCGTCAGCCGCACCGAAAGGGCGTGCCCCTCCAGGTGATTGACCGCGATCAGCGGCAGGCCCCGGGCCAGAGAGACCGCCTTGGCGAAGGAAAGGCCGACCATCACCCCCCCGACAAGGCCGGGCCCGGCCGTCGCCGCGACGCCATCGAGGTCGGAAAGGCCGACGCCGGCGCCGGCCATGGCCTGCGCGGCCACCGCGTCGATGGTTTCGACATGCGCGCGGGCGGCGATTTCCGGCACCACGCCACCGAACGGGGCGTGGTCCGCGATCTGGCTGAGGACAACGTTGGAGAGCACCTCCACTCCGCCTGGTCCGCCCAGGCGCACGACGGCCGCGGCCGTCTCGTCGCAACTCGTCTCGATGCCAAGAACGGTAAGGGTCATTGAGGTGGGTCTGGTTGCCGCTGGCGGCGGCGTGGGGTAGCCGTCTTGGCATGGCGAGGCAACAGGTTCGCATCGGCACGCGCGCCTCCAAGCTGGCCCTTGTCCAGGCCGGCCTGGTCCGCGTCATGATCGCGGGCGCGCTCGGCGGCGATCTCGAGGCCTGCCCGCTGATCGAGATCACCACCTCCGGCGACAGAATCCAGGACCGCACGCTTACCGAAGCCGGCGGCAAGGGGCTGTTCACCAAGGAGATCGAAGAGGCCCTGCTCGACGGCCGCATCGACTGCGCCATCCACTCGCTCAAGGACATGCCGTCCGAATCGCCCAGCGGGCTGGCGATCGCCGCCGTTCCCGAACGGGAAGATCCTCGCGACGCCTTTCTGAGCCGCCAATTCGAGAGTCTGGAGGCGATGGTCGCGGGGGCCCGGCTGGGCACGGCCAGCCTGCGACGCGCCGCCCAGGCGCTCTTCCGGCGGCCGGGACTGGTCATCGTCCCCCTGCGTGGAAATGTCGACACGCGGCTTGCCAAATTGGAGCGGGGGGACGCCGACGCGATCATCCTGGCCGTCGCCGGCTTGAACCGCCTGGGTCTTGGTCACTTGCCGAAGGGGCTCATCGATCCGTTCGACGCGCCCCCGGCGCCGGGCCAGGGGGCCCTGGCCATTCAAACCCGGGCCGAGGAGGCGCGGGCGCCTTGGCTCGCCGGTTTGACGCATGGGCCGACCTTGCTCGCGACGACGGCCGAGCGCGGCGCTCTTTGCGCCCTCGAGGGGTCGTGCCGAACGGCGATCGGCGCCTACGGGCGCCTGGAGGGACAAAGGCTGGCCCTGGTGGTCGAGGCTCTGACGCCCGACGGGACGCGGCGGTTCCGCCGCAGCGCGGAGGCCGACGTGGGCGGGGCCGACGGTCTGTCGGCGGCCAGGGGCCTGGGGCTGCGCCTTGGCGAAGAGATCGCCCGCGAAGGCGGCAATTGGTTAACGGCCGCGCCCTAAGCTCAATCCTCACATCAGGCAGGGGAGCCCGGGGCCACATGTCTGCGAAGCGCAGGGTCTGGGTGACGCGGGCGGAGCCGGGAGCCGAAGAGACCGCCGAGCGATTGCGCGCTCTCGGCTTGGACCCTGTGGTCGCGCCGCTTCTCGAACTTCGCGCCCTGCCGGTGACGCATATCGACCTGACCGGGGTCGCCGCGATCGCGTTCACCAGCGCCAACGCCGTGCGCGCCTTTGCCGAACGGTCGTCCGAGCGCGACCTGAAGGTGTTCGCCGTCGGCGCGGCCACGGAAACGGCAGCCAAGGCGGCCAGATTCCGAACGGTGCTTTCCACTCATGGCGGCGTCGACGCCCTCGCGGCCGGCATCGCCACGCGCAAGCGGGAAATCGCCGGCGCGGTTCTCCACCCCAGCGCGGCCGAGCCGGCGGGCGACCTGCAGGGCGCCTTGAGCAAGCGTGGGATCGAGACGCGAAACCTGGCCCTCTACGAAAGCGTGCCGGCAACGCTGCCCGAGGCGTTCCTGGCAGGGATTCCCCGGATTCACACCGTCCTCCTCCATTCGCCCAAGGCCTCTCGCGCCCTGGCCGCCATTCTCAAGACGACCCCAGCCCCCCGCCTTCGCGCCTTTTGCCTGTCGCGCGCCGTGGCCCGGCCCCTGACGGGCGCCGCGTTGGCCGAGCTGAAGGCGGCCTCTTCGCCATCGGAGGACGCCCTGCTAAAGCTAATCGCCAGGTGAGGCTTTGCGGCAATTGTGCTTATCGCCCGCCTGGAGCACTTCTGGGCGCCTGATGACCGCTCTGCCAGATCCCGCCGAGCTCGCCCCGACCCGGGATCCGGCCGCCTATGGCGGCCGCCGGGTGCTCAGTCCCGGCTTCTGGGCGATGATCTCGCTGTGCGTGCTGTGCATCATGGCCGGCATGGCCATCGTCACCTTCGCTCCGAGGATTTTCCACGCCCGCCGCGTGGCGTCCCCCTCCCTCACCTCGCCGGCCGCGCCGCCGGCCCCCGAAGGCGCCTTCCCGACGACGGCGCAGGCGCCGGCGGCCAGCGCCAGTCTACAGCCGGCGCAGATCGGAGCGCTGACCGACCGTGTCGCGCGTCTCGAAGTCAATCAGGCGCGAAGTCTGGGCGCCGCCTCCGCCGCCCTGGCCGCATCGGCGCTTTCGGAAGCCGCCGCCCAGCCGCGCCCCTTTGTGCAGGAACTCGCGGCGACAACGCGCGTCCTGCCCGGCAATCTGGACGTGGCGGCCCTGGCGCCCCTGGCCGCGCAAGGGGCGCCGACGCGCGCCGCGTTGGCGGCCCAGCTGAACGACATCGCCGCCTCGATCTCCGTCGCGGTGCGGGCGCCGGACAAGAACGCCGCCATCATGGCCCAGATCGCGTACGCCATTTCCCGCGTGGTCAGCATCCGGCGCGTCGATCCTCAGGGGAGCGGCCCCGACGCCGCCCTGGCGCTTGCCCAGCGCCGCGCCGACGCCGGCGACCTGGAAGACGCTATCGCCGCCCTGAATGGCCTTCCGGCAAGGGCACAGAGGCCGCTGCAAGCGTGGCGCGCCCAGGCGCAGCGGCGGATCGACATCGACCGGCATGTCGGCGCGCTTCGCGCCGCCGCGCTTGCCGACCTTGCCACTGCCCAGGCGAGCGCCTCATGATCCGCGCCGCCATCGGCATCTTCCTGGTCGCGGTGTTGATCGTCGTGGTCATCGCCCTCAACGGCGAGCCGGGTTCGGCGGGTCTGACGTGGCTCGGCTGGGAAGTGCGCACCACGGCCGCCGCGGCGGTCCTGCTGATCGGCCTGATGGCCCTGGCGGCGACGATCTTCTGGCGCGGCGTCCTGTGGCTGATCGAATCCCCCGCCCGCGCCGCTCGCGCCCGGGCGGAAAGCCGCCGCCGGCAGGGCGGCGAGGCGCTCAGCCGGGGGTTTCTCGCCGCCGCCGCCGGCGATGGGGCCGAGGCGCGGCGCATGGCCCAGCGGGCGGCGGGGCTTGCCGACGAATCGCCGCAGCTGGTGCGGCTGCTGGCGGCCAAGGCCGCGGAAGCGGCCCTCGACAGCGCCGGCGCCCGCGCCGCCTACAGCGCCATGCTGGGATTTCCGGAGATGCGACTGGCGGCCCACAAGGGGCTCATGCAGTCGGCGGCCAGCGACGGCGACGCCGCCGAAGCCCTGGCCCAGGCGCAGGCCGCCTACGACCTGCCTCGAACCGCGGCATGGGCGTGGCGGGCGCTGCTGCATTCGCGCCTGAAAGCGGCCGATTGGACCGGCGCTCTCGAACTGGCGCAAGGGGCCCTGGAGCGCAAGATCGTCTCGCCCCTGCTGGCCGAACGCGCCCGCGCGGCGCTGCTCACCGCCCAGGCGGCTGGCCTGGAGGCCGACGGCGATCCGCGCCGTCGCGCACAGGGCCTGGATCTGGCGGCGGCGGCCGTCAAGGCGAGGCCGGACTTTGCTCCCGGCGCGGTACTCGCCGCGCGGTTGGTCGCGGCCGACGGGAGGGTCCAGCGCGCGGCGCAGATTCTCGAGGCCGCCTGGAAAGGCGCCGCTCATCCGGCCCTGTGGATGGCCTGGCGCGACCTGAAGACCGACGAGACGCCCAGGGAGCGCGCAGCGCGACTGGCCGCCCTCGCGGCCGAGAATCCGGGGCCCCGCGAGAGCCGTATTCTGATGGTCGAGCAGGCGCTCATCGCCGGCGACCCCGGAGCGGCCCGCGCCGCCGCCGCGGCCCTGGAGGGCGAAGCGACGACCGCCCGCCTGGCCGGCCTGATGGCCCGCGTCTCCGCCGCCGGCGGCGACCGCGACGAGGCTCGCGCCTGGATAGCCCGAGGCGCCGCGGCGCCTCAGGAAGCCGAATGGTCGGATATCGATCCGAGCGGCCGGGCCTTCGCCTACGGCCCCGCGGACTGGGCCGCGGTGATCCTAGCCTACGTCGAGACCGGCGCGCTCGCCCACCCGCGCCACGAACGGCACGAGGAGACGATCAGCGACCTGCCGCAGATTCCCGCCGCCTATGCCGACAGCGCCCCGTTCATCAGCGCGGCGGAGGCCGGCGATCCGTTCCCCCCCATCGTCGACGACGGCGGCTTCGGCGAGGATCTTCAACCGGCGTCCGGCGACCAGGGTTCGCACCGGGTCGGCGCGCTGGGCGCCTTTCGCGGCGGCAAGAACCGCTAGCGGGGCCTTGGCGTCTCGAGCCCACCGGGATATGGAAGCGCCACGCCCGCCCGCTGACGCGGGAAGCCTTGGGCCGCCTTAGCTCAGCCGGTAGAGCGGCGCATTCGTAATGCGTAGGTCGGGTGTTCGAGTCACCCAGGCGGCGCCACCTTTTCAACGACTTCGGCGCTTTCCTTGCTTATCGGGGCCGGCGCCGAATAACGGAGCATGTGCGGGAATGCGACGACGAACCAAGAGTTCGGCCGACGTCCGCGCGAAGGACGAGGCGACAACCATCGATGAGTATCTGGCGCTGGTCAGCGAAGACAAACGCGGCGCGCTGCGGGCGCTACGGGAAATGATCCGCGCCGCCGCGCCGGACGCGGAAGAATGCATCAGCTACAAGATGCCGGCATTCAAGCTGAACGGGATGCTCGTCGGCTTCGCCGCGGCCAAGAACCACTGCGCGCTTTACGCTTGGAATGGCTCAACGACGGGCCTGTTCGCGGATGAACTGAGGGGTTACGAGACCAGTAAGGGGACTATTCGCTTCACCCCGGAAAAGCCCCTCCCCGAAAGGCTTGTCCGGCGCCTGGTCGAGCTGAAAGTCGTGAAGAACGCTGAAAGGTCCAAGGCCGCGAAATCAAGGCAGGGCTAGTAGTCCGGCCGCGTTGCCGGCTCGGGACGCGGTGTGCGGCGGAATCGTTTCAGGCGGCGGGCCGGATGTTCTGGTTCACGCGGAACAGGTTGGCCTGATCGTATTTCTTCTTGAGCGCGGCGAGGCGATCGTAGTTGTCGCCATAAGTCGCCTTTACGCGGGCGTCGCCTTCGTCGTCCATCATGAAGTTGACGTAGCCGCCACCCGGATTGAAGGGATGCAACGCCTCCCAGTAGGCCTTGGCCCAGCGCGTCACCAGCCCGGCCTTTTGCGGGTTGGGATCGATCCCCGCGATGACCATTGACCAAGTGGCATCCCTTGCAGTCCACGCCGTTTCTTCCTTGCCGATGCGGTGAACGGCGCCGTCGATCGGATAGAGGTGCATCAGCGACAACTCGCTTGGCGCTCTGGCGGCCTGCTCGAGGTGAACCTCGATCGCCCGGTCAGAGAGTTCCTTCACGAAGTCGCCCCGCCAGTACCATTGCATGCCCTTCAGATAGAGCCCGTCGAACATGCTCTGCAGGGCCGGATAGGGCATCATGTCCATCCAGTTCAACGCGGGCGCCGGGAGCGCGTCGAGCAGCGGGGCGAGCGCCTTCTTCCCATCCTTCTCCGGTCCATTGTAGCAAGAGACGAGCATGCAGATTCTGACTCCCCAAAACTCCTTCGGGAACGGGTCGGCGGCGGGCGTCGTCTTGAGACCGACAAAGGCGCCAAGCTCCTCCGGCGCCTTTGGCAGGAAATCGCGATAAGCCCGCATGATCGTCCGTGCCTTGCTTTGCTCCCAGGCGATCGGGCCGGCGAAGACCATGCTGACCGGGTGGGCCCGGAACAGGAAGCTGGTCACAACACCGAAATTGCCGCCGCCGCCGCGGAGCGCCCATAGCAGGTCGGCGTTCACGGTGTCGCTGGCGGTCACGAAGCTGCCGTCGGCGAGCACAACGTCGGCTTCGAGCAGATTGTCGATGGTGAGGCCGAATTTGCGGGTTAGGTGGCCGGACCCGCCGCCGAGCGTCAGCCCAGCGACGCCGGTGGTCGAAACGATACCGAAGGGGACAGCCAGGCCGAAGGGATGGGAGGCATGGTCGACATCTCCCGACGTGCAACCGGGCCCGACCCGCACCGTGCGGTTTGAAGCGTCGATCCGAACGCCCTTCATCGGCGATACGTCGATGACCAGCCCGTCATCGACGCTTCCGAGACCGGGGCCACTATGGCCACCCCCGCGAATAGCGATGGGGAGCTTCTGGTCCCGGCCGAAATTGACCGCCGCGATGACGTCGGCAACGTCGTCGCAGCGCGCGATCGCCAGCGGGCGCTTGTCGATCATGCCGTTATAGAGCTTTCTCGCCTCGTCATAGTCCGCGTCGTCACGCCCGATCAGCGTGCCGCGCAAGCTGACCTTGAGCGTCTCCAGGGCTCCGTTGGCCATGACCTCCTCCTCGGTCGTTCACCAGGCGGAGCATAGTACCGAAAAGAGCGGTGTGTCTGCCGGCTCCGAATCTGAAAGGCGGCCCAATGTCGGCTCAGGACAGATCGCTTGTGACCCCGTCGGCGAGGCGGCGATCCAAGACGCGTGCCTTCGCTCAGGCGCCCGCAACCTGCGAAAATTGCAGCGACCCCGGCGTCGTCAGCACCTCGCCGGTTTCGAGCAGCGTCTTGAGGCCCGAGAGGATCATCGGCCAGCCGCCGTAGAGCTGGTCGTTGGCCCCCTGCCGCAGCTGATCGTGGGTGACGACTAGCTTGCAGGAATCGCCCACCGGCTCGATCTCCCAGGTCACCCGCGAGGTTCCCTCGGCCTTCACGTCATCGCCCCAGAGCGCACCGAAGCTCTGCACGAGGCGGCGCGGCGGATCGACCTCCAGGTTCTCGCCC
>Ga0208849_1001788_pt1 | contig 13447 bp, 12 predicted proteins | sample NGESurdeep072012_10_FD_184470 | JGI IMG/M metagenome (GOLD analysis project Ga0208849, IMG submission 184470) | Arctic peat soil microbial communities from Barrow, Alaska - NGEE Surface sample 53-3 deep-072012 (SPAdes) | ecosystem: Environmental > Terrestrial > Soil > Wetlands > Peat ...
ATCACCGGCCATGCCATCGAGGCGCGCATCTACGCCGAGGATCCGACGCGGGACTTTCTGCCCTCGATCGGCCGGCTGGTGCTCACCGGGCCCCGACTGGGGGCCGGGTTGCACTCGCCCGACGCCTTCGACGAGACCGCCGGGCGGTACGCGGAGGCGGGCGTCACGGACTTGGTGGTCCATTGGCCCCGTGCGGAGGACCCTTATGCGGGCGACCAGACCATGTTCGAGCAGATCTTCTCCGACCGAGCACACGAGCGCGCACATGGCGTGGAACCAATCGGCGACGTGGGGGGTCAAGAACAGATGTGAGGGCAGTCGCGGTCCCGGCAGGGAGGGTCGAAGGGTTGCGAGCGAAATCGGAGGGCCCGGGTCCCCGGACGAGGGTGGATCAAGAGGACGCCTTCGAGGCGGCCATGCTCGAGCACGGGACCCGCCTGGCGCGGATGGCCTTCTATCTGTGCGGAGACCGGACCCGGGCCGAGGATCTCGTGGCTGAGGCGTTCGCCGGTGCGTGGCCCAAATGGTCGGCCGGACGGATCGAGGCCCTGGCCCCGTACCTCCGCCGGGCCGTGGTCAATCTGGCGGCCAAGGAGCATCGGCACCGGCTGGTGATGTTCCGCCACGACGAACGCGCCCCGTCGCCGGCCCCGGCACCGGGGGCCGACGAGAACCTGTGGGCCCGGGTCGACCTGGGTCGCGTGTTGGCCGCTCTGGCGCCCGCCCAACGGGTGGTCGTGGTCCTGCGCTACGTCGAGGACATGACCGAGTCGGACATGGCCGCCTTCCTCGGGGTGTCTCCCGGCACGGTCAAGTCCCGGTTGGCCCGGGCCCTCGACGCCATGCGGGCGCGACTCGAAGGAGGCGACGATGCCTGAGCGCGACGACATCGAGGCGCAGCTCCGGCAGGAGCTGCTGCGTCAGGCGCCCGAATTCGAACTGGGGACGTCCCTGCCCGGCCGGGTGTCGGCGTTGGTGCGGCGGAGCCACCGTGTGCGGATGGCCGTGGTCATCGGGGCCGCGGCTGTCGTGGTGGCGGCGGTCGCCGTCCCACTCTCCTCACTGCGCTCCGAGCCCTTGGGTCGCAAGATCACTCCCGCCACCACACCCACCACGCCCACCACCTCGACGACCCCGTCCACGCCGACCTCGACGACGACGCCCCCGAACGTGGCGCTGGCGCCCTTCTCCTGTGCTTCGCTCGATCTCTGGACCACGCCGACAGGGACCCCGGTGTCCTCCACGGTCACCCTGGGCCTGGTGTCGGCCACCCTTACCGGGACCAGGGCGACGACTCCGGGTGACGACCCGGCGTTATCGAATCCGGTGCTGTCGGTGGGTCAGGCGGTGCTGTCGGGGCCGGCCGTGACCCAACCCTTCCCGAGCGGCTTCGGCTTCCACATGTCGGTGGCCCCCCCCGCCCAGGCCGACGCCGTGATCCCCTGGTCCATCGCCCCGGCCTCGCCCCAGGGGTCGACGTCGCCGCCCAACTCCGACGCGCTGTGCCTGGCCGAGTTCCCCGGCTTCAGTCTGCCCACGGTCCTTCTGGGTCTGGACACGGGCGGCGCGCACTGCTGCACCGTGGTCCGCGCCATCGCGATCTCGTCGTCCGGGCACGGTCCCGTCGTCGACGACGAGGTGGGCAACCCCGCTGCCTCGCTGGCGGCGGATGGCCACAGCGCCGTGATCGTCAGCGCCGACAATGCCTTTGCCTATGCCTTCGGCTCCTATGCTGCCTCGGGCCTCCCCCTCAAGGTGCTGCAATTCGGGGCGGGAGGTTTCACCGATGTGACGCGCCAGCACCTCGACTTGGTGGCCAAGGACGCCGCCACATGGTGGACGACGTTCAATGCCGACCCGGGGAACGGGCTCGGCGTGTTGGCGGCCTGGGTGGCCGACGAATGCGTCGTCGGGCAGGCAACGAGCGCGTGGTCGACGGTGGGCCAGTTGCAGATGCAGGGAAAGCTCGGCGGTCCCGTCGGCTGGCCCACCGGCACCGCCTACGTGTCGGCGCTCAAGACTTTCCTCGCGCAGCACGGGTACTGCCCGGCGTGACCTGTTGCACCGCGCCACGGCCTGCGGGATCGGTTTCCAACAACATCTGGCGTCACTCGCCGGTTGGGCCCGGCGGCTGAGTCCGAAAACTGGGCTGGCACTCGGCCGGTATCGTGGCAAGCCGTGCCTGGTCCTACGGCCCGCAAGGCGACCGTCGCCGATGTCGACGCGCTCGCCACCACACTGGCTCGTGCTTTCGACGACGACCCCCTGACGACGTGGCTCTTTCCCGCGGCGGAAGCTCGGCGTCGCAAGCTCCCGACCTTCTTCCGCTCCCTGCTGCGGGCATCGCTTCCCTTCGGGGAGGTGTACACGAACGGAGAGGCGCAGTGTGCGGCCATCTGGAACCCTCCGGGAACGTTCCCGATGGGTTGGGTTACCGACACCCGGCTGGGCCTGGCCACCACGCGCTTGGTGGGGCTGCGGATCGCCGTGTGCGCCAAGGGCCTCATGTACTTCGCCAGTCATCACCCCAAGGAGCGTCACTGGTACCTCCAGATGCTCGGGACCGAGCCTGACGTGCAGAGCCGGGGCCTGGGCTCCGCCATCCTGGCGCCGGTGCTCGAACGCTGCGACCGCGAAGGCGAGCGCGTGTACCTGGAATCCTCCAAGGAGCGCAACATCCCGTTCTACGCCCGGCACGGCTTCGCCGTCACCCAGGAGATCCAGGTGCCCCGGGGCCCGGTGGTGTGGGCCATGTGGCGCGACCCCCGCTGAGCATCGCGCCAGATCGTTGTTCCCGGCCGCCGTCAGCCGGACCTCCTGGGTGCTGGCACCACAGCGCATCGACGGGTTGACCACCTTGGAACCGGCCCGGCCCTCCGCCACACTGCGATGGGACGGGTCTGGCCAGGTGACCGACGACGAGGGTGGGAGCGTGGGAACGCAACGGTCAGACAGCGCAGCGTCGTGACCGGACAGGCCCTCGCCGTCGCCTGGTACCGGTTCCGGGCCACCTTCGGTCACCGTCGGGGCGGGTACCTGGCCATCGTCCTACTGGTGGGGTTGGTGGGTGGCGTGGCTATGGGTGCGCTGGCTGCGGCCCGACGCACCCAGTCGTCCTTCGCCACCTACTTGGCCAGCACCAATCCGTCCAATTTCGACGTGTCGGTCTTCGGCGGATTCAACAATTCCAGCGGCGCCGTGTACTCCGCCGCGGCCACGAAGGAGATCGCCGCGCTGCCCGGCGTCAGGCACGTCGAGGCGGGCATCGTGCTCACCGCCGCCCCCCTGCTCCGAAACGGCGCTCCCCGTCTCGACTCCGCCGTCCTGCAGAACACCTTCACCGTGGCCAGCGTCGACGGTCTCTATTTCGACCTCGACCGCTTGGCGGTCACCGAAGGACGCATGGCGAACCCGGACCGGCCCGACGAGATCGTCATGACCGCGGTGGCCGCCCATCTGCTCGGGTTCCACGTCGGTGAGGTGATCCCCTACGGGTTCTACACCCAGCACCAGCAAGGTCTGCCGGCCTTCGGCACGCCCAAGGTCCCTCCTCACCGACGGATCGATGAAAAATTGGTGGGGCTGGTCCAGGTGAGCAATGCCCTCGTGCAGGACGACATCGACCGGCTCCCCACCTTCATCTTCTTCACGCCCGCGTTGGGCAAGGAGGTCGTGGCCGACGGAGGCCACGTCGAGGGCGGGGCCATCACCTACGGGTTGCAGATCGACGGCGGGAACGCCGGCGTGGCCAAGGTGGAGCGGGAATTCTCCACCCTTGTCCCGAGGCGCACGACGGCTGCCTTCCACGCCATCTCGCCGGTCGAGGCCAAGGTGGACCGGACCGTCAAGCCGCTCGCCATCGCCCTGGGCGTGTTCGGCATGGTGGCCGCTCTGGCCGCGTTGCTCATCGGTGTCCAGATCATCTCGCGCCAGCTGCGCGCCGCCGACGAGGACCTGGGCGTGCTGCGCGCTCTGGGGGCGACTCCCGGGACCACCATCGCCGACGGACTGCTCGGCATGGTGGGGGCCATCACGGTGGGAGCGCTGCTGGCGGTGCTGGTGGCCGTCGCCCTGTCACCGCTGTCTCCGCTGGGCCCGGTTCGGTCCGTGTATCCGGGCTCGGCCATCGCCTTCGACTGGACTGTGCTCGGCAGCGGGCTCGCCGCGCTGATCGTCGGGCTCGGCGCCTTGGCGTTGGCGCTCGCCTATCGCAGCGCACCGCACCGGGTGGCGCAACGCCAGGGGGATCCGTCCCCACGTGGCTCGAGGGCCGTGCGCGTCGTGGCGTCGACTGGTCTTCCTCCGTCTGCGGCCGTGGGGGTGCGGTTCGCCCTCGAGTCCGGTCGGGGCCGCACCGCCGTCCCGGTGCGATCGGCCTTGCTGGGTGCGGTGCTGGCGGTGGCCCTCGTCGTGGCCACGCTGACCTTCGGGAGCGGTTTGCAGGCGCTTGTCTCGCATCCCTCGCTGTACGGATGGAACTGGACCTACATGCTCAATCCGACCAACACCGTCCCCTCCCAGGCCGAGGCCCTGCTCGCCCACGACCACGACGTCGCGACGTGGGCCGGGTACGACTACAACGATGCCGAGATCAACGGCCAGACCGTTCCCTTCCTCTTTCAGGACTCGCAGTCCGACACGAGCGATCCGATCGCCCCCCCGATCCTGAGCGGGCACGGCGTCGAGGACAAGGACCAGATCGTGCTGGGCGCGGCGACGATGCAGCAGCTGCACACGCGTCTCGGCGGCACGGTGGTGGTGAGCTTCGGCCTCCCCAAAGATGCACCCTTCTACCTGCCACCCACCCCTGTCGTGGTGGTGGGGACGGCCACCATGCCCGCCGTGGGGTTCTCCAGCGTCATCTCCGACCACACCTCCATGGGGACCGGGGCGCTGGTCAGCAGGGGCGTCGAGCCCGCCGCCTTCCAGAAGGCCCAGCTCAGCGGCGACCCCACGCTCAACGGTCCGGACCTGATCTTCGTGCGGCTCCGGGGCGATGTTCCTCGTGCGGTGGGCCTGGCCGGTCTGCGACGCATCGCCGCCTCAGTCACCCGCGACCTCGCCGCGGTGCCCAACGGGGGTGGCCAGGGCAACAGTGTCACGGCGGTGGGGGTGCAGCGCCCGGCCGAGATCGTCAACTACCGCAGCACCGGCGCCACGCCCACACTGCTGGCCACTGCACTCGCCGCCGGGGCGGTGATCGCGCTGGGTCTCACCCTGGCGGCCTCGGTGCGCCGCAGACGACGCGATCTGGCCTTGTTGAAGACACTGGGCTTCACGCAGCGGCAGTTGGCGGCCGCCCTGGCCTGGCAGGCGTCGGTGGCGGCGGTCATCGGGGTCGTCGTGGGGGTGCCCGTCGGCATCGCGCTCGGGCGCTGGTTGTGGGATCTGTTCGCCCGCCAGATCTACGCCGTGCCCGACGCCACCGTGCCCGTCGTGTCGGTGGTCGTCGTGGCCCTCGGTGCCTTGGTGCTCGCCAACATCGTGGCTGCGTTGCCGGGGCGCAGTGCGGCCCGTACGCCCACGGCGGTGCTGTTGCGCTCCGAGTAACGCCGGCGGGTTCAGGTGACGGGCGTCACGCGACCCGGATCTCGCCCGAGGGTGAGGCCAGCAGGAGTGCGGTGGGCCCGGTGTCGCCACCGACGCGCACGTCGACGCCCTGGGGCGGATCTGCACCCAGCCAGCCCGACAGGGCCACGGGGTCGGGCACGTGCAGCTCGAGGCGGGCGAACCCGGTGGCTCCACAACGGTGGACGACGTCACCGAGGCGTGCCGGGTGGAGCTGGGCGTCGTCCCAGACCATGAAGGCGCACCGCCACGGCGCTTCCCATGACGCGTCCACCGCCACGCAGCGCCAGCGCACGGTGGTCCCATCGCCGAGGATGCGCTGGCGGTGCTCGACGGGGAGCCCGACACGCGCCGCGGTGGCGTCGATGTCCCCGGGCGTCACCTCCATCGACCAGCGGGCCACACCGGGGCCGCGCCTCGCCAAGGCGGCCAGGACCGGGCGTCCCTGGGGCGAGGACCGGGCCTCGCCCTCGTCGACGACGGCGAGAAGCTCGAGATACTGCGTGCCGAGGGGCACGATGAGATTGGCCGTGCCCCGCCCCGGATGCCGGCCGCCGTCGAGGACGGTGAGACCGAGCGCCTCGGTCCGCCGGCGGGCCGAGGCGAGGTCGGTGACGAGGACGATGGCCTGGACGAGCCGGTCAGCCATGACGGGGAGCGGTCCCGGGCCCGGCGCGCCGTGGGGTGCGAGATGATGGCGTCATGACGCCGGCCAAGACGGCCAATTCCCGTTGGTCCTTGTGGTCGGAGGACTCGGTGCTGTCGATCGGGTCCAAGGGCTCGTTCATGTCTATCGGCTCCATCGGCTCGGCGTGCTCGATCGGGTCGATCGGCTCGTTCCTGTCGGCCTTCTCCATCGGTTCGGCCGGTTCACTGGGCTCGGTGCTCTCGGCGCGGTCGCGGTGGTCGGCGATGTCCTTCGGCGCCGCCAGGGCGATCCTCGCCGGAGGGCCCAACTCGGACCAGGATCGGTCGGAGCGGGGTCAGTCGGTCCAGGGATCGGCGGAGTCGGCGTCGATCTCGTAGCGGCCGATGGCCTCGGCCACCTCGTCGCGCTTGGCGTCACCGGTGTCGGCCAGCTCGCTGAGCACGGCCACCACCAGGTGGGCGGCGTCGACCTCGAAAAAGCGGCGCAAGGCGGCCCGGGTGTCGGAGCGTCCGAAGCCGTCGGTCCCCAGTGAGACGAAGGGCCGGGGCACCCACCGGGCCACTTGGTCGGGGACGGCCCGCAGGTAGTCGGTCACCGCCACCACCGGTCCGGTCCCGTCCGCCAGGGCACGGGTGACGTAGGGGACGGCGCGCTCGGCGTGGGGATGGAGGCGGTTGGCTCGTTCCACCGACAGGGCGTCCTCGCGCAGCTCGGTGTACGACGTCACCGACCAGGCATCGGCCGAGACACCCCAGTCCGCCGCCAGCATGGCGCGCGCCTCCATGGCGACCTGCCACATGGGCCCCGAGAAGAGCAGGGTGGCGCGCCGGTTGGTGCCGTCGGGCACCTCGGCGGGCTCGGCGAAGCGGTACATGCCGCGCAGGACTCCGGCCCGCACCACGTCGCCGGCGTCGCCGGTGGGGAGGGGGGGCATGGGGTAGTTCTCGTTGTAGAGGGTGAGGTACCAGAAGCGGTCCTCGGGCTCGGGCCCCATGATCCTGGTGACGGCGTCGTGCATGATGACGCCGATCTCATAGGCGAAGGCGGGGTCGTAGATGTGCGCCGCGGGGTTCACCGAGGCGAGCAGGGGCGAGTGGCCGTCGTCGTGCTGGAGGCCTTCTCCTTGCAAGGTGGTGCGGCCCGCCGTACACCCGGCCAGGATGCCGCGGCCGCGGATGTCACCGAGGAGCCAGGCCAGGTCACCGATGCGCTGGAACCCGAACATGGAATAGAAGAGATAGATGGGCAGCATGGGCCGGCCCCAGGTGGCGTAGGACGTGGCCAGGGCGATGAACGTGGCCATGGCACCGGCCTCGGTGATGCCTTCTTGGAGGATCTGGCCCTTGCGGTCCTCGGCGTAGCGGAGGATGAGGTCGGAGTCGACGGGGGTGTAGCGCTGGCCCTCGGGGGCGTAGATCTTGGACTCGGCGATGAGGGGCTCGAGGCCGAAGGTGCGGGCCTCGTCGGGGACGATGGGGGCGACGTAGCGCCCCAGGGCGGGGTCGCGCGCCAGGTTGCGCAGCAGCCGGGCGAAGGCCATGGTCGTGGACGCGGCCTGGGCGCCCGACCCGGCGAACATGTCCGAGAAGGCCTTGTCGTCGGGGAGGGCATAGTGCGTGACGGCCCGCACCACACGCGACGGCAGGGGGCCGGCCAGGACCTTGCGGCGCCCCGACAGGTACTCGTGGGCGGGGGACCCCTCGGGGGGGCGGTAGTAGGGGGGTTGTTCGGCGTCGAGGGCCTCGTCGGGGATCTCCTCTTGGAGATAGAGGCGGTCGCGCAGGGCGAGCAGCTGGGCCTTGGTCATCTTCTTGATCTGATGGGTGGCGTTGCGCGCTTCGATCTCGGGGCCCAGCGTCCAGCCCTTGACGGTCTTGGCCAGGATGACGGTGGGCTGGCCCACCTGTTCGGTGGCGAGCTTGTAGGCGGCGTAGAGCTTGCGGTAGTCGTGCCCGCCGCGCGGCAGGGCCTGGAGATCGGCGTCGGAGAGGTGCTCGACCAGCCGGCGCAGTCGGGGGTCGGGGCCGAAGAAGTGCTCCCGGATGTAGGCGCCGGACTCGGTGGCGTACTTCTGGAATTCGCCGTCGGGGGTGGTGTTCATCTTGTCGAGGAGCACGCCGTCGATGTCGCGCGCCAGCAGCTCGTCCCACTTGGATCCCCAGATGACCTTGATGACGTTCCAGCCCGCGCCCCGGAAGGTGGCCTCGGCCTCCTGGATGACCTTGCCGTTGCCGCGCACGGGGCCGTCGAGGCGTTGCAGGTTGCAGTTGACGACGAAGATCAGGTTGTCCAGGTGCTCGCGTCCCGCCACGCCCAGGGCACCGATGGACTCGACCTCGTCGAGCTCACCGTCGCCGAGGAAGGCCCAGATGCGACTGGCGGAGGTGTCGACGATCTCGCGCTGGAGGAGATAGCGCGCCGCGTGGGCCTGGTAGATGGCACACAGGCCACCGAGGCCCATCGACACGGTGGGGTACTCCCAGAATTCGGGGAGGAGGCGGGGGTGGGGGTAGCTGGGCAGGCCCCGGCCCGAGACCTCCTGGCGGAAATGGTCGAGCTGGTCCTCGGTGAGACGGCCCTCGACGAAGGCGCGGGCGTAGATGCCGGGTGAGCCGTGGCCCTGGAAGTAGACGAGGTCCCCGAACCCGCCGTCGGACTTGCCCCGGAAGAAATGGTTGAACCCCACCTCGTAGAGCGAGGCGGAGCTGGCATAGGTGGCCAGATGGCCCCCGATGCCCTCGCTGCGGTAGTTGGCCCGGCTCACCATGGCCGCCGCGTTCCACCGGATGTAGGCGCGGATGCGCCTCTCGACGTACTCGTCGCCGGGGAACCAGGGCTCCTGGTCCTGGGGGATGGTGTTGACGTACGGGGTGGACACCGTGGCGGGGAAGTCGACCTGCATGGCGCGGGCCCGCTCGAGCAGCTTCATGAGCAGGAAGCGGGCCCGGGGGCGTCCCTCGGCGTCGACGACGGCGTCGAAGGAGTCGATCCACTCCGCCGTCTCCTGGGGGTCGATGTCGGGAAGTTGATGCGACATTCCGTCGAAGAGCACTGCCCCATGCTACGGGCGGCCTCCTGGCAAGAGACCGACACTGCGAACCACGACGGGGGGCCTCGGTGTGATCGGGGGCGGATCGGTGAAGGTGCCCTCATCGGTGGATCGCCGGCCTCGTCTGCCTCACCAGCCTCATGAAGCTCTGTGTCATCTCAGTGAGACTGATACACCCTCATGGCACACTGAATTCGTGCTCGTTTCGCTGAAGACCGTGCGCCAGGACATCGCCCGGGAGCTGGCGGGGGCCGATCCCGACCGGGTCACCGCCGCTCAGGCCGCCGAGCTCGTGACGCTGTTCGCCGACATCGAGCGACTGGGCTCGGCGGGCAAGGTCCTCTTCTCCCACCGCGCCGCGCAGTCCACGAGATGGCGCGACGAGGGCCACCGGTCCGCGGCGTCGTGGATGGCCGAGACCACTGGCACGGGAGTGGGTGAGGCTCTCAACGCGTTGGAGACGTCATCGGCGCTGGTGTCACTTCCCGAGACTTCTGACGCGCTGCGCAGAGGAGAGCTGTCGGGCACCCAGCTCAAGATCATCGCCGGTGCCGCGGCGCAGAACCCGGGGACCGAGGGCGCATTGCTGAAGGCGGCCGCCGATCACAGCATCAAGGGGCTCAGAGATCGCGCCGCGCAGGTCCGGGCGCGGGCGAGCTCGGCCGCGCAGGAGAAGGCGCGGTATTCGGCGGTGCACGCCGCGAGGTACGTGCGCCACTGGGCCGACCCCGACGGGGCCTTCCGCCTCGATGCCAAGCTCACCCCCGACGCGGGGGCCACACTCCTCTCCGCGCTCGAGCAGGAGGCCGACGTCCGGTTCAAGGCGGCGCGCCAGGCCGACGTGCACGAACCTCCCGGCGCCCATCTGGCCGACGCCCTGGTGGCACTGGTGGCGGGGGAGCCAGCAGCCCCGGTGTCGGGCCGCACCGGTTCATCGGCGACCGGCAATCCCCGGGCGACGGTGGTCATCCGCGTGGACGCCAAGGCACTGCGCCGGGGGTATGCCAAGGCGGGCGAGACGTGTGCCATCCGGGGTGGGCCCGGTCCCGGTGGCCGCGGTGCACCGGCAGCTCTCTGATGCATTCGTGAAGATCGTGGTCCTGGACGGCACCGACGTCACTACGGTGTGCCACGTGGGGCGCAGTGTCTCCCGACACATCCAGACGGCCCTGGAAGAACGCGACCCGGTGTGTGTGGTCCCGAAGTGCGAGGTCGCCCACGGGCTCGAGGACCATCACTGGGACGTGCCCTATGCCGAGTGCGGGACGAGCACCCTGGCCGGCTTGGCCCGGATCTGCTCCTGGCACCACGGCCTGGCCACCTACGAAGGATTGGTGCTGGGCGGTGGGGCGGGGGCCTGGGAGTGGAGCGAACCCCCGGGCGGGGCGGCCTTCGAAACGGGCCCGCCGGGTTCCGGGACCGGGTTCCGGGATACGGGCTGAAGTGTTTGGTTCAGTCCGAGGAACCGAAGCGGACGATGGAACTGGTCGCCTTCTGGCAGGCGGCGCGCCGGTCGTAGGGGGCTTCGCGCTCGGCATCATCGGCCCGGCGCATGTCGGCCGGCCCCGCCCAGGGGCTGGCTCCCGAGGCGGCCGGGACCAGGGATACGGGCATGGGGACGTCCGGGGGCGGGTCGAAGGACTCGAGGCCACCGTCGCGGACGAGTTTGGTGGGGTGGCCCTCGGAGAAGTACCGGAATTCGTGCACGAGGTAAGGGTCCCGGAACCAGCCCAATGTGTTGGTCGTCAGGGTGGTCATGGAGCCAGTTTACCTCTAGTTCACCTTTCGTTCACGTTTAGATAACCTTCGAGGGCCGGCCGAACCCTCGTACCTGCCCGAACGGGCGTCCACCCACGGCACCGGGCGGGCCGTGCATGCTGGGGCCGATGTCCGAGACAGCGGTGTTCGAAACGACGGTGTTCACCGATGGGTCGTGCCTGGGGAACCCGGGGCCCGGAGGGTGGGCCTGGGCGGTGCCCGACGGGCCCTTCGCCAGCGGGGCCGAGCCACGGTCGACCAACCAGCGGATGGAGATCGTGGCGGTGATCCGGGCCCTCGAGGCGCTGGAGGGCCCGGTGCACGTGAACAGCGACTCGACCTACGTGGTCAATTGCTTCCGCGACCGGTGGTGGGAGGGGTGGAAGCGCCGGGGCTGGCGCAACACGGCGGGCAAGCCGGTGGCGAACCGGGACCTGTGGGAGCCGCTGCTGTCGTTGGGGCTGGACTCCGACCGGGCCGTGCGGTTCAGCTGGGTCAAGGGGCATTCCGGCAACGTGATGAACGACGGGGTGGACCTCCTGGCCGTCGAGGCCGCCACCTCGCAGCACGGGGTATCGGGCGACCACTTCGTCCCCTGACACCGGGCTTCGTGGTATCCGGCCCGCCTTGGCGGTCGGCGGGGGCGCCCCCGTAGCATGCGCCGCATGGACCTCAACAACATCTCCGCGGTCATCACGGGCGGCGCGTCCGGGCTGGGCGAGGGCACGGCACGCAAGCTGACGTCGATGGGCGTGCGGTGCACGATCTTCGACCGCAACGAGGACGGCGCCAAGAAGGTGGCGGGGGAGCTCGGCGCCAACTACGTGGCCGGCGACGTCACCGATCCCGACGACTGCCAGCGGGCCGTGGACCAGGCGGCCGAGGGTGGCACGCTGCGCATCGCCGTGAACTGTGCCGGCACGGGCTGGGTGGGTCGGGTCATCAACCGGGACAACTCGCCGCACGACCTGAGTGCGTTCAAGTTCATCCAGGACCTCAACGTGGTGGGGACGTTCAACGTCATGACGCGCGCCGCCTCGGCCATGGCGGTGACCGAGCCGCTGGCCGACGGCGAACGGGGCGTCATCGTGAACACGGCGTCGGTGGCCGCCTTCGACGGCCAGGTGGGCCAGTTGGCGTACTCGGCGTCGAAGGGTGCCATCGTGGGGATGACGCTCCCCGCGGCGCGCGACCTGGCGTCGGTGGGGGTGCGCGTGGTGACCATCGCCCCAGGGTTGTTCGACACACCGTTGCTGGGGATGTTGCCCGAGGAGCAGCGCAACGCGCTGGGCCAGTCGGTGCTGTTCCCCAAGAAGCTGGGCCAGCCCATCCAGTACGGGGAGCTGGTGGCCCACATCGCGCAGAACAGCTACCTCAACGGGGAAGTGATCCGCCTCGACGGGGGGATCCGTATGCCCCCCAAGTGATGCTCCCAAGTGATGCTCCCAAGTGATGCTCCCAAGTGAAGCCCCCAGTGATGAAGGAATAGGGCACCCGTGAAGTACGTCGACATCGGCGGGGCCAGGCTGTCCGCCATCGGGCTCGGGACGTGGCAGTTCGGCTCGACGGAGTGGGGCTACGGGGCCGACTACTCCGACCGCGAGGCCGACGCCATCGTGCAACGGGCCCTCGACGTGGGCATCACCTTGTTCGACACGGCAGAGATCTACGGCTTCGGGCGGTCAGAGCGGATCTTGGGCAAGGCCCTGGGGGACCGGCGTGACGAGGCCTTCATCGCCTCGAAGATCTTCCCGGTCCTGCCCATAGGGCCCGTGGTGCTGCAGCGGGCCCGGGGGAGCCTGCGGCGGCTGGGAGTGGACGCGCTGGACCTGTACCAGTTGCATCAGCCCAATCCGGTGGTGCCGCTGTCGGCGACGATGCCGGCGTTGGGGCAGTTGCTGGACGAGGGGGTCGTGCGCCACGTGGGGGTCTCGAACTACTCGTTGGCACGGTGGGAGGCGGCCGAGGAGGCGTTGGGGCGGCCGGTGCTGTCGAACCAGGTGCGCTACAGCCTGGTGGACCGACGGCCCGAGAAGGACCTATTGCCGTGGGCCCAGGCCCATGACCGGGTGATCATCGCCTACAGCCCGCTGGCGCAGGGGTTGCTGTCGGCGCGCTATGACGAGCACCACCGGCCCGGCGGCATCGTGCGATCGGCGTCACCGGGGTTTCATCCCGAGAACCTGCGCCGAGCCGAGCCCATGCTGGGCGTGCTGCGGGACGTGGCCGAGACCCATCACTCCACGGCGTCACAGATCGCGCTGGCGTGGCTGATCCGGCGCCCCAACGTGGTGGTGATCCCGGGTGCGAGCTCGGCCGCGCAGGTGGAGGTCAACGCGGCGGCGGCCGACATCGAGCTCACCGACGACGAGGACGCGGCGTTGGTGGCAGCGTCGGACGCGTTCGAGCCGCTGGCGGCGACG
>Ga0208849_1001789_pt1 | contig 13446 bp, 17 predicted proteins | sample NGESurdeep072012_10_FD_184470 | JGI IMG/M metagenome (GOLD analysis project Ga0208849, IMG submission 184470) | Arctic peat soil microbial communities from Barrow, Alaska - NGEE Surface sample 53-3 deep-072012 (SPAdes) | ecosystem: Environmental > Terrestrial > Soil > Wetlands > Peat ...
CGGACATCAGCTGCATGACTTCGAATTCGCTGAGCCCGGCGGGCACGTCCGGCAGCGACTGCACGCGCAGGCCCGATGGAATCTCATCGAACAGGGCTTCAATGCTCGGTGCGCCGATCACCGCCAGCATCTCGCGGACATCCTGCTCAGTGTGCGGAATGAACGGCATTGCCGGCTCAGCCGTCCAGGGACAGCGCGCCGTACTCGCTGGCGGACATCAGGGCGGAGCCGGCATCCGGGGAATCCGGCCGCAACCGCACCAGCCAGCCGCCGCCATACGGATCGCGGTTGATCAACTCCGGGGTGTGGCGCAATTGATCGTTGACCGCCACCACCGTCCCGGCCACCGGCGTGTACACGTCGGAGGCGGCCTTGACCGACTCGACCACGACGCAAGCCTCCCCTACGCCCAGAGCGCGGCCGATGTCAGGTAATTCGACGAACACCAGGTCGCCCAGCGCATGCTGTGCGTGATCGCTGATGCCGATCTCGGCAATGCCATCGGGCATTGGCCTGAGCCACTCGTGGCTGCGCGTGAACCTCAGTTCCGAAGGGATATCGCTGCTCGTCACTGTTCCTTCGCCTCCTCAAATTAACGGGATCAAAGCTTTGCCATGGCGCACGAACGGTGTACGCACCACCCGTGCCGTCACTTGCCTGCCGCGCACATCCACCTGCACTGAGGCAAAGTTGCCCACCGGTACGCGCGCCAGCCCGATCGACAACGCCAGCGTCGGTGAGAACGTGCCGCTGGTCACGCTGCCCTCGCCCACTTCGGGAATCAGCACGCGCTGGTGGCTGCGCAACACCGCGCGCTCGTCGAGTACCAGCCCGACCTGGCGCTTGCCGACCCCGTGCGCACGAATCGCCTCGAGTGCCTCGCGGCCGGCGAACTTGCGCTCTGCCGGGTCGAAGGCCACGGTCCAGGCCAGCCCGGATTCCAGCGGATTGGTGTCTTCATCCATGTCGTTGCCGTAGAGATTCATGCCGGCTTCCAGCCGCAGCGTGTCACGCGCGCCCAGCCCGCACGAGCGCACGCCGGCGGCATTGAGCCGCTGCCACACCGACACCGCCTCGGCGGCCGGCAACATGATCTCGAAGCCGTCCTCGCCGGTATAACCGGTGCGCGCGACCTGCCAGTCACCGATCTGCGCCGCGAAAAAAGGCTGCAGTTCCAGCACCGCCCATGCCGCCTCGGCCGTCAGCAATGCGGCGCTGCGCTCGCGTGCCTGCGGGCCCTGAATCGCCAGCATGGCCAGATCGCTGCGTTCCAGCACCGCCACATCCAATGCTTGCGCCCGCGCCCGGATCCAGGCCAGGTCCTTCTCGCGCGTGCCGGCATTGGACACCACGCGAAAGAAATCATCGTCGAGGTAATAGACGATCAGGTCGTCGACTACGCCGCCGCGCTCGTTGAGCATGCAGCTGTACAGCGCCCTGCCCGGCAGATTCAGGCGCGCGACATCATTGGCCAGCAGCCCGCGCAGCAGCTCGCGGCTGCGTGCACCGCGCAGATCGGCGATGCACATGTGCGATACGTCGAACACGCCGGCGCCCTGCCGCACGGCATGATGCTCCTCGATCTGCGATCCATAGGCGACCGGCATGTCCCAGCCGCCAAAATCGACCATGCGCGCGCCCAGCGACACGTGCAAATCAAATAAACAGGTGTGCCTGCCCACCAGCTCTCCACTTGGTGGATATATGTATATATCGACCGGTTGGGGGGGAATAATAGCAGCGCGCGGCGCATTCCCACACCGGATTGCCGCTGCACTACAATATACCGATGGGACTCAAGCGCCACATCAGCCGTCCGGTTCAGGTCGGCCGCATCACCATCGGCGGCACCGCTCCGATCGTGGTGCAGTCGATGACCAACACCGACACCGCCGATATCGCCGCCACCACCAGCCAATGCGCGCAGCTTGCCGCGGCCGGTTCGGAGCTGGTGCGCATCACCGTCAACAGCGCCGAAGCCGCCGCCGCGGTGCCGCATATCCGCGATCGCCTCGATGCGCTGGGCTGCAACGTGCCCTTGATCGGCGATTTTCACTTCAACGGTCACAAGCTGTTGCACGAGCATCCAGCCTGCGCCGCGGCGCTGTCCAAGTACCGCATCAATCCCGGCAATGTCGGCCGCGGCTCCAAGCGCGATACCCAGTACGCCGAGATGATCGAGATCGCCTGCAAGCAGGGCAAGCCGGTGCGAATCGGCGTCAACTGGGGCAGTCTCGATCAGGAGCTGCTGCTGCGTCTCATGGACGACAACAGCCGCCTGGCCGAGCCGGCATCGGCGCAGGCTGTCATGCGCGAGGCCATCGTGCGCTCCGCGCTCGAGAGCGCCGGGCGCGCCATCGAACTGGGCATGCCGCGCGAACGCATCGTGCTGTCGGCCAAGGTCAGCGCGGTCCAGGATCTGATCGCGGTCTACAGTGAACTCGCGGCGCGCTGCGATTTCGCACTGCATCTGGGCCTGACCGAGGCCGGCATGGGTTCCAAGGGCATCGTCGCCTCCTCCGCGGCCATGGGCATACTGCTGCAGCAGGGCATCGGCGACACCATACGCATATCGCTGACGCCCGAGCCTGGCGGCGACCGCAGCCGCGAAGTGATCGTCGCGCAGGAGCTGTTGCAGACCATGGGTCTGCGCTCCTTCACCCCGCTGGTCACGGCCTGCCCGGGCTGCGGCCGCACCACCAGTACCTATTTCCAGACGCTGGCCGAGAGCATCCAGCGCCACCTGCGCGAGCGCATGCCGCAATGGCGCAGCGACTACAACGATGTCGAGACCATGACCGTCGCAGTCATGGGCTGCGTGGTCAATGGGCCGGGTGAGAGCAAGCACGCCAACATCGGCATCAGCCTGCCGGGCACGGGCGAGCGTCCGGTGGCGCCGGTCTACGAGGACGGCGCCAAGACGGTCACGCTCAAAGGTGAGCGCATCGCCGAGGAATTCCAGGAACTGGTGGAACGTTACGTCGCGCGCAGCTATGCGCGCAGGGTGCAATCATGACCCAAGCGGCCCCGGCTGAGCCTCTGCGCGAGCGTCACTGCAAGCCGTGCGAGGGCGGCGTGCGGGCATTGTCGACCGAGGCGGCACAACGCGCGCTGCAGCAGCTCTCGGGCGACTGGCGGCTGGTCGAGGACGGCAAGGCGATCCGGCGTGAATTCGCGTTCAAGGACTTCTACCGCACCATGAGTTTCGTCAATGCGCTGGCCCACGTCGCCAACATCGAGGACCATCATCCGGATCTCGAGGTCGGCTACAACTATTGCCGCGTGCGCTATTCCACCCACGCCATCGGCGGCCTGAGCGACAACGATCTGATCTGCGCGGCAAAGATCGACCAGATCGCGACCCGCTAGCGCCGCGCCAGGCGCGGCAGTTCCCCGACCGTGCCCAGCGCCTGGCGCGCAAACGCGCGCTTGAGCGTGCCGCTGCGATTCACCAGCGTCAGGCCGCGATTGACCAGCCTTGCCGCCGGTCCGCGCGCGATGGCGAATCCACCCTGAAACACGCTCATGGCCGCGTCCATGGCCAGATTGTGCGTGCGCCGCTGCTGCTCGTAGGGCCGCAGCACGCGCATTGCGCCCGGATCCTCACGCAACGCCGGCGCCCTGGCGATGGCCTCGCACAAGGCGGCCGCGTCGAGCAATCCGAGATTGGCGCCCTGGCCGGCGAGCGGATGAATCACGTGCGCGGCGTCGCCAATCAAGGCAAAGCGCGGCCCGACGTACGCATGCGCCGCGGTGCTGTGCAATGGAAAACTCAGCCGCTCGCTGAGCACGCGCGTGGCCCCGAGCGCATGCGCCGAGGCGATCTCAAGCCGCGCGTTGAATTCAGCCTCGGAGCAATCGCGCACGCTCTGTCCCTGGTCCAGATCCAGCGACCAGACGATCGACGAGCGGCCGTCGAACAGCGGCAGCAACGCCAGCGGCCCGGTGCGCAGAAAACGTTGCCAGGCGGTGTGCTCATGCGGGCGCTCCGTTGCCACGGTGGCGACGATCGCCAGCTGCTTATAGTCGCGCGAGCGCACCGACATGCCGGCACTCTTGCGCACCACCGAGTGCACGCCGTCGGCTCCCACCACCACCCTGGTCTCGAGCACCTGCGCGCCACATTCCAGCCGCGCGAATTCCGGGCCGATTTCCAGCCGTTCGAGCGAGGCCTGAATCAGCGTACCTCCCGCTGCGATAAAGCTGTCGATGCAGGCGCGTTGCAGGGCGCTGATCTCGGCGATGTAACCCAGATTCGGCTCACCGACGTCGGCGGCGTCGAAACACAACGCTGCCGCGCCATCCACGGCGGCGGATTCATGCCACACACGCATGCGCTCGTAGGCGCACAGGCGCGCCTGGTCCAGGCGCTGCCAGGCGCCCGCGGCGCTCAGCACTCGCTCGCTGGCGCGCGAGATCGCGGCCACGCGCAGTTCCACGGGCGCGCCGGCGTTGACCGGCGCCGGCAGCTGCCCGGCCAGCAACGCCACGCGGCTGGCTGCAATCCCGGCGTGGCGCGCCAGCAATGCGGCCGCGCAGGCCCCGGCGGGTCCGCCGCCCACCACCACCACATCGAATTGCCAGCTCACAAAGGCAGTCCGCGCGCCAGCCGCGGCAGTGCGCCGCCAAATCCAAAGCTCACGCGCGCCAGCGCACGCTTGGCCGGCGCGCTCAGATCGAACAACAGCAGTCCGAGATTTCTCGCCGCGACCGCGACCGCGCGCCGATCGCCGAACAGTTTCACCAGGTTGTCGGTGAAGGCGATCATGCCCTGGCGGTCGGCCGCACGCCGTGCGGCAAATTGCGCCAGCACCGAAGGCGCGCCGGGATCGCCGGCCGCGGCGATCAGTTCCGCCAGCACCGCCGCGTCGCGCAGCCCCAGGTTGAATCCCTGCGCCGCGATCGGATGCAGTGCCTGCGCGGCATTGCCGATCAGCGCCACGCGCTCTCCGGTGGCCTCCAGCGCGCGCACCAGCGCCAGCCGGTAGGCGCTGCGCCGTCCCACGTTCAGTATCCGCCCGGCGCGCCAGCCGAAGCGGTGCTGCAATTGTTCGCAGAACTGCGCCGGGCCGCAGTCCTGCACGGCCTGGGCGTGCTCCGGGCTCAGGGTCCAGACGATGGTATAGGCGCCCGTGGCCAGCGGCAGCAGCGCCATGGGGCCTGCCTCGGCGAAGCGCTCGTAGGCGATGCCGCGCGCCGGACGGTCGGTGCTGATGTTGGCCACGACTGCCACCTGCTCATAGTCATCATCGCTGGAAGCGATGCCCGCGGCCCGCTTGACCAGCGATTGCGCGCCATCGGCGGCCACCACCAGAGCCGCGCGCACCAGGCGCTCGCTGCCGGCACTGTCGGCGATTCTCAGCTGCGCCGCATCGGCGGCCAGCTGCACCTCGAGCACGCGCGCGGGACTTGCCAGCGTGATGCGCTCGCGCGCACGCAGGGCGCGCCATAGCACCGCACCGATGTGCCGGTTGCTGACCGTGTAGCCGAAGGCGTCGAGTTGATGTTCCGCGGCCTCGAGCCGTGCGAACCCGAATCTGCCGGCATCGGAGACGTGGATGCTGCGGATGGCGGCGGCGCCCTCGCTGATCTCGCGCCAGACAGCGAGCGTCTCGAGGATGCGGCGCGCGCCGTTGCCCAGCGCCGTGGTGCGATCATCGAAGCTCGGCTGCTCGGCGCTCTGAGCCTCGACCGCCTCGATCAGCGTCACCGTCAACGGCGTGTCCTGCAGCGCCAGCGCCAGACTCGCACCCACCATGCCGCCGCCGACGATCGCGACATCGCAGCGTTGCACGGGCTCGCTCATGCGCGCGCAATCATGCGGCCGTCATGAGTGCTTCGATCTCATCCGGGGCTTTCGGCACATCGCTGGTGAGCACCTCACAGCCCGAGCGCGTGACCGCGACGTCGTCCTCGATGCGTACGCCGATATTCCAGAACCGACGCGACACGCCGCGGGTGCCGGCCGCAATGTAGATGCCGGGCTCGACCGTCAGCACCATGCCCGACTCGAACACGCGCCATTCGTCGCCGACCTTGTAGTCGCCGACATCGTGTACATCCATGCCGAGCCAGTGGCCGGTGCGGTGCATGAAGAATTTCCTGTAGTCACCGTTGCGGATCAGGCCCGCGACCGGGCCGCGCAGCAGGCCGATGCGCACCAGCCCGGCCGTGATGGCGCGCACCGCGGCATCGTGCGGCTCGTTCCAGTGATTGCCGGGTTTGACCTTGGCGATCGCCGCCTGCTGCGCCTCGAGCACCACCTCGTATACGGCGCGCTGCTCGGGAGTGAAGCGGCCGTTGACCGGGTAGGTACGGGTGATATCCGAGGCGTAGAAATCGTATTCGCAGCCGGCATCGACCAGCAGCAGATCGCCGTCGTTGAGGCGGGCACTGTTGTCGCGGTAGTGCAGCACGCAGGAGTTCGCGCCGCCGCCGACAATCGGGTGATAGGAAATATCGGCACCGTTGCTGTTGAACTCGTGCAGCAGTTCGGCCATGACCTCGTACTCCATGCGCCCCGGGCGGCAGAAGCGCATGCCGCGCACGTGTGCGCCGGCGGCGATCTGGCCGGCGCGGCGCATCAGGCCGATCTCGCCGCGGCTCTTGAATAGCCGCATGTCGTGCAGGGCGTGATCGAGCGCGACGAATTCCTGCGGCGGATGCAGGCCGCTGCGCGCCTGCGAACGCAGGGTATTGACCCAGCCGATCACGCGTTGATCGAATTCCTGGTTCAGGCCCATGGTGTAGAACACGCGTTCGCGATTCTCGAGCATGCCGGGCAGGATCTCGTCGATATCGGTGATTGGAAACGAATCATTGGCGCCATACTCCGCGACCGCGCCCTCCGGCCCGGCGCGCTTGCCGTCCCAGATCTCACGCTCGCGGTTGCGCTCGCGCACGAACAGCACGTATTCGGCTGCCTCCCGGCCCGGAATCAGCACCGCCACCGCGTCCGGCTCGTTGAAGCCGGTGAGGTAGTAGAAATCGCTGGCCTGCCGGTAGTTGTATTCGACGTCGCTGTTGCGCTGGCGCACCGGGGCCGACGGCACGATGGCAATGCCGTCGCGGCCAATCAGGCGCATGAGCGCGCGGCGGCGGCGCGCGAATTCGATTCGGGATGGTTCGGCCATGACTGCCTCGGTCGCAACGCGAAGTGGTTATAGAAGAGTGCGCTATGGAATAGTCAGCTTAAGTCAAACGCGCCATGGGCGGGAGCGTCAGTGTAATACCGGTCCGGACGCGGTATGGCGCTCGCGCAGCGGCTCCAGTTCGTCGAATACCATCTGTACGCCCACTCGCACGAACTCGACCAGCTCCGCCAGCGCCGATTCGTTGGCCTCGGCGGTATCGCTGGCATCCACGTCGGCATGGGTGATCTCGGTCAGGTCGCGCACCACCTCACCCAGATCGCCCGGCAGGCGCTGCGGATCGGCCGCGCCGTTACTGCCCAGACCGTATAGAAAGCCGCTGCACCATGCAGTCAGTGCCTGGGTGCGTTCCTCGATGGGCGTGTCGTCCGCTGGAATCAGCAGGTCGAATTCCATCTGCCGTCCCGACAGTGAGGCGACGGTGGCATCGTATAAAGTCTGCAGCGCCGGATCGGCGCTCATGTCGGTGACGCCTTCGGGCAGGATCTCTGCCAGCCAGTCCTCCATCCGATACGGCACCAGCGCGCATAGCGCGCCGGCCAGCGTGCCGTGCGCTTCGGCCGCATCGGCCAACGCGTGCGAGGCGGCGAGCGTGCGCTGGATGTGCGAATAGTCGAGCTCAATGGTCATATTTAAATGGTATGGCAGCCGTTGCGGCGGCTGCAACAGCCTTTGCATCCCCCGCCGTGCCCGCGCCAGGCCCGTGGCCACGATTGGCGGGGCCGGAAACGCGCTTTTTCAAGGTTTACATTGACCTGTCTGTCGCGCCGGAACTATAGTTTTACCATGACAGAAGCCACCCGTTCCTCCGCCGTCGAACTTGAGCTCAAGCGCCTTGAGAAGCGAATCGATGACCTGCTGGCGACCATGAGCCAGCTCAAGGAAGAGAATCGAGCGCTGCGCGCGCGCCAGGAAACCCTGGCGTCCGAGAAAACCTCGCTGCTACACCGCAACGAGCAGGTACGCACGCGCGTCGAAGCCATGATCGGCCGTCTCAAGTCGATGGAGCACAGCGCGTGAGCGAGTCGGGGCGTCCCCTGAGCGTTCGCATACTGGAGAAAGAATATTTCGTCGCCTGCGCCCCAGAAGAGCGCACCGATCTCCTGGACAGCGCCGAATTTCTCAATGGCCGCATGCGCGAAATCCGCGACAGCGGCAAGATCGTCGGGCTGGACCGCATCGCGGTCATGGCGGCCCTGAACCTGGCTCACGAGATCATCACGCTGCGCGCGCGCGAGACCGGCACCGAGCAGGAACTGGGCCATCGTCTCAAGGCGATGCGCGAACGCGTCGAAAGTTCGCTGCAGAAGGGCCAGCAGCTGGAGCTGTAAAGCGTTGCTCCGGACTGTGGGCTGCGTCCCACTACCGCTGCCTGGGCTTTGGTGTAGAGTGAACTCAAGCGTCGCCTGCGGTGTTCGATAAGTGAACTGGGTTACCTCTCGACCCTAATTGAAACACCCAAGGGATCGATAGCCTTGCTGACAGCATTGTGCAGGTCTGCCATGCAGCAGAAAGCCTTACCTGTCACAGGTGATCCCACTTGTTGCTCTGGTCGAGAGCAACGGTTCGCACCGGCAGTTGCGGGTGGCGCCCTTGAATTCCACTCCTGAGCGCGATGCGGTTCGCGACGCGCTGCGGCAAAGCCTGCGGTCACGTCGCCGCGCAATGGGCGCCGCACAGCGCGCCGCTGCCGCCCAGGCCATCACCCGTCACATCGATAGCACGCGCTGGCTGCGCGGCGCGCGGCCCATCGGTCTTTATGTCTCGGTGGGTCTGGAAGTCGATACCGGTGCATTGCGCGCGCTGGCGCGCCGCCGCCACTGCCCGGTGTATCTGCCGCGCATCAGCGACTACCGGCGCCGGGCCATGCAATTCGCGCGCGATCGCGGCGCGCTGTCGCTGCTCAACCGCCATGGCATTCCCGAACCCGCAGTCGCCGAAACCGTTCCCGCCCGCACTTTGTCGGTGGTGTTCCTGCCGCTGCTCGGCTTCGATGACGATGGCGCGCGGCTGGGCTCGGGCGCCGGCTACTACGATCGCGCGTTCGCCTTTCGCCGCCACCGGCACAGCTGGCATCGGCCGTTGCTGGTCGGCGTGGCCTTCCGCTGCCAGCGCCTCGATCACATCGAACTCAGCCGCCATGACGTGCCGCTCGATGCCGTGGTCACCGAGGATGGCGTGAACTACATCCGTACCGCCAGGACTCAACCGTGAAGCATTGGCTGCTCAAGACCGAACCATCCACCTTCGGCATCGAAGATCTGCAAGCCGCCGCACACAAGACCACCAGCTGGGAAGGCGTGCGCAACTACCAGGCCCGCAACTTGATTCGCGACCAGATCCAGAAAGGTGACCATGCCTTCCTGTATCACTCGAGTTGTGAGCAGCCGGGAATCACCGGCACGGTGCGCGTGGTACGCGCCGCGTATGCTGATAAAAGCGCCTTGGATAAGGGCGATTCGCACTATGACGCCGCCAGCACTGAGGCCGACCCGCGCTGGTATACCTTCGATGTAAAGCTGGTGCGCCGCTTCAAGCGCGTGATCAGTCTTGATGAGTTGCGTGCACATGCGAGGGACGCACTCGAGGGCATGATCGTGTTGCGAGCAGGCAATCGATTGTCGATTACACCGGTCGATGACGCGCATTGGCGATTCATTCTCTCGCTCGAATGACACCGACGACGCGGTGTGAGCAAGATCACACATGATCGATCGCATACTCGCTTGCTTGTAATTTTGCAACGCGTGTATATACTCGGTCCCCGGACTAACCTGACATGGAGATATAGTCATGGCGAAAGCAAAGAAGAAGGCAAAGAAAAAAGCTTCTAAGAAGAAGTAGGCCTTCAGCAAGCGGCGGGCTTGGATAACATCCTTGCTCGCCGCACTTCAAAGCTTCAACCAGTGCCCGCGTAAGCGGGCACTGTCGTTTAAAGCCCTATATTTGCCGACTCGAAACGCTCATGAACGATCCTCGCATGCCGGCCGCCGATAGCACGCATCAGCGCAAGGAGCGGGCCGCGCGCGCTGCCCTCGAGCACGTGCGCGAGGACATGATTCTCGGTGTCGGCACCGGTTCCACGGTCAACGTACTGATCGATCTGCTCGCCCCGCTCGCGGGTCGAGTGCGCCTGCGTGGAGCGATTTCGAGCTCGGAAGGCAGCAGTGCACGCCTGCGCTCGCACGGCATTCCGGTCCTGGACCTGAACGAGATCCGGGAGCTGCCGCTCTATATCGACGGTGCCGATGAGGCCACGCGCGGCCGCGAACTCATCAAGGGTGGCGGCGCGGCCCTGACGCGCGAGAAGATCGTGGCCGCGGCGGCCGGGCGCTTCATCTGCATCATCGACGACAGCAAGCTGGTGCGCACGCTCGGCCATTTCCCGCTGCCGGTGGAAGTGATACCCATGGCGCGCAATTACGTCGCCCGTTGTCTCACACGCCTGGGCGGCCGGCCTGTGTGGCGGCAGGACGTCATCACCGACAACGGCAATCACATTCTCGATGTGCACGACCTGTCGATCAGCGATCCGCGCGCGCTGGAAAGCAGCATCGACGAGATCGCCGGAGTGGTCACGGTGGGATTGTTCGCCCTGCGTCCCGCAGACCTGCTGATCATCGGTACGCCGGGAGGCATTGAGCAGATCTGAACGCGCGCAGCGCAGCTCAGGGCTTGTGGTCGAGAAACCCTGTGATGGCAGCCATGGTCGCCTGCGGCTGTTCTTCCATCAGCCAATGGCCGGAATCGGCAATCACCACGCCGGTCACGTTGCTGGCAACGTCGTGCGCAATATCGGCCATGCCCTTGCCCAGTGACTTGTCGGCGCCGATGGCCAGCACCGGCATGGTCAACTTGCCTTTGGCCAGGAAGGCCTTGTTGTCGATGGCGTCCTGGCTGAACGCGCCGAACTGGTTGAACGCATCATGGATCGCATGCGGGCGCGCATAGAGCGCCGCGTAGTGCGCTCGCGTGCTCTCGTCGATCGACTTGGGATGTGCCGACAGCTCGTTATAGAAGCGGTCGAGATAGATTCGCTCGCGGCCGGCCACCAGCCGCTCCTCGTCAGGACCGCGGAAATTGAAATGCCACAGCAAGGGGCTGCGGATGATGTTGTCCCAATCGCCGATTCCCGGCAGCGGTGCATCCATGACCACCCAGCGAGTCACGCGCTCGGGATATTGCGCCGCGAATGCATAGCCGACCATGTTGCCAATGTCGTGAGTCACCAGATCCGCACGCGCGATCTTCAGACTATCAAGCACTGCCGCCACATCGCCGGCCTGGGTTTTCTTGTCATAGCCGCCTTCCGGATGCGACGACAGGCCCATGCCACGCAGGTCGGGAACGATGATCGTGTGCCCGTGTAGCAGCTGTGCCGCCAAAGGCGCCCACATGTCACCGGTGTCGCCGAAGCCGTGCAGCAGAATGACCGCAGGACCATGGCCGCCCACACGCACATGAATGGTGGCATCGCCGGTCTTGATCTCGCGGCTGGTGAAGTCAGGCGGAAATGGCGTGACCCTGGCCGCTGCTGGCAGCGACCAGATCAACGCCATGAGCAGGGCCAGCAGATAACGAGTCATGGTAATTGGCTGGGGGACTAGGATTCGAACCTAGGTTAGCGGAGTCAGAGTCCGCGGTCCTACCACTAGACGATCCCCCAGCAGACGCTAGCGCTTGGAGTACTGTCCCGCGCGGCGAGCCTTGCGACGACCGACCTTCTTGCGTTCGACCTCGCGCGCATCACGGGTCACGAAGCCCGCCTGCCGCAAGGGCTTGCGCAGCGACTCATCATAAGTGATCAGCGCTCGCGCAATGCCGTGGCGGATGGCGCCGGCCTGGCCGGTGATGCCGCCGCCGGCGACCTTGATCGTGATGTCGAACGTCGAAGCCATCTGCACCAGCTCGAGCGGTTGCCGCACGATCATTCTGCCGGTCTGGCGGCCGAAGAATTCGTCGATCGGACGGTCGTTGATGGTGATCTGGCCCTTGCCGGGCTGCATGTGGACGCGCGCCGTGGCGCTCTTGCGCCGGCCGGTGCCGTAATTCGTGGATGCTGCCATGAGAGGTGTTTTAGTCCTTAAAGCTCTAGCGGTTTGGGCTGCTGCGCACTGTGCGGATGCTTGTCGCCTGCGAACACGTGCAGCTTGCGGAACATCTGCCGGCCGAGCGTGGTCTTGGGCAGCATGCCTTTGATGGCGAACTGGATGGCGCGCTCCGGGTGCTCCTTGAGCAGCTTGCCGAGCGCGATCGACTTCAGGCCGCCCATGCGGCCGGTGTGGTGGTGGTACATCTTGTCGTCGAGCTTATTGCCCGTGACCGCGATCTTTTCCGCGTGCAGCACCACGATGTGATCGCCCATGTCCACGTGCGGGCTGTAGTCGGCCTTGTGCTTGCCCTTGAGCCGCAAGGCAATCCGTGAGCACAGACGTCCCAGAGTTTTGCCAGTGGCATCAATGACATACCAATCGCCGCGGACGGTCGCCGGTCGGGCGAATTCAGTCTTCATCTCATAGATCCTGTAGTCCGCGTGCCGCCGACTATCTGGGAAAATGGGCGCGGGAGTCTACCTAAGGAGCAGCCGCTTTGCAAAATGGCCGGGGCCGCCACCGCACCACCGCCGGTGCCCCTGTCGCATGACATATAATGTATCCCATGCAGGCCAGCGAAGTTCTCGATTCGATGCTCACTGTCGCAGACCAGACCCTGCGCACCCTGTTTGCTCCTGCCCGCAGCGCCCGAACCCCCGATCTGCCCGCCGACACCGGCACGCTCACCGCCGGCGAAAAACGCCACGCGGCCGGCCTGATGCGGGTCAACCATGCCGGGGAGATCGCCGCCCAGGGGCTGTACCGCGGCCAGGCTGCTTTTTCACGCTCGCCGGCCACGCGCGAATTCCTCGAACGCGCGGCCAACGAGGAGTCCGACCATCTGGCCTGGTGCGAGTCGCGCCTGACCGAACTGGGCTCACGGCCGAGCTGGCTGAACCCGTTCTGGTACCTGGGATCGTTCGGCCTGGGCGCCGCCGCCGCCATGCTCGGGGATGCGCTGAGTCTGGGCTTTGTGACCGAGACCGAAGCGCAGGTCGAAGGCCACCTGGCCAGCCATCTGGATAAACTGCCGCCCGCGGATATACGCAGCCGCAGGATAGTCGAACTCATGAAATCCGAAGAATCCGGCCATGGTCAGGCGGCGCGCGCGCACGGCGCCGCTGAGCTGCCGCCGCCGCTTCCGGCGCTGATGCGCCACGCCGCTCGCGTCATGACGGGGACCGCCTACTGGCTCTAAAGAG
>Ga0208849_1001790_pt1 | contig 13422 bp, 10 predicted proteins | sample NGESurdeep072012_10_FD_184470 | JGI IMG/M metagenome (GOLD analysis project Ga0208849, IMG submission 184470) | Arctic peat soil microbial communities from Barrow, Alaska - NGEE Surface sample 53-3 deep-072012 (SPAdes) | ecosystem: Environmental > Terrestrial > Soil > Wetlands > Peat ...
AGCATGGACCAAAATTCGAGCCGCTGCCGAGCCGGGCAGGGCCGAAAACCCGGACCGGACGATTTCCTAAAATTTTCGTAAGTCGGTGGCCGGTAACGATTTCGCAAGCAATGAAAGTTACCAAATGGTCAACCTCTATGGGAGATTTGAACGTGAACGAAGACAACGCCGAGCAAATTAGCGGTGAATCCGGTTCCGTCAGCGCGGGGCCGATCGTTCCCAATTCATCGGATGCGCAGTTCGAGCCGGTGGCGGCGGCGCAGGAATCGGTGCCCGAAATCAGCCGCGTTGAATCTCCCGACCTGGTGCCCGAGCAGGCTGCCGCCGGCGAAACCGCCAGGGTGGACGCGCCCAAAGTTGACGCCGCCAAAGCCGAGGCCTCCAGGGCAGAGGCGCCGCGTATCCCCGGCAAGATCATGATCATGTCGTCGGGCGAGCGCGCCTGGGACAGCAACGGCGTCGGTCCGGAAGCGGACTCCGAGCAGGCTTCCGGCATGTTCAGCAAGCGCCGGCTCGCCGCATTGGCGGCCGTGGTGGCGCTGGCGATGGTGGCAGGCGCGCTCGGTGGCGCGTTGGCGACCGCGGGCCTCGGCCATTTTTCCGGCGGTGACGCAGCGGCGACCGGCAACCAGGCGCTCGAAGCCTCGGTGACACGGATCGATTCCGACGTCCAGGCGCTCAGGGTCAGCGTCGACCACACCTCCAGGCTCGGCATGGTCCAGTTCAACAAGACCAGCGAGCGCCTCGACAAGGTCGAGAAGGCGCAAGCCGAGCCCGCCGCCAAGCTCGCCAGGCTCAGCGAGGCGGTGGAAAAACTCCACGCCACGCCGCCTGCGCCGGTTCCCGTCGCCGCCGCGGCGCCGGCCGCGGCCAGGGACGTCACCGGTTCGATCTCGGCCCCGACGGCCGCTGCGCCCAAGGTCGAACTGGCGAGGTTGCCGACGGTGGAAGGCTGGTTGCTGCGTGACGTCGCCAATGGCGGCGCCTTGATCGAAGGACGGCAGGGCATCTTCGAGGTCTATGCCGGCGATCCCGTGCCGGGCCTCGGCCGGATCGATGCTATCAGGCGCCAGGACGGCCGCTGGGTGGTGGTGACCAGCAGGGGTCTGATCGTCGCGCGCTGAGTAATCATCGCTTCACCGCGACGTGAAGCGATGGCGCCGCCAGATTCCGATCGCGGCGCGACAGGCCGTCAGCTTTTCGGCTATTTTCTGAAATAGAAACCGCTCCGCGGTGTTCGTCAGGACATGTTCGTCAAGAATTTGGGCCGTACCTTGCGATTTTTCGTCACCGTTTGCGCGTTCGCTTGCATCGCTATGCCCACCGGCCCTGCGCAAAGCGCTGTGGCGCTGGAGCGCGGCGCTGCGATCACCGATCCGCTCGCCTTGCGCGAACTCGATCGCGGATCATTTGGTCTTGCCCGGGTCATGATGCCTGCAAGATCGGCTGACGCGCCACTGGCCAACGGCCAGTTGTTTGCGCTGCCGTCGCTGGCTCCGGTCCGCAAGGCGCTCGACGAGGAGTTCGATCGATACATCGTCAGGCACAAAGCCGATCTGCCCAACGAAACCATCGGCGTTGGAAATTCCTATGCCTTTCAGCTGTTCGATCGCGCGCTGCTTTATTCTTCCAATTCACGCTTCGTGCTGGCGGGCATCGTCAACCGGATGGACCGCGGCTATCTCGATCAAGCCAATTGCGGCGAGATCCGGCTGATCTATCGTCTGACCCGGACCGATGTGCCCAAGACCGATGAACCCAAGGCCGGCGATGCCGCGATCTCGCCGCGGCTGCCGATGACGCTGAATGTCGTGCTGAAGGCCAAGAGCGATCACGCGGTCGACGGCGGTGGTGCCGCGATCACCTGCGCGGAGATCGCGCGTCGCTGGCTGGCCGCGGGCGATTCTCCGCTGACCGGCGCGGCGCTTGCGGAAAAATTGACGGCAAAGGACGGCCCGCTGGATCTGGTGCGGCCTGAAAGCCTCTACCGCATCGAAACCAATCTTCAGATCGCGCATGCGCCGAAATCGGCGGTGCGCGACTTTCGCACCGACTATCTTCTGAAGGTGTTTGACTACAACACCCAGTCCCGAACCTTCGAGCAGGCGCCGCTCGAGAACCAGATCGATCGCGCGCGGATTATGGCGGATGACAAGCTGAAGCGCGAGTTTCGGGCCTGGCTGCTGATGCCTGCGCATTTCAGTGAGCTCGATCGCGGCACGGTTCTGATCCCGAAGAAATTTCTCGCCACCGGCGCCGTCGCCGCGACCCCGGTCGGATTTGCGCCGTCGAACTTGCAACCGGCCTTCGGGCTGGTGCAGGACGAGCACGCCACGGCCGATCCGGTATTCACCGAAACCGACGTGGTCGCGGCCTTGAAGCAGGCCGCCGGGCGGGGCATCAGTCTGCAGAACATCCGTTCGGTCGCGGGCTTTGAGCGCCGGCTCAACGACATCACCTGCGCAGGCTGCCATCAAACCCGCGGCATCGGCGGCTTTCATTTCCCCGGCGTCGACTGGATGGCGGCCAGACCCGACAATTCGACGGTGGTGCCGGGCTCGCCGCATTTCTTCGGCGACCAGGTCAGGCGCCGCGATATCCTGGCCGCGCTGCGCGATGGCCGGCCTCCGGATTACTCGCGCGGCTTCGCCAGCCGCCCGCAATTGCGCGGCAGCACGGAACTCGCGGGGACCGAATATGACGACGGCTGGGGCGCGCATTGCTATCTGGCAAAGCCCGATACCGCCGACAATGACCGGAGCTTCCGGTCGTGGACCTGCGCCGCGGGTCTCGCGTGCCAGGCCGTCGGCAATGCCTCGCGCATGGGGATGTGTTTTGTCAGGAGCCGCTAGGGAAGCCTCGTGTCCCGGACGCGGTGCAACGCTGCTTCAGCGCTGCGCCGCAGAGCCGGGACCCACTTTCTTCTGCACCCGTGGACCCCGGATCAGCAGCGCACCACGCCGCAAGGGCGGCGCGTTGCGCAGCATCCGGGGCACGACGTCGATCGGATCGCCGCGCGTCAAGCTATCGCTGGAGTATGCATTCGCCAGATTGACAGTAGGCTTACCAATCGTGTTTCCTGTTTCGGCAACCGCCTCATAATGCGGGCCGGAAGGAAACATGGACGACATCATCATCGTCGGGGCCGGCATCGGCGGCTTGGCCCTCGCCCTGGCGCTGCACGCTGCCGGGATTCCCTGCCGGATATTCGAGTCGGCGGCCGAAATCAGGCCGATCGGCGTCGGCATCAATCTGCTCCCGCACGCCACCAGGGAGCTGGCCTCGCTCGGTCTAGAAGCGGAGCTGACAAAAATCGCGATCGCCACTGCGGATGCGACCTTCTTCAATCGCTTCGGCCAGTTGATTTACCAGGAGCCGCTCGGCCGCGCGGCCGGCTATGAGCATCCGCAATTCTCCATCCATCGCGGCGACCTGCAGCTGGTCCTGCTCGATGCGTTTCTGGCGCGCGCCGGACGTGACCGGCTGCACACCAGCCATCATTGCATCGGCGTCGAACAGGACCAATCCGGCGTTAGCGTCCATTTCTCCGATGCGCCCGGAGGCGCCGACCGTGGCAGCATCCGCGGCCGCGTCGCGATCGCCTGCGACGGCATCAACTCCGCGGTCCGCAAGCAGTTTTTTCCGGGCGAGGGCGAACCGCGCTATTCCGGCGTCAACATGTGGCGCGGCGTGACGCGGTGGAAGCCGATGCTGTCGGGCGCCAGCATGGTGCGGGCGGGATGGCTGTCGCACGGCAAGATGGTGATCTATCCGATCCGTCACGCCTCCGAGGCGGACGGGCTGCAGCTGATCAACTGGGTGGCCGAAATCGAGACCCCGGTCTATCGCAAGCGCGACTGGAACCGGCCCGGCTCGATCGACGATTTCATCGGCGCGTTCGCCGACTGGCATTTTGACTGGCTTGATGTCCCCTCGTTCATTCGCGCCGCCGATCGTGTGCTGGAATTTCCGATGGTCGATCAGGATCCGCTGCCGCGCTGGAGCTTTGGCCGGATCACGCTGCTCGGCGACGCCGCGCATCCGATGGTGCCGCGCGGCTCCAACGGCGCCGGCCAGGCCATCCTGGATGCGCGGGCGCTGACCTCGGCGCTGCTCGAAAACGGCGACGCCGTTGCCGCCCTCGCCGCCTATCAGAAGCAACGCCTCGAAGCCACCACCCGGATCGTCCTGACCAACCGCACCAATCCGCCCGACGCGATCCTGCGCGAGGTGTTCGAGCGCACCCACGATAAGCCTTTCGGTGCGATCGAGGACGTCATCAGCCGCGACGAACTGGTCGCGCTGTCCGAAGGCTACAAGCGGATCGCCGGCTATTCGAAGGAGGCGTTGCGCGGGTAGGGCAGCGGAAATCTCGCCGCGCGGCGGCGTTTCGCGCTAGAACAAGGCCGAAAATATTGCGACCGTCATTGCAACCCGTTGGCTCGCAATGACGAACAATGATTTCAGGGGGGAAGAAATAATGACGAACACTGAGGTCGACGTCGTCGAGTTCATTGATGCGCAGCCGGTCGGCGGGTTTCAGCTTCGATTGCTGCTGACCTGCGCGGCGGTGCTGTTTCTCGACGGTTTCGATACCCAGGCCATCGGCTTTGTCGCGCCGTCGCTGGCGAAGGAATGGGGCCTCACCAAGGCCGCCCTTGGCCCGGTGTTCGGCGCCGGCCTGTTCGGACTGATGATCGGCGCGCTGCTGTTCGGGCCGCTCGCCGACCGCATCGGGCGCAGGAAGATCATCATTTTCTCGACCCTGGCGTTCGGCATCGGCACCCTGATCACCGCATTGGTCCAGGACGTCAACGCGCTGCTGGCGATCCGGTTTCTGACCGGGCTCGGGCTCGGCGGCGCGATGCCCAATGCCGTCGCGATGACCTCCGAATTCAATCCGCGTCGCCGCCGCGCCACCATGGTGATGATCATGTTCTGCGGCTTCTCGGTCGGGGCAGCACTCGGCGGCTTTCTCGCCGCGGCGTTGATCCCGCATTTCGGCTGGCGCTCGGTATTCGTGGTCGGCGGCGTCGCGCCACTGCTGCTGGTCCCGATCCTGGTGCTTCGGCTGCCGGAATCGGTGCGCTTCCTGGTGCTCACCGGGCGCGCGCCGCAGCGGGTCGCGGAACTGCTCGGATTGATCGGCCCGAAGGCAGGTTTTAGCGCGGCGACGCGGTTCGTCGTGCATGAGCCGGTATTGGCCGGGATTCCGGTACTGCATCTGTTCAGGAGCGGAAGAACCCTGGCCACGCTGTTGCTGTGGGTGGTGTTCTTCATGAGCCTGCTCGACATTTATTTCCTGGCGAACTGGCTGCCCACGGTGCTCAACGACCTCGGCGCCTCGATATCGGCGGCGGCACTGATCGGCTCGATGCTGCAGATCGGCGGCATCGTCGGGACCTTCGCGCTCGGCAGCGTCATCGATCGGTTCTCGTTTCGCGCGCTGGCCTTGGTGTATTTCGTCGCGGTGTTAGCGGTCGCGGCGATCGGCCAGGTTGGACATTCCGCCATTCTCGTCACAATGGCGATCTTCGTCGCCGGATTCTGCGTCGTCGGCGGCCAGATCGCAGCCAACGCGCTGGCCGCCGGATACTATCCGACCGCGGTGAGGGCCACCGGGGTCGGCTGGGCGCTCGGGATCGGCCGGGCCGGCTCGATTGTTGGGCCTTTGGTCGGCGGCGCACTGCTGAGCATGAAATGGAGTCCGGCAGAGGTCTTCATGGCGGCCGCGGGCGCTGCGCTGTGCGCGGCGCTGGCGGCTTTTTTCCTCGGCCGGCGCGCGGGCATGCGCGGCAGCGCCAAGGATGTCGCAGCCCAGCCGGCACCGTTCGAGGCGGCTTTGCGTCCGTCGACGACGGCTGGAATGTAGGCTAGTTTATCAGGGGGATAGCAACCCGGCGAAGTCGACGCCAACGATGGGGGCTTGCGGTGACCGACGCGGACCAGGACGACAAGACGCGCAATCGCGAGATCGCCGGGAACGAAGCCGAGCGGCAAACCGTCGGCGACATCCGCGTCAGCGCATGGACGATCGCAGCCGCCGCCGTCGTCATCGGCCTCGTCGCCATCGGCTGGGTGTTGATCCACAACAATTAGACGTCTATCGGCGCGAGTCGTTCTTTCTTCACCTCTCCCTTTGGGAGAGGTCGCGCGCATCTTGCGCGCGGGTGAGGGGTTACAATCTAACGAGAGGCCGTAACCCCTCACCCCAACCCTCTCCCAAAGGGAGAGGGAGCGCGTTTCCGTTGCCGCGCCGTCGAAGCAATACTCGATTCTTTAGCGCTTTCACGCCACCGCGCCGGAACTCCTTAGCTGCGCGATCGCGGCATCGTCGTAGCCGGCCTCGCGCAACACCTCGTCGCTGTGCTCGCCGATCCCGGGCGGATGCCGCGGTTGGGTCTTGGTGCTGCCGTCGATCCAGATCGGGCTGTTGATGGTCAGCATGGTGTCGCCCTGAAATGGCACCAGCACGTCGTTTTCCAGCATCTGGCGGTCGCCGGGAATGTCGTCGAGGATGCCGACCACGCCGAACACCAGGCCGTTGCCGTCAAGAACTTTGCGCCATTCGGCGAGGTCCTTGCCGGCAAAGATCTGGTCGAAGATCTTGATCAGTTCCAGCGACCGGGCGTGGCGGTCGGCCTTGGTGGCGAATCGGGCATCGGTGATGAAATCCTCGCGCTCCAGGCAGCGGGCCAGGGTCGGCCATTGCCGCTCCTCGTTGAGCAGCGACAGGATCAGCCAGCGCCCGTCGCGGCATCGATAGTGATTGGTCACCGCGTTCAGCGCCCGTTCGCGCGGACGCCGCTCGCTGAATTTGGCGCCGCATAATTTGGCCTGGGCCAGCACCCCGTTGGCCCAGATGCCGTTGGCCATCAGGTTGGAGCTGACATGCGAGCCCTTGCCGGTGCGCTCACGCTTGTAGAGCGCGGTGACGATCGCGCCATACAGCGCCATCGCGCAGGGATGGTCGCCCATGCCGGCGACCGAGCGGGCCGGCGTGGCGCCCAAATCGGCGCGTACCAGATCCATCAGCCCCGAGCGCGCCCAATAGGCATTGCTGTCAAATCCGGGCTTGTTGGCCTCCTCGCCCTTTTCGCCGTAGCCGGTGAACGACGCATAGATCAGCCGTTCATTGAGCGGGGCCAGTTCGGCGTAGGTCATGCCGAGCCGGCCGCGCACCGCGGGCGGAAAATTGGTGATGAAGACATCGGCCTCGGCGACCAGGCGATACAGCACCGCCTGGCCCTCCGGCTTGCTGAGGTCGAGCGCCAGGCTGCGCTTGTTGCGGGACTCCAGCATCCACGCGAAATTGTGCGCGCTGTGCGGATATCCCGGCAGGTTCGGCAGGTTGCGATAGGGATCGCCCGATCCGGGCGGTTCGATCTTGATCACTTCGGCGCCGAAATCCGACAGCACGGTGGCGGCCGCGGGAGCAGCGATGAAACTCGCGCAGTCCAGAACCTTGAGGCCTTCGAAGATGCCGTCGTGCATGAGGTCGCTCCCGTGACGCTTGTTGGTCTTATTCCGCCTGATGGAATCGCCGTTCACCGCGATCGGCAGATGCCGGGCGCATTTGACCGATGTTGGTGAGCTGACGCAACGGGGCTATCTTACCTTCCAGGGGTGGGTAAGGTCTGCTCACTCGCCACCCGATAGCAGCGCGGCATTACCGCCCGCGGCGGCCGTATTGATCGTCACGGTCTGTTCGGCCGCGAACCGCGCCAAATAATGCGGGCCGCCGGCCTTGGGACCGGTGCCCGACAGGCCGACGCCGCCGAACGGCTGCACCCCGACCACCGCGCCGATCATGTTGCGGTTGACATAGACGTTGCCGGTCGCCAAGCGATCGGTGACCTGCTCCATGGTATCGTCGATGCGCGAGTGAATGCCTAGCGTCAGCCCGTAGCCTGAAACTTCGATCGATTGCAGCACGCGCTCAAATTCGTCGGCGCGATAGCGCACCACATGCAGGACCGGGCCGAACACCTCCTCGGTCAGTTGACCGGCATCGGACAATTCGAAGATATGCGGGGCGACATAATTGCCGGCGGGCGCTGTGCCGGCGAAATGCACGCGCGCCTGCTGTTTCATGCGCGCGATGTGGGCGTCCAGTCGCTGTTTTGCCTCGGCATCGATCACCGGCCCGATCTGGACCGCGGGATCGCTGGGGTCGCCGATTGCAAGCTCGCGAGCGGCGCCCGATATCATCTCGATCATGCGATCGGCGACGTCGTCCTGCACGAACAATAGCCGCAGCGCCGAGCAGCGCTGGCCGGCCGAGCGGAACGCCGAGGTCACGACGTCGTCGGCGACTTGCTCGGGCAACGCGGTGGCATCGACGATCATGGCGTTGATGCCGCCGGTTTCCGCGATCAGCGGCACGATCGGACCGTCCTTGGCGGCGAGCGCGCGATTGATCGATCGCGCCACCTCGGTCGAGCCGGTGAACACGACGCCGGCCACATCAGGATGCGCCACCAGCGCCGCGCCGGTGCGACTGCCGCCTTGCACCAGATGCAGCGCCGACAGCGGCATGCCGGCCTCGTGCAGCAACCGGACGGCGTCTGCCGCGATCAACGGCGTCTGTTCGGCCGGTTTTGCCACCACCGCGTTGCCCGCCACCAGCGCTGCCGTGATCTGGCCCAGAAATATCGCCAGCGGAAAATTCCACGGCGAGATCGCGATAAACACGCCACGGCCGCGCCAGCGCAGCACATTGCTCTCGCCGGTTGGGCCCGGTATCGTTGTGTCCTCGCCGAACAGTCTTCGGCCCTCCGCGGCATAGTAGCGGCAGAAATCGACGGCTTCGCGGACCTCCGAGAGCGCATCGTCGAGCGTCTTGCCGCCTTCGCGCTGCAACAGCGCGATGAATTGCGCCGCGCGCTGTTCCAGCAGGTCGGCCGCCTGCTCCAGGACTCTTGCGCGCGCAGAAACCGGCGTGCGGCTCCATGATGTGAAGCCCGCACGGGCTGCCATGACGGCTTCGCTTGCGGCCTGTGGATCGGCCTCAACGATGTCGTCGACACCCGGCTTGCTCGCCGCAACCGCCGACACCAGGCAGCTCAACGCCGCGCGCTCGCCGAATTCGACACCGCGCGAATTCTGGCGCTGCGGCTGGTAGAGGTCGCGCGGCAGGCGGATATTGGGATGCCGCGCGTTGCCGGCGGCGCCGATGATGTCGGCGGGGCGCCGCAGCAGCGTCGCGACCGGCACCGAAGCATCGGCAGCGACCGCCACGAAGGACGAATTGGCGCCGTTCTCCAGCAGGCGTCGCACCAGATAGGCCAGCAGATCGCGATGGCTGCCGACCGGCGCATAGGTCCGGCAGGCGAGTTCGGGACGATCCTCGCGCAATTGCGCGTACAGCGCCTCGCCCATGCCGTGCAGCCGCTGAAATTCGAATCCGCTTTCGCCGTTCGCCAGTTCGAGAATGGTCGCGACCGTCAGCGCGTTGTGGGTGGCAAATTGCGGGAACAGCCGGGGCCGCAGCGCCAACAGTTCTTGCGCGCAGGTGATGTAGTTCAGGTCGGTCATCGCCTTGCGGGTAAACACCGGATAGTCGTCAAGGCCGCGCTCCTGCGCGCGCTTGATCTCGGTGTCCCAATAGGCGCCCTTGACCAACCGCACCATCATCCGCCGGTTCAGCGCTTTTGCGAGCGCGTCGGCGTAGTCAATTACCGCCTCGGCGCGCTTCTGGTAGGCTTGGATCGCCAGACCGAAGCCGTCCCAGCCGGCCAGCGAAGGGTCACCGAACGCGGCGGCGATGACGTCGAGCGACAATTCCAGCCGGTCCGCTTCCTCGGCATCGACGGTGAAATTCAGATCGAAGGCCCGGGCCCGGCGCGCCAGATCGATCAGCCGCGGCACCAGTTCCACCATCACCCGCCGCTGGCTTAACGCCTCGAAGCGCGGATGCAGGGCCGAAAGCTTGACCGAGATGCCGGGACGGTCGGGCAGCGGCCGATGCTCGGCGGCGCGGCCGATGGCCTCGATCGCGCTGGCATAGGCATTGAAATAGCGCTCCGCGTCGGCGGCGGTGCGCGCGCCCTCGCCGAGCATGTCGAAGGAATAGCGCGAGGCACGCGCCGAATCCGGTTGCGTCCGCGCCAGTGCGGCTTCGATGGTCTCGCCCAGCACAAAATGGCTGCCCATCAGCCGCATCGCCTGCCGCGTGGCGGCGCGCACCGCGGGAACGCCAAGGCGTTTTGCCAACCGTCCGATGGTGCCTTGCGAGGTTTCGCCAGGCACAATCACCCGCGCCGACATCCCGAGCGCCCATGCCGACGCATTGACCAGGAACGCGCTGGATTTGGTCTCGTGGTGGACGAAGTCGCCCTGGCCGAGTTTGTCCTCGATGAACTGGTCGGCGGTGCGGGCGTCGGGCACCCGCAGCAGCGCTTCTGCGAGCACCATCAGCGCGAGGCCCTCCTTGGTGGAGAGCGCGAACTCGCGCAGCATGTCCTCGACGCCGCCGAGCCGGTCGTCATGGCTGCGAATCGCCTCGATCAGGCGCGTCGCGGTGCGGTCGATCGCGGCCTCCTGCGCGACGCTCAAGCCGGCGGTTTCGAGCAGTCGCGCGGCCATGGCGGCGTCATCCGGCGCATAAGGCGCGGTGAACGGTGGCAGCGGTGAGGGATCGGACGTCATCGCGGATCTCTGATTCCCGTGTGCCATCATGCAGCGGGTATTGGCATCGTCAAACCGCTGCGATAATTTTCGCTGGTTGGGCTGACTTGATGTGGTGACTGATGGGATCGAACGACAGGCGGCAACGATTCGATCTGCCGGCCAAAACCTCGGGCTTTTGCGGTCTTGCCGTAGCCTTGGCGGGATCGGTCCTGGTCGCTGCCCCGGTGCCGGCGCGAGCGACCGAACTGAGCGCGCCGCAGGCGGCGCTGTACCGCACGGTGTCGATTTTTCCGCCTTCGGCGAAATCCATGACGGTGTGCTACGGCTTTGTCTGCCGGCGCCACGAGATGCTCGATTTCACGATCGGCGACCGCAGCGCCCTGACGCGGATCCTGGCGGCGGGCCGCGCATCGGCCGCGGCCGAACGGGCGGCGGTGCAGAAAGCTGTGATCTGGTTCGATCGCCGCATGGGGCCGGTGATCGGAACCGACAAGCGCGTCGCCAGGGCGGATATCCGCGCCCTCGACGCCAGCCATAATTTCGATTGCTGGGACACCACGCGCAATACCACCAGCTTGCTGCTGGTGCTGCAGCAAAGGGGCCTGTTGAAATATCATGTGGTGGGCGACCCGCATTACCGCGGCAATGCGCTGGTGCTGCAACTGCCGCACAACACCGCGGTGCTGGTGGAGCGCGCGACCAAGGTCGAGTGGGTGGTGGATATGTGGCCGCGCGGCTATGCGCAGCCGCCGGATGTCATGACGCTCGAAAAATGGGTCGAAGAAGATTGAGCGGTCGAACCAGCGCATTCTGCACCGATTCGAATGCCTGCAAGAGCGGTGCTCGCTCCTGCGTCATGCACTCTGCTTTTTGAGATGTTCCTGGAAGCCCCACTCCCGGATTGGGTCCGAGAGTGCGCTGTTGCGGACCGCGTCCCGAGCGTTAAACCTTGAGGTTCTCGGCTGAGGTCTTGCCGCGATTGGCAACTTCTTCGTATTCGACCGTCTGTCCTTCGTTGAGCGAGGAAAGGCCAGCTTTCTCGACCGCCGAAATATGAACGAAAACGTCTTTGCCGCCACTTGAAGGCTGGATGAATCCAAAACCCTTGGTCGCGTTGAACCACTTCACAGTACCTTTAGCCATCACGTCGTCTCCGCGGGATCAAAAAACGATAACGAACTGCCGGTCCCCGCAAACCGGCATGTCCGACATGCGCAGGATACGCGGTATAGGGCCAGCTTGATAGCTTAAACGACATCCGGATTTTGGCGGAAAACGATCATTATCGCGACACATTCACGCTTTTTGGCTGTTTATCGCCGATTTGACGCGGCCAAGCCCCGCAAAACCGGCCTGAGTTCCAGTTTTATTAAATCCGCGAACCTCCGATGCCCCCTGCCGCCGGTACGCCCGCGAGGCTCGGTGTCGATCAAATTTCAGCCCATCTGCCCGGATCGCGTCATGCTGGCTCTGCCAAAACAAAAACCCCGGCCGCATCAGGCGGCCGGGGATTTTCGAATGAAAGAACCGAAGTTCGATCAATATTCGCAACCGTTGACGGTGCGCAGGCGATAGCCGTACGGGGTCGGCACGCGGCGGACCACGTAGCATCCGCTGTCGCCATAGCCGCCGCCGATGTAGCCGATACCGAAGCCATGGCCGAAATGATGGTAGCCACCCCAGCCGCCGCCCCATCCCCACGGCTTCGCCGACGCAGCGGTGGGAGCAAGCGCCATCGCGCCGAGAGCAGCTGCGGCAACAAGTCCAAGCGTCAGTTTGCGTAACATGGTCGTTCTCCTCGAATGATGCGCACGCGGCGCGGGTTGCAGTTGTCAGTTTCACCCATCGCCTATCAGTCGCATCGTTCATGAACGGGGTTCGAGAAAATGGCCGGTGGTTCAAGGACAATTTTCTGAACGCTTGTTCAGATGTGCGAAACGGATGCGAGGTCATCGTGCCCGGGATGAAGCGCGGCGCACCGGAGTTGCGGCGTGGTGCGCTGCCGACCGGGGCCCATCGCTGAATGTCCGGGACACGGCATGACGTCGCGCTTGCGCTACGCCGTGGCAACATCCACATCGTCAACCAGCGCCGACAGCGTCTTCGCATTGGTGACGATGCGCACCATCATCGGCTCGGTGCGTCCGCGGATCGCGACTTCCTGTTCGGGCAAATCGTCGGCCGCAAGGCCGGCGGTAAGGCGAACCTCCTCCGACAGGATCGCTTCGCAGCCGAGGCTCTTGGTCATGTCCTGCAGCCGTGCGGCGACATTGACGGCGTCACCGAGCGCGGTGAACACCATGTGGTCGCGGTAACCGATGTCGCCGATGATCACTTCGCCGCCATGAATGCCGATGCCGAAACGGATCGGCTCATTGAGATCATGGCTGAGAAACCGATTGAGCTCCTCGACATTGGCGGCAATCATGGCCACCGCCCTGAGCGCCTGGCGGCAGGCGGTTTGCGGGTCGGCCTCGAGTCCGAACAGCGCCAATTGTCCGTCGCCGACGAACTGGTTGGGCCGTCCGCCGCATGCGATCACCGCCTGCGACACCGCGGTGAGGAAGCGGTTGACGATGAATACGGTATCGAACGGCAATCGCTGCTCGGCGAGTCTGGTCGAGCCGCGCATGTCCACGAACATGCTGACCAGATAGCGCTCCTGGCCGATGCGGTGCGGATGCGAGGCGTGCGCATTGGCCGACGTCGCCTGCGGCATGAAGAGCTGGAAGAACGACAGGTCGTCGGTGGGCCGCAACTGGCAGGCAAGCCGGATCGACGGGTCGGTCG
>Ga0208849_1001791_pt1 | contig 13420 bp, 11 predicted proteins | sample NGESurdeep072012_10_FD_184470 | JGI IMG/M metagenome (GOLD analysis project Ga0208849, IMG submission 184470) | Arctic peat soil microbial communities from Barrow, Alaska - NGEE Surface sample 53-3 deep-072012 (SPAdes) | ecosystem: Environmental > Terrestrial > Soil > Wetlands > Peat ...
CGTCGTCCATCCGCCACGGATAGCGGCTGATGTCCTTGTGGGTGTTGTCGCCGACTGTAGCCGTTGCAGGATTCCGGTTTCAGCGCGAGGCCGGCGTCGAGCTTTTCGAGCCAGCCGGACTGTCCCGGCGTGAAGATCATATGCGCGAACAGCCGCCGCGAGCCGGCCTCGTCGTTGACCTTCTTGCGTGCGTCGGCCGTCTGCTCGCTGGTCAGGAACCAGTCCTGTTCGATGTCGGAAGGTGCCGAGGAGATCAGCGTGATCTTGCTGTCGCTGTCGAGAACATCTCTTTCCTGTCGTTGTTGAATTTGAGATCCTCGATGGTATGCTCGTGGTCGTTCAATTCGTTGTTCCAGCCGGCCATGCCGACCGCCTTGCGCATGTCGACGAAGCTGGCGTCGCGGCTGCGCGACCAAAAAATCCCGAGTGAGTTGTCGGAATGCCGGCGCGCCGTTCGTCCTGTGGCTAATCGCAACGAAGGAATCTAGCGCATGTCCAAGATCTCGCCCTGCCTGTGGTTCGACGGCGAAGCCGAGGAGGCCGCCAACTTCTACGTCTCGCTGCTGCCGGATTCGCGAATCGAGCGAATCCAGCGCAATCCGGTCGACAGTCCCGCCGGAAAGGCCGGCTCGGTGCTGGTGGTGCAGTTCACCCTGGCCGGCCAGGATTACATGGCGCTGAACGGCGGCACGCGGTTCGAATACACCCCTGCGATCTCGTTCAAGATCGATTGCGCCGATCAGGCCGAGGTCGACCTTCTCTGGACGGGCTGTCCTCCAACGGCGGATCGGTCGAGCGATGCGGCTGGCTCAGGGATCGCTTTGGGGTGTCCTGGCAGGTCGTGCCGTCGCTGCTGCCGCAATTGCTCGGCGGCGCCGATCGCGCCGGCGCCGAGCGCGCGATGCGGGCGATGATGCAGATGGTCAAGCTCGACATCGCCACGCTTCAAAAGGCCTATGACGGCGGCTGAACCCGGCTGCTGGACGAGGGTTAGCGCTCAAGCCTTGTCGCCGGGCCAGACCGCACCCGACAGCATCGCCACGGCGCAGATCGCCGCGTACATCACCAGCGAGGCCGCGACCATGGACGCCAGCATGGTAATGCCGCCGCCGAAATAGCCGACCGCGATCCAGCCGAAGCCGGCGGCGAACAGCAGGCGGGCGGCGACGGCGACGAACGGCCAGAACACATGCCCGGCGCCTTGCGCGGCAAACGCGATCACGAAACCGAATCCGAGTGCGCTGTAGGCGGGGGCCACGATGCGTAGATAACTCGCCCCCGTCCGCAGCACCTCGGGATCGTGGCTGAACAGGCCGAGCCACAGCATCGGAAACCCCGCGACTACGAGGCCGATGGACCCGGTTAGCGCCAATCCGACGCCGCTGCTGATCCACGCGATCCGTCTGGCGCGCGCGACCTGACCGGCGCCGATGTTGACGCCGACCATGGTCAGCACCGCGGTGGAGAGGCCGAACAGGATCGGGATCATCACATAGTCGAGCCGCGAGGCGATGCCATAGGCTGCCAGCGCCTTGATGCCGAACAATCCGACCGCGCCGGTCACCAGGATTACCGTCAAATTGGTAAGCACCGTATTGACGGCGGTGGGGATGCCGACTTTGAGAATATCCGCAAACAGCCGGCGCTGCAGCGGAACCACCGTGACTCTCAGGCCGGCACGTCCCGACGCCATGTAGCGCAGCAGCACCAGCATCGCCGCGCCATAATACACCGCGAACGCAATTCCGGCGCCGCCGATGCCCATTGCGGGAATCGGGCCGAAACCGAAGATCAGGGCCGGTGATGTCGGAATCAACACCATGGCGCCCACCAGCGTCACCAGGGCCGGGACCTTGACGTTGCCCGAGCCGCGCAACGCCGCGGCCTGCAGGTTGACGATCCAGACCGGGATCGCGCCGGCGAACAGGTAATTGGAGTATTTCAGCGCGGCATCGAGCGCCTCGCTGCGGCCGCCGAGCGCCCGGTACAGCGCCGGGCCGCCGCGGATCGTGCCCAGCGAAAACACCGCGCCGAAGATGACGGCGAGGACCACCGCATGGAACAGCAGCGCATCGGCGTCGTCCCTGCGGCCGGCGCCGACCGCGCGCGCCACTGACGAGGCCACCCCGCTGCCGACGCCGCCGTTCGACATCATCGTCATCAGCATGAACACCGGGAACACCATCGCGACGCCGGCCAGCGCATCGGTGCCGAGGAAGCCGACATAGTAGGCCTCCGCGATATTGACGGCGGTCTGCGCCAGCAGCACCATCATGGTCGGCAATGCCAGTTTCAACAGGGTCGAAAGAATCGGGCCGGTCAGCATCGCCGCGCGGGCGCCGCCGCTGCGCATTTCGGCGGCCTTGCGGCTGGTTTCCGCAACAACCGCATCGCCGGGCAGCGCGTCCGGGTCGACGATGGTAAACGGCGCGGCGGCTCGTTCCAGTTTCATGGTCGCGTCCTGTCGTCGTAAGTCGCCGGAAAGCAGGTCCCGACCCCGCCAGCGTGGCTTGCCCAAGCGGTCCCGATGTTGCATTATGGTCATAATGCATTATTACGTTCGTAATGCAATGGGCAGGATTTGCGCCTGCGCCGGTCATGGCTCCGGAGCAGGCGAGGGGGCTCGAAAGGGAGATCGAGAATGCGCTACGAGAAGGGACACAAGGACGTCACCCGCCGGCGCATCATCGATGTCGCCGGGGAACGGTTTCGCGAACACGGCGTCGCCGCGGTCGGCCTCGCCGGCATCATGGGCGACGCCGGCCTGACCAACGGCGCCTTTTACAGCCATTTCGAATCCAAGGAGGATCTGGTCGAGGCCGTGCTGTGCAACGCGCTGGAGCGGCGCGAACAGACGCTGCGGAACGCTGCGGAAAGTCCTGCAGGTCTGGAGGCCACGATCCGTGACTATTTGTCCCCGCGTCACCGCGACCATCCCGGTCGCGGCTGCCCGACTGCCGCGTTGGTCGCGGAAATCGCCCGCCATCCCAAGGCGACCCGCAATGCCTTCACCGACAAGGTGTCGACGTTCATTAGCCTGATTGCGACCCAGCTTCACGCCGGCTCCGCCGCCGCGCGGCGACGCAACGCGGTCGCGATCTACGGCATAATGGTCGGCACGCTGCAACTCGCCCGCGCCGTCAACGACAAGTCACTGTCCGACGAGATCCTGCAAAGCGGCGTCACCGCGGCGCTGGCGCTGGCCCGCGACGAGCGCGGGTGACGGTAATATAGCACCGCAAATCAGGGTGTATCTTACTTTGCATGGGGTTGTTTTCGATATTTTTGTTTGGCCCCTGCCGCGTACCGCCGAAGCGACGGCCATGCCGGGTCCGAGCCACGAAAATCTAGTAATTCGCCCGCAGGCCGACGCCGCCATGGATGGTGTTGCCGACCGGCTGCGGTCCCAGGGTCCCGTCGACGAACAGGTCGGCGACCCATCCCTTGGTGAGGCGGAAGCCGAGCCTTCCGCCATACTCGAACCAGCTCTGGTTGCCGATCGTCGGCACCACGGTGCCGTCGCCGGTCACCGTGGCCACGATGCCGGAGCGCGCCGCGAACGACTGCACGAAGCCGCCATTGATGTTGCCCTCGACGCGGTTGCCCAGCAGATGGGTCCACTGTCCGCCGAACTTGACGAGGTTGGTCCGGTCTGTGCCCGTCGCCACCGAGGCGTCGAACGGATTGAACGCGGCGGACGGATCGGTGTAGCCGCTGACCCGCTGCCAGAGCTGCCACACCTCGAGCGACGCGGCGATCTCGTCGCGCGGCGACAGCCGGCTGATCCAGCCGGCGCGGCCATAGGCGCCGTAATTGGAGCTGCTGGTCCGGCTCTCGAGCGACACCGGGCCGAGGCTGGTCTGATAGAAGCGGCTGTAGCTCACCTTCTCGGACGGCGACAGGATGGCGCCGACGTCGAAGAATGGCCGTGACGATCCCCAGTCGACGAAATCATAGCGCAGCGCGAAGGCGCCGATCGGCGCGCTGGTGACGGCGTAGCCGCCCTCGCTGTATTGGGTGTAGGCGATCCCCGCCAGCAGCGACAGGTTGGGTGTCAGTTCCTTGCGGCCGTGGATGCCGGCCGAAAACGATCCCGCCGAACCGAAGGCGCTGACGCAGTCGCTGCAATTGACCTGTTCGTTGACGCCGAGCAGCACCGTGCCGAGCACCCGGTTGGTGATCATCTGGTTGAAGCGTTGATTGGCCAGGCCGCCGATCGATCCCGCGCTCGAATTCGCGCCGGTCGGCGTCGGGATCGGGGTTGGCGAAGGCGACGGCGTCGGAGAAGGCGACGGGCTGGGCGACGGCGATGGACTCTGCGCCGATGCCGTCACGGTCTGCGCCGCAATCAGCAGCAGCGCGACCGCTGCGGTGAGTACCGCCGACACTATCCAGCTCCGTGTGAAATTTGCCATCGTCAGCGCCCGCACAGCATGCCGGTGGGATCGCTGCCGTCATCGACCGGAGGCGTGACCGCAGGCGTGGCGTCGGCGTAATCGGTGACATTGCAGAGTCCCGCCGCCGCCGCGCAGGCCGCGGCGAAGGTCCATGGCGGGTTGTTGGTCCGGTGGATCGTCACCTTGCCGCCCGCCGAGGTGATGATCGCGGTCTCGCCGGGTTGCGTCAGCTCGACGCATTGACCGCCGGTCGCGCAGACCCGCGACGCGCCCTCCTGCAGCACCACGGTGGTCTTGCCGCGTTGCGACAGGATATCGAGGATGGTGCCGCGCACGCCGATCGTCGCCAGCGGCGTGGTGATCCGGTAGGCGGTCTTTTCCGAGTGCCCGGTGACGAAGCGAAACGCGCCGGTGGTCAATTTGATCGCGATGTCGCGATAGCTGTGCTCGTCGTTGAACACGGTGCGGTCGAGCGTGATCGTCGCATTGGGACCGAGCGACAGATTGGTGCTGTCGGCCATCACCAGTCGCGCCGCGCTGTCGAGCCCGGTGCGCACGGTTTCGTCCCGCAACACGTCGTCGCCGGCATTGATTGGGCTGGTCGCCGATGCCGCGACGCGGACCACTTCATTCTTGACGACGGCCGCCTCGCCGACGCGCGCTTGCGCACAAGCGGGCGTTGCCGCGAGCCCTGCGGTCAGGCAGAGCACGGAAACACAGAGAATACTGTGACGACAGTTCATTTCAATACCGATCGATTTATCCCGCCATCGTACCGGATCGCGCGCGCCCGCGGTGTTGCAAATCTACCACAAGCGGGCACCTACCAACCCGTTAGGTAGTCGTCGCGGGATGTAAATGCGTTCAATGCAACGGACCTGAAAGCGATGGACTTCAAAATCCGCTCCGCCCACACTCGAATCCGGACAGCAATCAATCCCTCGGAAACCCGTGCCCGGATCCTCTTCTATTCCCGTTCATTCGGCGGCGCGAAACGCCGTTGTCGCGCTCGTCATATTCGTCGCAGCCCATTTCGTGCTTCTGGTCGGGGTGACCACGCCGGAGAAATTCTATTTCGACGAGGTGCATTACGTGCCGGCCGCGCGGCAGATGCTCGAGCCGGTGATGCCGAGCCCAATGCTCAATCCGATGCATCCGCCGCTGGCGAAGCAGCTGATCGCACTGTCGATCCGGGTCTTTGGCGATGTCCCGCTGGGCTGGCGCTATCCGGGCGTCCTGTTCGGCGCGCTCGCGATCGTCGCGATGTATTTTTGCGGCCTGGCATTATTCGCAGGCCAGGGCGCCGCGGTCGCATCTGCGCTGCTCGCCTTTTTCAACCAGATGGTTTTCGTGCAGTCGCGGATCGCGATGCTGGATATTTTCGCGCTGGCGTTCGGCCTGTTCGCGATCGCGGCCTTCATGCACGGCTTTCGGAAATCGCGTCCGCAGCTGTGGTTCGCGCTCGCCGGAATCGGATTCGGGTTCTCGACCGCCTGCAAATGGAGCGGCTTGTTCCCACTCGCGGTCTGCATCGTCATCGTCGCCGCCATCAGGCTGATGCAGGGCTGGCGCACGCAGTTTGCCGACGGCAATGCCGACGACTGGTACCGGCCCGGGCTGTGGCCCGATTTCCGGTGTTATCATTTTGCCGCGTGCTTCCTGCTGATTCCGGCAATGGTCTATCTCTCGACCTTTATCCCTCTCTATGGATGGTCGTTCGCCGGCATCCTGGAAGCGCAGCGCCGGATTTTTGCCGATAACACCACAACCGCGATTGCCGGCCACATCTATATGAGCGCGTGGCCGTCCTGGCCGTTCCTGGTGCGGCCGGTCTGGTATCTGTTCGACAAGATCAGCGACGACCGGATCTCGGCGGTGGTGTTGCTCGGCAATCCGCTGCTGCTGTGGCCGGCGCTGCCGGCGCTGGCGCTCTGCCTGCGCGACTGGATCGTGACCCGCCGCGCCGATGCGTTTTTGATCCTGTCGTTCTATTTCGGGCCGTGGCTGGCCTGGGCGATGCTGCCGCGGACGCTTGGTTTCCTGTATTATTATCTGCCGTCGGCCACGGTCGCGAGTCTGGCGCTGGTGTATGTGTTGAGACGCGGCAACAGTCCGCGCTGGCTGTTATGGGCCTTTGTCGTCGTGGCCTTCGCAGGCTTTGCGGTGATGCTGCCGATCTCGGCAGCATTCGTGGGAACGTCGATGGCGACCTTCAACCGGCTGATGATTTTCCAGAACTGGATTTGAGCGGTCTGGCTGGACCGGGTGGATTTGACGAAATATAGGGATATCTCTATATTACCAGCGTGAGCAAACGACCCGTCTCGAAACCCTCCATCTTCATCGGCTCAAGCCTAAAGGACCTGAAGCGGTTCCCGGCCAAGGTGCGGAATCGCATGGGATTCGCTCTTAATCAGGTGCAGGAGGGAAACAAGCCGATAGCGGCGAAGGCGCTGAAGAGATTTGGCGGCCGTACTGTTCTGGAGTTGATCGACGATTTCGACAGCGACACCTATCGGGCCGTCTACACCGTGCGTTTTGCAGGTGTGGTGTATGTGCTGCACGCTTTTCAAAAGAAGGCGAAAAAAGGCATCGCCACTCCGAAACAAGACATCGATCTTATCAAATCGCGCCTGCGTGATGCCGAGTTGCATTACCGCGCGCGCACCGAGAGCGAAGGGCCCAAACCATGACGAAACGCAAAATCGGAGTCCGTGAAGGCAGCGGCAATATATTCACCGACCTTGGCCTGGCCAATCCTGAAGAGCGGCTGCTGAAAGCCAATATTGTCAATGAACTGCACCGGCTGATCAATCAGCGCGGGCTTGCGCAGGTGAAGGCGGCCAAGCTCATCGGCATCCATCAGCCCGATCTGTCACGCCTTCTGCGCGGCGACTTCGACGACTATTCCGCAGGACGTCTGATGAAAATGCTCACGGTGTTCGAGCAGGATATCGAGATCACCATGAAGCCGACCCGCAAGGTCGGAAAGCCCGGACGTATCACCTTCAAATCCGCTGCAGCGTAGCGATCCGGACTCCGACGAGCCGGCAGAATGTAACGTCTATTGCACCAACTATCCGAAAGGTCCGCCGCGCTGCGTTTTCGCTGGCGCTCGCGGCGCGGCCGCGATTGCGGTCGCAAAGCCGTCGCCGCAGCGCCGATGTGCTGACAATAAATCGGCCAGATGGGCGGCTAGAAAAAATCGCTCACGCCACACCAATAGAATCACAGCGAAGTACCCGGCCTTGTTTCAGTCACCGAAAAGACCAAGCGAATATCAGGGCTATCGTGCGGCCGGGCCGGATCGGATCGCGATCTCGATGCCGGTATTGATCGGCGCCGCCATGATTGCGACGGCTATTTTGCTGTCGACGCTGATTACGGCGGTTGGCACCCGGTTCGTCGGCATCGAAAGCCCCAGCGAGGAGAGCCTGTGGCTGATCGATCGGCTCACCGGCAGCGTCTTCAAGTGCCAGGCCTCCGAGCGCGGCAAGGCGGCGTGCAATGCCGAGATCGCCACCGGCAGTATCGGCGAGCGGCCGAAACACTGAGCCCTGGCTGCAAACCATCCGAGCCTCCGTCCGCTGCACCGCAGCACACAAAAATGACTTCTGCCGGAAACATTGCTGCGAGAGGATGCGTCCGATCGCGTGCGAGGGTTTCCGGGGCAACGCGGCCGCCACTTTTTGTGAAAAACCGTGCCTGCCCGGATGCCCGAATCCGGCTACATTGCCGCCCGATGCCCCCCGCCCGTAAAACGCATCCTTTGACCAAGGCCGAGGCCCGGCAGATCTGGCTGCGCGCCCAGCGGCTCGACACCCCCTCGCCGTTCGGCGAGGGGCCGCAGGCGACCGCGGCCGCGGTGGCCCATCTCGGGCTATGTCCAGATCGACACCATCAACGTCATCGAGCGCAGCCATCACCACATCCTGCGGACCCGCATTCCCCAATATCGGCGCACCGATCTGCGCCAGGCCCAGAGCGTCGACAAGACCGTGTTCGAATACTGGACCCATGCGCTGTCCTATGTGCCGGCCGAAGACTTGCGCTTCTTTCTTCCCGCCATGAAGCGCCATCGCCGCGAAGGCCACAAATGGCTCGGTTCGGTTAGCCCGGCGGACATGCGCAAAGTGTTGCGGCTGATCCGGCGCGACGGCGCGCTGACTATCCGCGACATCGACGACGACGTGCTGGTGGACAAGGAGCATCCATGGGCCAGCCGCAAGCCGTCGAAGCGGGCGCTGCAGCTGGCGTTTTACACCGGCGTGCTCACCGTTTCCGAGCGCAATGGCATGCTCAAGACCTATGAACTGATGGCGCGGCATTTCGGCTGGGACCGGCCGCCGAAGCCCGCTTCCGCGACCGAAATCACCGCCTATCTGCTCGACCGCGCGTTGCGCGCGCAGGGCGTCGTTAGCCTGGATTCGATCTGCCATCTCAATGCGCCGAGCAAGGCTGCGATCCGGCGCCTGATCGAAGCCAGAATGCGCCGCGACGAGCTGGTGCCGGTCGTGCTGGAAGGCGCCGGCAAGCAGGAGCACTGGGCGCGCCCCGAGACGCTGGAGCGGTCGGACGAGAACGCGCCGCCTCTCGTGCACATCCTGTCGCCGTTCGATCCCCTGGTGATCCAGCGCAAGCGCACCGAACTGTTCTTCGGTTATGGCCATCGCTTCGAGGCCTATGTACCGAAGCAGAAGCGGTTGTTCGGCTATTTCGCGCTGCCGGTGCTGGTCGGCGACGACATCGTCGCCGCCATCGATCTCAAGACCGACCGCAAGGCCGGAAAATTGCTGATGCAGAAATGGAACTGGGTCGGCGACGGCGCGCCAAGGGGCGCGCGCAGGGAATTGAAGCGCCGCATCGAGGACGAGCTGCACCGGTTTGAGCGGTTTCAGCTGGCGGAGTGAGGGGCGGATCGAATCGCTGCATCGAGGAAGAACGCGTTCTAGCGCCTGTCATTCCCCGACGCCCTGACGCGTATACGGCGCTGAGGCGCTGGTGATTTCGTCGCGTCGCACGCCAGCAGGGCGGCATAGCGGGCAGGCGCGCGCTGCCATGCGCCGACGCTGTTCGCCGCGGCGATGTGAGTTCGCACGCCCTTAACCAACGGAACTCTTCACGGAATCATGATTAGTGACGAATATTGACAATCGTTATTGAACAATCAATAGTTCCCTCGACACCATCAGAGGGAAGCCGCCATGCTGGTCCGCTCCATTTTATCAAGCTATTCCAGACTCTTGGTCGGTGTATTGCTGGCGGGAATGGCGATCGCGCTGACCGGTTGCAACGACAAGGTGGCCGAGAAAGCCACCCCCGGGCGGCCCGTGCTGGTCGCGACTGTGCATTACGATCCGGAATCCCCGGAGCGGAGTTTCGTCGGCACCATCAAGCCCCGGATCGAGACCGACATGGGCTTTCGGGTGCCCGGCAAAGTCGCAAAACGCCTGGTCGAGGTTGGCCAGACCGTCGATGTCGGGCAGCCGCTGGCGACGCTCGATGAAGTCGACCTGAAACTGCAGGCCGAGCAGGCCGAGGCCGAATTCAACGCCGCCACCGGCGTGCTGGCGCAGGCTGCCGCTGCCGAAACCCGCGCCAAGGATCTCCGCGTCAAGGGCTGGACCACCGACGCGCAGCTGGATCAGGCCAGGGCCACGGCTGATGAAGCCCGCGCGCGCCTCAATCGCGCCGAGCGCTCGGTCGAACTCACCAACAATTCGCTGTCTTACGCCACCCTGGTCGCCGACACCCGCGGTGTCGTCACCGCGACCCTGGTCGACGCCGGACAGGTGGTGGCGTCCGGGCAAACCGCGATACGGGTCGCGCGCTTTGCCGAGAAGGAAGCCGTGGTGGCGATCCCGGAAACCCTGCTAGGCCGCGCCAAGGACGGCATCGCCAGCGTGACGCTGTGGTCCGAGCCCGGCAAGAAATACGCGGCAAAACTGCGCGAGGTCGCGCCCTCGGCCGATCCCGCAACGCGCACCTATCTGGCAAAGTTTTCGCTGCCCGATGCCGGCGAGCAGGTCTCGCTCGGCATGACCGCGACGCTGACGCTGACCGATCCCGCCACCACGCGGGTGGCCCGGCTGCCCTTGTCCGCGCTGTTCAGCGAGGGCGGCGATCCCTCGCTCTACGTCGTCGACGACAACGGCGAAGTGGCACTGAAGCCGGTCGCGGTCAAATCCTACGAGACCGATAACGTCGTCATATCAGGCGGCGTCGAGGAAGGCGCCAAGGTCGTCGTGCTGGGCGTGCAGAAACTCGATCCGGCCCAGAAGGTCAGGGTCGTCTCGTCATTGTCGTTCTGAACGGCGAGGGCGTTATGAGATCACAGCACCTGCACGAGCTCTCCTTCACCTCTCCCATAGGGAGAGGTCGGCGCAAAGCGCCGGGTGAGGGGTTACGGCCTAGCGATAGACCGCACCCCCTCACCCCAACCCTCTCCCCATGGGAGAGGGAGCGCGCTGCCGTCGTGGCAACTTCAGTGGTCAAACAGGGTTGTGGCGGGGGAGCATTGCGATGAAACGCTTCAATCTTTCAGGCTGGGCGGTCAGCCATCCCGCGCTGATCCTGTTTTTGATCATCGCGCTGGGGGTTGCCGGCGTATTCTCTTACGAGCGGCTCGGTCGCGCCGAAGATCCGTTCTTCACGGTCAAGGTGGTCAACGTCTCGGCGATCTGGCCCGGCGCGACGGCGGCGGAGATGCAGAGCCAGGTCGCTGATCCCATCGAGAAGAAGCTGCAGGAACTGCCCTATTTCGACAAGGTGCAGACCTATTCCAAGCCGGGCTTCACGGCGATGCAGGTCACGTTCAAGGATTCGACGCCGCCGAAGGAGGTGCCGTATCTGTTTTATATGCTGCGCAAGAAGCTCGCCGATGTGCAGGGCGAGCTTCCGGCCGGTCTGCTCGGCCCGGTCGTCAACGACGAATTCAGCGACGTCGATTCGATCCTCTATATGATGACCGGCGAGGGCGCCGACTACGCGCAGCTGAAAAGGGCCGCCGAAGGCATGCGGCAGCGGCTCCTGAAAGTACCGGGAGTGACAAAAGTCGACATCTACGGCACCCAGGACGAGAGGATTTTCGTCGAGTTCTCGCATGCCAAGCTGGCGACGCTCGGCATCACGCCGCAGGCGCTGTTCGATTCGCTCGCCAAGCAGAACAATGTGGTGCCTGCCGGCACGGTGGAGACCTCCTCGCAACGGGTGCCGCTGCGCGTCACCGGCGCGCTCGACGGCGTCAAGGCGGTCGCGGAATCCCCGGTTGAAAGCAACGGCCGGGTGTTCCGGTTGGGCGATATCGCCACCGTCACCCACGGTTTCGTCGACCCGCCGAGCTTCCTGGTGCGCCAGCAAGGCAAGCCCGCGATCGGCATCGGCGTGGTCACCGCCAAGGGCGCCAACATCCTGGAGCTCGGCAAGGATGTCGCCAACGCGAAAGCGGAATTCATGCGCGCGGTGCCGCAGGGCATCAGCGTCGACCAGATCGCCGACCAGCCCAAGGTGGTCGAGCACGCCGTCAGCGAATTCGTGCACTCCTTCATCGAGGCGCTGGCGATCGTGCTGTTCGTCAGCTTCGTAGCACTTGGCTGGCGCACCGGCATCGTGGTGGCGCTGTCGGTGCCGCTGGTGCTGGCGATCGTCTTTATCGTCATGAATGCGATGTCGCTCGACCTGCACCGCATCACGCTCGGCGCGCTGATCATCGCGCTCGGCCTCCTGGTCGACGACGCCATCATCGCGGTTGAAATGATGGTGGTGAAGATGGAGCAGGGCTGGGACCGCGTCCGCGCGGCGTCCTTTGCCTGGGAATCCACCGCGTTTCCGATGCTGACGGGAACGCTGGTCACCGCCGCCGGGTTCTTGCCCATTGGCTTTGCCAATTCGGCAGTCGGCGAATACGCCGGCGGCATTTTCTGGATCGTCGCGATCGCGCTGGTCGCGTCCTGGTTCGAGGCGGTGATCTTCACGCCCTATATCGGCGTCAAGCTGCTGCCCAACATCGCCGTTAGCCACAACCACGATCCGCACGCGGTCTATGAAACCCGGGCCTACCGCATCCTGCGCAGCATGATTCAGTGGTGCGTCAATCACCGGGTCAAGGTGGTGCTGGCAACCGTCGGCATCTTCGCGCTCTCCATCGTCGGCTTCGGCCATGTGCAGCAGCAGTTCTTCCCGCTGTCGGAGCGGCCGGAACTGTTCCTGCAGCTGCGGCTGCCGGAAGGCACCGCGATCGGCGTCACGCAAGCGTCGGTGAAAAAGGCGGAAACCCTGCTCAAGGACGACCAGGACATTTCGACCTACACCGCCTATGTCGGCCAGGGCTCGCCGCGCTTCTGGCTGGGCTTGAGCCCGCAGCTGCCCAACGAAGCCTTTGCCGAAATCGTCATCGTCGCCAAGGACGTCGGCGCGCGCGAGCGGATCAAGGCGCGGCTGGAGAAGGCAGTCGATGACGGCGCCCTGACCGAGGCGCGGGTGCGCGTCGACCGCTTCAACTTCGGCCCGCCGGTCGGCTTTCCCGTGCAATTCCGCGTGATCGGCCCCGACACCAAGACCGTGCGTGACATCGCCTACCGGGTGCGCGAGGTGGTCGAGCAGAACGACAAGGTCAAGGACCCGCACCTCGACTGGAACGAGCAGACGCCATACCTGAAGCTCGTGGTCGATCAGGACCGCGCCCGCGCGCTTGGGCTCACCCCGCAGGACGTGTCGCAGGCGCTGAGCATGCTGATCTCCGGCGCGCCGGTGACCACGGTGCGCGACGGCGTCGAGAAGGTCGAAGTGGTGGCACGTGCGGTGCCGTCGGAGCGGCTCGATCTCGGCCATGTCGGCGATCTCACCGTCACCTCGCGCAACGGGGTCGCGGTGCCGCTGACGCAAATCGCCAAAATCGAATACGCCCATGAGGAGCCGATCCTGTGGCGGCGCAACCGCGACATGGCGATCACGGTGGTGGCCGACGTCGTCGATGGCGCCCAGGCGCCCGACGTCACCAACCAGATCTGGCCCAAGCTGCAGCA
>Ga0208849_1001792_pt1 | contig 13420 bp, 13 predicted proteins | sample NGESurdeep072012_10_FD_184470 | JGI IMG/M metagenome (GOLD analysis project Ga0208849, IMG submission 184470) | Arctic peat soil microbial communities from Barrow, Alaska - NGEE Surface sample 53-3 deep-072012 (SPAdes) | ecosystem: Environmental > Terrestrial > Soil > Wetlands > Peat ...
CGTCGTGCCCGTCATCGAGGCTGAAACCAGCGTCAGGTTCGCCGCGCTGGCGGTGATCGTCGTGCTGCTCAATGTGCCGGTTTTTACTGAAAGATTCCCGCCGCCGGCGATCGTGATCGTCGCGCTGCTGGGTCGCCTCAGCGATCCTCCGGGCCCGCAGCCGGTCGCGGCATCAGCACCTGCTCGATCGAGTCTGCGCGCAGCGGCTGTGAGCAGCTGATCAGCGCGCCCATCAGCCACGGGTCCTCCTCAGAGGTCTCGAAGCGCACCGGCATCATGCTCAGCAGCGACTCGATCGCCTGCTCGCGCTTGACGCCGATCACGCCGCCGCGCGGACCGGTCATGCCGACGTCGGTGATGTACGCGGTGCCGCCTGGCAGCACGCGCGCGTCGGCTGTCGGCACGTGCGTGTGCGTACCCACCACCGCCGTCACGCGACCATCGAGATGCCAGCCCATCGCCACCTTCTCCGAGGTCGCCTCCGCATGCATGTCGACGAGGATGTGCTCCACGTCCCCCAGTTCGCCGAGCGCGACCTCGATCTCGGTAAACGCCGAGCGGCCCGCGCGCAGGTAGAGGTTGCCGCTCATGTTCACGACGCCGAGGCGAACGCCGTCGTGCTCGACCACGCACACGCCCCGGCCAGGCTGGCTGCGAAGGAAGTTCGCCGGCCTGACGATACGGTCGTGGCTCGCCAGATACGGGTAGATCTCGCGGCGGTGATAGGTGTGGTTTCCCAGCGTGATCGCATCGACGCCCGCCGCGAACATCTGATCGGCGTTCTTCGGCGTGATCCCCAGACCGCCCGCCGCGTTCTCGCCGTTGACGACCACGAACGTCGGCTGCAGGCGCTCGCGCAGGACCGGCAGGCAGTCGAGCAGCGTGTTGCGTCCGAGACCGCCGACCACGTCGCCGACGAACAGGATGCGCGCAGCGCTCGCCCGGGCGGCCGACGCCTCGGGCTCAGCCATACTCTGGCGATGATGGGAGGCAGGTGAAAGGCGTCTCCGAGGAAGCGCCGAACGCGGAGCGGGCTCCCGCCGAGCCGCCGGACGCGCACGAGCGCGAGCTCACCGACTCGACAGCCGACGCGCCGGCTGAGCCGCCGCGCGTGGTCGTGCCACGCTGGGTGCAACTGGTGCTGCTGCCGCTCGCGCTGCTCGCGCTGTGGGTGCTCGTCAAAGCTGCGGGGAAAGTGCTGGTCATATTCATCATTGCCGGCCTCATCGCGCTGATCCTCAACCCAGCCGTCGCCTTCCTGCACCGCTCGCGCCTTCCCCGCGGGCTCGCGGTGCTCGCCGTATACCTCGCATTCTTCCTCACGCTCACCGGCATCGGCTTCCTGCTCGCCAACCCTATCTCCAATCAGGTGCGCACGTTCAGCAACCACCTGCCCAGCATCGTCAACGAAGCCAACAAGACGATCGCCACCGTGCAGAACGAACTCGACCACCACGGCATCCACCTGAAGCTCGTCAAACAAGGCAAAACCGCGCTGCAGAGCATCGAGGGCAAAGTCGCCAAAGAAGCCAGCAAGCTCGCGTCGTTCGGGGGCGCGCTGGCCACCGAAGCCGCCAGCGCGATCTTCGACCTGGTGCTCGTGTTCGTGCTGTCGGTGTACATGCTGATCTACGGCCAGCAGATCGGCGCGCTGGTGCGGCGGCTGATGCCCGACGGCGACGGCACCAAGGCCGACGACTACCCGCATCTGGTGCAGCGCGCCGTGTCCCGCTATGTCGGCGGCCAGCTCCTGTTCAGCACCGTGATGGGCGCCTCCACCGGCGTCGCGCTGTACCTGTTCGGGGTCCTCGGCATCTTCCCCGACGGACGCACCTATGCCGTCGCGTTCGCGGTCTTCTACGGCGTGATGGAGCTCGTCCCCTACGTCGGGCCGATCCTCGGCGCGATACCGCCGGTTCTCGTCGCGCTGTTCACCAAACCGATCACGGCGCTGTGGGTGGTGCTGCTGTTCGTCGGCCTGCAGCAGCTCGAGGGGCACGTCGTCGCGCCGCAGATCTTCGGGCACACGCTGCGCATCAACCCGCTGCTGGTGATCCTGGCGCTGCTGCTCGGACTGCAGTTCGACGGCGTCTTCGGCGCGCTGCTGGCGCTGCCGATCCTCGCAGTCCTGCGTGAGACCGCCGTCTACCTGAACCGTCACCTGACGCTCGAACCCTGGGATCGCGGCCAAAGCCCGCTGCTGTGAGCGCCGTCCTGGTCGTCGAGGCGCTCGCCAAGCGCTACGACGAGCTCGAGGCTCTGCGCGACGTCAGCTTCGAGGTGCGCGCGGGCGAGCTGGTGGGCGTCATCGGCCCCAACGGCGCCGGCAAGACGACGCTGCTGTCGATCATTGCCGGCATCCAGCCGCCGAGCGCCGGCAGCGTCAGCCAGGGGTACGGCGCGAACGCCGCGACGGCGTGGCGGGTGGGATGGGCACCTCAGGACCCCGCCCTCTACACCAAGCTCTCCGTCACCGAGAACCTCGAGCTGTTCGCGCGCCTGGAGCGGCTGGCCGACCCGCACGCCGCGGTCGCGCGGATGCTCGAGCAGACAGGGCTCAGCGAGCGGGCGCGGGAGCCGGTCGAACGGCTCTCCGGCGGCAACCGCCAGCGGGTGAACGTCGCGCTAGGGCTGATCGGCGACCCGCCCGTGCTCGCGCTCGACGAGCCCTCCGCGGCGCTCGACCCCGGCCAGCGCGAGCGCCTGTGGGGGTTCCTCACGCGTCGCGTCGCGCAGGGCACCGCCGTGCTGTTCTCGACCCACAACGTCAGCGAGGTGCAGCGCCACGCCGGCCGCGTGCTCGTGCTCGCCGACGGACGGCTGCTGTTCGACGGCGCCCCCGCGACGCTGCTCGAGCAGGGTGGCGAGCCCGCCGGCGGCGACCTCGAGCGCGCGCTCGTACGGTTCCTGGGTGCGGTCGCCCCCGCATCCCCGGAGGGCACGCCGTGAGCTCGCTGCTGCACAAGGATCTGCTGATCCTGCGCCGCTCGCGGCTGCTGCTCGCGCTGCTCGTCGTCTATCCCGTCGCGATCGCGCTGCTGATCGGCTTTGCGATCTCGCGCAGCCCGTCGCGCCCGCGCGTCGCGATCGTCGATCAGACTCCGCCCGGAGAGACGCTGCAGGTCGGTAACCAGCGCGTCCCAGTCAGTCAGTACACGCAGCAGCTCTTCAACCAGGTCGAGGCCGTGCCCGTGCCCACGCGCGCGCAGGCGATCGCGAAGGTGCAGTCCGGAGCGGTGCTCGCCGCGGTCGTGATCCCACCCGACATCGCCGCGCGGCTCGCGTCCGACGTAGAGCCCGCCCGGCTGGAAATCGTCTACAACGGCAACGCGCTCGAGCAGTCGCTCGTGCGCTCGACGCTCAACGCAGCGATCGCCCAGGCGAACCTCGCCTTCTCCGAACAGATCCAGAAGGCCGCCGGGGTCGCGATCGGCGCGCTGCTCACGGGCGGCAACCTCGGCAGCATCGGCGCTCCCGAAAACCTCATCGGTCTCAGCCAGATCCCCTCGACGCTCGGCGGCATCATCGCCCGCCAGCCGCCCGGCCGCGTCCGCGCGCAGCTCGAACGGATCGACGCGTTCGCCGCGTTCGCCGCGCAGAACCTGACGCTCGCCAAGCGCGTGCTGTCGACCATCAGCCAGCCGATCCGTGTCAAGAGCGTGCTGCTGCACGGCCGGCGCACGCCGCTGAACGCGTTCGCCGTGGTCGTCGCCGTGAGCGTCTCGCTGATGTTCGTGTGCGTGCTGCTCGCCGCCGGCGGCGTCGCGCTCGAGCGCGAAGAGCACACGCTCGCGCGTCTCATCCGCCGCCCGCCCGGGGCGGGTGGGCCGGGCCGTGCTCTCATCTCCCGTCAGGCGCTGCTCGCGGAGAAGACGCTGCTCGCCGCCGGCTGCGCGTTCGCGATCGCCTTCGCGATGCTCGCCGGCATCGGCGCGTTCGTCGCGCTCGACTGGAGTCGCGTCGGACTGTGGCTCGCCGCGCTCGCCCTCGGCGCGCTCGCGTTCGGCGCGCTCGGTGTCGCGATCGGCGCGCTCGCGCGCGAGGTCCGCGCCGCCTCGCTGCTCGCCTTCGCGCTGTCGCTGCCGCTCGCCTTCCTCGCGCTCGTACCCGCCGGCTCGGTTGCCGGCGGCTTCTACGACGTCATCGCCGCGATCTCGTTCGTGTTCCCGTTCAAGGCCGCGCTGCAGGCGCTCGACGCCGCCGTCAACGGCGCCTCTCCCGCGATCGGCCTCTCGCTCGTGCACCTCGCTGTGCTGAGCGCCGCGTTCGCAGCGCTCGCGGGCCTCGGGCTGCGGCACGTCGAGTAGTTACAGCCCGAACGCCGCGCGAGCGCCGCAGGCGCTCCACTAACGATTCCCCGCGGGGTATCCTCGAAGGCGATGGCCTTTCCACAGACGCGCATGCGCAGACTGCGCGCGACAGCCGGGCTGCGCGGCCTCGTGCGCGAGACCGACGTGCGTGCCGGCCAGCTCGTGCTGCCGCTGTTCGTCTCGGAGTCCGCCTCGACGCGTGAGCCGATCGCCACGATGCCCGGCGTCGATCGCCTGTCGCTGTCGGCGCTCGTCGCCGAGGCCCAGGACGCCGCCGCGCTGGGGATTCCCGCCGTGATGCTGTTCGGGCTGCCCGCCGAGAAGGATGAGCACGGCTCCGGCGCTTGGGATCAGGACGGGGTCGTGCAGCTCGCCACGCGCGCGCTCAAGCAGGCCGTGCCCGAGCTGCTCGTGATCACCGACGTGTGCCTCTGCGAGTACACCTCCCACGGCCACTGCGGCGTGCTGCGCGAGGACAGCTCCGTCGACAACGACGCCTCGCTCGAGCTGCTCGCGCGGACCGCCGTCAGCCACGCGCGCGCCGGCGCCGACATCGTCGCGCCCTCGGACATGATGGACGGGCGCGTCGGCGCCATCCGCGAGGAGCTCGACGGCGAGGGCTTCGCCGATACGCCGATCCTCGCCTACTCCGCCAAGTTCGCCTCCGCCTTCTACGGGCCGTTCCGCGAGGCCGCCGACTCGGCCCCCGCCTTCGGCGACCGCCGCGGCTACCAGATGGACCCCGCCAACGGGCGCGAGGCCGTGCGCGAGGCGCTGCTCGACGTGCAGGAGGGCGCCGACATGGTCATGGTCAAGCCCGCGCTCGCCTACGGCGACCTGATCCGCGCGGTCAAGCGCGCAACCCGCCTGCCCGTCGCCGCGTACAACGTCAGCGGCGAGTATGCGATGGTCAAGGCCGCAGCCGCCGCCGGCTACCTCGACGAGCGCGCCACCGTGCTCGAGATCCTCACCTCGCTGCGCCGCGCCGGCGCCGACACGATCATCACCTACCACGCAAAGGACGCCGCCCGATGGCTTCGAGAGCCGACATGACCGCCGAGCCGCAGGACGCCGTCGTGGAGCCGCTCGCCGACGTCGCCGACCCGACGCGCGCAACCACCGCGCCACCGAAGATCCGCAGCCGTAAGGACGGCGCCGCGATCGCGCTCGACGAGCTCGACCGCCGGCTGCTCAACCTGATGCAGGGCAGCTTCCCGATCGCGCCCCGCCCCTACCTGCACGTGGCCGAGCAGGCCGGCGTCTCCGAGCTCGAGGTCATGCAGCGCGTGCAGCGCCTGCTCGACAAGCGCATCATCCGCCAGGTCACGCCGATCTTCGACACGCGCGCGCTCGGCTACTCCTCGATGCTCGTCGCCGCCAAGGTCGATCCCGAGCACCCGCATCGCGCCGCCCAGGCGATCAACGAGCACCCCGGCGTCTCACACAACTACCTGCGCAACCACGAGTTCAACCTGTGGTTCACGATCGCCACCGAGCCCGACTCCAAGCTCGGTCTCGAGGGCACGCTCGAGGTGCTCGCGCGCGAGGCCGGCGCCGAGTCCGTGCGCCAGCTGCCGACGCTGCGGCTGTTCAAGATCCGCATGGACCTGGAGATGGAGGGCGACACCGACGCGCTCTCGAGCGTCGCCGAGGTCAAGGAGCCGATCGAGCTCGAGCCCCAGCCATACGACGAGCTCGACGTCGCCGTGATTCGCGCGCTGCAGGGTGACATGCCAGTCGTCGAGGAACCCTACGCGCCCGCCGCCGCCGAGCTCGGCATGCCCCAGGAGCGCCTGCTCAACCACCTCTCCGGCATGCAGGAGCGGGGCATCCTGCGGCGCGTCGCCGCGATCCTCTACCACCGTCGCGCCGGCTTCTCCGCCAACGGCATGGGCGTCTGGAAGGTGCCCGACGAGCAGATCTTCGACGTCGGCTGTCGCATGGCCGCCGTGCGCGGCATCTCCCACTGCTACCAGCGCCCCACCTACGCGGACTGGCCGTACTCCGTCTTCACCATGGCGCACGGCCGCTCCAAGGAGGAGTGCGACGCCGTCCTCGACTCGATCGCCGAGCGAACCGGCATCCACGAGCGGGCGACCCTGTACTCCTCGACCGAGTTCAAGAAGATCCGGCTGCTGTACTTCACCGAGGACTTCAAGGAGTGGGAGCGCACGCACGCGTAAGCGGCTTTAGCATCGTTATCCGGAACGGAACTCGACCCACGGGGGGGGTGCGCCGGCCGCAAGGGTCGGGCGCGCTGTATGACGGAAATGAGCACTAGCGAAGCTGGGTTCTATACCGCCGTCGCCACGGCGATTCCAGTGCTGCTCGTCGCGTATGCGGTCAGCCTGAATCGCTTCGCGTCCGACAAAGCCGGGCCGGCGTACGACCGATCGATGAAGAGCTTTGTGTTGGGTTTCGTCAACTTCGCGACCCGACGGACCGCCGTAGTGAGACGTGTGGCGGGAGGGCTGCTGAGCGGAACCGGCTCCATCGCCCTGCTCCTCGGCGTCAGCATGGCCGTTGTGCTCCCTGGGGTAGGCGAGTACGAGTCACTGCACGCACTCGCGTCAGGCTCCGCGTCCTCCTTGACTGAAGTCCTAACTTGGGTCGGCGTCTTGGTCGCTCTCGGCGTTGCCGCCGCGCCTCTTCTCTTCAAGATAGTGCGGTCGTTTTCGTTCGTTCCGTTTGTGAAATATCTAGTCGCAGCGAAACGAAATGCCCAGAGCATCGAAGAGCTCTATTCCCACTGGGAGCACAGCGAGGGCCGGCTTGACCCGCGAATCGCACTCGACTACGTGGACGGAGCCGGGACGTCCAGCTGGAAAGGGTCCGACAACTTTCCAGAGTTCTGCTCGAAAGCGTGGGGGGAGAGCTTTCCTGAATGGCGCGGGACCGAATTCGTAGACGACAAGCGGCTCTTGGTGTACGACCGTATCGGTGAGGCAAAGCGAGCTACCTTCTTCGAGGTAGCGGACGGAAAGGTGAGCCACCTCATCACCTACTCGAACCGCGACCAGGCTATTGCTGAGAACGAAGAGCGGCGAAAGGCCAGCCGCAAGAAGGCGATCCCGAGCGGTCCGGACCCAACCCAGCAGTCGCTGGCTTCACCGTAGCCCAGCGCTAGGGGTCTGAGACAGGCGGGCCGTTGCTGTCCACGCAGCGATGCCTATGCTGCAGGTCGTGGCCCCCTCGAAGCCCGTGCAGCAGTGGTCGACCGCCTGGGCTGTGAGCTCGTGACAGCGTCGCTCAAAGACACCCGCTCCTCGGAGCTCTACCGGCGCGCGCTCGAGGTCATTCCCGGCGGCGTCAACTCCCCCGTCCGCGCGATGCGCTCGATCGGGCGCGACCCGATCTTCATCGCCCGCGGCGAGGGCGCCGAACTGATCGACGTCGACGCCAACCGGTTCGTCGACTACGTCTGCTCCTGGGGCCCGCTGATCCACGGGCATGCCCATCCACACATCCTCGCCGCCGTCACCGCGGCGGCCGCCAACGGCACGAGCTTCGGCGCGCCCACGCCCGGCGAGGTCGAGCTCGCGAGCGAGGTCGTGCGCAGGATCGACAGCGTGGAGATGCTGCGCATGACCTCCTCTGGCACCGAGGCCGCCATGACCGCCGTCAGGCTGGCGCGCGCCGCCACCGGACGCGAGCCGCTCCTCAAGTTCGCTGGCGCCTACCACGGGCACTCCGACGGGTTGCTCGCGCAGGCCGGCTCCGGCCTGGCGACGCAGGGGCTGCCCGCGAGCCCCGGCGTGCCGGCGAGCGCGGCCGCCGCGACGATCGTCGTGCCCTGGAACGACAGCGATGCGCTCGTCGCAGCCACAGAACGCCATGAGCTGGCCGCGATCCTCGCCGAGCCGCTGCCCGCGAACATGGGCTTGGTCGCACCCGACGTCGGCTTCCTTGCGCTGCTGCGCGAGCGCGCCGACGCGAACGGCGCGCTGCTCGTGCTCGACGAGGTCATCAGCGGCTTCCGCGTCGCCCGCGGCGGTGCGCAGGAACTGCTCGGTGTGACCGGCGATCTCGTCATCCTCGGCAAGATCATCGGCGGCGGCCTGCCCGCGGCGGCCGTCGGCGGGCGCGCCGAGCTGATGCGGATGCTCGCCCCTGACGGCGAGGTCTACCAGGCGGGCACGCTGTCGGGCAACCCGGTCGCCGTCGCCGCTGGCTTGGCGACACTCGAGCTGCTCGACGAGCCCGCCTACCTGCGCCTGAGCGCGATCACGGAGCGCCTCGCCGAGGGTCTGCGCGAGGCGGCCAGCAACTCCGGGGGGGCCGGCGGCTATCCCGTCCAGGTCGCCACCATGCCGGGGCTGATGACGGTGTTCTTCAGCGAGCGGCCCGTGGCGTCGTTCGCCGACGCGCAGAACTGTGATCTGGACGCGTACGCCGCGTGGTGCCGGGAGCTACTCGCACGCGGCGTGTACCCGCCGGCGTCCCAGTTCGAGGCGTGGTTCCCGTCGCTCGCTCACACCCCAGAGCAGATCGAGCGCACCGTCGAGGCCGCCGCCGCGGCCTTCGCATGCCTCTCACAGCCGGCGGGCCAACGATGAGCGTCGCAGACGAGTCCGCGACGGGGAGCGCGCTGGAGTCGCTGCGCACGCTGCTGCGCCGCGAAGGCGGGCTGATCGCAACGCTCGTCGAGCCCGCGGGCGCCGACGGCCTGGGCGAATCCGATAGTCCCGCCAGCATCGCCGCGCAGGGACCGCGCGCCGCCGGCAGTCGTGACGAGTACCAGTTGCTTGTCGAGGCGATCTACGAGGGCTACCTGCTGCACTACGGCACCCCCCGCGTCGTCCACGTGCCGGAGGCCGACCTGCGGCTGCTCGCCGGCGACCGTCTCTACGCGATCGGGCTCGCGCGCCTGGTCGCGCTCGGCGACACTGCAGCCGTATCCGAGCTCGCCGACACGATCACGCTGAGCGCGCTCGCCCAGGGCGCCGGGAGCCACCAGCTCGCCGACGCCGTGTGGGCAGCCGGGGCGCGCGCAGTCGGCTGGGGACCCAGTGAGGAGCACGCCCGCGCCAAGGAGCTAGTGCTCGCCGGGGCGCCGCATGCGATCGAGGCGATGCGCACAAGTGTCGCCGCAGGCGCCGCGCCGTCCTGAATCCCGCGTCGGTATTCTTTGCGCCCCGTGGCCAACAAGCGCGCAAAGCAGAAGTCCAAGTACACGCTCGACCGAGGCATACCGGGAGCGTTCGAGGGCGAGACGGTGACGCGCCGGAGATTCATGACCGGGACTGCCCACGGGGCCGGAGCGGTCGCCGCCGCGGCCTTCGTGTTGCCCTCGATCGGCTTCGCCATCGGGCCGATCTTCAAGCGCAACGTCGAACACTGGGAAGCCGTCGGCACCGTCGACCAGTTCAACGAAGACAACTACACGTCGGTCATCTTCACGCTCGTACCCGACGTCGGCGACGCCGGCAAGACCACCGCTTACGTGCGCAAGAAGAACCCCGCGATCGACACCGACCCCTACGACCGCGACACGTCCTACATAGCGATCTCCGATCGCTGCGCGCACCTCGGCTGCCCCGTGCGCTGGGTGCCCGCCTCCGAGCGCTTCCTGTGCCCGTGCCATGGCGGTGTCTACGACCTGCTCGGCCGCCGCGTCTCGGGACCGCCGCCGCGCCCGCTCGACCGCTTCTACACGCGCCTCAACGGCGACGTCGTGGAACTCGGCCCGCGCTTCAGCGTCAACAGCCAGCTGCGGCGCTTCTCCCCGCGTGACCCCGGCGAGCCGCTGGACGGCATCGGCCAGTACCTGTACCCGTCGCGACCCGACGCGCGCAAACTCTGACCAACTCAGAACCCGCGAGAACCGTGCCCAAGCTACCAGCCCCCCCGCTCCTCTCTGCGCTGAAGACGCCACCCGCGCGTCCCGGGGAGAAGAACGGCAAGAGCGGCCCGCTCGACGAGCTCGCCGAGGCGGGCACCGCCGTCGTCGACTGGGTCGACGAGCGGACCTCGCTCAGCGGCGCCGCGCGCTGGCTGATGTTCCGCAAGGTGCCCAAGGGCACCAACTGGTTCTACACGCTCGGCTCGGCGACGATGTTCGCGTTCCTCAGCCAGGCCGTCACCGGCGTGTTCCTGGCGATGTACTACCGCCCAGACCCGAGCGGCGGCGCCTACGAATCGGTGCGCCACATCACCAACGAAGTGTTCCTCGGGCAGCTCGTGCGCAGCATGCACCGCTGGGGCGCGAGCGTGATGGTCGTGCTCGTGTTCCTGCACATGGGACGCACGTTCTTCTTCGGCGCCTACAAGTATCCGCGCGAGCTCAACTGGGTGATCGGCGTGGTGCTGCTGATCCTGACGATGGCGATGGGCTTCACCGGCTACCTGCTGCCGTTCGACCAGCGCGCCTACTGGGCGACGATCGTCGGCGTGAACATCAACGGCACCGGCCCGCTGATCGGTCCCTACCTCTCGGACTTCCTGCGCGGCGGCTCGGAGATCGGCGCGACCACGCTGTCGCGCTTCTATGCCATTCACATGCTGCTGATCCCGGGGCTGATGGCCGCGCTGATCGGCGCGCACCTGTACCTCGTGGCGAAGCTCGGCACGACCGCGCCGCCCTGGACCAAAGCCGAGAAGCGGGACGAGCTGCGCGAGGCCGAGGTCTAGGCCCGGTGCGCACTCCAACCCACTTCGGCGATCGACTGACAGTCGGGGCCGCGCGATGAACCACCAGCAGAAGGAGGAGTACCTCCGCGAGTACTCGGTGCTGAAGTCGAAGGGCAAGCCGTTCTTCCCTTACGCCGTCGCCAAGGACGCGGGAATGGCGTGTCTGGTGATGGCGATCATCATCTTCCTGGCGGTGTTCTTCGGCGACGGCCTCGGCGCGAAGGTGAACGCCGCCAGCACCAGCTACGACGCACGTCCGGACTGGTACTTCTTCTTCCTGTTCGACGTCCTGCGCATCATCCGGACGCCGAACCTCACGCAGCTGGCGACGATCGGGGTGCCGACGCTGGCGATGATCCTGCTGTTCCTGCTGCCGTTCTACGACCGCGGGCCCGAGCGCCGTCCCGAGCGCCGGCCGGTCGGGACGATCACCGCGATCACCGTGATCTTCGCGATGGCGTTCCTCACCTACCAAGGGTCGGAGGCCGGCACACCCGATGCGCTCGAACTCACCCCGTCGAAGGCGGTCGTCCAGAACGGCCCCGCGGCGGTGGCGCAGTGGAACGAAGGCCGCCTCGCGGTCGCCCAGTCAGGCTGCGAGGCGTGTCACACGATCGCGCACAACGGCAACCTCGGCCCCGGGCCGCCGCTCACGCGCATCGGCGACCGGCTGCCGCGAGGGGCGATCGAACGCACGCTCGTCAACCCGACTGCGCCGATGCCGTCCTTCAAGAACCTGCCGCCGAAGAAGTTCAACGCGATCGTTTACTTCCTCTCGACGTTGAAGTAGCGCGCCGTGCCCGCACCTCCGCGCGACGGCGCCGGAAAGCTGCAGGCCGGCGAGGTGCGCGCGATGTTCGACCGCATCGCGGGCGTGTATGACCCGCTGAACACGCTCATGACCGCCGGGCTGCACCATCGCTGGCGCGCGCGCGCGGCCGACCTCGCACGCGTCGGCCCGGGCGGCCGCGTGCTGGACGTCGCCACCGGCACCGGCGATCTCGCCATCGAGCTCGCGCGCCGCGTCTCGCCGGACGGCGAGGTGATCGGCAGCGACTTCGCCGAGGGCATGCTCGACCGCGCCCGCGCCAAGGCCGCCGGCGCTGAGGACGCGGCTGTGCGCCCGCGTTTCGAGTGGGCCGACGCGATGGAGCTGCCCTACCCGGACGACTCCTTCGATGCCGCGACCGTCGGCTTCGGCGCACGCAACTTCGACGAGCTCTCACGCGGTCTCGCCGAGATGACGCGCGTGGTCCGTCCCGGAGGGCGGGTCGTGGTGCTCGAGATCACCACCCCCACCCGCGCCCCGCTGTCGCTGTTCTACCGGCTGTGGTTCGATCGGATCGTCCCTGCGCTCGGGCGACTCGCAGGCGCCGGCGCAGCGCTGTCGCGCTCGCGCCGCGGCACATCCGACGCGACGATCGCCGCCGCCTACACCTACCTGCCCAACTCGGTCAAGCGCTTTCCCGGGCCCACGGCGCTGGCGGGCGAGCTCGAGCGCGCGGGCCTGTCGGAGATCCGCTACCTGATCACCGCCGGCGGCATCGTCGCGATCCACGCCGGCACCGTCCCCGTCGAACGGGCATCATGAGCCCGGTGAGCAGCACGGCGGCCAGCGTCCCCCCAGGAGAGGTGGACGGACTCGACGCGATCATGCGGCGCGGCGGCGAGAGCCTGCGGGCCCGAATGGAGCGCACCGAGCGCCACCTCGGGCGCGTCACCGCGCAGGCCGGGACGCCGCTGGCCTCGCACGCCAACGCGACGGTGATCGCCGGCGGCAAGCGCCTGCGTCCGTTGCTCGTCGTGCTCGCGGCCGAGTCGGCCGGCGGACCGCCGCAGACGCTGGACGGCGAGGAGCGCCTGGTGCGCGCGGCCGTGGCCGTGGAGCTCGTGCACTCGGCGACGCTCGTCCACGACGACCTGATCGACGGCGCTCTGCTGCGGCGCGGCCACCCGACGGTGGCGGCTGTCGCCGGCCGCCAGATGGCGGTCGCGACCGGCGATCTGCTGTTCTCGCGGGCGTTCGCCGAGCTCGCGCTCAACGACGACGTCGCGCAGCTCTGCGCCCTGTCGGAGGCCAGCTCCGCACTCGCCGAAGGCGAGCTGCTGCAGCGCGAGGACGCGTATGCCGCGCACGTGGCCGTCGAGCGCTACCTCAGGCGCTGCGAGCTGAAGACAGCGGCGCTGTTCGAGGCCGCCTGCAGGCTCGGCGCTCTGACGGCCGTCGACGGCTCGCCCGAGCTCGCCGACGCGCTCGGCGCGTTCGCACGGCGCATCGGCCTGGCCTTCCAGATGCTCGACGACGTGCTCGACGTGTCCGGTCCGGTGGAGCGCACCGGCAAGTCACGTGGCACCGATCTGCTCGACGGCACCGTCACGCTGCCGTTCATCCTCGCGCGCGAACGTGAGCCCGAGCTCGCCGCGTTCGACCTGGAATCGCTGGGCGGGGTGGACGGGCCTCGGCAAGCGGAGGCACTGTG
>Ga0208849_1001793_pt1 | contig 13408 bp, 11 predicted proteins | sample NGESurdeep072012_10_FD_184470 | JGI IMG/M metagenome (GOLD analysis project Ga0208849, IMG submission 184470) | Arctic peat soil microbial communities from Barrow, Alaska - NGEE Surface sample 53-3 deep-072012 (SPAdes) | ecosystem: Environmental > Terrestrial > Soil > Wetlands > Peat ...
CCCCTTGATCTTCTCCACACGCTGCAATACCGCCAGATATTCGACGATACGTTCCTTGACCTTATCCAGCCCGTAGTGATCCTCGTCCAGGACCTTTTGCGCATTGACGATGTTCTTGTGCAAGCGCGTGCGCTTTTTCCATGGCACCTTCACCAGCCAGTCCACGTAGTTGCGCACCACCGTGGCCTCGGCCGACATCGGCGACATCATCTTGAGCTTGTTGATCTCGGCGTTGGCCTTGTCGCGCGCCTCCTTGGGCATGCCGGCCTTGGCAATCTTGTGCTCGATCTCGGCGATCTCGTTGGTGCCGTCCTCCATCTCACCGAGCTCTTTCTGGATCGCCTTCATCTGCTCGTTGAGGTAGTACTCGCGCTGGCTCTTTTCCATCTGCGCCTTGACGCGGCCGCGGATGCGCTTCTCAATCTGCAGCACGTCCATTTCGCCTTCGATCGCCACCAGCATGTGCTCGAGCCGCTTGCGCACATCGAGTATTTCCAGCACTTTCTGCTTCTCGGCGAGCTTGAGCGACATGTGCGCGGCGACCGTATCGGCCAGCCGCCCGGGCTGCTCGATGCCGGCCAGCGCGGTCAGCACCTCCGGTGGCACTTTCTTATTGAGCTTCACGTACTGTTCGAACTGCGACACTACCGAGCGCACCAGCACGTCCATTTCGCGCTCATCGTACTGATCGGCATCGACCTCGATGGCGATCGTGGCGGAATAGAACTCTCCCGGATGCAATTGCTCAACACGGGCGCGATCGACCCCTTCCACCAGCACCTTCACGGTGCCGTCGGGTAACTTGAGCATCTGCAGAATACTGGCGACGGTGCCGAATCGATGCAGATCCTCCAGCTTCGGATCGTCGACATCGGCCTGCCGCTGCGCTACCAGCATGATGCGTTTATCGGTGCGCATGGCGGCGTCGAGCGCGTGAATGGATTTCTCGCGGCCGACGAACAAAGGAATGACCATGTGGGGGTACACGACCACATCCCGCAGCGGCAGCACGGGCACGGCGGCGGGGACGAGGGCTACTTCGGTCACGGTCGGGGTTTCTTCAGTCACTTGGGCCTCATGTCGCTGGGACGGACGCATGCTTCAGACTGTAAAAACGAATTGGGGCGCGCCGCCCTATTTCAATGGCGCCGCGCCCCGCTTACACCCGAATCCGTGACTCAACCGTGCACTGATCCGCCGGCTCTCCTGGGTTCCTCGATCGCCGCCACGCGCGCCTCGTCGGCACGATAGACGATATACGGCTTGGTCGTGCCTTCGATCACGCTGTCGTCGACCACCACTTTGGCGACATTGCGCAGCGAAGGCAGGTCGTACATGGTGTCCAGCAACACCGTCTCCAGGATGGTGCGCAGGCCGCGCGCCCCGGTTTTGCGGTGCATGGCCTTGCGCGATACCGCGCGCAGCGCCTCGTCGCGGAATTCCAGTTCGGCGCCTTCCATCTCGAACAGCTTGCGATACTGCTTGGTCAGCGCATTCTTGGGCTCCGTCAGGATCGACATCAACGCGCCTTCATCGAGCTCGTCGAGCGTCGCCACCACCGGCAATCGGCCGACGAACTCGGGAATCAGGCCGAACTTGATCAGATCCTCAGGCTCGACGTCGTGGAACAGATCCGAACCATGCGGCTTGGAATCGGCGCCGCGCACTTCCGAGGTGAAGCCGATGCCGCCCTTTTGCGTGCGGTTCAGGATGACTTTCTCCAGTCCCGCGAACGCGCCGCCGCAAATGAACAGGATGTTGGAGGTGTCGACCTGCAGGAATTCCTGCTGCGGGTGCTTGCGTCCGCCCTGCGGCGGCACCGAGGCGATCGTGCCCTCGATTAGTTTGAGCAGCGCCTGCTGTACGCCTTCACCCGACACGTCACGCGTGATCGAGGGGTTATCGGATTTGCGCGAGATCTTGTCGATCTCATCGATGTAGACGATACCGGTCTGCGCCTTCTCGACGTCGTAGTCGCACTTCTGCAGCAGCTTCTGAATGATGTTTTCCACGTCCTCGCCGACGTAGCCCGCCTCGGTGAGCGTGGTGGCATCGGCGATCGTAAACGGCACATTGAGCAGCCGCGCCAGGGTTTCGGCCAGCAGCGTCTTGCCGCAGCCGGTGGGTCCAATGAGCAGGATATTGCTCTTGGCGAGCTCGACCTCGTCCTTGGCACGCGCGCCGCCGCGGCTTTGCAGGCGCTTGTAGTGATTGTAGACGGCCACCGACAGCACCTTCTTGGCGCGGTCCTGACCGATCACGTAGTCATCCAGCACCTTACGGATCTCGTGCGGCTTGGGCAGCTTGTCGCGCGCGCGGTCAGCCCGATCCTCGAGCTCCTCGCGGATAATGTCGTTGCACAGCTCAACGCACTCATCGCAGACAAATACCGATGGGCCGGCAATGAGCTTGCGGACCTCGTGCTGGCTTTTACCGCAAAAGGAGCAGTACAGCAGTTTGCCGTCGTCGGTACGCCCGCGCGGATCGTCACTCATTGGAACGCACCTCGACCGAATCGCCCTTCATGCATCTTATATAGCATGGGGTCGGCCGCTGACGCAAAGAACTGCGTCGCCCGCAACATATTGTTATTTCGCGATTTTGCGCGCCTGTTCACGACTTTAGCGGTGCCGGCACGGCCTCGCCCCGTTTTTCGAGCACATGATCGATCAGCCCATAGGCGATTGCGGCCGGGCCGTCCATGAAGTTGTCCCGATCGGTATCGGCACGGATCTTCTCCACGCTCTGGCCGGTGTGTTTGGCCAGTATTCTGTTGAGTCGGTCACGTGTGCCGAGCATCTCCTTGGCATGGATCTCCATATCCGCGGCCTGGCCCTGAAAGCCGCCGAGGGGTTGATGGACCATAATGCGCGAATGCGGCAAGGCGAATCGCTTGCCCTTGGCGCCGCCGGTGAGAAGTATCGCCCCCATGCTGGCCGCCTGGCCGATGCAGATGGTGCTGACATCCGGTTTGATGAACTGCATGGTGTCGTAGATCGCCAGCCCGGCGCTGACTACGCCGCCAGGGGAATTGATGTACAGCGCCACGTCCTTGTCCGGATTCTCGGATTCCAGGAACAACAGCTGTGCCACGACGACATTCGCCATGTAGTCGTCGACCGCACCGACGATGAAGATGACGCGCTCTTTGAGCAGCCGCGAATAAATGTCGTACGAGCGCTCACCCCGGGAGGTTTGCTCGACGACGATCGGAACCAGATTCAAACCACGCTCGTTCATAGCCGTTCATCCTGCTCAAGTGAGTCTGTGAAGTTTCAGGTCATCTGACCAAAGCCCGTTAACTCGCGGAAGGTGGAGGGTTTGTCCACGATCTTTACCTGTGTGAGTGCCCAATCCAGTACCTGGTCCTCCAGCGCCGAGGACTCAAGCTGCTCCATGGCTTCGCGACTGGCCAGGTACTGGCGCCGCGCTTCCGCCGGATCCGGGTAGGAGGCGCTGACCGATTCGAGCTTCTGCTCGACCCGCGCGCGATCGACCTTGAGCCCCTGTTCACGCACGATCTCGCCGATCAGCAATCCGAGCGCCACGCGCCGGCGCGCGTTCGCCTCCAGCGTGCTGCGCGCCGGTGCCTGGGCGGGATCCTGACTGCCCAGACGGCGCATCGCCTGTGCCTGCAGTTCGCTGATTTGCGCCTCAAGCATGCCCTGCGGCACCTCGAGCGGATTGTCGCGATAGAGCGCATCGAATAGCTGGTCGCGCACTCGTGCGCGCACGGCTTCTGCCATTTCCTGCTCCATGCTCTTGCGCACTTCCTCGCGTAGCTCGCCCACCCCGCCTTCCTGGACACCGAACGCCCGCAGGAACTCCTCGTCAACCGCAGGCAGGCTGCGCTCCTCGACCTTGGCCAGCTTGAGATCGAACTCGGCGCTTTTGCCAGCGACCGCTTTGGCGCCGTAATCCGCTGGAAATTGTGCGGCTATGGTTTTGCTGCTGCCGACGCTCATTCCCACCAGCGCCTGCTCTATCTCGGGCAGCACCCGGTGGGCGCCAATCGTGACGGCCATGCCCTCGCCCTTGCCGCCGGGAAATACTTCGCCATCGATGCGTCCTTCGAAATCGAGTGCGACGCGATCGCCTTCCTGCGCCGCGCGTTCGACCGGGCTGAAAACCGGCCGCTGCGCGCGCATGCTCTCGATCATCGCATCGAGGTCCGCATCGCCGATCTGCGCGCTGGGGCTCTCGACCGCAATGCCCTGGAGCGGATGCAGCATGACGTCCGGCAGCACTTCGAAGATCGCCGCATAACGCAGTTCGGTGCCCGGCGCCACGGCGATCGGCTCGATGCGTGGGCCGCCAGCGGGACGCAGTTTCTGCTGATTCACCGCCTCGGCGAAGGTGCTGCGCATGAGATCGCTCACTGTTTCGGCGTGCACCTGGTTGCCGAACTGCCGCCGCAGCACTGCGAACGGCACTTTGCCTGGCCGGAACCCTTTGATGCGCGCGGTGCGGCCGAGTTGCCTGAGGCGCGCGTCGACCTCGCCCGTCACGCGCTCGCCCGGCACAGCCACTTCCAGCCGGCGCTCCAATCCTCTTGTCGTGGTCATCGAGATCTGCATCGTCGCCTTTTCCATCGTGAATACCGTGCCATTCGAGCTATGTGGTGCGAAAGGAGAGACTCGAACTCTCACGGGTTGCCCCACTGGCTCCTAAGGCCAGCGCGTCTACCATTCCGCCACTTTCGCGCCATCGGCAGGCCAGCAAGCACCGCCAATTATAGCGGAAGATCGGCATCGTCCGACGTCCGCCGCCACATATGGACGGTCCCGGCCACGGCGCTCGCCTACAGCGCCGGCGCCCGCGCTTACAGACAATGCGGACAGTGACTGAAGCAAAGTGGAGCACGCCATTATGACCCGAACACTCATCGCTGTGACCGTACTCGGCGCAGCGCTCGCCGGCGGCTGTGCCAGCGCGCCACAGCCCAGCGCCGATCTGACCCAGGCGCACACACTGGTGGATCAGGCCGAGCAGGGCGGCGCTGCGGAGCTGGCCAGCGCCGACCTTGCCAGTGCGCGCAGTAAGTTGCAGATGGCTGATCAGGATGCACGCGATAAACCCGAGCTATCGATCCGGCTGGCCCAGGAAGCCTCAGTCGACGCCCGGGTAGCTCTGGCGCGCACCAACGCCGCGAAGGCGCAGATGGCGCTGCGCGACGTCAATGCCGGCACGCAGACGCTGCGCAATGAAACCGACCGCGCACAACCCAATACTTCAATGCCCGTCCCATCCACGCCGGCGATGCCGCAGTAGCACGGAGAGCTCCCATGGCCAAGTACTGGATTGCCTCTATTTGCACCGCGGCCTGTGGCGTGGCTGTGTTACTGGCCGGATGCGCCACCACCTCGCCGGAGGGCGAATCGGCTCTGGATCACGCACGCGCGGCGGTACAGCGCCTCGAAGAGCAGCCGCTCGCCTCGCAGACAGCCGGTAAGGCACTGCAGGATGCACGCGCTGCGCTGGGCGCGGCCGAGGCGGCCGAGCGCGAACACAAGAGCGCTGACATCGTCGTACATCTGTCCTACCTGGCGAGCCGTAACGCTGAAGTGGGCGAAGCAGTGATCGCCGAGGCGCGCGCGCGCACCGCCATGAGCCAGGCGCAGGCGCAGCGCGAAGGTGTCCTGCTGGACGCGCGCGAGCGCGACGCCGCGGCCGCGCATCAACAGGCGCTGCTCGCCCAGCAATCGGCACAGCAGTCCCAGGCGCAGGCGCAGGCCTCGCAGCAACAGGCGCAACAATCAGCGCAGCAGGCGCAGGATGCGCAGCAGCAGGCCAGGGATGCGCAAAAGCAGCTCGAGGACATGCAGGCCAAGCAGACCGATCGCGGCATGATGCTGACGCTCGGAAATGTGCTGTTCGATACCGGTGGTGACACGCTCAAGCCCGGAGCGGACGAACTGGTCTCGCGCCTGAGCCAGTTTCTGCAGAATCATCCGGACATCAAAGTACGTATCGAAGGGCATACCGATAGCATCGGCTCCGATAGCTACAACGAAGCGCTGTCTCAGCGTCGCGCCGAAGCCGTGGCCTCGGCGCTGCAAAGCCGCGGCGTACCGGCCATGCGTATCCAGGCGGTAGGCCGCGGCAAGAGCGCACCAGTCGCAGGCAATGACAGCAGCGCGGGACGACAGCAGAATCGCCGCGTGGAGATCATCTTCTCCGATGCTCAGGGCCAGTTTATCAGCGGCTAACACGTGATCAGCGGCTAGCAAGGCGGCGGCCAATTGAATTGTGCCGTGCGCTCTAGCCGCCGGACCGTCCCAGGCGCCATAATTCAACTCTTGCGCACTCCACGCCACAATTCGGCCACACGGTTGCTGCTGTCACTGCTGGCGTTGGCCGGCTGCAGTGACCTGAACTGGCCGTTTCATCATCCCGGCGCGCCGGTCACTTCAACGGCTGGCGAGCACGACGGCGGCGATAGCGTCGCCGCGCAGTGCGCCGATATTCGCGCGCAGATCAGGGACAGTGCCGAGACGCGGCGTGAGGCGCCCGCGACCACTACCGATCCCAACATCGTCGACGCAGCCCAGGGCAAAGCCGACAAGCGCATTGACGATCTGCACCAGCGTGCCGATGCCATGGACTGTCCGAGCGATGCTCCCACCGACTCACCGAGCCAGTCCAACCGCATGCCCCCGGTGCAACCCGCTCCTGGCGGCGGCAATCGCTGAGCCGCGCTAAGACTGGAACGCCTCTTTGACGGTGTAGACCACTCCCGCGCCTTTGCAATGATAGCCCGGTAGCTGCGCGATCGCGTCCTGAAACTCCTGACCGCGCAGGATCAACAGCAGGTGCTTCATGGAATCCAGTTCCAGGAATTCCTTGCGGCAGACGAAGAAATAATCCTCGGTGACCAACGGCACAAAACCGAGATCAAACTGGCGGGCGGCCGCCTCGACGCCGAAACTCACATCCGCCATGTCGCTGGCGACATAGGCGGCCACGGCAGCATGCGTGAATTCGAACTGATCATAGCCATTGATCTGCGCGCCACTGACGGCGTGCTGGCTCAGCAGCTGCTCGAACAGGCGGCGCGTGCCGGAGTCGGGATCGCGATTGACGAATCGCACTGCACTGTCGCGCAGACTCTCCAGCGAGGTGATCGCGAGCGGATTGCCGCGCTTGACGATCAGACCCATCTCCCGGGTCACGAAGCCAATGACCCGGTGCACGCTCGGATTGAGCCAGGCTTTGCTGGCCGCAATGCTGCTCTCGCGCAGTATTCCCTGCGGCAGATGCATACCGGCGAGGTCGCAGGCATCGTGTGCCAGCGAGGCCAATGAATATTGATTGCTGACGTAGCGCAGATCGACCTCGATCTGCGCATCGCGGCTCAGCAGTTCCCTGAGCTTGGACACCGCGAACCCGTGGCTTGCGTGCACGCGGATCGTGGATGAGGCATGCGGCAGAAACTGGCTGATCTCGGTTTCCAGCTCCTGGGCGAGATTTTGCAATTGTGGTCCGAGGCGCGCGTGCAGCCGCTGGCCCGCCCACACCAGCTTGCCGCCAAAGGGCGTCAGGTTAGTGCCGCGACCCTGCTTTCGTTCCACCAGCGGCGCCTCGAAAAACGCCGACCACTTTTCGATCAGGTTCCAGGCGTGGCGATAGGACATGCCGGCGCGCGTGGCGGCATGGGTGATTTTTCCGGTCACGCGGATTTCGTTCAGCAAGTCGAGCATGACCTGGATGGACTGGGAATTGTCGTCGCGCCGGAAGCGCCATACGGTTTCGATCTCGATGCGGATCACTCGAACAGCCCCTTTTTTTCCCCCGCCCGTGACCACATATATGCAATCAAGTGCCGAAGGCTGGATCTCAGATCGGTCGCCATTCGCCTACCCAATCGCGTCCCGTATAGGTGTTTTATCTCATATTTCCATGTGTCAGGCCAGCGCGCATAGTCGATTCGAGACGCAGAATATTACAGTAACTATATGAATAAACTTGCATATGTAGTGCCGGCGCACGAGATTCTCGCCACAGCTCCGTCGCAGACCCAGGATCTGCTGATCGACGGCCGGCGCGTGCCGGCGCTGTCCGGCCGCTATTTCGAAAGCGCGAATCCTGCCACCGAGCAGCCCATCGCCCGCATCGCCGCCGGCGACCTGGCCGACGTCGAGGCCGCCGTTCGTTCGGCCCGCGCCGCATTCGAAGGCCCCTGGGGGCGTATGCGTGCCAGCGGGCGCGGGCAGCTGCTGCTGCGCTTTGCCGAACGCATCCGACAGAACTCCGAGGAGCTGATCGAGCTGGAAAGTCTTGATGCCGGCAAGCCGGTGTCCGCCATACGCCGCCAGGATTTGCCGGCGGTGCTCGACACCCTCGCCTACTACGCCGGCTGGGCGGACAAGATCAATGGCCAGGTCATCCCGGCGCGCACCGATGCGCTGACCTATACCGTGCGCGAGCCATTGGGGGTCGTGGCCGCAATCGTGCCCTGGAACTTCCCCCTCATGATCGGCATGTGGAAGATCGCCCCCGCACTGGCCTGCGGCTGCACGGTAGTGCTCAAACCGGCCGAACTCACCTCCCTGTCTGCTTTGCGGCTGGGTGAGCTGGCTCTGGAAGCGGGTTTGCCACCCGGTGTGCTGAACGTGGTGACCGGCCTTGGCGCTAGCGCCGGTGCCGCTCTGGTCAATCATCCAGGCGTCGACAAGGTGACATTCACCGGCTCACCGGCGGTGGGCCGACAGATCCTGCGGGGCGCGGCTGGCAATCTCAAACGCGTCACGCTCGAACTCGGCGGTAAATCGGCCAACATCATCTTCGCGGATGCGGACCTGGACGCCGCAACCAGGGCGGCCAGTGCCGGAATCTTCTTCAACAGCGGACAGGTGTGCTCCGCAGGCTCAAGGATTCTGGCTCACGAGTCGGTCTACGACGAAGTGGTGGAACGGCTCATCGCGCGCGCCAGGGCCGTACGGATCGGTGATCCGCGCGACCCGGCGACCACCATGGGACCGCTGGTCTCGGCAGTGCAGATGAAGCGCGTGCTGGACTATATCGACGTCGGGCAGCGCGAGGGCGCACGACTGGTTGCCGGCGGCGCTCGCCGGGGCGAGCGCGGCTTTTTCGTTAATCCAACGGTGTTCGCGGACGTCAAACACGAGATGAGGATTTCCCAGGAGGAGATCTTCGGCCCGGTCGCAGCGGTCATCCGCTTTACCGATGAGGATCACGCGCTCAGGCTCGCCAACGGCACCAGCTACAGCCTCGCCGCTGGGGTCTGGAGCGCCGATATCGGCCGGGTACACCGCTTTATCCGCGCGCTCAAGGCGGGCACGGTCTGGGTCAATACCTTCGGCCCCACCGATGTGCGGCTGCCCTGGGGCGGCACCGGAGACTCCGGCTTCGGGCGCGAGCATGGCGAGATGGCCATCGAAAACTTCACCGAACCCAAGTCCATCTGGATCAATACCGGCTGAGACTCACTCGCCGAGAATCGCGCCGAGCGCAAGGCCCGCTTCGGCGCAGAACTGCGCTGCGGGTAATTTCTTGCCGGTATCGTACCTGACGCGTAGCAATTCGATCTCCCCGCCTTGTACCGCCACCATCACGGATTGCTGGCCGATCGCCGTTACTGCGCCGATCTTGCCTTTGACCTGCGAGAAGCTGCGCGCGCTGTGCTTGCGCGCATCGAACGCGTACAGTTTCCTGCCTTTGAACATCGTCCAGGCGCCAGGCGCGGGATTGCAGCCGCGAATCAGGTTGTAGACCAGATCGATGTGATTGTGCCAGTTGATCCTGGACTCAGCGCTCCGGCACCAGCCCAGATAGCTTGCCTGCGATTCATCCTGCGCACTGTGCACCGCGATGCCGCGGACTACCAGATCTGCCGCTTCCTGCAGCGCGGCGACCCCCATCGGAAACAGCCGATCAAAATACACGCTTCCCAGCGTATCGTCCGGAGCGATCGCTGTGTGCTTCTGCAAAATCACCGGACCCTCATCCAGGCCGTCGGTGGGTCGAAAGATGGTCAGCCCGGTGCGTTCGTCACCACGGATGATCGGCCAGTTGATCGAGCTGGGTCCACGATAGCGCGGCAGCAGCGATGGGTGATACTGAATCATGCCGTGCGTTGGCACGCTGGCGAATGCCTGCGGCACAAACTGCAGCACATAGGCCATCACACCGAGGTCCACTTCCAGCCCGCGCAACGCCTCGCGCGCCTCTTCGGTCTTGAGCGAGGGCAGCTGATAGACGGGCACGTGAAGCTGCTCAGCGGCCGTGCGCAATGCATCGGCTTTCTCACCCGGCTTCTCAGGAGCGCAGAACACCCCTGCCACCGTATCGCCGCGGGCGGTCATGGCCTCGAGCACGGCCTTGCCGAAATCCTGCTGACCGATAATAGCTATGCGCACACGTTTTCTCCTGACGAATCCTGACGCCCCCACTGACCAAGCGTAGGCGCACGATTGGCGCCTGTCAGCTGATTCAAATATTCGGGGCCGGCGAGCGGCGCCAGCGTCTGGTCGAAGGCGCCAGGCGCCACGGTGCGCAAGGCCGTGCCGGTGTCGGATTGCGCGCTGGCGAGGCGCAGTAGTTCGCGATCGGCCGCCGCCGGCGTGCCGGAAAGCATGCGCAGATAGACACGGCCGGTCGCCTGGTCGGCGAAATTCACCTCGCGAAATCCCTGCACACAGCGCTGCAGGAAGTCGATGTTGTGCTCGGGCGCGAGCTGCGAACGGTCAGGGTAGAGAGAGTCGACCGCGCTCGCCGCGACGTTGACGCGCCGGTAGCGTTCAATGTCGAGCATCTGCTTGACGTCGAGCACCTGCAGCGTGGTGTTGTCGCCGAACGCGACCGTTCGCGGACGCTCCCCGAGACGCACGCTGTTATCCAGAAACTCGAAATGAACGGCCTTGTCGGCGCGGCGAACCCAGGTGAAGAACAGGTCAGGCATGCCCGAGTACGCCTCGACGCTGTGCGCCAGCGTATCGCCGACCGCCTTGTAGCGGCCGAACTCGAGGCCGCGGTTCCAGGCGCGCTCGACCAGTGATTCCGGCGGCGTGATCAGAAAAAACAGGTACACCGTCTGACCAAAACGCGTCAGCAGATTGCTGCCGGCCTCGTCCGAGTAAGGGGCGAAGCTGTCGAAGCGAAATCTGTCGATCAGCAGATGCGACATCTCGCCGCGCTGGTTCTTGCGAGCCATGTAGCGATCGAGTTTCTGGTCGATGATCTGCAGCTCGTCGGCCGTCAAGGCGCCGGCGTACTTGTACTGCGCGCCGAGTGTCTGGTAGTCGAGCAATTGCTTGCGCCAGATATCCGGGCTGATCAGCGCAAAATCACTCCAGCGCACGCCGATCTCGCCGGCGAGATTCTTCTGTAACGGCCGCAGGCTGCTCTTGCCGGCGGCCGATGGCCCCTTGGTATTCATGACCATGGGGCGGTCCTGCCGCGGCAGACGATGGTAGCGTTCACTCAAGCAGGCACGTTGCAGCAACGGCTCGAGAGCATCGCCGATGCTGTCACCGCCAAAGTCATTGCAGGCGAGGTCGGCGGCGAGCGAGGCGATCAGGGCGCGCGCACCCCAGGTGCCGCCATGGCGGCTGAACAGTGCCGACATGACCCGTGCCAGCGCGCGGTATACCGCCCTGGTCAGCCCGTCCTCGGCCGAGCGCGCCATGCGCTCGCACTCGCCAATCTGGCGGACGTCCCAGGCCTCGTCCGATGCGGGCAGGCGCGTCTCGGTGCGGCGCCTGCCGAAGCGCCTCAGCAGTCCGCGCCGCGCGACCACCGGTGCCGCCGTTCCTCGCGCCAATGCCGACAGCGCATCGTTGGTGGACTGAGTCACTTGCCGTCGCAGCTCGTCGAAGGCTCGCGCGATGGCCGGCATTTCAGGCTCGACATGCTGCGTGAGCAGTTGCCGGGTGACGCGCCGGAAGTTGATGCCCAGATCTTCGATTCGGGAGCCGTCGGCAACCGCGAAGTCGGCGGTGACGCGGATCAGCAGCTCGTGCAGCGCCAGGCGATGGGGCCGAATTGCGACCAATTCAGTCGCCGCTATGCCGGTAAGGTCATGCAGCTCATCGGCTGTGGCAACGCTCGTGAACACGTTGCCGGCCTGAAAAATAGTACACAGATGGCGCAGCTCCGCGGGCACCGGCGAGCGGATGCCGGGATTCCACGGACCCGCCTCCTCCTCGCAGGTCAACTGCGCGATTCCTCCAGGGTCTTGCCCAACAGCTTGGTCAGCGCATAGACCGTATCGAGGCACGGGCTGGGTGTGTTGGTGAGCCGGGCCAACTCAACCACCGCGCCCAGCAGGGCATCGGTCTCGAGCGCCCGTCCGGCCTCGACATCCTGCAGCATCGAAGTCTTGTGATGGCCGACGCGTTCCGCACCGGCCATCCGCTTCTCCAGCGGCACACGAAATGTTGCGCCGAGTTTATTGGCGACGGCTTGCGCCTCCGTCATCATGGCCACGGCCAGAGCGCGGCTGGGCGGGTACTGGCAGATGCCGGCCAGGGTTGCGCGTGACAGCGCGCTGATCGGGTTGAACGTCATGTTACCCCAGAGCTTCAACCAGATTTCCGAGCGAATATCGGCCAGGACCGGTGCTTTCAGGCCCGAGGATTCGAAGCACTCCGAAACCCGGGTGACGCGCTCGCTGGTGCTGCCGTCCGGCTCACCCACTGGAAAGCGATTGCCCTCGACGTGCTTGACCACCCCCGGCGAGATCAGTTCTGCGGCCGGATACACCACGCAGCCAATCACGCGCTGTTCCGGCATATTGCGGCTGATCAGGCCCGTCGGGTCCACGCATTTGACGCGCGTTCCCGCCAGCTCGCCGCCGTGCTGGAAAAAGTACCAGTACGGAATCCCGTTTTGCATCGTGACCAGGACCGTGTCGGCACCGAACAATTTCGGCACCTGTGACGCGACCGCTTCGACCTGATGCGCCTTGACCGCAAGAATGACCATATCCTGCGCTCCGGCGTCCGCGTAGTTGTCGGTGGCGCGCACGTTCGGCGCCACCTCCTCGCTGCCATCGGCGGATACCAGCCGCACCCCGCGCGCCCGCAGGGCCTCGAGATTCGCGCCTCTGGCGATGAATGTAACGTCCTGTCCGGCGAGCGCCAGCCGCAGACCGACGAACGCACCGATGGCGCCAGCACCCACGATGGTAATTTTCACAGACGCTGGCGCCTCGCCCGCCATCGACCAGCAGCCAAAGCAGATCGCGGAAATCTCAACATCTCACGCTCCATCGTCGCGCAACCTCGGGTTCGCGGTGCACTTCCGATCCAACTGTCTCAGTCATGCGGGTCTAAAGTGAAACGACCCGCATCAAGCCGCGCGCCGTTAGGATGCCGCGCATATGATTTTCAACTCTATTGCCCCACCTCTTGCACTTTCGATCTTTATTTGATGGTGACGCCGGGCG
>Ga0208849_1001794_pt1 | contig 13405 bp, 14 predicted proteins | sample NGESurdeep072012_10_FD_184470 | JGI IMG/M metagenome (GOLD analysis project Ga0208849, IMG submission 184470) | Arctic peat soil microbial communities from Barrow, Alaska - NGEE Surface sample 53-3 deep-072012 (SPAdes) | ecosystem: Environmental > Terrestrial > Soil > Wetlands > Peat ...
CCTCCGAAGGCCGCGGCCACAATTCCGATCAAGCACTGAGCGGCAGCGCCCGCCGAGGTACGCACCTCGGCGGGCACTCGTTCGGGCGACCTGTGCCCGCAAAGGAGGACGGCGTGTCGAAAGAGATCCACACGATTCGGGTTTGGGCCTGGAGAGATGGGACACGCGAGCTGGTGTTCTCGGTGGACACCCCGGACGCTCGGCGTGCCGGGCTGTCTCACGTCCGCAAACTGCGGCAAGACCCGACGGTCAATCGCATCGAGATGCGCGAGCATCTGGCCACGATCGATGGCAACGACGCGGCGCTTCCCAGCGGCATCCGCGGCAGTCTGGGTTGGGAACGTACCGATGGTCGGTGGCACAGGCTGCGTACCAGCGAGGCGCACCTCGAACACCGCCGCGGCTGAGAGCCGGTGTCGTGACCGACCAGCCGGGGTCGCTCCAGCGGCCGGATCGATCCGGACCGGTCTGAGGTCACACACGAGATGTGACGTCCGGCCCTTTCACCCCGCCTCGCGGACTCCTAGCCTGTCACGCATGAGCGTCAACGGCAAGCACAGGCGAGGAACCTGATGATGAGCACATCCGATTCGACACTGCAGGAGGCGGTCGTGGCTGAGTTGCGCTGGGACTCCAGCATCAACGCAGCCACCATCGGTGTGAGCGCGCACGACGGCGCCGTCACCCTGTCCGGTCACGTGGCAAGTTACCCGGAGCGCGTCGCAGCCGACAAGGCAGCGAGAAGGATTCGAGGCGTGGTCGCCATCGCCAATGAACTCGACGTGCACCTGCCTGCTTCGTGGCGGCGGGATGACACGGACATCGCCGAGAGTCTTGCACGAGCACTCTCGGAGAGCCCGCTGATCGACCCCGGATCCGTCAAGGCCACCGTCAGCCATGCCTGGGTGCAGCTCGAGGGTGGGGTGAACTGGGCATACCAGCGCAACACCGCCGAGCGGATCGCGCGCCATGTGGCCGGCGTCGTCGGCATCACCAATGCGCTCAAGCTCGCGACGCGCCCAACGGCGCACAACGTGGACAAGGAGATCCGTGCCGCTCTCCATCGGCGGGCCGACCTCGACGCACGCTCCATTCACGTGGAGGTACTGGGCCACGTGGCCACGCTCACGGGCAGCGTCTCCTCACTTGCGGAGGAGCACGCCGCGACCAAGGCAGCGGCAGCAGCCCCAGGGGTCGAGCGCGTCACGAGCCATCTGAGGGTGATGCCGGCGCCAAGTCCTGGTTGGGAGCCCGAACTAGGATGGGCACGCGCGGGGCAGATCATGCACCCGAGCACCGTCGCGTGACCATCGCAATGAGCGCAACCGGCGAGCCGCCACCGGACGATACTGTCGAGGACCTCATCTCGCGCGAGCACGCGCTCATTCGTCGGCACCTCAATCACATCCGCCGAGTCGCTGACGAGGCGCAGCATGAGGTGACGCTCTGCACACCTGGGTACGGGCCGCCCGCACGTCGAGGCGCCTGATCTGATGGCAGGCCCCGACGATCCAACGCGTCGTCTCACTGTTGCCGAGGTAATGACGACGGACGTCGTGACGGTGTCGACATCCACACCCGTCAAGGAGGCGGCCGGGCTGATGAGTGAGCGACGGATCGCCGCAATCCCGGTCATCGGCGCGGATGGAACGCTGGTTGGCATCATCTCGGAGACTGACTTCATCGGCAAACGCGTGGACGTCGAAGTGGTGGGCGAGCTGATGTCGGCTCCTGTCGTGACGGCCCGGCCGGGCGACCCTGTCCCGCTGGTGGCGAGGATCCTGCTGGCTCGCAACGTGAAGAGCCTTCCGGTCGTCGACGACGGCGCTCAGGTCGTCGGCATCGTGAGCCGCGCGGATCTGTTGAAGGTGTTCCTCCGGAGTGACCGGGACATCCGAAGGGACGTCATCGCGAGCGTTGCGGCCAGCGCAATCGACGTTGAGCCCCCAGGCATCGGGGTGACCGTGATCGACGGCGTCGTCACCTTGACCGGGACGGTCAGGACGACCGGCGACATCGGGCGTGTCACGACTGCGGCGATCGCAGTGAGTGGCGTTGTCCACGTCCGAAGCGACGACGTGTCCTCCGTTGATCGACGTGGGTCATAGGATGGGTTTCATGCGCGCGACCTTCGAGAGCCGGTCAGGTGCCGAGACGACCCCATCGCTGTGCTGTCCTGACGCAGCCTCCAAGCATCGGTCGATCGCGACCAAAAACCGCTACATGGAGGGTTGGCAGGCGCGCAGGACGTGCGGGTCTGCGAGGCAGTCGTAGGCGCGTCGCGCACCGCTGAACACGTTGGTGAGCGCCTCGTGGTGCATGTTGATGATCGCCTCGAGGTCGTCGGCCCACTCCGGCGCGACGGGACTCTCGCGCAGACTCCTGATGGCGTCGTGGCCCTCGGCCTTGTTGACCCACTAGTGCACCGCGGCGATGTCGCGTCCGGAGACCGCGGCGGCGTGCAGGTAGCAGCGGTGGATCGCTTCGTTGTACGACTGGAAGTAGTCGGCGTGCTGGATGCCCCGCGAGCTGCCGGCGGCCGCGTTGAGCGCGCGGGCACGGTAGATGGCGACCTGGGGATCCTCGCACCCGGCGACCGGATCCCAGCCGCCGGGGTCGGGCCACTCGCTGAAGCCCGTGGGATCGAAGACGTACACCGGGCGCTCCGGGCGGAGCGCGCAGGCGGTATGGACGATCAGATCGTCCTTGGTCGATGTGGCCACCAGCGGACTGGAGGGAGGCCGGCTGTGTCAAGCATCAGGCGGACGCGCCGCACATCGTCGAGCAACTCGTGGACCTGCGGTGTCAAGTATCTGCCGGACTTCTACAGACGAAGCCACACCGGAAAATGTAAGCGCTATGTATGCGCTGGAGTGACACAATCCCTTCCTATGAGCAGCGGCATCCGGCGTCAACCGTGGGAATTGATGCCTTTTGCAGGAAAAGCCATTATTCCCGGTTAGAGCACTACACCACGTGGCGCGTAGGCGCCCAACACACCTCGCAACCTCCTCTACGCGAACTCAAATTCGCGTCCGTCGGGGAGACAGGACTCGAACCTGCGACCCCTGGTCCCCCAGACTAGTCCTTATTTAGCACCGGCTAATTGAGTTCAGAAATAGTGGTTTTATGGCGAATTGGTTGGAATGACGACTAGACCAAGTGCGATGGAATCCATTGGAATTCCGTCAATACGCGCACACGGGTATTGGAATATTGCTTCCCTCCCCCACCGTCCGGATGCCTGTCAGCTCGAGGCCTGCGCCCCGTCGCGCGTCGCCGCGATCCAGGTGAAAGGCTGGACGGTACCGCCGGGAGTCACATGCTCTTCGCGACTCGACTCGACTACGGTGAATCCGTCGAGAAGCCGTTCGAGGTCTACGGCGTCATAGCGCGCCACGGGCAACCCTGAGCATCGTTCGGGCCCGTCGGAGGCGAACGTCGCGATGATCAGCGCCCCGGAATCGCCGAGCGTCTGGCGCATGATGGTCAGGTACTTCGCGCGCTCCGCTGCGTCGGTCAGGAAATGGAACACGGCACGATCGTGCCAGAGCGCATAACGACGTTCCGACTGCCAGCTGAGGAGGTCCTCGTGCAGCCAGCGCACTGGTGCCGTGTCACCCAGGCGGCGCCGCGCGATCTCCAGCGCCGTCGACGACACGTCGAGAACGGCGAGGTCTGTGTAGCCCCGAGCTACGAGCCGATCGACCAAGAGCGAAGCACCACCACCGACGTCTAGGACAGGCGCTCCTTTCGGCACGCGGAGACGGTCGATGAGTGCCAGCGACATCGCGGGTTCGGGTTGATACCAGCTCACGCCTGTCGCTCCGGCGCCGGAGTATCGGCGGTCCCATTGGTGAGGTCGTTCGTTCGCGTGGGCCGACGGTGAGGGCATGGCGTTCAAAGTCTGCACCGCGGAGGAAGGATTCGACAGGAAACGGGGTCCCTCAGGCAAGGTTTGCGGGTGCGCCATCGGCGCTCTATCGTTCACACCGTGAGCGACCCCGACGCATCGGATCGATCCGCAGACCATATGGTTGCGGGTCAGGCTGGTTTCAGCATCGAGGTGCTCCTGGATGACGCTCGAAAGGGCCTGATCCGTTTGGAGCCAGCGGACGCTCACCGCGCGGCGGCATCGGGGGCGATTCTCGTTGACATCCGACCGTTGGAACAGCGAGAGCGCGACGGAACGATTCCGGGCGCGCTCGTTATCGATCGCAATGTTTTGGCGGACCACTAAGCGGCGGCCGCCGTACGGACGGCGGCCGCAGCCTCGGGGCTAGGTGTACTCGGCTGGCAGGAGGCGGCTATGGCGTGATAACCACATCAGCGCAAGACATTAGGTGCGCAGCGTGCGCTGGTTCCCTTCGCGGGCACGTCAGCAGGCTGGGGCACATCTAGTCCCAGCGGGACGGGAGGTTCCCCGAACCTCGCGAGTTGAAGCTGGAGTCCAAAGATATGCCGCGCATCATCCGATTGGTCCTTCGCGCTACTCCGCGGCTCAGTCATCCAGCCTTCTCCTGAGCGGTTTCCCGGCAGCACATCTCGGCATCTGAGGGCACTCTAAAAGATCCTGGGGATGCCGCAGACTGGCAGTGCTTGAGAGCGCGTCGCGGTCATCGGTTTTGAGGAAAGCCGAGATCAATGGCACTGAGGCTGGGATCGGGCCAATGTGCCGTCACCACCTTCATCTTGGTGTAGAAACGGATGCCATCGGGGCCGTACACGTGCGCATCACCGAATAGTGAGGACTTCCAGCCCCCGAAGCTGAAGGAGGCGATCGGTACCGGAATTGGCACATTCACACCGACCATACCCACCTGCACGTCGAACTGAAATTGCCGTGCCGCACCACCGTCGCGAGTGAAGATAGCAGCACCATTTCCAAACTGGTTTCGATTGATCAGCCTAACCGCTTCATCGTAGGTATCCACTCGCACTACCGAGAGGACGGGGCCGAAGATCTCGTCGTCGTACACTCTGGTTCCGGGCTGGACATCATCCAACAACGACGGATTGAGGAAGAATCCGTCGCCCTCAGGCACGCCCCGGCGACCATCCACGACGATGGTAGCACCGCCCCGGGCATCCTCCTCGAGATATGACGCCACCCGGTCCCGGTGTTCGCGAGTCACCAGCGGTCCCATCGCAGAGTCCGCGCGGTCGCCTGGACCTACCTTCACCCTCGCAATGCGCTGCGCAATGGCCTCTACGAGGCGGTCGCCCACGCCACCCACTGCAACCAGCGCCGAGATCGCCATGCAGCGTTCACCAGCCGAACCGTATCCAGCAGATACCGCGGCATCTGCAGCTGCATCGATGTCGGCGTCAGGCAGGACGACCATGTGGTTCTTGGCTCCTCCCAACGCCTGCACGCGCTTTCCATTTCGTGTGGCGGCCTCGTAGATTTGGCGAGCCACAGGTGTCGAACCTACGAAGGAGATAGCGGCGATCTCCGGGTGGTCCAGCAGACGAGACACGGCCGTGCGATCGCCCTGAATCACGGAAAATACACCGGCAGGGAGCCCCGCATCGCGCCAAAGCTCCGCGAATCGAAGCGAGGGAGACGGATCCTTTTCACTTGGCTTGAGGATGAAGCAGTTGCCGCACGCTATCGCATTGGCGAACATCCACATTGGAACCATGGCCGGGAAGTTGAAAGGGGTAATTCCCGCCACCACTCCAAGGGGTTGGCGAATTGAGAACACATCAACCCCGGTGGATACCTGCTCTGAGTACTCCCCTTTCAACAGCTGTGCTATTCCGCATGCGAACTCGACGTTCTCGATACCGCGGGCCACCTCTCCGAGGGCGTCGGAAAGGACTTTCCCGTGCTCGTACGTGATCAGCCGTGCGATCTCGTGCCGATTCTCATCCAGGAGTTGTCGAAAAGCGAATAAGACCTGCATCCGCTTCGCCAGAGACGTCGTGCGCCACTGCCTCGTGGCCGCCGAAGCAACCTCGACCGCGGCGTCCACCTCAGCTTCCGAGGCTAGGTCCACGATCGCGGTCTGTTGGCCCGTGGCTGGGTTGTAGACGGGAGATCCGCGACCCGACGTTCCGGCCAGCTCGCTGCCGCCGATCCAATGATGAATGTTGTTCACGGCGACACTCCTCGCTCAATCACCGGCATAGCGGTGCCGGCCAATCACAACGACAACGGTCAAGACGGTTGCGAACAGGGCTGTGCCCAGGAATATTGTGTTGAAGCGGTGCGCGCCAGCCAACGGAGCCGCGACCGCCGCCGATACAGCGCTGCCCACAAAAAGAGACATGGAGAAGAGCGACACCGCGGACGCGCGCGCCTCCGGCACGACTTCGGTTGCCCAGGACTGAACAAGGGGGTGCATGAGAGCCCAGCTTCCGCCGAGCACAAGTGCGCAGGCGAGAACGCCAACCACAGGTTGATCAAATGAGATGATGTAGTAGGCAAGTGCGTATCCTCCTGCTCCGAAACCCATCACCGTAGACATCCGCCACCGTCGCGCGGCATGGCCCGACGTCCGAGACGCAGCAAGCACGGATAACCCAAACGCGGCCACCACCGCACCCGCCAGAGCCGCGCCCACCCCGGAGGTTTCAAGCGCCGCCGCCAGGAAAGTGAGCATCCCAAGCACCACCGCCCCTTCGGCGAAGCCCAAACTCATTACGAGGAGCGCCCATGGGTGCCGGAGAACGATCCCTATCTGCCGGAGCGGGCCCTTGCGAAGCCCTTGCCGCGGCGGCTCAGGAAGTCTGCCAAAGCCGATGGCAAGCCAGACGGCGAAGATAGCCGGCACGGCGAACGCAACGCGCCAAGAAAGGAATGCTGCCGCCAAACCGCCACCGACGATTGCGGATGCCGTCCCGAGTGCGTTGGCTGCGACGAGCTGATTCAGCGGACCGTGTCGTTCGTGTAGCGGTACGGTGTCACCAATATAGACGATGCTGCCTGGGGTAGCCGGCGCGAAGCCCACTCCGGCCAGTGCACGAGCGACGGTCAGGATCAGCAGTGTGGGCGCCGCAGCCGAGGCAGTCCCTGCCGCGGCGCCCAAGAGCAGGGTGAAGCGCAGCGTGCGAACACGGCCAAAGCGGTCGCTCGCCGCCCCCCAACCCAACTGACTGAGCCCGTAGCACAGAAAGTACACGCTCGCCGCCGCCGTCGCCTCGGCCAGTGAGACGTGGAGGTCACGAGCGATGGCCACCAGCATCGGCGCGACCGAGAACCGATCTAGCGCGCTGACGAAAGTAGCCAAAAGAAGAGGGCGGACGTTGGCGTGACGCGCCTGGCGGCTCCCGCCACGGAAAGCCGCGGGCGCGTCGTCATTCAATGGAGGCGCGGCACAACTGAGCTAGGGAACGCATTGTCATGAACCGAACACCTTCAAGTGGCGTGACGTGGTCGAGAAATGCGGTGAGGCTGAGTGAGCGGAAGGGGCGGCCCGTGATTTTGGGATGCATGCAATATTGGAAGACGCGGGGGCGTTCGCCGCCCTCACCGTAGAGAACGTCGAATTGCGCGGTGATCACGTTGGTGATACCAAACGGATTTCCGTACGGAATCCCACCGTGATGAATGGCGTGCGGCACCGAGGACAACCACATCCCGAAGTCGTCCATTCCGCCGGGTATCTCCATGACCGACCCGGCCTCGGTAGTCAATAGGTACGGTTCATCGTCATTGTGAAGGTCGCTATCGTACTCATATCCCTGTTCAGCAAGAAGGGGGATGGTGCGCTCGGTGATCGTGTACATCGGGGATCGCCAACCGTATGGTCGGGTGCCGGTCACACGTTCCAATGCCGCCGTGGCGCGAGAGATCTCCACCGCCTCCTCGTCAGCGGACATCTCGTTCAGCGGTTTGTGCCAATACCCGTGCGCGGCGACTTCGTGGCCCGCCTCCGCAATGGATGAGATGACCTCCGGATACCACTCGGCTGTGGCGCCACATGTCGGGAAGGTGCCTACCACGCCATACCTTTGGAGGATTCGCAGCACGCGCTGTACGCCACCACGCATGTCGTACTGGCGCTCGGCGGCATCGCAGTAGTTGACCGCCCCGTTCGACCAATGCCCCGCACCCGCCTGGTAGTCCGGGACTGCGGCGTCGACATCCCCCTGCGTGTCGAACGTGAGTAGTACTACGACCCTGACCCCCGCCAGCTCCGGCACGGCCAGGTTCACACGTGTCTCCTGACCGAAGTGCGTCGTCCAATTATCAGGATGCCAGTGCCCGGGCTCCGGGGCAGGAAGGTGATGCGTGCGGTCGGTCATTATGTTTGGGGCCTTTTCACAATCGAAGTGGACATCAGTTACTGTTGCCGAGCGAGAGCAGGGTCAGGGCAAGCAGACAGGCGCGTTCGGCGAGACCGGTGAGCGAAATCTGCTCGTCCAGCGTCATGAGCTTGCCGCCGGGTGGACCCATGCCGTCGAGCATGGGAGTGTGACCGACAAACGCCGAACTGCCCGCGGCGTTTGAAGCGATGACGTTAAGGGTGATACCGAGAGCCCTGCCTGCGCTCACGGCGGTCGCGATCAGCGGCTCAGCTGCCGAGGTCCGCACGACACTTGGCCGGTGCTGCGCCAACCGTATGTCAACAACAAGGCCACGCGTCTCGGCGTGGTCGCGCACCACGGCTCGGAGGCTCCTATCGAGCTCTTCCCAGTCGGCGGAATCCCTCAGGCGCAGATCGAGGGTGAAGGAGCACTCTCCAGGGACAAGACTCCGTCGCCAGCCACCTGAAACTTGCGTCACCGTCACGAACCGACCGCCCGACGCGTCAGTGATCTGCTCCAACGGGTCAACCAAGTTGGCAAAGGCTGAGATCGCGCTCAGCCCGGCCTGCCGCTCTGTGCCGGCGTGCGCCTCGCGGCCGATGACGGTTATCCTCCCTACTCCGCAGCATGACCTGGAGCCCATCAGGTTGCCTCCCTCGCGGGCGCACTCCAGGCACAAGCAGACAGAGTTGACGGCAGCAGCCCGCTCAATCACGGGCCGCGATCGAAGGCTTCCGGCCTGCTCGTCAGGCGACAGCACTACAGTGATCGTGGGTAGCGCGGCCTCGCAATCCTGCAACAGCCGTATGGCGCCGACCAGGACCACAAGCCCGCCTTTCGCATCAGCCACGCCTGGACCAAACGCGGTATCGCCTTCGGTCCGATATGGGAATGTCCCCGAGCAACCGGGCAGGAAGGCGGTATCGAGGTCGCCCAGGACGAGCACCCGGCGGTCGGCGCCGTCGCGACGCAGCTGCCAGACGTCGCCGACGCTGCTATAGGCCAGTCCGGGCAGCATTAGATCGGTCAGCCATGCGGGAGGATCGTCACCCGGTCGACGTCCTATGCGCTCGACAGTGAAGCCGGCTTCCTCCAACGGTTCCGCGATCAACGAGCCAACGGTATTGACACCGTCGGGTTGCGAAGCGTGGCTCTCGGTCCGCACCAGCTTTTCCAAGAGTGACTCGAGATACGGGCGATATACGTTGACGCGTGCACGCAGGTCTGACCCAGCCACGGCAAGTTCAGCGGTATCCATAGCACCCTCCATCAGGATGAGACGCTAGGCACGCCAGCACAGTGCTGGCGTGCCTAATGAACAGAACGACTACCGCGGCTCGAACATAAGGCCAGGGGCGCGCTCGCCGGTTAACGGCATAGCTTGTTGCGGCGTCCCCTTGATGTAGCGGCCAAAGCCTCGTTCACCGGTCACCTTGCCGTCCTTCGCGACCACGGTTCCTCTCAGCATGGTGAGAACCGGGCCACCGATGAACTTCCAGTCCACGTATGGCGTCCACCCGACCTTGCTGTACGTCTTCTCGTCAGAGGGCACAACCTCCTTATCAAGATCGACAAGGACGAGGTCGGCATCTGACCCGACCTGGATAGCGCCCTTGGTCGGATACTGACCGATAAGCCGCGCGGCATTCTCAGACATCAGCTCGATCATTCGCCTGAGAGTGAACCGTCCATCGTGCACGTCCGTCAACGCGAGCGACAACATGTACTCGTACTGCGGGCTGCCAAAAGGACCCGTCCACGGATCGGCGGTGTACCGCGCGAGATCTTCAATGGTGTGTGGTGCGTGGTCGCTGTCGATCATGTCCAGCGTACCGTCGTTGAGGGACTCCCAGATGGTCCTCATGCGGTCAGGCTGCTCGGTAACGATGCCGCCTGGCGCCGCGCGCGGGCCCTGCTTCTCGACGTCCGCCGGCGTGAGGTGGTAGTACTTCGGATCCACGGTTGCGGTGACGCGCTGACCGCGCGCCTTTGCATCCTTGATCAATCTGAGGCTTGCCGCAGCATGCGTATGCAGAACGTGCAGGCGAGCTCCTGTGACCCGCGCCAGCTCAAGGAGGACCGCCACGCCAGAACTCCAGATGATCTCGTTGGTGTAGATCTCGGAGAAGGTGTGCTGATCGTGGGGCAGGCCAGCCTCCATGGCCTGACGCGTCATGACGTCCATGAGTGGTTGATTGAAGGGATGAACGCTGCAGTGCAAACCCGTGTCAGCAATGCGCTGGAAGGCTTCATAGACCCGCTCGGATTCGCCCATGGCAATGCGGGGATCGTGGGGGTACCCACCGCTGACCTGGAACATCTTGAAACCGGTGACTCCCGCCGCAGCCATCTTCGGTATCTCGTCGAACTTGTTCGGCGAGCAAAGATGGCCCCAATCCACCACCGAGTCCCGGTCCGCGATCTCGCGCTTCTGCTCGAACAGTTCCAACGTATCAGTCGGCGGATCGACGTTGGGCATGTCGGTGTAGGTGGTAACTCCGCCCACGGCGCAAGCCTGCGAGACCGTAAAGAAGTCCTCCTTGTATTCCAAACCAGGAGTGCGAGCGTGCGCGTGAGTGTCCACCAAGCCCGGGATCACCTGCAATCCGCTGGCTTTGATGGTGTTGGCCGCGACCGTAGCGTCCCCCCGGGCGACGATACCGCTGATCTTTTCGCCGGTGATCAGAACATCGGCTTCGAGTGGTCCGGACGGCGTGTGGACCGTCCCCCCCACAATGCGTGTGTCGACTTGCTGTGACATCGAACTCGGTTCTCCTAGTTAGCTGTGGTTCTAGCGGTGGTTTGAAATGACGCGTTCGGCAAACAACTGCATCTGCTCAAGGTAATCGTCCACGGTGTGGTAGATGAACTTCATCTCGTAGCACCGGACACCCGCCTCAACGTATCGCCCCAGCTTATCGACGATCTCTTCGGGTGACCCGATGAGCCCCGCCGCCTCAACCGCCGCGGCGGTGGCGTCTGCGTTGAAACCCTCTGGGAGGACACCGACAGTCTTGGCGGCACTCGCCCGGGCGGCGGAGGACTCACTTGCGATGCAGACGTAGACCTCTGTGCCAATGTCGAAGGTCACACCGTCACGGCCATAGCGCGCGGCCGCTTCCTGAAGGCTTGCGATGCGACCCGGGTATTCGTCGGGCACTACCCATGGTGGAAGCCATCCGCTGCCGAACTCAGCGCACAGCTCGACCGACTTGTCGCCGCCGCCTCCGAACCAGATGGGCGGGTATGGCTTCTGCGCCGGCTTGGGAGCAAACTCCGTCTCTGGAAACGAGATGAACGGACCCTCGTATGCAGGCTTGGGGTTCGTCCAGATCTCGATCATCGCGCGGAGGTAATCCTTGGTCTTGTCGTACTTGTCAACACGCGAGACTCGGAGGACCTCGAAGTCAACGTTGTGGGTGGACTTTGCCGCACCAACGCCGATCCCGAGGATCATGCGACCACCACTGAGGACATCCACATTGGCGACCTGCTTTGCGGCTATGATCGGATTGCGGAAGGGCAGACACAGGACTGCAATCCCTAGCTTTATCGCCTCCGTCACCCCCGCCACATAACTAAGGGTTGTGAGCGATTCGAAGTACGTTGGCTCCGCGTCGGGCCCGGCGTTCTCGACAGCCTCAAGCGACCCGCTTGAGACGTGCGTGCTGTTTTGGTACGTGGTCCAAGCGATGAAATCGTTGACCCAGACGACATCGTACCCTAGTCTTTCAGCCTCGCGAGCGACGCGCACTATGGCATCGGGGCTCGCGAGCGGCCCTGCCACGGGCAGCCGGATACCGAACTGCACTGGCGATCTTCCTGTTTCTGTCATCCTTGACGTCTTGGCCTCCGTGTTCCCTCTGTGGCACCCTCGTCGGGGCGCCGATTCATGTCGGTCACGTCGTCGAATGTTGGTTGCCCACCAAGGAAGAGTTCGGCGAGATCGGTCTGGCGCAGCGCTTGCGCGCTCGCTGACCGCGCGATGTGGCCAGAGACCATCACGTAGCCCCAGGCCGACACCTCGAGCGCCTCCAGGGCCCGCTGCTCGACGAGCATCACCGCCGCACGGCTGGACAACTTGGGAACGTACTCAGCGAGCACCTGATTGGCCATCTGAGGAGAGAGGCCAGCGGTCGGCTCGTCGAGGATCACGAGTTGCGGTGTGGTGAGCAGTACGCGGGCCATCGCCAGCATCTTCCGCTCGCCTCCACTGAGCTTCATGCCGCGTCGGGTGCGCATCTCCTTCAACTGTGGAAAGGTCTCCATGCTCTGCTCAACGCGGGCTTTCAACTGCTTGCGTGGAAGCAGGTATCCACCGATGGCAAGGTTCTCCTCAACAGTGAGAGTGTCGAATGTGTCGTTGACCTGCGGAATGTAAGCAACACCACGGCGAGCCAGCGCGTCCGCCGAGAGGCGCGTGACGAGTTTGCCGCTGAGCACGTAGGTTCCGGCCATTACTGGGAGATTGCCTGTCAGCGCTTTCAGAAGCGTGCTCTTGCCGGCGCCATTAGGTCCCACGATGCAAACGATCTCTCCGATCCCCACCTGGACATCCACGTGAGAGACGACCGGCACCCGCCCATAGCCCGCCGCCAGCCCCTCGACCGTGAGCACAGGGGTAACGCGCTCCTCCAACTCAGGCAAGGTAGGCGCTCCTGACCGCCTCGTTTGCACGGTGATCAGCCATCGTGCCTTCGGCGAGCTTCAGCCCACGCGCCATGACAATGACGTGTCCACAACACCGCTCGACCACGGAGAGCTCGTGTTCAATCATCAACATAGGAAGGCCGTCGTCGCGCAGTTCCAGTAGGTGCGTCTCAATTCGCTTGCGAAGTGCGGGGTTGACACCCGCCATGGGCTCATCGAGCAGCAATAGCTTCGGGTTCGCCATGAGGCCGCGCATGATCTCGACTAACCTTTTCTGTCCGCCGCTCAGGTCACTGGCCCAGGTGTCCGTCTTGTTCGCCATGTCGAAACGATCCAGGAGCTCGAGCGCACGCGCGATGGTCGCGTCGAGGGCTGTCCGCCAAGCGGGCTTGCGCAGTAGCGCACCGGTGACGCTCTCGCCGACGGTCGGAACGGCGGTTATCAAATTCTCGAGGACGGTCAACTTGCCGAACTCCCCCGACATCTGGAACGTCCGAAC
>Ga0208849_1001795_pt1 | contig 13364 bp, 11 predicted proteins | sample NGESurdeep072012_10_FD_184470 | JGI IMG/M metagenome (GOLD analysis project Ga0208849, IMG submission 184470) | Arctic peat soil microbial communities from Barrow, Alaska - NGEE Surface sample 53-3 deep-072012 (SPAdes) | ecosystem: Environmental > Terrestrial > Soil > Wetlands > Peat ...
GTGGCGTTGCTCAGCGCCGCGGAAGCCCCCTCGATGCCGCTCAGACTCGCCGCGCTCGATCCGGTCAGCGCCGCATCCGTAACCTGCGCGTTGTCGGTGGCCGTCCCCGAGACACTGTCGGTATCGGTTACCGTCACGGCGATCTGATAGGGAGCTGCCTGTGCCTCGGCGTAGGTGTGTCCTGCGGAATCCACCGCAAAGACGCCGCCACCCTTTGAAACGATCGTCCCGGTCGTATCCAACGCCGTCCCGTCGCCCCAATCGATCGCCGCCGTGAAATTGCCGATCGTCGGGCTCGTGATCTCGGAGTCCGTGAAGGTCACAAGCTGGAGCGGCCCGGTTGAAGTGCCTTCGGTTTCGCCGAAATTCTGTCCGCCCGTGAGGTCTGGACCGAACGTGGCGTTGACATTGGTCATGAACGAATTGCTGTCGTTCGTATTGCCGCCGGCGTCGTCGTTGAATGACCAGGTCAGCTGCCGCGGGCCGCTGTGCGGGCTTGTGGCGTCAAACTCCACATCGCGCAGTGCGCTCTGAAATTGCGCGTCAGTGGTCGTGGAGGTGCCCGTCAGCGTCAGCGCCGTGGTGTCGTTGTTGGAGACCGTGATGGTCGTTCCGGTGATCTTGCCGGTGGTCAGATCGCCGTCCGGGATAATAAGCTCGTCACCGGCCTGCGAGCCGCTGGTGATCGTCACCGTCGCGACTGGAGTCGTACCGATGGTGTTGTCATCGGTAATGGTCAGGCTGGAGTCGGCAGCCACGGCGCCGCTGGTCGCGGTCACGGTCGGCGTCGGGCTGACGATGCCGGCCAGCACCGGCGTCATGTAGACATCGAGCGTTGAGGTGCTGCCGCCGACGCTGGTCTGGCTGTTGGTGTCGCTCACCGACCAGGTAATTGTGCGGGTCGTGTCCGCGCCCGCATTGGTCGGGTCGCCGCTAAACGAATAGGTGATGCTGTCGAGCGCGGTCTGGTATTGCGCCGCGGTGGCGTTGCCGGTGAGCGTCAGCACGCCGCCCGTATACGACTGCTCGCTGATGCTGTTCTGCGTCGTGAAGTTGAGCGTGTCGCCGGTCAGGAAATTGCCGATCGTCACCGTGGCGCCGCTAACGTTGACGCTGTCGGTCAGCGTCAGATTGCTGTCGAGCGGTTTGGCCGCGCCGCCCTGATAATACTGAACCGTAATGCCGGTGCCGCCGATCTGCGGCGCCTGCACCAGGCCGATATCCAGCGTCGAGGTGGTGTCGTCGCCCGGATAGGTGCTGCCGTTGCTCGACGGCTCCGGCTGGTCGTAGGCGATCGTGATCGCGTTGGTGTCGATCACGCCGCCGGACGCGGCGAGGCCGTAGTTCTTGCCGCCAGCGTAGTCGTTGGGCGTGGTGTCGCGGACCGGCGAAGAATTGCCGTAACCCGACGGCAGCGCGTTGATCTGCACGTAATAATTGCCGGCGGCGAGCCCGGTAAAGTCGTAGACGCCGCCCCCGTTGGTCGTCGTCGATTCCAGTGCGGTCGAGCTGCCTTGCACGAACACCGAGAGCGAGACGCCGCTGATGCCGGCGTCGACGCCGTCGAGGGTGCCGTCGCCATTGGCGTCGTTGAAAATCTCGCCTTCCAGGCTCAACGTGTCGAGCGGCACCGTACCGTCGGCGGTGACGGTCGTGAAATCCGAGCCGGTGACGCTTCCCGTATAGGTCGGATTGACGATGAGCTGGTCGCTTTGCGGGTCGACCGTGGCCTGCCAGCTCACGGTAACCGCGTCGTTGCCCGGCAGCGTGCCGATCGACACATTCGAGAGGCTCGGGTCGGTGAAGGCGTTGACCGGCCCGGTGGAGGCGCTCGGAGTCGAAGTAACGTCGCCGCCATGCGGATCGGTCGCGATTGCGACTACTTCGATGTCGGCGTTGGCATCGGTCGAGGCCAGTCGATAGGTCTGACCGGTGGCGCCGGAAATATTCACAAAACCCGAACCGAAGTTCTCCTTCCACTGATAGGTGATGGTGGCGTCGGGGTTGTCGGTGGTCGGCGTGCTGGCGGTGAGAATCTGCCCGACCGTGGCATTACCGCTGATGGTGGGGGTGGACAGCGTCAGATTGTCGGCAACCGCGCCGGTCGCGCCGCTGTCCGCCGTGTCGGTCTGGCCGTCGCTATACGTCGACGTTTCGACGACGCGCAATGTCGCCCCGACGTCGGACTCCTTCAGCGTGTAGGTGGACGAGGTCGCGCTGGAAATATCGACATACTCAATGCCGGAGAACGATTCCTGCCACTGGTAGGTGGCGCTCGCGCCAACGAGGGACGCGGTCAGCGTATCGCCTTCCGTTGCGCTTGCGATGCTGTGGTTGTTATCGCTGATGCTGGGCGTGCTGAAAGTCGCGCCGGGCGGCGGGGCGTCCGGCGGCGCGGTGCCGCCGAATTTGCCATTATTCTCGATCCCAGTCCCGTCGTTCGTCGTTGTGTTGTTGGCCTCGAGGAACGTGGCGACAGCGGTCCCGTCGGTCGCACCGCCGGTGTAACTGACGGTCGGATTGCCGGAGGCATCGTCCGCGGTGAGGAAAATCGTGCCCTGAGACCGCGGACGCAGGCGAATGTCTTGGCTAGCGGCGTCGAGCAAGATATTGTTCTTCTTTGCAGCGCTGGTGCCGCCGATGGTCAGATAGACCGTGTAGTCATCGGTGGCGACGTTGCTGTCGTTCATGCCGATGCCCTGAGCAGGAGTAGTGGTATCGGGGCTCGAGTTCGTTTCGACGTTGCCGGTGATCTGGGCCTCGAAGGTGCCAGTGGAACCACCCGCCGAGCCGCCGCCGGTCTCCAGATCGATGCCGAGGTTGTCCCATTCCGTCACGGTGTTGTTGGTGATGGTCGCGTCGAGCGTGCCGGCGTTGGCGTTGGTTTGGGCACTGTCTTCTTGAAGGATGTTGATGGCGTCGGCCCCCGCACCCGGAGTGCTGACGGTGTTGTGGTTGACGATAAGGTCGAGAACGGCGTTCGCGTCGCCAGAGCCAGTGTTGTTTTCGATGTTCTTGGTGATGACCAGCGCAGAGCCGGTGGAGCCGCTGATGTTGTTGTTCTCGACGTCAAAGGTCGAGGTGCCGTGCGTGCCACCCTGGAGTTGGACCGGGCCCGAGCCGGTGTCGCCGCCCGCGCCGCCGAGATTGTCCGTGACGGTGTTGCTGTCGAACGTGACGTCGGTGGCGACATCGCCGTCACTTGAATTGTAGAAGAAATTGTCGCCGGCGGCGACGCCGGTGAACGAGCTGTTGGTCACCGTGGCGTTGGTGACGTCGCTGTTGCTATCGATGTAGACGTTGTGATTGCCGGTGGTGGCGTTGTTATCGCCGAAGGTATCGTGATCGAGGGTGATGTCGGCGGGGCTGGTGAAAATGTCGAGGTTGTCGTAGTAGCCGCCGCTGATCGTGGAATTGGTGATGACGCCGGCGCCGGTGATGCCGGTTTCAGTGCTTTGCCCGGCATAGACACCGCTGCCGAATACGACGCTGCCCTCGCCGACGGCGCTGCCGTTGGCGCCGTTGACGGTGGTGTGGTCCATGCTGAAATTGGTGACCGACTGGCCATAGATGCCGTCATAGGACAGGCCGTTCAGCTGCATATAGGCGAGTGACACATCGGCGGTGTTGTTGAGATAGATGCCGACGCCATTGGTGACGCCGCCTGTCGTGCCGGTCTTGTCCTCAATGGTGCCACCCGAGCCTGCGGTCGAGCCGTCGCCGGTAATGGTCAGGCCGCCGGACGAACCGGTATTGTCGAGAATAATGCCGTCGTTGCTAGCGCTGCCGCCGGTGCCCGACGAAATCGATTTGAAGGTGATGCCACTCGTGCCAATCGTGGTATTGGTCACGTTCAGCGCGGTTCCAGTGCTGGAACTGACGGTGTTGGCGGTGCCGGTGATGTCGACGGTGCCGCCATGGGTGAACGAGATGCCGGTGCCCGAGCCGGTAGTGACGACGATATTGGACATCGTCGTCGTGCCGGTGCTGCTGCTGCTGTCGTCGATGCCGTCGCCCGAACCGGTGTTGCTGATTGTGATGCCGCTGATGGTATTGTTGTCACCGAGCGTGATCGCGGTACCGGACGACACGGTAAAGGTCGTGCTGCCGCTGCCGGCGCCGATCAGTTTTTCGCCGCTCGCCAACGAAATGTCTGCGCCCGAATAGCTCCCGGCTGCGATGTTGATCGTGTCGCCGACGCCATGGTCAGTGTCCGCGGCGGCGGCGCTGATAGCCTGCTGAATCGTCGCGAATGGATGGGCGGCGGTGCCGTCCTGCGTGCCGCTCGCACCACTGTTCACGTACCAAGTCGGCGGACCGACGGCGATCGTAACCGTCGCCTTGTCAACGCTATTCCCTGCCGCGTCATCGGCCGTGTACTGGAACGACGCCGTGCCGGAAAAGCCGGTAGTCGGCGTGAAAGTGAAGCTGCCGTCGGCGTTGAGCGTGACGGCGCCGTTCGTCGCATTCGTGGCACTGATGGCCGTCAGTGTGCCGCCGTTGAATTCGGTGTCATTGGCAAGGACGCCGCTGGCGGCGTTGAGCGTGAGCGGAGCATTGCCGGTTGCGGAATAAGAATCGTTGACCGCGATCGGCGTGATCAGAACGGAATTCGCCGTCAACCCGCTGAGCGTCTCACTGAACGTCACGCCGGTAGCTGCCGTGCTGGTGGTGTTGGTGATGGTGACCGAGCTGGTGACCGTGTCGCCAGGACTGATGCCTTGATCGCCGTCAGCATCAGTCTTCAGCGTGGTGGCGACCGTCGATGCCTTCACCGTCGTGCCGGCAAGCAATCCCTCATAGTTTGCCATCGCCGAGGATGTGAAGGGGGCGTTGATGGCGGCCGTACCGGCCGAATCGTCGAGCGTCCAGTTTTCGAATAATCCGTTGGTGCCCTGCAACGTCCCGATGTCCTCGGCCGAGGCCGCGACAGTGGCGCCGCCCGCATATTGCGAAAGCTCGGCGATGAATTGTTGCCCCGCCGAGCCGCTCGCCACATCGCAGGCATAGAGCTGGAACGCGCCGCCCGGCGCGAGCGCGGCACCGATCTGCGCCAGCGCGGTGCTGTCGCCCGACAGGTCGCCGGCATCGAGCGTGGTCGATCCGACCTGGATTTGGCCGGCCACGCCGTGGCCGACGATGGAGATCGACGAGAGATTAGTCAGATCGTTCGAAGCGAGCATAGCGGCGATCTGCGCAAGACCGTCGTTCGACGGATCGATGACAAAGGCCTCGACGCCGGGCGCAAGACCGTTGAGCAGGTCCTGGAGATCGGGAACGTTGGAGTCGATGAAAACGACGCTCTGCGGCGTGCCGATATTGGAACTCGTCATACCCCACCTATGGCTGTTGGCAGCGTTGTCGCGATCGGTCGAGCCAGCGCGGCCCCATTGGCTTTTTTTGCCGAATTACCGATCCTCTGTCCCGTCAGAGCGTGGACAGAGCGTGCACGCTAGGCTTGTATCAAACTCAGGGAGCAGTGACAATTAAATCGATATTAACCTTGCGATTTATCGTGAATTAGCAAGGAAACTGTCACAATTCATGTCTTCGGGAGGAAAAAGTTCCACAATCAGCCGTTGCTCTCTTTTCCGCACCCGCTGCAACTGCTAATGCGCCGCAGCACGATCCTTCATCCAACCCGCTAATCCAGTTACGACGCCGCGCCCCTGCAATGCCCTGGTTTGAATATGCGGAACGCCTATCGTATCGCCGGAGCGCAACGATGACGGTTGAACTTGCCCAACTGACGGCGGCCGATTTTGAGCCGCGGCTCGACGATGAGTTTCGCCTTGCGACAGAGGAAGGCGTGATCGCTCTTAAACTCGTCGAAGTCCGCCGACTGGGTCGTGCGCTGCGCGAGGGCGGCGCCTTCGCGCTGACATTCCGATCGCCGCCCGGACCATTCCTGACGCAAGCGATCTATCCGCTGAAAAACACCGCACTCGGCACTGTCGAGCTGTTCTTGGTACCGATGGGGCCGAAGGAGGGCGACAACTGCTACGAGGCGGTGTTTACCTGAATTTCGGCGGTCCAGCGCATCAGGTCGTAAACGCCTTTGTCCTCGGTCGTTTTGAATCCGAGCCGCCGGTAAAGCCGCAGCGCCGGGTTGAATTTTTCGACATAGATTGAAAGTGGCTTATTGGCGCGAGCGGCCTCGTCGATCAGATCGCGCATGACCGCGCCGCCAAGACCTCGACTTCGGTATTCGGGCAGGAGCGCAATGTCGATCACGCTGTATTCGCGGTCGCCGCGATCGAGATAGAGCCGCCCGACAGGCTCGCCGGAGAGCGACACAACGAGCCGGTCGGCGCCGGAATAATTGCGCTCATAGTCCGCATGTTGCGCGCGGAATTGCTGGTTCAAGAACTCCGCTTTTTGATCATCGGACCACGGCAGGGGCGCCAACTCCTCGGTGCGCGTCGAGGCGTAGACTTGATATAAGAACGGCAAATCGCGGTCGGTGAGTGGCCGGAAAGAGAGACCTGCCTCGGTGGCGCGCATCCAACCAAACGAGGCCGGAGCCGAACCGTCGGGCGCGCTCATGCCGAACCGGGCGTCACGTACGCGGCGGGTAAACGCCCTGCAACGCGATACAAAAGTTCAACGCGAGATAGGGCATCATGTTGTTGTGCGGTTGGTTGCCGCCGACGGGCGCGATCGTACTACCCGACATTTGCACATTGTTGGTGGTCTGATAGAGGCCGCCACCGCTAGAGCGCGCGATCGCCGTGCTTGGACTGGGTATGATCGTGTCGGCGGGGTCTTGGGACTCCGCCATGACTTTGTGGTTATGCGAAGGTATTTCCGACTCGAGCAACGTCACCGTGGCCTCGCCGCCCTCTTCGCCGAGATCGTGCAGCGACAGGCCCGGCCCCTGGCCCGGCTGCATCGGCGCCCTTCCTTGCATGTTCGGCAACGCGAAATTGCTCTTGCCGTCGCCGCCGTAGGTCGTTCCAAGCAGCGAGAATAGCGCGGTGTTCTGCGAGATCGGCAAGATCTGTCCATTGCAGAACGCCCATCCCGTGGGCGGGAAGTTGAACGGAAAGATCCGCATCTCGGCAACGAATGGGTTAGTCATGGCCTGGTCCTCACGTTTGACTTGGGAACACGCCGAATAGCGAAATAATGAAGTCGATACACAGATAGGGTTGGAAGTTGGAGTGGGGCTGGCTGCCACCCGTAAACCCGATCGAGTTCGGGCCCATGTTAGCGTCGGGAGACTCGGCGATGTAGGGCTTAACGACGGTGGAAGCGGCAGGAACATTGTTCAGCGGCGTGGCCGCGTTGCCATTTGTCGTCGATGCCAAATAGGGATGCGTGTGGGCGGGAATTTGCGTAGTTGTTAAGGTGACAGTTTCCGCGCCGCCGTTCTGCGCGAGCGTGAAGCCAGCGCCTTGGTGGATCGGCAGTCGCCCGCGCAGATCGGGCAGTGCGAACGTGCTCTGCCCGTCGCCGCCGTAAGTGGTCCCGATCAGATTGAACAGCGTCTCGTATTCGCTGATCGGCAACACTTGACCGGCGGGGAACATCCAACCGGCCGGCGCAAAATTGCCTGCGAACATACGGATCTCGCCGACGTAAGGTGACGACATGGTAGACCCCTGTTCAGTTTTGGCTCGGAAAAATGCCTTGAAGGGCAATGCAGAAGTTGAGCGTCAGATACGGCTGCATGTTGTTGTGCGCCTGACTGCCGCCGGAGGGGGTAACGGTTGAGGGGAGGATAGAGGTCAAGCTCGCCGGCGAATGGTAGACGTTGTTCGCACCGCCGAAATAGTTGTTGACGGGACTGGGAAGGCCGTTCGTATTGACGGACGACGCGTTGGCGGCGTGGATGTGCCCCGGAATCTCGGCAATGGACAGCGTATGAGCCTGCTCGCCGCCCCGTTCGCCGAGGGTCATACCGTTTCCCATATGGGTCGGCGTCCGCCCCTGCAAATTCGGCAGTCCGAAATTGACCCTGCCGTCGCCGCCATAGGTCGTGCCGAGCAGGGAAAATAATGCCTGGTTCTGATTGATCGGCAGCAACTGCCCGTTGCAGAGCGCCCATCCTTTGGGCGCAAATCCGAAGGACATGATCTTGATTTCCGAGAGAAATGGCGTCGCCATCCTGCGTCCTCCCTACGATGCGTGCTCGAAGCCGTCGCTGCTCCACTCAGGAAAAACAGATTTCGAGCGCCGCACCGCCGATTTGCGTGACGTGAAGATCGTGGCGGCCGATGGCCTGGTGCGAGACCGGCACGATGTCGGACGGCACATGACCGTGCCGCGGCGCGCTGAAGGTCAGTGCGAATTGCTGGCGAAATGGCACCCTGCTCGCTGGTCCGCGGCGAACCTCGGTGAGCGTCGCTGCCTCGCCGGCGACTGAAAACGTTTGTCCGACCAGCGGCTCGAAATGCGTCGCCGCCAGGTCAGCCAAGCTTTGCCTTGCCGCGGCGGAGCCGAGCGAATGCTGACCTGTCGCGTCCGCTGTCGATGCAATTGCTTTTGCCGAGGCTGCGGCGGGCAACGATGTCGCCAACACTGCTCCTGACGCCGGCGTTGCAGCGATGAGCCGGATTGCATCGCGGCGGCTGACGGCGGCGAAGCCAATCTTATCTGTCACGGTCGCCTCCTGAATGGTCGCCCTGAGTCCAGCAGACAACCTGCACTATAGACCGGTACCAGGGGGAATACAACCATGTCGGGCAAGCCGCCGCTGCAAACGGCATGATTGCCCTAACGCAAGACTGGCTGATGACGCACCAATAACAATTCGGCGCGCGACGGACTCTGCTTCCACTGCCGAGCAGACGCTTGCCGGGAATAATCTTACCGCTTCGGCTCGGCGCTGATCGCGCGCAACTTGCTTGCGGAGATCGCTTCGGTGGCCTCGTCAAGCACGATGCGCTCGACAGTGTAGCCGACGTCACGGCCGTAGAAGACGTTGGTGATGTTGGGCAGCGGCACGACCACGAAGCGTCCGGCATGGAGTGAGAGCGCGGCTTCGATGCGCTGCTTCACGGCGAAAAATGACAGCGGATTTTTCGCATCGATGCCGTGCGTATCGCGCACCGCGATGCAGACCTGGCCGACGCGCCGCAGGCCCTCCTCGATCAGCCGCTGATGGCCGCCGTGAAACGGCTGGTAGCGGCCGACAAACAGCGCCGTCGGCTTCTGCGGGTCGAACGCCGGCCGCAGCCGCGTCAGCGCCTGCTCCGCCCAGTAGTGCGGCGAGCCGTCCGCCGGAATCCGAAGATCGAAATGATCCGGATGAATGAACATCCGGTTGGTGTCCTCGAACCGGCCGGTGTCGATACGGTCCAGCCACACGGTGAAGGCGTCGCCAAAAGCCTGGCGCGTGTCCGGCGTCGGACAAATGAAATCCGCGATCGCCGTGCCGCCCGCCTCGACGACCCGATCGCACATCCAGCCCATGCGGCGCGCGTGCTCGACGCGATCCTGATGGTTGAAGCCGAGATCGCGCGACAGGTTGGCGCGCACAGCGTCGGCATTGAACACCACCGCATTAAGGAGCGGCGCCAGCGCGTTGGCCAGCGTGGTCTTGCCCGCACCCGGCAGGCCCATGATGAGAATTTTTCGATGCACGTGTGCCCTCTCGCTGCGGCGGCCCGCAGCCATATTCCGATCTCGAAAGCGAGGCAAATTGGCGAGGCAAGCCGGCCGGCGCCGGACAGTAGAATTAAAAATGGCGGCCCGGTCCGTGCCTGCGCGTCGCGCGGCGCGGCGACTGCGGCCTGACAGACGGCGCGTAAACGTTATTCCGTGCGCAGGTGCCGCCGCTGCCCTGCGCGGTCGCCATGCATTGTTCGCGACTGGAGAAGCCGCAATTGGTGCCGCCGCCGTCATGAAAATTCGAGCACCACGGATAGTTCTGTCCGAGCGCGGGCGGTGTCATGGCGAGACAGGCAGCGCAGATGCCGAATACAATGGATAATGGCTTCATCGCTGACTCCGGAAAGGCGCCCTGCTCCGCTATGAACGCCGGCGGCCGGTGTGTTATTCCGCATCGCAGGATCCAAATCGGGAGGTGACGATGGCCGAAATAAAAGTGCCGTATCAGGTCGGCGGCAGGCAGTTCGAAGGCATGATCGTTTGCGACGACAGCGGCACGGCCAAACGTCCGGCAATTTTCATGCAGCCCGACTGGAAGGGCGTTTGCGGCGACACGATAGGCCAGGCGCGCAGCGTCGCCGGCAAGGACTATGTCGTGCTGATGGCCGACATGTTCGGCGCGGGCTACGGCGCAAAACAGAAAACCGTCGATGACCTGCGCGCCGGCATGCTCGCCGTGCACAAGGACTTGCCGTTTACGCTGAACTGCGGAAGCGCCGCCTACGATGCACTGATGTCCGAGGCCGGCAAGCTCGGCATCATCGATTCCGGCAGGAAGGCCGCGATCGGTTATTGCGCGGGCGGCGGCTATGCGCTTGAGCAGGCGCGTGCCGGGGCGGATTTCAAGGGAGTGGTGGTTTTCCACGTCACCAATCCAAACCCGGTCGTCTCCGATACGCCCTGCAATATCAAGGGCCGCGTGCTGGCGATCCACGGCCGCGCCGATCCGGTGACGCCGAAGCCGATGATGGACGCGCTCGAAGACGAGTTGACCAAAGCCAAGGTCGATTGGCAGGTGATGATGTTCGGGCCGCCGGCCGTGCATTCATTCTGCGATCCGACCGCCAAGGGCCCGGGGACGCAATACGACGAAAAACTCTGCCGCAAAGCCTACATGCTGATGCGCGACTTTTTCATCGAGACGCTGTGAACGCACTCTGGCGCACAGAGCTGAAATAGAGCGGGGCTGAAATAGAGCGAGGCCGGCCCTGTTCGGGCCGGCCTCCTGTTCCCAACTATAGTGGTTCGTTCTTCTGACGCCGGGAACGGCTTTCGTCCGGCTCTACTTAGCCTTCATGGCGTGGTGGTGCATCATGTGATGATGATGATGGTGGTGATGACGCCACCACCAATGACGGTGCCAGCGCCAATGATGGTGCCAGCCCCAGTGACGGTGCCACGTCCAGTCGTTGTTCCAGTTCCAGTGGCTATTCCAGTTCCAGTCGTTATTCCAGTTCAAGTTATTGTGCCAGCCCCAATGGCGGTGCCATGCCCAGTGGTGATGCCGGTAGTGATGCCAAGCCCACCAACGGTGATACCGCATGTGGTGATGCATGGCGTGATGCTTGTGCATCATCGGCTTGGCCGCCATCGGCTTGGCCGCCATCGGCTTCTCTTTCGGGGCCATTTTGGCCGCCGGAGCCGGTGCAGGCGTGGGCGTTGTTCCACCACCGGTCGGCTGTGCAGCAGCCGGAGCGGCGATGAGTACCGTCGCGAACAAAGCGGCGGCAAGAATCCTCAGCATACATTTCTCCTTATTGGCGTTGCTCAAGGCGCTTTTCTTTACAGACGCGCTTTCACAGCATGGCTGCTACTGTATCGCTGGTGAACGCCAGATGAAGCGCGCTCGCGCCCGTCGTTCATCTTGATGAATGCGCCGTTAGGCAGTCACCATGCTGCAGTGCAACCTAATTCAATCCAGATGCACACCTGCCTCGGTGATGACAGCCTTCCAGAGCCTGACCTGATCGCCGAGCTCATTGATGAAGTCCTGCGGGCTCAGCACGTGCGTCTGCATGCCGAGCTTGGCGACGGCTCCCCCGACCTCGGGCGACCGCAACCGCGCGTCTTCGGCGGCGACCAGTTTGAGGATCACGTCAGCCGGCGTACTCGCTGGCGCCATCAGACCGAACAGGACTTCGCCCGGAAACCCGCCCAGGCCGGCTTCGCGGAAGGTTTGAACGTCCGGAAGCTCGGGCCAGCGCGCGGTGCTGGAGACCGCAAGGGCGCGCAATTTGCCGGCTTTGATCAACGGCAACAGCACGGATTTGGCGCTGGCTGTCACCTGAATCTGGTTGGCGATCGCATCCGAGAGCGCCGGTGGCGCGCCCTTGTACGGCACGAACAGCATGTCGGCTCCCATGTGCGCGCGAAAATACATGAGCGCGAGATGGGTCACGATCCCGACCGTGGCGCCGGATGTCAGCTTGCCCGGATGCTCCTTGGCATAGACCACGAGTTCTTTGAGCGAATGCACCGGCAGCGAGGGATTAACCACGATCGCGATCGAGTCGGAGACCAGCGATGCGACCGGCGCGAGCTCTTTGACCGGATCGTAGTCGAGCTTATAGAGCGCCGGCGTGATCGCGTACTCGTTTGAGCTGCCGAGCAACAGCGTATAGCCATCGGCCGCGGCGCGGGTGACATCCTTGGTCGCAAGCCTGCCGCCGGCGCCTGGAAGATCTTCGATGATGACGCTTCCGCCGAGTTCGGCCCCAAGGCCCTCCGTAGTGACTCGCGCGACGGTATCGGCCTGGCCGCCGGTCGGATATGGCACGACGATGCGGATCGGGTGAACGGGATAGTCCTGCGCACGGACCGATCCATGCGCAGCCACCGCCACGACGGCCAGCACGACCGCAAGGCATCTTGTCACGTCGTGCCCTCCCCGCTCGCTTCGGCAATAATCCAAACATGGTAGTCGGGATCGACGGCCTCGACCGGCAGCACCAATATGGCAGGTGTGGCGTAGGAGTGCATTTGCTTTACGGCGCCCCGCACCGGTTCGGCCAGTTCCGCACGCGTCTTTATGATCATCACCACCTCGTCGCCGCGGTCGATTTTGCCCTGCCACCAGTAAAATGAGATCATGCCCGGCAAAATATTGACGCAGGCGCACAGCCGGCGTTCTACCAGCTTCCGGCCGGCTTGCTCTGCCTCGACAACGGACGGATAGGTCGTATAGACGAAAACCGCGCGTTCCATGCTTGCCCCTCGCGCCGTCCCGGCGCCGCTCGCAGCCGCAAAGACCGAGCCGAAGACTTAAACCGATGCCCCCTCGCCCGTCCGCAACACGCTACAAGCGCATCGCCTTCGTCGCCAGCGCGGTGCCGGAAGCGCAGCGGGCGCGCCGGCAACTGGCGCAGCGCTACGGCGATTCGAGGCCCGAGACCGCCGACGTGATCGTGGCGCTCGGCGGCGACGGCCTGATGCTTTCGACCCTGCAACGCTTCATGAATTCCGGCAAGCCGATCTACGGCATGCACCGCGGCACCGTCGGCTTTCTCATGAACGAGTTTTCGGAAACGCGCCTCAACGAACGGCTCACCGCCGCGCATGTCACGGTCATCCACCCGCTGCTGATGCGCGCACGCGACGCCGCCGGCCGGGTGCACCGCCACCACGCCATCAACGAAGTCTCGGTTTTCCGACAAACCTATCAGGCGGCGCGGCTGCGCGTTCTGATCGACGGCAAAGAACGGCTGCCGCAACTCGTCGCCGACGGCATCCTGCTGGCGACGCCCGCCGGG
>Ga0208849_1001796_pt1 | contig 13362 bp, 11 predicted proteins | sample NGESurdeep072012_10_FD_184470 | JGI IMG/M metagenome (GOLD analysis project Ga0208849, IMG submission 184470) | Arctic peat soil microbial communities from Barrow, Alaska - NGEE Surface sample 53-3 deep-072012 (SPAdes) | ecosystem: Environmental > Terrestrial > Soil > Wetlands > Peat ...
GATTTGCCCACTGTGAAGGCCCGATTGCCCGTCGACGTCGTCGGTCACCGGAAGGTGGCCACCACCGGTAGGTGCTTGACGCCACCAACGAAGTTCGCCTGCGCCCACTCGGGCTCCCCGCCGAGTTCGATCGTCTCAACGGCGGCAAACAACTTGGGCAAGATCGTGCGTAGCTCGCGGCGGGCGAACGTCGATCCGAGGCAGAAATGCTCGCCACCACCGAACGCGATCAACCGGTTGGCGTTGGGCCGCGACACCGAGAACTCCATGGGCTCGTCGAAAATGGTCTCGTCCCGGTTGGCCGAGGGATAGGAGAGGAGCATCCGGTCGCCAGCCGGGATCTCGACGCCCGAGAACGTGGCTGGCTCGGTGAGGTACCGCAGGAAGTGCCGGACCGGCGACGTCCAGCGGATCATCTCGTCGACGGCGTTGACGATGAGGCCTGGGTCGTCCTGCACCGCCTTCACCTGGTCGGGGTGCCGCAGGAGCGCCTCAAGGCCACCTGACAAAGCGAAGGACGTGGTGTCGTGACCAGCCGTGGCGACAATGGTGAAGTACCACAAGGTGGCGTGGTGGTCCATGGGGCAGCCGCCCACTTGGCCGTTGGCGATGACGGTGGCCAGGTCGTCGGTGGGGTGCGCCCGACGCTCGTCGGCGAGAGCCTGGAAGTAATCGTCGAACTCCCCAATCGTGTCGACGATCATGGCGAAGGGATCGCTCAGGTCGCCCAGGTATTCGGGATCAGCGGCCCCGAAGAGGCCCTGGGTGAGCCGCAGCATGGTGGGCTCGTCCTCTTCGGGGACACCGAAGATGCTCATGATTACCCGAAGCGTGTACGGCACGGCGATCTCCTGGGCGAAGTCACAGTTGCCTCCGAGATCGTGGAACTTCGCCACGAAGTCGTCGGCGATCGCCTCGATCGCGGTCTGGCGCTGCGCTACGGATCTCGGTCGGAACCAGGCATTGGCCAGGCCACGATGGTCGTGGTGCTCGACGCCGTCCATGTGGATGAGCGTCTTGGGCTCGATCCCGAGTGTGTTGAGGAACTCCAACTGGGCGTCCGGTCCGAGAACGGAGTTCCGGGTGTTCAGGAACTGTTCGTTGTTGCGGGAGACTGAGAACACGTCCTCGTAGCGGGTCACCGCCCAGAATGGCGTAAACCCCTCTTCCTCCACGCGCAGGACGGGAGCCTCGGCGCGTAGCTCGGCGGCAACGCCATGCCAGCGCTCCTGGTCGGCATAGGCGGTGGGGTCGATGAAGATCTCGCCCCTGGGGTCTGGATAGCTCATGCGAGTCTCCCGTTTCGGTCGCGTCTCGATTCGGTCCACGCCAAGACGACTTCGTCGAGTCGTCATTCGACGATACAGACCGCAAGCCTTTGGTGAGGGAAGGCAGACCCCTCAGGGCCGTCGCGGCGTTGGCGCCGCTCCCCCTTGTTGATGGGCTCGTGCGAGTGTTGTACCAGGACCTTTGGTCCCCCCATGGTTCCCATGGCCTTGCTGCTGACCCTGGGCTTGAGAGCGCCAGGTGTGGGCTGGGCCCGGCGAGTAGACCGGCCCCGTGGACTTCGAGGCACTCCCAACTCTCAGTCCTGCGTCCTCCGAGGGCGTAACGTCGGGATCGGGAGGAGGCGGAAAAATCGTGGAAAACGCAACAAGCATTGAGGTGGACAAGGTCACCGAGATACTGATCGACGGGACGTGGCACACGGTCAGGCGCTCCAGCCTGGTGATGGTTCCGTTCGATCTCGACCCTGATCACTCAGTCCCAGGGATCGGGTTCCAGACGGGCCCGACTGGGTCTACCCGAAACCAGGAGACCATCTACGCCCCTCTGTCGTCCGTTACCGCCGTCAAGACGCTGGACGACACCCGAACTCAGCAACCGGGAGCCTGATGACCGTTGGCTCGATACCTCCTGCGGGTCGAATCTCACCGATGGCGCCGAGCGAATCCGCCTCGAATTCGTTACGGAGGCGAGCCGCACAGCTCGCGCCATCCGAAAGACGACACTTGCAGATCCACCTTCCCCCGACGACATGGAAAGGATCGGTGAAGCAGTCTTCATCCGACTCACGTCGGGGTAGGGGTGTGATCGGGGCGTGTTTCTTGGTTGATGTCTACCGGTGCCGGTTCGCCGAGGACCAGCGCGGCAGCTCCCCCCGTTATCGCCTCGTAGAGCGGACGCAGCGCCTCGGTGATGAGGGTCCCGGCATCGGAGAGGGGTGATGGGTCGAGCTGCCGGAGAACCAGGTCGGGGGCGACGGCCAGGCGGGGTCGGATTTCGATGGTCGCCAGATCTTCGTCGCGCCCCCACGACCATGTGGGGTTTGTCTCTTGCGGCGCGGCGGCGCGATCAAGGTCCGCCACGGGCCACCCGAACTGACCGCCTTCGGGAACGCTGGGTGCCTGGGTCGGATCGGACCTGCCCGCCTCGTGGGCGGAGCCGAGGCCGCGCCGGCGTGCCCGTAAACCGGCCAGGAGTTCGTCCTTGTCCCGGCCGCGCCAGGCGAAGATGAGGAACGGGTCACGGTCGAAGGCTTCGGCCAGCAGGAAGTAGACCGCCGCGACGTGCTTACACGGGTTCTCCCAGTCCGGGCACGAGCACGCCGAATCGAACCCGTCGGCCGAGGCTGGGAACAAAGTGCCCGACGACTCGGCGAATGCCTCCTCGATCTCATCGGGCATATCGCCGGCCAGGAGCTTGGCCATGAAGCTAGCGCTCGATGCCATCACCGCCTCGGCGGCGTCCCATTCAACTGCCGTAAGAACGCGTATCTCTATGAACACCCGGTAGGGCTTCGTCCGCGAACCTTGCACCGAAGCGGTCACTTGCCCCGGGGAGACATCCATGCTGAGCACCTGGCCAGTGCGGGCATAGCGCTTGCCGCGCTGAAGGCGGCTGCCGAGACCAACCGACTCGAGCTCGGTGATAAAGCGTTGCGACCACCAGGTGTCACCGATTCGGCCGCGATGGCTCCGTGCCTCCAGTCCCCCTTCGGCGGCGATAGGAGTGGACGGCGGCGGCCACCGGGCGTCACTCCACCGCTGGGACCGGTTCGCAGGACGACGAGGGGGCATCAGTCTTCCCCTACAGCGTCGACCGACAAGGCGACCACATCGCGGAGTTGATCGGTGGACATCTCGGTGATCCAGCCTTCCCCGGTGCCGACGATTCGCTCGGCCAGCGCGCGCTTTGTCTCGATCATGTCGTCGATTCGCTCCTCAAGGGTGCCACCGCAAACGAACTTTCGAACCTGCACATTGCGGGATTGGCCAATTCGGAAGGCACGATCGGTCGCTTGGTTCTCCACGGCGGGATTCCACCACCGGTCGAAGTGCACGACATGGGTGGCTGCGGTCAGGTTCAGACCGGTACCACCGGCTTTCAGCGACAGCAGGAACACCGGTGGTCCGTCGGCACCCTGGAATCGCTCGACCATGCCGTCACGGGCCTTCTTCGCCACTCCTCCATGGAGCCACAGCACGTCGCAACCGAGATGACGCCGAAGATGGCGCTCGAGGAGGGTCCCCATCTGAGTGAACTGGGTGAAGACGAGGGCTCGGTCGCCCTCCGCCACTGCTTCCTCGAGCACCTCGACGAGGCGGGCCAGCTTGCCCGACCGTCCGGGAAGCGACGATCCGTCGGCCAGGAAGTGCGCCGGGTGGTTGCACACCTGCTTGAGCTTCATCATGGTGGCAAGGACCAGCCCCCGGCGTTCCATACCGTCGGCTTCGTCGATCCTGGCCAACATGTCATCGACCACGGCCTGGTAGAGGCTGGCCTGCTCGCGGGTCAAGGTGCAGAACTCTTTCATCTCGAGCTTGTCGGGAAGGTCGGCAATGATCGACCGATCCGTCTTCAGACGGCGGAGCACGAAGGGACCGGTGATGCGACGAAGCTGTGCTGCGGCCTCGTCGTTGCCATCGCGCTCGATGGGGATGGCAAACCGCTCGCGGAAGCCCTTCTCCGAACCGAGCAGGCCGGGGTTCAGGAACTGCATGATCGACCACAGCTCGCTCAGGCGGTTTTCCACCGGGGTGCCGGTCATGGCGATCCGTCGTTCGGCCGGGATCGCCCGGACGCTCTGGGTGGTTCGGGCCGCGCTGTTCTTTATCTGCTGCGCCTCGTCGACGACCAAGCGGCTCCAGGGAACAGTGGCGAGGAGCTTCTGGTCGCGGGCGGCGAGACCGTAGGTCGATAGCACCAGGTCCATCCGGCCGGCATGACGGGTGAAAGCCTTGCCGTCGAGCCGATTCGGTCCATGGTGGACATAGACCGACAACTCGGGGGCGAATCGTGCTGACTCTCGCTGCCAATTGCCGACCAGAGACATTGGGCAAAGGACCAGAGTCGGTCCGGCCGACCGGATGACGACAGGTGTCGCCTTCTTGGTTGCGTCCGATCGTGTACGACGAGCTGGGGCCGGCGTAGCACGTCCGGCGCGCTCGTCGACCAGGACGGCCAGAAGCTGAGCCGTTTTCCCGAGCCCCATATCGTCGGCCAGGCAGGCCCCGAGACCGAGATCCCCGAGGAAGGCGAGCCATGCCAGTCCGCGCTCCTGGTACGGCCGTAGTTCGCCCACGAATCCGACCGGGGTCGGTCGGGCTTCGAGCCGACGGTCTTCGGCACCGGCGAGAAGGTCCCCGAGCCACCCGTCTGCTTCCACGGCGACAATGGGTAAGTCGCCAGATGTCGGCTCGATTCCGAGCGCGGTCCGCATCACCTCGCCGGCTGATAAGAGGTTGGAGCCCGCGCCCTTCTTGCCAACAGCGGCGATTGCGGCGGCGATGTCTCCTTCGCGCAGCTCGACCCATTGGCCGCGGATCCGCACCAGAGGTTGCTTCAGGCGTGCCAACGCGCGTAGCTCGGCCAGTCCGATCTTGTCGTCACCGAGGGCCGCCTCCCATCTGATGTCGCAGAGGCCGTCGAGACCGATGGTGGCGACCGATGTTCCACCCCTCGACGTGGTCCGAGCTTTTAGACGGAGGCCCACACGCGCTCTCGAGGAGCGCCACCAGGGTGGCGCCAGAACGCCGAATCCCGCTTGTTCCAGGATCGGCGCGCCATCGCGAAGGAAGGCAAGCGCGCCGGCGGCGTCGGTCACCTGCGCGCACGGCTCCGCCGAGGCTAGAGCGGAGCCGAGTGATGGTACGAGCCGAGCAGCACGGCCAAGGCCACGAAGGAGGTGCTCGTCGGCGTGCCTCACGTGGCGATCCAAGGCGGTGAGCTCGGGTCCGTCGCCCCACACCTTTTCAGCGGAGACGAGCAAGCTCGGATCGTCGACAGCCTGAAGGGCGAACTCGATTCGCCATTCATCGACGTCAATCTCTTCGGGGTCGTCGAGAGGAGGGACGATCCGGAAGCAAGTTCGTACCGGGTCCGTCTCGGCGTTTTCCGTGGCGTGCCAAGCGTGAAGGGCGTCGCACAGGGCCTGCAGCTCGCCGTCCCCGGCGTCGACGGCTCCGCCGGAGGACGTGAGAGCAGCCAGCCACGCACCGACGGGGCTGGGCCTTGTTGGTTGTCCCCGGCGGGCAGAGGGCGAGGCGGCCGGCGGTCGATCGGCTACGAACCGCCGGGCCAATGCGTCGGTGATACTCCAGAGGAAGGACCGGAGAACCTCGTCCGGTGTCCGTGAGTCCGTGTCAACATTGACGTGGTCTTGACCGAAACCGGTGGTGTCAGCCGCCGTAAAGGATGCGGGAAGGGCCCACCGCAGTGTTTTGATCCGGCCCCGGTCGTGTCTGTCGATGAGCGGGCGCCAGCGAGCCTGCCACCTATCGCCGATGAACTCGAGGGTGGGGAGCATGCGACCGCGGGTGATCAACTCCAGGATCATCTCCGTGGAACGCGCCGCGAATCGGAGGTCGGATGCGAGAACGATGCCCGATGGGTCGGACGTGGCCCCGGCCGGAGCGGCACTCTGCAATGCCAGCACGAGGTCCGCTGCTCCGGATGGCTCGAGGACGATCCCCGGGGCAGTCCACGAGGGGGGTGACGAGGCCGAAGGTGAGGACCCAGACAGCGGGGCCGTGGCGAGGTCATCCTCGAGCCAGGGCGAGCCGATAGGGCCGCTCCCGGTAGTCGGCAGCCGGAGGAAGAGCTCAGCCTCATGCGCCTTGACGATCAAGTCCCCGGCCACGGCCCCTGCGAGCTCGGTGGCGGCGAAGCGGATGCCGTCGACGTCGAGGGCGAAAGGGTGGGGTTCTGGGCGCCGCTGCCGGGGCGGACGACCTCGCCGAGGCGGGGCCGTTCGAGGTCGTTCACCATCCTCGGCCCACAGAGCAAGGCGGTTTGCGCCGGACAGCCATGCCGAGTGGAGAACGAGCATCCGAACATCATCCCAGGAGGTTGTCGTGGTCGTAATCGATCTCGAGCGAGGCCGCCCCTGTAACCGGGTGACGTAGTTTCCAGCCTGGTGGCATTTGAGCGCATTACGTTCGATCCCGACAAGATCGGTTGTCAGCCCGTGCATTCGTGATCTCCATGCCAGCGGGGACGTTCTCTCGAACTGACTGCCGAAACGGCAGGACAGGGCGCCGAGAAAAAGCCAACATTGGAGCCAACAATTCGGTCTCAGGGTGTCCCCAGCCGGTCCCGTTGCGATTCAGCTGTTCTGAGGCTCCATCACCAGAGAGCAGGACTTTTGCGAGGGAGTGGGACTTGTGGGGATTCGATGGGACGATCCTGACTCAGCCTACGGATCAGAAAGGTTGGGGGTTCGAGTCCCTCCTAGCGCGCTGAGGACGTCCCGGTCCCCGGGCTGCTTCTCGGCGCACTTTCGCCCCGCGCAGGGGGACCGTCCCACAGGGTTTCAATCATGGGAAGGGCCAGCGCTTTCCTCGGTGGACAGTTGGGATACCACCGACGGCTGAAGGCGCGATCGCTAGCTGCTCTGGATGAGGCCGAGGGTGTTGCCGTCGGCGTCGGTCACCGTGGCGATGCGCGTGGCGCCGCCGACGTCCTGTGGCTCACTGGCGAGCGTGGCGCCGGCCTCCTGCACCTCGGTGAGCGCGGCGTCGAGGTCGGCGACACTGATGTACGGCACCGGTGCGGTCAGGCCCTTCTCATGACCGCGGGGGTCGAGCCCGATCTCGACACCGCCCACGTTGAACCCGACGTAGAACGGCTGGTCGGTGTGGGGCTCGGTGCCGAGAAGGGCGGTGTGGATGGCCTTGGCGGCCTCGAGGTCGCGGACGGGGTGGACGATGGATTGTAGTGTGTTCATGCCCCTATGACGTACGCCGATCGGCGGATGTGACAACGAGCGTGCCGGTCACATTCCGGAGGTGATGTACGTCATAAGAGTGTGACCACCGTTGCCCCCATCCCCATGGACGTGACCGACTTCGACGCCCAGCGCCCCCGGCTGACTGCGATCGCCACCCGGATACTCGGGTCGGCGGCCGATGCGGACGACGTGCTCCAGGAGGCCTGGCTGCGGCTCTCCCGCACCGGCGACGTGGACGACCTGCCCGCCTGGCTGACGACCGTCGTGACCCGGTTGTGCCTGGACCAACTGCGCAAGCGACGTACCAGGTCGGAGGCCGAGGCCGAGGCACCCTTCGACCCCGCACCGGTCGACCCGGAGGCGGACGCGCTGCTCGCCGAGAGTATGGGCGGGGCGATGCAAGTCGTCCTCGACGCCCTGGCGCCGGCCGAGAGAGCGGCGTTCGTGCTGCACGACGTCTTCGGATATCCGTTCGACGAGATCAGCGCTGTCCTGGGACGCTCGGTCACCACCGTACGCCAGCTGGCGAGTCGGGCACGGCGCAAGGTGCGGGGCGCACCGGAGCCCGTCGCGGCGCAGGCAGCGCGCGCTGAGAGCAGCCGCGTCGTCGACGCGTTCCTCGCCGCCGCCCGGGGCGGGGATCTCGCCTCCCTGCTGTTGCTGTTGGCACCCGATGCCGTGATGCGTGCCGACCTGGTCGGACAGCGAATGGGCACGGATCCGGTGTACGACGGCGCGACTGCCGTGGCCGCCCGTTTCAACGGCGCCCAGGGGGCGGCACCTGTCACCATCGACGGCGACCGCGGCGCCGCCTGGATCCTGGCCGGGAAGGTCAAGGTCGCTTTCGTGTTCCATGTCGAGGCCGGCCTGGTGCGCGAGGTCGAGCTGATCGCCGACCCAGACGTCGTGGCGACCTTGGACGTAGTCCGCGGCAGAGGTGTCCAGTGAAGCTAATACGCACCGCCTGCGTTGCGTCTCAGGAAAGACCGATAGTCGGCGGTCGCCCAAGCCCGGCGCCCCGGCACCCGGCGCCAAGAAAGAAACCGGCGCCCAGCCGCGGCGCGTCGTCCCGACGGTAGGCGTCGGTGTCGGGGACGACACCGGCATGGCGGAGGACGCCGCGTCTCCTTCGTGGATTGCCGGCCGGCCGTGAGATCCACATGACCAGGTCGAAATGGCCCTCGACCCGGGGGTTTGGCCGGTCCACCCCGACGTGCGATGGTGAGCGGGATGAAGGGCACGAGGGGTCGCCATGCCCGGCAGCGCCCCGTTGCGCGCCGCGAGCCTGATCACGCCCTCCGCCGACCACGCCACACCCGAGTCCGGCAGGCGCGACGAACGACGATCGGCGTCACCGTTCTCGCGCTCACGGGGTTGGGGTTGCTGTACGTGTCCAACTCAATGGGCGAGAAGAGCCCGCCCCCTACCTCGGGGTCTGCCCGGTTCTCGGATCCGGCTCCGGTGTCCTCGACGGCACCCGTGCCCGTGTCGGAAACGCAACCAATCGTCACGAGCCCTCCGCCCCCTGCGCCGACATCCACCACCCCGCCCCCTCCTCCGACGACTCGCGTGATCACCCCACGCCGAGCGAGTGCACCACACAATCGCCCCCCCGCTCCCGTGCCTCCTCCGGCAGTGAAGCCGCACGTCATGGTGATCATCATGGAGAACGAGACCTATAGCAGTGTGATCGGGAATGCGTCCCTGCCGTATCTCAACGGCACCTTGGCGAGCCACTACCTTCTCCTCCGCCAGGCCTTCGCCGTCGGCCACCCCAGCCTCCCCAACTATCTGGAGCTGCTGTCCGGCTCGACCTGGGGGGTGAGCAGTGACTGCTCTCCAGGCCCGGGGTGCCAGGGGGGAGCAAGCCTTCCCACCCTCTTCGACCAGGCGGGAATCAGTTGGGCGGGGTACATCGAGAGCATGCCGGTGGCCGGCTACGCGGGCGGCGACACGGGAGGCGCCGACGGATACGGGAACAACCTCTACGTGCAGCACCACAACCCATTCGCGTACTTCCCCAGCTTGGCAGGTGAGCTGAGCACGCACGTGAAGCCCCTGACGAGCATGGCCGCCGACCTCAACAGCGCGGTTCCACCGGCCTTCGTGTGGGTGACACCGAACATGCTCGACGACATGCACGACGGCCCGCTCAGCACCGGGGACACATGGCTGTCACAACAGATCCCTACGATTCAGGCTTCCCGGTGGTATCGACAGGGTGGCGTGGTCGTGGTGTTGTGGGACGAGGGCCAGGACTCCGATACTTCGGGTGTCGCCGGTGGGGATGGTGGACACGTGGCTGGGATCGTGATCAGCCAAGCGCTCTACGGGAGCGCACCCGACGCCACGCCCGTCGATGATGCAGGCATCCTGCGGTCGATCGAGCAGGTGTACGGCCTCACGTACCTCAAGGACGCCGCTGATCCGGCCCATGGAAGCGTCATGGGCTTGTAGGTCTGTGGGTACGTGATCATCGAAGACATCGCTCGAGAACTCTACGGACTGCCCCCCGAAGAGTTCACCGCTGCGCGCAATGCTCGGGCCAAGGAGGTGGCCGGTTCCGGGGATCGTGCCCTTGCGATGGAGCTGCGGAGGCTGCCCAAACCCACGATGGCGGCGTGGCTCGCCAACATGCTCGTCCGTACCCATCCCATCAAAGTGGAGGAACTGATCGCGCTCGGCCCCGAGCTTCGAGAGGCCGTCAGGAAGGGGGCGCGAGGAGATATGCGCCGCGTCGTGGATCGACGGAGAGCGATGATCAAGGAGCTGGTAGATGCCACCTCGCAATTCGCCTCTGCCGAGAGTCACGCCGTGGGCCCCCAGGTTCGACGACGACTGGAGGAGACCCTGGAAGCAGCGGTAGCAGATGAACGGTCGGCCGCCTTCCTCTGGGCCGGACGTCTGAGCGGCCAGCTGGTCTACATCGGCCTCGGAGGCGCCATCGAGACCACCCCGCCCCCCTCCGACCCGTCACCACGCGCCAGGCCTCAGAGAAACTCCTTCCGAGGGACTGACCCAGACGAGAAGCGCCGAGCCTCCGAGCAGGCGGCCCACGAGGCTGCCGAGTCCCTCATGTCGGCGCAACGAGCGGCGGAGTCGGCCAAGGTGCTGGTGCGCGACGCTCGGAAACGCCACCAAGAGGCGTCGGCCCGTCATCGCGATGCGACCCAGGAACTCCACGTTGCCGAGCGCGATATGGGAAGGGCCGACAAAGAGTTGGCGGGCGCACTTCGCAGAGGTGCAGAGGCGGAGCAACGCGTCAAGGAAGCTCGGCGCAAGCACGAGACCTAGCGTCGCCTCCCCGGAGACCGGGCGCTCCCACCATGGTGGTCGACGACAAATCTCCTGCCGTCTGTCATCCAAGAAGCACGGCTGCGCCGTAGAGCATGACAAATCGCCACGGAGGTGACGTCATGTCCTCGCATCGTGAGGCTCCCCAGATCGCCAAGGACCCGGTCGCAGACAGCACGGACCTCTACGCGTTCGTCAGTCCCGACAATCCGGACACCGTGACCATCATCGCCAACTATGTACCTCTGGAGAGTCCCGACGGGGGCCCCAACTTCTACGAATTCGGGGACGACGTTCTCTACGAGATCAACATCGACAACAACGGGGACGGGAAGCCGGAGATCACGTACGAGTTCCGGTTCAGCAACTCGATCACCAACCCCAACACCTTTCTGTACAACACGGGGCCCATTACGTCTCTCACTGCCAAGACCTGGGTCCGGCGTCAGCATTTCGCCGTGACCCGCGTCGCCAACGGAAGGACGCAGACGCTCGGGAAGAACCTGGCCTGCCCCCCGTGCAATATCGGACCTCTCTCCACGCCGAACTACGGTGCCCTGGCTGCCGCTGCTGTCCACCCACTGTCCGGAGGTCGCCGGGTCTTTGCCGGGCAGCGGGCCGAGGGTTTCTTCGTCGACCTGGGCGCCATCTTCGACCTGGGGAACCTGCGACCCTTCGAGCAGGACCATGCCACCTTCGGGCTCGCCAACACGGGCCTAGGGAAGATGGCGGCGGGCGTCAACTCCACCAAGGGCGTGAACGTGCATTCGATCGCCCTGCAGGTGCCCAAGTCGGACCTGGCCAGGCACGGGATGGCTCCCACTGATGCCAGCTCGGCGGCCTCGGTCATCGGCGTGTGGACCACCGCCAGTCGTCAAAAGGCCCGGGTCCTTCAGGCATCGAATGGCACCGACGTTGTGTCGGGTCCCTGGGTCCAGGTGTCGCGCCTAGGGAATCCGCTGGTGAACGAGGTGGTCGTGCCGATGTCCAAGAAGGACTATTGGAACGCGCAGGCACCGGTAGGCGACAAGCAGTTCGCGGCTGCAGTGGCCAATCCCGAGTTGGCCCAGCTTCTCCCTGTCCTGTATCCGGGCGTGTTCCCCAATCTCGCGGCATACAACAAGGCGTCTCCCAAGCGGGCAGACCTTCTGGCCATCTTCCTCACGGGCATCCCCACGGGGGTCGTGGCCGGGTTTCAAAACAGCATGGGCACCAAGGAGGCCGACATGCTGCGTTTGAACATGGCCATTCCTCCGACCACGTCAGGCCCGAGCAATCTCGGGCTGATCGGCAAGGATGCCGCCGGGTTCCCCAACGGCCGGCGAGTCTTCGATGACGTCGTCACGATCGAGCTTCGTGCCTTGGCCGGAGCGACGCTCCCCCTGGTGGACAAGAGCTTCACCCCGGATGCCGCCGCCGGCGCGGTGACCGATGGGCTGACGTCAGGCCCCTCGGACGTCACCGCACAGGGCGCGGCGAGCTACCTACCGCAGTTTCCCTACCTGGGAGTTCCCCACAGCGGGTTTGGAGCCGGGGCGAGCTAGCTGCCTAGTTCTGGTCGCCGTCTGCCGTTCGTCACGGTTTCCGGTCGGCCAGGGCGTCACGGTGTGGTGGGGTGCGCGAGGACGGCGGCCCCGTTGACCTCGTCATGGGCCAGGTCGGCCAGCGCCTGATCGGCTCGGTTGAAGGCATACGAGGTGGTCGACACCTTCAGCGGGATGCGAGCGGCGATCTCGAGGAACTCGGTGCCGTCGTGTCGGGTGTTGGCCGTGACGCTGCGCAGCGTGCGCTCCTGGAAGAAATGCCGTTGGTAGTCGAGAGTGGGGATGTCGGTCAGGTGAATGCCGGCAATGGCCAGAGTCCCTCCCCGGTCGAGCGCCGCCAGCGCCGGAAGCACCAGAGTGCCGACGGGAGCGAACAGGATGGCGGAGTCGAGCGGCTCGGGCGGGGCGTCATCCGCGCCACCTGCACTCGTGGCACCGAGTGAAAGGGCGAGCTCACGCCCGGCCGGCGCCCGCGTCATCACATGCACCCGGGCGCCCTCGGCCAGAGCGATCTGGGCGGTGAGATGGGCCGACCCCCCGAACCCGTAGATCCCCAGCCGACCACCGGGGGGAAGGCGGGACCGGCGCAGCGCCCGGTACCCGATGATCCCCGCGCACAGGAGGGGCGCCGCCTCTTCGTCGGTGAACGCGTCGGGAATCGCATAGGCGTACATTTCGTCGACCACCACGTACTCGGCGTACCCGCCGTCGAGATCCCAGCCCGTAAAGAGCGGTGCGACGCAGAGGTTCTCGCGCCCCGCGACACAGAACCGGCACGTGCCGCAGGTGTGCGCCAGCCATGGGACCCCCACTCGGGCACCTGGGGCGAATCTGACACAATCCGGCCCGGCGCGGTCGACGACTCCCACCACCTCGTGTCCGGGAATGACGAGGTGATGTTTGGGCTCGAGGTCCCCTTCCGCCAGATGGAGGTCGGTGCGACACACCCCACAGACCCGAACCCGGAGGCGGACCTGCCCCGGCCCGGGAAGGGGAATCGGTCGGGTGATGTGCTTCAGGGGCCCGCCGTCGACCGGGCCGGGCACATCGACCGCCCACGCCTGCATCGTGTCGGGCTCCGTCACCTTGCGCATGGTATTCGCGGCCAGGGCGGTGGTTCAGGTCTGGTAGCGCCGGTATGGGGCGCATCCGTCGTACAGATTCGACGCCTGCGGCTCGTTGCTCGCCCGGCTGTGGACCTGGGCCAGCGGATGACTGTGCCTGGTCGTGTCAGCCGGCCCTGATGATCCGGCCCGTGATCTTCCGGGGGACGATCTCGAGCCAGCGATCGGC
>Ga0208849_1001797_pt1 | contig 13362 bp, 13 predicted proteins | sample NGESurdeep072012_10_FD_184470 | JGI IMG/M metagenome (GOLD analysis project Ga0208849, IMG submission 184470) | Arctic peat soil microbial communities from Barrow, Alaska - NGEE Surface sample 53-3 deep-072012 (SPAdes) | ecosystem: Environmental > Terrestrial > Soil > Wetlands > Peat ...
CTCCCGTGGGGGATCCTCGTGACGCGGCCCGCGCTCGCGGAGCCGCTGCTGGAGCTGGTGGGCGGACCGTAGGACCGCTCGATGCGGCGGGTGGGAGTCGAACCCACACGCCCTTTCGGACAGGGCCTTTTGAGGGCCCCGCGTCTGCCGTTTCGCCACCGCCGCAATGTGGTCGACGTAGCGAGGATATCCGTGAAAGCTCAGGCGGGGTAGGGCGGCGCGTCGCCGTAGCCGTCGGTCACGGCGGTGGCTTCGCGGCGCTCGACCTCGACGTTCCATCCCTGTGAGAAGCCGCGCATGGCGAACGTGATCAGCAGGATCTGCACGGGCACGATCAGGAGCGTCAGCAGCCCGAGCAGGCTTGCGTTGAGCGCCGGTTCGGCGAAGCCGGTCTTGTCGCGCGCGAACCATCCGGGTCCCGCGACGCCTGCGAAGATCATCAGCAGCACCGCGAGGGACGCTGAGATCGGCAGCACGCCCCGGTTCCAGCGGGCGGCGTAGAACGCGAACACCAGGTAGACGGCGATGTAGGCGATCTGGATCGCGACGGCGCCCTGGAGCACGTTCCAGCCGCCGATCGTGACGATCAGGACCAGCGCGGCGCTCACGAGCAGCAGCACGACGACGGTCGCACGCGTGGCCTGCACGACGGGCTTGTCGCGGTTGGGGTGCGTGATGATCACGCCTTCCCTGCTCTCCGGGCCGGACGCCGAGGACATCTCGCGCCTGACGATACAAGCTCGCGCGGCCGAGGTACGCTCTCAGAGCCGCGCGGGCGTGGTGGAATTGGTAGACACGCCGGCCTTAGGAGCCGGTGGGCGTTAGCCCTTGGGGGTTCGAGTCCCTTCGCCCGCATCCCCCTACGAGAGCGCTACGGCTGCGTCTCGCGCTTGATTTTCCAGCCGCTGTTCGTGGTGGGGGCGAGGAACTCAGGCGGCTGGTCATCTTCGAAGCGGCTGTCCCATTTGTAGCTCTTGACGTAGTCGCCGCCCGCCGCACAGCACGTGACGCGTCCGCGCCATTCCTCGGCGATCGAGCCCCAGACGTTGATCGTGCCGAGCGATTTGCCGCAGGCGAAGTTATCGACACCCCACGAGTTCTTGGTGCTCAGCAGTGCGGCGTCGATGATCGGGTTGTTGAGCGCGACGCCAAGTTCTTTGGTGGCCGCGCGTTCTGCCGTTGTCGCATTTTCTTGGTTGCACGTGTACTGAGCCGAGCCGATTTCTTCGGTTTTGCAGGTCGAGGTGATGCCGGATTCGCACGATCCTTTGACGGGGTGATAGAGCCGCACATATTTGTCCGCGATCAGGCCGAGAGTGGCCGTCCCGGTGGGTTCGCCGCCGGCGGATCCTCCCGTCGTGGTGAGGTTGCCGTTGATGATCACGTCCCTTTCGGCGATCACGGTGAGCGACTGGGTGTATTTCCCGGAGATGTAGACGTCGCCGCATTCGGTGTCGGCGGTGTAGCTCGGGAAGAACGGCGTGTCTGAGCTTTCACACGCACCGGCTCCACTGACCACCGCAACCACGCCGTTCGGAGGGAAGTTTCTCGTTTCCGTTTTGCCGGCGTTTTTGACTTCCATCGTCCCCGGTGTGCCTTCTTTGAGAACGATGACCGTCCTGCCTTTGAATTTCGCTTCCGCTTTCGTGATCAGTTCGGATCCAGTTTCGGGCGGGAGCAGGATAGGACCGCCTTCTTTGTAGCCGTTGCCGTTGAGTTCCGGCGTGCCGCCGTAGTAGCCCTCGTCCATTTCGATCGTATCGTTGTTGCCTACACGGCCGAAGCTTGGCGAGCCACTGATGTCAGCCGCATCGTTGGTGTGAAACGGACCTTCGATCGCGTCTTCAGAGATCCAGGGAAAGCTGACGCACGGTTTGGCTTCTTTGATTCGTTCTTTGTAATAATGTTCGCATTCGGTCGTCGTGCGTCCGACGGTCAGCGGATCCACCAGTTCGTAATTGCTCACGAACGCGTAATCCAGGAAGCTGGGATGCGAAAACGTCGCAATGATCTTGCGCGTGCATTCGCTCGCACCGCATTTGCTGTGGAGGACTTTGCCGGTCACCTTGATGCGGAAGGTTCCCGACGCCGAGTTGGCCGTCTCGATGATGTTCGTGAGTTCGACCGGTTCGCCGCACGTCGCGTGGCCGGTCGACGGCAGTGTTTCGTAGGTGTAGGCCTCTTCTTTGGCGCCCGGAACTGCCACGGGTTCTGTCGCCGGCGGGACTGGGGCTTTCGGGCACGTCCCCCAGTACGAGCTGTTCGCGCTGAGCTGGTATTTGTAGGCATCGACGCCCGCGAGCGCAGCGAAGTAAGCGCGCTGTTGGTTGGAGTTGACGCGGGTCAGACCAACGTCCTGCCTCGCGGCTGTGATCGCGGCGGCGACGAGCAGCGTGGATACGAGCAAAAGCATCACCGCGAAGACCATCGCGAAGCCGCTCTCGTCCTGCATGGCGCGGTGCTGGTGTTGGGAGTCGATCAGGTGCATGTTTCGTCCTTGGTGCCTGCGCCGGTTTCGGTCGGGTTGAGCCGCAGCACGACGGCGTCGTTGAACGCCACGGCACGGCCGAGCTTCGTTTCGCCCCCTTCAGGAGCCTGCGTGAAGCTGATCGCCACCTTGGCGACCTTGCTGGCGGCGGCTTCGGCTGGGATTTTTTCGGTGAGCTGGGTGAAGGAGCCGGTGCTGCTCGACAGCGTGTAGTACTGGAAGACGGTTTTGGTGCCAGAGATGGTCAGCGGGGTCACCTTTGTCGCGAGGACGTGTTTTTTCGCTTTGGCTGCTTCGAGCGTCGGGAATTCCCAGCTACCGGATGTGGTGCCGGGTCCGCTGCCCGCGACGCTTTCGAACGAGTAGTCGGTGAGCGTGCCCTGGCCGTTTTTCTTGGCTTCTTCGGACCAGCTGATGTCGTGCTCGTACACCGTTTTCTCGACCGCGCTTTCGCTGGTCGAGGACCCGTATGCGCTGATGTACCAAAGGTTCGTCGGGCCGCTCGTTCCCAGCGGGGGGCTCGGGGTGCCGCTCGGGCCCTGGATCGCCTGCGCTCCGAAGCCGGTGCAGCTCGAATGCAGCTCTTCGATCACCCTCGTCATCGCGAGGCGACCGAGCCTGTCCGACTGCACGCGTTCGCTGATGCGGGAAGCCTGGGTGGTCGTGAACTGCAGGAGCGCGACCATCGCGATCATGATGATCGTCGCGCTGGCCATCGCGACCAGCAGTTCGAGCAGCGACGCGCCGTGCTCGTCGCGCAGTCTGGATGTTAGGCGGCGGCGCATGGGGCTAGGGACACGTGAGGGCGGACGTTGAGCTTGTGTGGCCGGTACCGATTGCTTCCATATATATTGATGCGAGAGTGGTTCCTGACGGTTCTTTGTTCGCGAACGTCGGCGTCACGTACTTGTAATATTTCGTGCCCTTATGCTGAACGATGCAGAGTATGAGTTCTGTTGCAAACGGCTGGAACTGATTGCTCAGTTCAAGGTGGCCTTCTTTGATTTTTACTTCGTGCTGATAAGGCACACTGGCTGACGCCCCGCCGGCGATGCGCGCGGTCTTACCTTCGCACCCTTTGTTGATGATCATTGCGTGTTCAGCTGTGTTGAGCACCGTCGCCCCGCTTGTGCCTTCATAGACGTTGACGGTGACCTTGGGTTGTTCGACTTTGACGGTGGGGCTCCCGTTCGGTTCCACCTGTTCGCTCGGGTCTTTCACAGCGCCGTTGACGAGTTTCGGGTTGTTCGCTTCGCAGTCGCCGGCGAACACGGTGTAGGGCTTCGTGCCGGCCGGCGTTTCCGAGATGTTGCGGAATGGGAACATGATCCTGGCGATTTCCGCTGACGGTCCGTAGCTGTTGGCGCTGCCGCCGACGAAGCCGTTGGGAACCGCGAGGATCGCGGCGTTCCAAGCGTAGATGGTCGAGCCCGAGACGGATCCTTTACCGACACCCGCTTCGACGAATTCTGCCTTGACGCCACCCGGTTCGGCGATTGTGAACTTCTGTTCGGTCGTGGCGGTTTTGGAGACGGTGACGGCCTTCGCGGTAGGTTCCGTTTCGGCGTTTTCGTTGACCCAGCCGGCTTTGGTCGCTGTGACTTTCACGGCGGTGGCGGACAGGGCGCCGAAGACGACACAGCCACCAGACGGTGTGGTCTGGCTGAGTTCGGGCGAAATGCCAGAGACCTTGACGGTCGCGCCTTCGACCGGTTCGTTCTTCTGGTTTACGACTTTGACGAGCAGCGTGTTGCTGGTGGGCACCGTGATGATGCTCGACTGGCTGACGGGTTCGCGTTTGCCGAGCGAGGACCAGGTCACCGACGATGTCGTCTGCAGGTAGTTGGCGGTGCCTGCCGTCGTTTCGCACGTCAGGCTCGATTTCGTGCCGCCCGTTTCAGCGGTCACATAGGTTGCCGAGGAGGTGATCGTGTAGACGGTGGCGGTGTACGCGGTGCCGCTCAGCCCGGTTGGGTTTTCGCAGAACGTAGTCGTCCCTTTGGTCCAGTACTGCCATTTCCCGGAGACCGATTCCAGGCAGCTGCCGTTTTCGGCCCGGCTCGTCGTGGCGCTGCCGAGCTGGCCGAGCACGGTGGTCGTGAGGCCGCGCAGGCGTTCCTCGTCCTGACCGCCCAGCTGCGTGGCCTGCGCGTGGGAGCGTGTGTCCGCTGTGCTGCGCCCCGCGGCATTGATCCCCGTGAGCGTGCCGACGGCGATCACGGCGGTGATCAGGGACGCGACGAGCACTTCGATCAAGCTCAACCCCGTCTCTGCCGCGTAGCTCGCACGGACAGCCGCGAGTTGCGGGCTGCCGGCTCCCGGCCCCGTCCTTTGGCGCGCTGCGCCGATCCAAGGACGGCTGACCCGCCGCCAGCGGCAGAATCCCGGCCCGGCTGTGGCGAATAGCTTGCGCATAAGTACCAAGAGGCGTCTTTCAATCACCTGTCGGCACGGCGCAACGGTGGCTTTAGCGATGGAGGGCGCGTATAAACGCTTCGCGCGAGCGGTCCAGTCGGGCTGCGACGCGAGATACCGGCCCTCCAACGTCACGATGCCGCGGGGCGGCAGCGCCGAGAGGCCCGGCGCCTCGAGGTCATACAATCCCGGCTCCCGGGGGACTGGTGTATCGGTAACACGGTGGTCTCCAAAACCGCAACGCCAGGTTCGATTCCTGGGTCCCCCGCTTTGGCTCGGTGATGCGGAATCTCGCTCCGGTTGCGCGAGATTCCGCCATCGCGCTTCGGCGTGCTGGCGGTCGCTGGGGTGTTGCAGGATCCGCTGCAGCCCTTCAAGCGGCCTCTTCGAGAGCCGAGGCATCTGCTATTCTGCATAAAACTGATCGACAATCTGATGAAGATCGACGTACACCAACATCTCTGGACCGAGCCGCTCGTGCAGGCGCTCGCCACGCGCAGCGAGTTTCCCTTCGTTCGCCGCGAGCACGGCCTGACGGTGCTGTACCTGGCGGACGAGCGTCCCTACGTGATCGACCTCTCGGCCGAGGATCCTGCGAGGCGCGCAGCGCTGATCGAGCGCGACGGGCTCGACCGGGCGCTTGTCTGCTTGTCGAGCCCGCTCGGCATCGAGTGGCTACCACGCGAGCAGGCGAGCCCATTGATCGACGCTTATCACGACGGTGCGCTGTCGCTACCCGAGCCGTTTGGCGTTTGGGCGGCGATCGCCTTGGATCAGGCTGACCCGGATGACATCGACCGTGCGCTCGCGCGCGGATGCGTCGGCCTGTCGCTTCCCGCGGGCGCGCTCGCCGGCGTTGAGGCCGTGACAGCGGTCTCTCCGTTGTTGGCGCGCCTGGAGGCCCGCGGGGCCCCGCTGCTCGTGCACCCGGGCCCGCGAATCGGTGCCCCTGCCCACCGGGGGGGCAGGGAGACGTCTCTGGAGGAGCCACTGTGGTGGCCGGCCCTCACACGCTACGTGGCCGGCGTGCAGGCCGCGTGGCTCGCCTTCCTGGCGGCGGGACGCCCGCGCCACCCGCGACTGCGCGTCGTCTTCTCGATGCTCGCGGGGCTCGCGCCCCTGCAGGCTGAGCGGCTGGCGTCACGCGGCGGTCCGCGCCCGTCGCCGCCCGACCCGCTGGTCTTCTACGAGACTTCCTCCTACGGGCCGGCGACGGTGCGTCTGCTCGGGGATCTCGTCGGCCCTGAGCAGCTGCTGTACGGATCAGATCGACCGGTCGTCGAGCCGGCTGAGCTCGGCATGCCCGAGGGCGTCGTGTGGGGGCCGACCGTCGAGGGCACGCGCCGTGCGCTCGGCGCCCGGCAAACGGCGACAGCCCCGGCGGTGCCCGTATGAGCATCGCGGCGCAGCACGCCGGGACACAGCTGGGGGCCTCCGGGGGAGCGATCGATCCGCGAGAGCTGGCCGGCCTGCCGCGCCCGCACGGGCGCGATCTCTCCGGTGCGGAGCTTCAGGGGTTCGTGGCCGAGCTCGCCGACCGGCCAGAGCTGTGGATCCACCTCGTCAAGCACGACAGCACCCAGCGCGTGTACGAGGAGCTGTTGAGCGATGAGCACCTGACGGCATGGCTGATCTGCTGGATGGACGATCACGACACCGGATTTCACGACCACGACGTGTCCAGCGGGGCGGTCGCCGTCGTCAGCGGCGCCGTGCGCGAGGAGCGTCTGGCGATCGACGGCCCGACTCGAAGAGGTGTCTTTCGCGCCGGAGCCAGCTTTCACTTCGCGGCATCGGACATCCACCGTGTTAGCCACGCCGGCTCGGATCCCGCGGTCACGCTGCATGTCTACTCGCCGCCGTTGCTGCGCATGGGCGCCTACGCGATCGGTGAGGACGGCGTGCTGGCCCGCCATCGGGTGTCCTCCACGGACGAGCTGCGCCCGCTCGCGCAGGACGGCTAGCGCCGATCAGCGGTTAGTAGCGCTCGGCTTGGCGCCCGCGCGCCGTTGCACCGAGTCTGCGCCGGCGATCAGAATCAGGCTGACGAGCTCCGGCTCGAACAGCCCGTGCTCGACAACGCCAGGGGTGGCGTTGAGGCGCGCGGCGAGCTCGCGCGGGTCTGCGACCGGGCCGAGGTAGTCCGCGATCAGGCCTCCGTCGGGACTGGCTGGCAGTCCGCGCAGCCGCGCCGGCGCGAGGCTCGCGAGCGTATGACCGGCACCGAAGGGCACCAGCTCGAGCGGCACCGGCGGTGCGAGCTCAGGCACGGCCTTGTCGGCAGAGGCGATCACCACGAAGCAGCGAGCCGACACGGCGACGATCTTCTCGCGCGTGTGCGCGCCGCCACCGCCCTTGACGAGCCACCCGCGTGGGTCGATCTGGTCGGCGCCGTCGATCGCGATATCCAGCTCGCCGACCTCGTCGAGCGATTCGACGGTCAGTCCCAGTTCCCGCGCGGCGGCCTCGGTGGCCGGCGAGGTGGCCACGCAGCGCAGACCCTTGGAAGCGCGCTCGACGATCGCTGGAAGCAGGTAGGCGACGGTGGTGCCCGTCCCCAGCCCAACGCGCATGCCGTCCTCGATCAGCTCGGCGGCTGCGCGCGCCGCGGCGCGCTTCTGCTCCCCGACAGCGTCCTCGCCGCTCAGCGGGGGTTGTTGCTGCCGCGCAGTCGCACGAGGGGACGCCATGGCGCGGACGTTATCGCCCCGGATGGGCCTCTGAGGCGAACACGATCGGCCGAGGCCGGTCCGTGCAACAGGAATCCCTGCCCCACGGCGCAGTCCAGCTCGCGCGCCAGCGCCAGCTGGCGGTTCGTCTCGATTCCGACGGCGACCGCGGTCAGGCCGGCCTCCTTGGCGAGCGCAATCGTCGCGGCGAACATCGCGCGCCGCTCCTTGTCCTGGTGCAGCGTGCTCGTCAGGGCGCGGTCGAGCTTGACCACGTCCAGTGGCAGGTTGCTGGGCAGTCCGAGCGACAGCTGTCCGTAGCCGAAGTTGTCGAGCGCGATCACGACTCCCAGACGCTTGAGATCCTTCAGCGCCGAGCGCGCCCGCTCGGGATCGCGCAACACCGCCTCCTCGCTGATCTCCAGGCACAGCGCCCGGCCCGGAAGGCGGCGGTAGGCGAGCTCGTCGTGCACGCGCTGGGCGAGATCGAGCTCGGTCAGCTCGCGCGCGGAGACGTTCACCGAGAGCGGGATCGTGATCCCGCTGCGCCGCCAGGCATCTGCCTGCGCGCACGCCGTGTGCAGCACCCAGTTGCCGATCTGCACGATCAGCTCGCTGTTCTCGGCGGGCGGCAGAAACTTCGACGGCAGCACGGTCGCGCTTGCCAGGTCCCCGGCACCCGTCGGGCGCCAGCGCACGAGCGCCTCGACGCCGAGCGCCTGGCCGCCGGCCAGTCGCAGGATCGGCTGGTAGGCGAGCAGCAGCTCGTGCTGGGGCAGCGCATCGCGCAGACGGCTCTCGAGCTCCATGTGCGCGCTGAGCTCCTGACGCAGCCCCTCGTCGAACAGCTCGAGGCGGCGGCCGCCGGCCTCCTTGGCGCGATACATCGCCACGTCGGCCTCGCGCAGCATCGTCTCGGGATCGCTGTCGGGGCTGCGGGAGACGGAGATGCCGACGCTCGCAAGGATCGCCACTTCGGAGGAGCCCAGGGGGAATGGGTGCTCGAGCGCCTCGAGCACACGCTCGGCAAGCGCCAGCGCTTCGCCGTCGTTCTCGATTTCCTCCGCGAGGATCACGAACTCGTCGCCTCCAAGACGCGCGACGGTGTCGCTGTCGCGCATCAGCTCTGCGAGCCGCTCTGACACGGACAGCAGCAGCCGGTCGCCGACGTCGTGGCCGAGGTTGTCGTTGACGGCCTTGAACTTGTCGAGGTCGATGAACAGCATCGCGACCGCGCCGTGGCTGCGGTGCAGCCGCGCGAGTGCCTGGCGCGCCCGGTCCATCAGCAGCAGCCGGTTTGGCAGGCTCGTGAGGGGGTCGTGCAGCGCTTGGCGTTCCAGCCACACCCGGTCGGTCACATCCTTCGCCGCCGTGTACCAGCTGTCGCCGTCGCGCCGTGCGCTCCACAGCAGCCACCGCCACGAGCCGTCGCGATGCTGGTAGCGGGTCGTGATGTTCTCGAGCTCGGTGGTCTCGCCGTCCGGGTCGAGCATCGCGCCGAGCGCCTGCTCGACGTCCTCCGGGTGCAACAGGTCCCGGACGGGGCGCGCGCGCAGTTCCTCCTGCGTCCAGCCGAGCAGCTGCTCCCATGCGGGGTTCAGCAGTGTGAAGCGCCCTTCGAGCGAGATCATCGCGAGCAGGTCGCTGGTCATCTCGAACAATCGCGCGATGCGCGCCTCGCCGTCGACCGGCAAGTCGATGCTCGCGTGGACCTGCGTGCTCGTCGCGTGGGAACCCATGCCTACTGACCAAGTCGGCGTTAAGCGCCCGATTGCGCGGGCCGGCCGCAATTCATTGGACGGATAGACCACGTACAGCGCCCCAATCGCCATGCGTACGCGGCGGGCCGTCAGAACGCTGACGCGGGAATGCGCGACGCGCTGCGACTCAGGAGGCGCTGCCGAGCCGTGCGGTCGGCTCGGTGCCCTGGCTTTGCGTAGCGGGCATCGCGCTCGCGCCAGGCACGTCCGCGTCACCGCGAAGGAATCGCCACACCGATAGGCCCATCAGCACGGTGAGGATGCCGGCGCTCGTCGCGCACTCCTCGCAAATGGCGTGGATCGAGAACAGCTCGCGGTAGGTCAGGTAGGCGCTGAAGCCGAAGCCGACGAGCGTCAGCGACATGGTCGCGAGCCTGCTGGTCTCGTTTTCGGGCGCCAGCAGCGAGCCGAGGATCGCGACATAGCCGATCAGCCCGATCAACGCCACCGGGACGCCGGCGAGCTTCGAGTAGATCGAGCTCTGCACCTTGATGCACGCGTTCCCGGCGGTGCACAGCGGCTTGATTTCGGCGTAATGGATGTAGGTCAGGTAGCTGGCGAGCGCAACGCCCAGGACCGTGAGGGCGATCAGCACGAGCCTCAGCGTTCGCGAGCTCATCGCGGTTTACGCTTTGACGAGCTTTTCGACGGCTTCGTTGACGAACGTCGGGTCTTCGGGGTTGCTGTATTCGAGCTTGTTCATCGTGCCCCCGGTGTGGCCGATCAGGAACGAGGGAGTGCCGTTGAAGCCGGCGTTGCTGGCGGCCTGCGCGTCGGTGGTGCTCACCTGTTCGGCCAGTTTCGGGTCGCCGCGGGCGGTGCTCCACTGCGCGAGGTTGAGCCCGGGGACCTGGCTGGCGATGCCCTGAAGGTAGCTTTCGGTCACGTAGCCCGAGTCCTCTTCTCCCTGCTCGTGGTAGAAGGTCTCGACGTAGTTCCACATCTTGCTCTGCTTGCCGGCAGCCAGCGCCGCGACCTGCTGGGACTTGAAGACTTCGGGTTCCCGCGTGGCCGTCTCCAGCGAGCGGTATTCGATCTTGAGCTTGCCGGAGCGCACCCACTTGTTGATGACGGTGGGCAGTGCTCCCAGCGTGAATTTCTGGCAGATCGGGCACTCGAGGTCGCCGAAGTACTGCAGGGTCACGGGCGCCGTCGGCGACCCAAGGACATCGCCGTTCTGCGGTATCCCACCAACCAGCGCGGTGATTTCGTTGACCACCTTGTTGCGTTCGTGTTTGGTGGTGGGGATTTTTTTGGAGCCCCCGCCTGTCGCGATCAACACGACGATGATCGCGACGACCACGACGGCCGCGACGATCCCGAGCTGCGTCAGCCGCGTGCGCCGCGCCGCGCCGGCGGCGGCGGCCTCCTCCATCGCCTTGCGCTGCGCGCGCGCCTGGTCGCGGCGCTGCTTGCGCGTAAGGTCGGCCTCGTCGCTCTCCACTGGACTCATACGGGAACTTTTACAGATTTTTGCTCGCCCGCGGCGAACTACCGTCGCGGGCGCTCTCGGATCCGGTCGCCGCCGGCACTTTTCGATCTTGGGAACGTGCCACGATAGCGGCATCGAAAAGGCTCGAGAGGATGCGTGGCGCGCCGGCCCGGGCATGCGCTGGCCGCTACAAGTTTCTGCTCGCCCCCGTAGCTCAGCTGGATAGAGCATCGGACTTCTAATCCGAGGGTCGCTGGTTCGAATCCAGCCGGGGGCATCGCCGCAGAGATCCTTGCGCGCCCCGCCCCCTCCGCAGGGCCGTCGCCACCTGCCGTCGCGCGCGCCGAGGGGGCGTCGGCTGAAGGAGGTTCCCGCTCCATCGGGGCGCGAACGTAGTCTCTCGGCAGTGAGCCCGAGCGAGTCGCCCGCGATCGACCAGATCCTGCTCGGTGACAACGTGCGGCTGCTGCCGGCATTTGCGGACGAGTCGTTCCAGCTGGTGTACGTCGATCCGCCGTTCAACACCGGCAAGCTGCAGACGCGCAGGACGCTGCAGGCGTCGCGCGACGACGAGGGTGAACGCACGGGCTTCCAGGGGCGCCGCTACAGCACGCGGCTGCTCGCCGAGTCAAGCTACGCCGACTGCTTCGAGGACTACCTGGCGTTTCTGACGCCACGACTCGAGCAGGCGCACCGGCTGCTCGCGCGGGAGGGCACGCTGTACTTCCACATCGACTACCGCGAGGCTCACCACTGCAAGCTGCTGTTCGACGAGATCTTCGGCCGCGAGTGCTTCCTCAACGAGATCATCTGGGCGTATGACTACGGCGCGCGCAGCAAGCGTCGCTGGCCTGCCAAGCACGACACGATCCTCGTCTACGTCAAGGATCCCGCCGCCTATTACTTCGACTCGACCGAGGTCGACCGCGAGCCGTACATGGCTCCGGGCCTCGTGACGCCGGAGAAGGCCGCCAGGGGCAAGCTCCCGACGGACGTGTGGTGGCACACGATCGTCCCGACGAGCGGTCACGAGAAGACGGGCTACCCGACCCAGAAGCCCGAGGGGATCGTGCGCCGCATGGTGCGCGCCTCCACGCGACCGGGCGACTGGTGCCTGGACTTCTTCGCGGGCAGCGGCACGCTCGGCGCCGTGGCAGCGCAGCTGGGCCGCCACTACGTCCTGATCGACTCCAACCCTGACGCGGTGGCGATCATGCGCGCGCGCCTGGGCGAGGGCGCCAGCGGGGGGTTGGCGGCCGCGCAGCGCGTCCAGTAGCCAGATCGGCGAAGTGGAGCGCGGCGAGAGCGCGGCGCCGCGTGCGGCGACGTGCGAGCCTTTGGGGCATGTACCACGTCGAGCTGCGCCAGTTCCCGCACAACATGTGCCGCTTCAACCTCACGGACGCGGAACTGAGTGCGATCGTCGAGCCGTGGGTGCGTGAACGGATGGTCGAGTTCGGGGAACGCAAGTGGAGTCCGCAACAGGCGAAAATCACGATCTTCGACGGACCGCGCCTGCCGCTCGAGCAGCTGACCATGGGGCGGGGCTGGCGCGCCGCCGAACGCCAGAGCGAGAACGTCACAGATGCGGTCCTCGCGGCCACCAGGGACGCGCTGGCAACGGCAGTGCAGACGCCGGCACCGTCGGGCGCTGCGCAGCCGGCCACGCCCAACGGCGCGCTCGCCGATCCGCTGGCGCTCGGCGTGCCGGCCGATCTCCGATCGGTCGCTTCGCTCCTCGGCGAGGATCCCGCGCGGCTGCTGGCGGCCTGGCGCGAGGTCGCCGCCCGCTCAACAGGCTTGTCACCCAGCGAGAGCCTCGCGCTCGCGGAACGACACCTGCGCGGCTGACGCGCGGCTCGAACTGCGTGCCGCTGGCGCGCGCGGTCGCTAAACTCGGGTCCTCAACCCGTGGTGGGCGTAGCTCAGTTGGTAGAGCTCCTGGTTGTGGTCCAGGCGGTCGGGGGTTCGAGTCCCCTCGCTCACCCTTCAAGAGGTTCCTGCAACGTTGTTGCGGACCGGTCAGTGGCGGCGGCGGACCACTGCTTCGTTGCGAATCTCCTCTGAACCGTATTGCAGAGCGACCCCCTGACAGTCAGGTACAGAGTTGAAGTTGGGGCTCGTCCGGTCGAGGAACGGATAGGTGATCGACGAGGGATCCGTCTGTCCGCCGTCGAGATGCCCGAAGAGGTGCCCGACCTCGTGCGTCATCGCGTCGCAGAACCACTGGAAGAATTCATCGTCCTCATGCCAGTTCGGCCATACGGCGGCGTTTATCGTGATCGTGCAGTTCTGCACTTCGGTCCACATCTCGGCAACGGAGCCGTTCGGTTCAGGGCTCGTGATGGCTTCCTAGGAAGACCTGGGAAGTTGATGGGGCCTCGTCACGATCTTGGGCGTGCCGCATGGCGGGCCGCCAGTACTGCTCGGCGAGCGTCAGCGAAAGCGCCACGGGATCTGTAGTTGGGCGCTGTACCGGCTTGTGAGCCTTATAGGCGCCGGCCGACGCGGGCAGGAGAGGCGTCGCGAGGAGCGCCGAGAGCAGTAGACGAGCCATCCCTCGCATGCTGAGGCCCGAGGGCCGTCCAGATCCTCCTC